>Ga0172367_10001688_pt1 | contig 31452 bp, 29 predicted proteins | sample Lak10m_FD_114542 | JGI IMG/M metagenome (GOLD analysis project Ga0172367, IMG submission 114542) | Freshwater microbial communities from Kabuno Bay, South-Kivu, Congo - kab_022012_10m | ecosystem: Environmental > Aquatic > Freshwater > Lake | place: Democratic Republic of the Congo: South-Kivu...
GAAAAAATAAATTTAGCAAAGAATTCATATTAAACTTCCTAGCAGATGAAAACATTGACTCTTTGAAATATAATGCAGTTACTGAAAATCAAAAATATTTAAATTTAATTAATAACCTAATCACTGATAAAACTCAATGTAATCAAGTTGAAAAAATTGTTAAAACTCTACTAAAAAACAATTCAAAAACTTTTTACGATTCCCAATTCATTTACTATGGTGCAAATTTAAGTAAATTTTGTGGAGATGACTTTCTAAAGAATATTCAATTAGAACCAGTATACTCACGTCCTTACTTTGAAAGACATTGTTTGAAAAAGTTCAATAACCATAAATGTTCTATTCATTTCCAAGATAAATACTGGATGGAGAATTATTCTTACTGCTCAACCAGTCAAGATTGTAAATCATACAAGACTGATTCATTTCTACTTAACTCAAAAACTCCAACAGATGAAGAGAAGTATTTCAAAAAGCTAAATCTACATATCAACAATGAATCTTTAACAAGAATTGGAAAAAATGCTGTTTGCATCAACAATACTTGCTACAATGATATTGATTATTGCAACACAGACCAAATAATTAAATCTATTAGAGAATTTCTTTCAGAAAATAGCGACAATTCAAAATGTTCAACTGAATACGATTGCAGAATAGAAAACTATGACAATTTTTTCAATGGCAGAAGATTAGACTATGTCGACTATGAACGAAAATCTAATTATCTTAATAGAATAATAGATAACGTAAAAAGTACATTTAGTTTTTGTAAACAACAGTCACCTGAACAAATAAATGCCCTCATAAAAAGTATCGAAGATAATAACAAAAACTTAAAAGCTAAATGTGAAAATAAAAAGTGTAAAGGCTATCTTTAATCACTGATAAACATAGGACGACTTTTACTCAGATTAATTAATGATAAATAGAAAAAACAGGAAATAAAAATATGTATGAGATCATTTTCAACAACAATGCAGCAGAAAAAATGAATCCGACAGAGTTCCAATATAGGCATGTTGATCAAGCATATTCCTGCACTGTTAATGTTAAAAATACTGAAGATCGTTTTTACACAATGGAAACAAATCCTCACCGTGGACGAAGATCTTGTTTAATAGACCTAGATGAAGCTAATAAAAAATATGATTGGAAAACAGAAGTAATAAAATACCAACCAGGTCAACATCTAGAAATTATAGATGACTTGTTCTCCTACAAAAAAAATTCAACAACTGACAGGAAGTGCTTACTCTTCTTATACACAGACATGACTAAAAGCAACTATGAACTTATCAGAAAACATTTTTTCGGATCCGAAAAAAACTTTAAGGACTTTTCACGTTTTTATGAAAGCGACAAGCACTTTCAAGATTATTTTAAAAAAAAATTACTTGAACCAAACATGGAAACTGAAGGTCAAAATATTTCTATTAGAGAATTTAAAGAAATAAGTGATCAATACTTAAGAGGAAACGAGGAACTTAGATTACTCTTTTTTAAAACAACTTTGAGAAACTTTAAACTTGGTTCATATATTTTCTTTATGCAAGACTCACGATACAAAGACTTTCCAGCTCACTACTTAGACTTAGTTGAAGTACAGCTTTTGAAAGACAGGGAAAAGGTTTTGAAAGAGAATAGTGAATTTGGATATTATCACATACGTCTACTAAATTTATATTTTCAATCGAAGTACTATGAAGAATATAAAAAAACATTAAAAAAAGAACTTGATCATCTTGCTACATGGACAAAAAGCAGCTCCTCTTCAGATTTCAAAAAGGAAAATGAATATAATATAATCAGTGGCATATTCAGCAGCACTTTAAGTACTGGTAGTGAGAATTACTTAGAGAAAAATGAATTTAATAAAGAATACATATTAAATTTTTTATCAGATGAAAATATAGATTCGAAAAAGTATAATGCTATTATTGGCAGCTATATCCACAATGATTTCTTAAAAAACTTTCTTACTGATAAAGGCCAATGTGATCAAATTGGAAGAATTGCCAAAGTTTTACAAAAAAACAAGTCTGACCTTTTTTTTCATCACAACATTTTTTATAATGGCGCAAATTTAAGTAAGATCTGCGGAGAAGATTTTCTCAAAAGCATTCAATTAGTGCCTAGATATTCAAGGTCATACTTTGAAAAGCATTGCTTAAATAATTACGATGAATATAAATGCATGGGACATTTTCAAGACAAATACTGGATGGAAAATTATTCTTACTGTTCAACTAGTCAGGATTGCCAATCTTACAAGACTGATTCATTTCTTTTTAATTCAAAAATACCCAAAGACGAAGAACAATATTTTTACAAACTTAATCTACATAACAACTATGAAGCTTTAACTAGAACTGGAACTATCCCTTCTTGTATTAATAATATTTGCTATAAAAAAATGGATTATTGCGAATATGACTCTATGGTCAAAGGCATTAGAGATTATCTTGCAGAAAATGTCGGCGATTTAAAATGTAAAACTGAAAACGATTGCAAAATCGAAAACTATTCAAATTTTTTCAACGGCAGAAGATTAGATTATGTTGTCTATGAACAGGAGTCTCATGTTTTAACGAGATTGATTGACAATGAAAAAATTTCCTTAAACTTTTGTAAACAACAGTCACCTGAACAAATAAAAGCCCTCATAAAAAGTATCGAAGATAATAACGAAAACTTAAAAGCTAAATGCGAAAATAAAAAGTGTAAAGGTTATCTTTAATCAGCAAAAAATATAAAGACAGCTAAATTGAGATTAGCTATTGAAAAATGTCCAAAGTGAGGAAACAATATGTTTGAAATAGTTTTTAACAACACTGCTAAAGAATTAAATCCGACGGAGTTCCAATATAGATATGTTGATAAGGCCTATTCATGTAGCGTCGTTGTCTCTAATCGAGAAGATGTCATTTTTAATCCATCTCTTAACCCGAAACCTATATTTATTGGATTAGGAAATCAAATGTTTCCAAGAAAACTATCCAGAACTAACAAAGAAGATGAAAATGAAGATAAAAGAGAAGACGGAATAAAGGATTCTAAACGAAAGTGGCAAGTAGAAGTTAAAAAATATAAACCCAAACAGCATTTAAAAATTATTTCTTACCAATTGAAATACAAAAATAGCGATCCTCAGGAAAAAAAATGTTTATATTACTTGTTCTCAAGCTTTGCAAAATCTGATTTTAATCATTTTCACCTCCACTGGGATTCAAGCATTAAATCGTTAAAATCCTTTTCTTCTTTTTATGAAAGTGACTCTCAATTTCAACAATATTTCAAAAATTATTTTAATAAAATCAAAAAAACAAATCAAAACCAATATAGTATTGGTGAATTTGCACATTTCGCAGATAAGAATCTTAAATTAGATAATGACTTGAGTAAGTTTATTTTTAATAACATTCTTTCATCTATCGACACTTCAGATTTAAAAAGCATACTAGGTTATTACAACAACAGTAATTTTTTTTCACAGCAATCTTTCGAAATTGTAAATGAATATATCTTAAATAATAAAAACAACTTCCTTGAAAAATCTAATTACAAACTATTTGATTACATTGAAATTGTAGAACTTTCTTACAGATCTAAATATTATAATGAATTAGTAAGAAACGTAGAAAATGAATTGCAAAAATTAATTTTATGGGCGCGAAGCGAATCTTTAAACATGGATAAATCTGTAGAGCTCCAATCAATCCAAAGACTATTTTATCGAACAAGATGGCCAAGCGAAGAATTTAAATATAATTTTTTAACTGATCAAAAAATAGTTCCAGAAAAATATAATATAATTTTAAAAGATCATTTTTCTTTTTACATGCAAGATCAGATTAAAGAAAAAGAACGTATTACTTTCTATCTGAAAGATCAGATTAAAGAAAATAAGCTTTGCAGTAAGCTTGAAAAAATATTACCTGTAGTAACTAAGAACAATCCTGATTATTTTTTAAATTTACTTGGAACACCATTATACCTAAAAATTTGTGGGGAAGAAATTTTAACAAAGCACAACGTTATTCCTAGATATACTAGAACATACTTTAAAAATCATTGTATTAAAAATTTCGAAGACTTAAAATGTAGATCACATTTCGATTACTATTGGAATGAACGATTTTCTACTTGTACTTCAAACAATGATTGTAAAAAATTCCAAAAACAATCTATCCTAACAAATAAAAGTTCTTTTAATGATGAAGAAGAAATTTTCAATAAGCACTATCTTGATAAAATATATTTTGGAACTGGGAGAACTGGAACGAAATCAATTTGCAATAAAAATGTATGTCAAGCTGACATTGACTACTGCAATACTGAAAAAATGCTTGAAACTTTTCATAGCAATCTTATTGATAAAATTATCTCTAAAAGCTGCGAAGAAGATAATGAGTGCAAAGAAATACAATTTTATTATCAAGCCACTTGGAATAATATTTTTAAAGTCGTAGATATAACTGATAGATTACGTACTTTTCAACTCCTTGCTGCACTTAGTAAATCGTTAGAAAGTTGTAATAACAAGACTCCTGAACATATTATCAAAGTAAAAAAGACGATCGAAAAATATAATAAAAACTTAAAAATTAAGTGTGAAAATAAAAAATGTAAAGGTTATCTTTAAAAAATAGAGGCCTTCATTTTTTACGGCAGATCAAAAAACAAGAACTCAACATCTGTTAGAGATTTCATTTTTTGCTTTGAAATTTCGGACATTTTTAATGCATCAGAACCGATCAATGTTTCATTTTCAACTTGAATTTCACCAAAGATATTTTGGAGAAAATACTTTCTACTTTGGTTTAAATCAAGCTCAAGCTCTGTCCCCGCTTTTAAAATACCTGCAAAAATTTTAGCGTCTTGATTAATGAGAAGAGATCCATTTTCACCGGATTCAGACGCAATCAAGGTGAGGTGTTTACTTTCTGGAAGCTTTGATAAATTTAATTCTGCATATCTTGGAGTGATGCCCATTTGTTTTGGAGTCACCCAAATTTGCATTAAGTGCAATACTTCATCATTTAATGGATTAAACTCTGAATGAGTGATACCAGATCCGGCCGACATCACTTGAATTTCATGGGCCTTGATAATTGTTTCATTCCCCATGGAATCTTTGTGTTTAACAGCGCCTTTAATCACATAAGTGATAATTTCCATATTGCGATGAGGGTGAGTTGGAAAACCACTTGCTGGTGAGACAAAATCTTCGTTTAAAACTCGAAGAACAGAAAAGCCCATCCGATTGGGATCATAATAATCGGCAAAGGAAAATGTATGGAAAGTTTTAAGCCATCCATGATCAAAATATCCGCGACTGTTTTTTTCGATTTTCTCTAACATTATTGTCCGATGATATTGATCCCTGAATCAACGTAGAGGACTTGACCAGTTACTCCGTGGCTTAATTTTGAAGCCAGATAAACTGCCGTTCCTGCTACGTCATCTTGAGTGACATTTTTTCTCATCGGTGCTTTTTCTTCGATGACTTTTAAAAAGTCTTTAAGGCCTGGTACACCTGAAGCAGCAAGGGTTCTAATTGGACCAGCTGAAATACAATTCACGCGAATATTTTCAGGTCCTAAATCGTCAGCAAGATATCTTGCAGAAGATTCAAGAGCTGCTTTTGCTACACCCATCACATTGTAGCCTTTTAAAACTTTCACAGATCCATGATATGTCATCGCCATAATAGAAGCATCGTCATTTAGATTTTCTTTTAAAGCATGAGTTAAACCAATTAATGAAAAAGCCGAAATATCGCAGGCCATTTTAAATCCTTCTCTGGAAGTTTCAAAAAATCTGCCTTTTAAGTCAGTCTTATCAGCAAAGGCAAGTGAGTGAACCAAAATATCAAACTTGCCCCAATTTTTAGTGATCGTTTCTTTCAGCATTCCGTAGTGAGCATCGTTAGTTACATCCATCTCACAAATAAAATCAGCCTTAACTTCTGCTGCTAATGGCTCTACTCTTTTTTTCAAATTTTCATTTAAATATGTAAGTGCAACGCTGGCACCATTTTCTTTTAATGCTTTCGTGATTCCCCAAGCAATCGACATATCATTTGCTACACCTAAAATCAGTGCTTTTTTTCCTTCTAATAATTTCATTTTAGACTCCTAAAATACGGTCAAATTAAACAGATAAAACTTTAAAAGACTTAGTCTTTTATGTCAAAAAAATAGCCTACCGAACGGATGCTTTTGAAATATTTGGGATTTTTTGGATCTTCTTCGAAATATTTTCTAAATCGAACCACGAAGTTATCGAGAGTTCTTGTTTCAGTCTCGGCCGAATAACCCAATGCGTTTTTTAATATTTCATCGCGAGTTAATGTGGTGTTAGCATGCTCAACAAAATATTTTAATATTTTAATTTCCTGCAAAGTTAAATCATAAATGTTTTTTTGATGAGTCCCTTTTAAATTTTTAAAATCGATGGAATTTTCTCCGAAAGTAAAAAGATCTCCTGTATCTGTTTCTTTTTCATTCCAATTAGATCTTTGAATCAGTCTTTTCACTCGAAGTAAAAATTCTTCAAGATGAAATGGCTTCGCCAGATAATCGTCTACTCCCAAATTTAAGCATTTGATTTTTTCTTGAACTTGATCTTTGGCAGAAATAACCATGATGGGAATTTTTTCATTTTTCAAACGAGTTTCTTTAATGACTTTGACCCCATCAATTTCTGGCATCATCAAATCCACCACAATCAAATCAAATGTATCTGAAGAAATTAATTCAAGCCCTGCCCTACCATCAAAAGCTTGTGTGACACTAAAGCCAGCTTTCATTAAATTTAACTTTAATGCTTCCGAAATATGTAACTCATCATCGATAATTAAAACTTTTTTTTCAGTCATCTTAAATCCACTTACTTCACTTTTTTACTAAATGTGAACTGACAGCCCTTCCCTAATCCTTCTGAATAAACGGAAATTTCCCCTTGATGTAATCTGGCGATATGCTGAACTATGTAAAGACCAAGTCCTGATCCTTTCGCTGTCTTACCAACTTGAAAAAACTTTTTAAAAACTTTATTTAACATAGAACTTTCAATACCAATTCCATTGTCTTTAAAACTTAAAAGAATGGTCTTGCCTTCTTTTTTTAATTCAATCAGTAATTTTTTTTCAGAAGATTTATTATAAACAATGGCATTATTAATTAAATTCATCATTAGCATCTCAAATAAATTTCGATCAATGGGCATAAAGCATTGACTTTCTTTTGCATGAAATTCAATTTGAATTTCATCAAAAAGATGGGGCGTATTTTTTAAAAAATTCTCAATCACTTCTACCAAATTTAAATTTTCTAAATCTGGTTTAAAGTTTTTTTCTTCAATCTTACCTAATTGTAAAATTCGGCTGACATTTTGAGTTAATCGTTTGGTGTCTTTCAACATAAAATCGATATACTTTAATTGTTCACTACGACTCATTTCATGCATTTTAAAAGACTCTAAAAAAAGTTGAATGGAGGCCAAAGGCGTTTTTAATTCGTGGGTAAAACCATTGATAAAATTTTGCTGTAAGCGATAGAGTTGAATAACTTTTTGATAATAAATATAGATCATCAACATCCCTGCTAATATCAAGGCCACCAAAATAGATAAAATCAAAATATTGACCCATGTTTCAGTCTGAAAAAGCTGATCGGTTCTTAAATGATATTTTGCCACTATGTCCAAAAGTGCATGATGAACTCTTAAATAAGAGCGAATATACAAAAATAGTGAACCCATGAGGGCCAATAGTGAGAAAATAAAAATAAATAATGGATGGAAAAACCATCGAGATTTTATCATAATGGCTATATTAGAAATTCACTCCTAAAAAGGAAAGAAATATGTCTTTAAATCAAATAAATCGAACGATTGATCATACCTTATTAAAACCAGAGGCCACTTCTTCTCAAGTAGAAAGTCTTTGCCATGAAGCAATAAAATATCATTTCTATTCTGTTTGCATTAATCCTCAGTATGTGAGTTTAGCTGCAAAAATTTTAAAAAATACCGGAGTTGAAGTTTGCACAGTTATAGGATTTCCCCTTGGGGCCAATACCTCTCAAACAAAAGCTTTTGAAACTAAAAATGCCATTTCAAATGGGGCCACTGAAATTGATATGGTGGTAAATATTGGCGCTATTAAATCGGATAATTATCAGTTGGTGGAAAGTGATATCAAAGCTGTGGTTGATGCTGCTGGATCAGTTCCTGTTAAAGTTATTTTAGAAACTTGTCTACTGACAAATGAAGAAATTCAAAAAGCCTGCGAGTGTGCCAGACGTGCCAATGCTTTATTTGTCAAAACTTCCACTGGATTTTCAACGAGTGGGGCCAGTGTTGAAGCAGTCAAATTGATGAAAGCATCCATTCCAAATTTCATGAAAGTTAAGGCCTCTGGTGGGATTAGAGATTTAGAAAGTGCTCAAACTTACTTAGCCTTAGGAGTTGAAAGGCTTGGAACGAGTTCAGGTGTCGCCATCATGGAAAAAACAAAAAGCTCTAGCGACTATTAACTAGTGCTTCACCCCTTCTACATTTTCAATTAATTTCGTGGCGATTTCTTGCAAGACATGAGCATCTGAGCTTAATGAATAAGAAGAACTTTCGGTTTGTTTTGCCGTCTGAGTTGTACTGTGCGTATTGGTATCTAAATCATGAATCGCCTTGGTGATTTCGTTTAATCCAATACTTTGCTCTTTTGAGGCATGAGAAATCTCAGATAAAATGGTGTTCATTTTTGTAACGTTTTCCACCACTCTTTCTAAAACTTCATGACAAGTTTGCGCTCGTCTTTTACCACTTTCAAGTGAGTCTTTTGAATTTGAAATCTTTTCATCCACTTCTCTTTTAGACTCTTTAATAATATTTTCAACATTAGCGATGCTTTCAGTTAACATATTTGAAATTTCATTTGCTGCTTTTCCAGACATCTCGGCAAGATTTCCAACTTCTTCGGCCACCACGGCAAAACCTTTTCCATGTTCACCGGCCCTTGCCGCTTCAACTGATGCATTAAAAGAGAGAAGCTTGGTTTGAAAGACGATGTCGTTAATCACTTGAGTTTTTTCCCCAATACTTTTGATAAAATTATTTATTTCAGAAATATTTTGATTACTTCTTTCTATAGAAGACAAAATCTCCCCATTAGAATTTTCTATACTTTGCATAGACTCAATCATGGCCTCCACTGATTTTTGTCCTTCTATTGCTGTATCCAAACTTTCTTTAGAGATTTCTTGGGAATAAACAGTATTATCTTCGTTTCTTTTCACCATAGAATTTAACTCTTCTGTCGATGAAGATGTTTTTTCGAGGGCCACTGCTTCAACTTCCACATTTTTTGTTAATGTGGTGCTAAAGTTCGCCATCTTTTCACTGGTTCCATTAATTTTTTCGACAATTTCAGATAGCTTGTGGGCAAATTCTCTTAGATTATTTGAAAGTCTTGTGGAAAAAATAATTCCAAAACTTAAAGAAAATATTAAACCAAATAAAATAGTCACTAAAACAGTCCACTGCCCTTGAGTTTTTAAACTGGTTGCTTGCTCCACATTTTCGCTCGAAGAAGCCTTTTGAAAATCTAAGACAAAATTAAGATTTTCAGAAAAATCTTTTAACAGAGGTCCTAAATTTTTTGTATACTCCTCTTGAAAAGCTTTAACCATTTCTGGATTCTTTTCTTGTAGATGTGTCGACTGCTCGATTACTTTTGTTTTTAATTGCTCCCAATTTTCTTTTACAGGTGCATAAACTTCCTCTTCTCCTACCGCAAAACTTTTCATGTCTTCATATTGCTTTTTTAAATTTTCAAAATTTTCGATTTTAATTAAAATCATTTCTTTAGATTCAGTTAAAAAGGCATCATTGGATTGATTCATAGACATTTCTAAAAGTGTTTTACTAATAACAGATAAATCTTGATTCATGTCCCCTAAAGTCACCGCATTTGGCAAATTGACATTCACAATATGATCATAGTTTTTAATTATTTTTGACTCAAAATAAAAACTCACTGCACCCACAATAAAAAGTAGAGAACTCAATAGGCAAAATGCTAAAATTAACTTTCTTCTCAGACTAAATTTCTTCATATATCTTCCATCCAGTATTAATTAAAAATTTTCAAAAAAGTTTAAAGGAAGTCCTCCATCTCGATGAAGTTCTTCAATACGCTTAGGTGCCAGACCAGAAAATTGCATGAAATTATCTTCTCTTGTAAAAAGAGGTTGAAGCAGCATCGTCGGACCTTCCATTCCACAAATTTCCGTGATTTCTGTGACCACGCGATTTCCTTCTTTGTCACGAGACAATTGAATAATAAAATCAATGGCCGTACTCATTTGTTTTCTCACCACTTGAATAGGTATTTCAAAACCGGCCAATAAAAATAAAGTTTCTAAGCGACTCAAGCATTCTCCAGAAGAATTGGAGTGAACTGAAGTCATAGAGCCTTCATGACCTGTATTCATCGCTTGCAGTAAATCAAAAAGTTCTGCTCCCCTTGTTTCCCCGATAACGATTCGATCTGGTCGCATTCTCAAGGTATTTTTGACTAAATCTCTTGTGGAAAAACTTTGAGAATTATTTTTTGTCACTCTTCCTGATTCAAGTCTGACGCAGTTAATGTGATTAACTCCAAGTTCGATGGTGTCTTCAATGGTAATTAAACGCTCTGATTTAGGGATTTCTGCGATAAGCATATTTAAAAAAGTTGTTTTACCAACTCCCGTTCCCCCGGAAATCACGATATTACTTCTCGATAAAACCATCGCCTTTAATAATTCAACTAATTTAGGATTTAAACCAAAGAGACTTGGATCTTTTTCAAAATTTGAAACAAACTTTAAATATTTTCTAATTGAGATCGCGGGATGATTTTGAACAAAAGGAGGTAAAATAACATTTATTCTCGAACCATCAGGAAGATTCCCATCTAAAATTGGATGATCTTCATCGCAAAGTTTTTGATTTTTTGTAGCAATATCTTTAATGAAACTATAAATATCATCTTCAGGAAGATTGGCATTAAGCTGAATAAACTGTCCTGACTTTTCTACAAAAATATGCTTAGGACTATTAATTAAAACTTCTGTAATTCCAGCTTTTTTTCCTAAATCATTCAATAAATTCCAAACTGAATTATTCATTTATCCGCCTCAGTGACTTAATTCTTTTAAAAAGATTTCATAATCAAAAATACTTGAACTATATGCAATCAAACTCTCTACTGTTTCTAGCTTTTCATCTGGAGACATCATCGCCATAATGGCATTGTGAGGTGTTGCATTTTTCAAAAGCGTTAAAAGCTTTTCTTCAGATAAGACCGATTCCATCAAAAGTAAATTCAAAAAAAGCCAATCAATTCGAATCGATTTTGACTTCGAATATTTTAAAAATTCATAAAATGAATCTTTAAAGATGATGGGAGAATATTGATGAGTCTCAGATTTTTTATCTAATTCAATTTTCACCATTTGCGCATAAAACCCAAGAAGAAAGGCTCGCGAATATCCAGCTGGAGTAAAATGGCGTAATTTATTTTCAAGATTAATAATATCATTAATAGAATTTAAATTTACTTTATCTGGAAATTTTCCATTTCTGGCAAAATCTAGATAAGCACAGGCCAATCTATTTCGAATCCCTGTGAATCCAACTACATTAATAATTTTGCCTAAAAACCCATCTGGATCAATATCTACAAATAACTTTTTAACTAATAAATTCAATTCTCGATGTTGATTAATATAAACTTCTAGATTGGTATTGGCCTGTGATCCTTGCTGAATATTATTCACCAGTAACCGAGTAAAATTATCAGGAAGGTTAACGTAAGGAAGTTTCATGTTTCATTACTTTGCTTTAAGTTTTCAATTATTAAAAATAGTTTATACTGAGTTTAGAAGACACTCAATAAGGAAATCAGTAATTATGAAAATCCCTATTTTTGAAGAATTTGCTATCGATGATTTTGATCCAGTAGAAATCAAAGAAGCTTTCATTGATTCGAGAGTTGGAAAAGTTCCCATGTATGTCAATCTCGTCAATAAAAATTCAGAAGAGCTCGTCGAAATAATCAGACTTTTAAAAGAAATATTCCTAGAGAAAAACATTCATCCATTTTTCCCTTATCCATTTTATCTCATCACTTCAGATAAAAATGATCGGTTTTTTTTAAAAGTTGATTCTGTCAAAGAACTACCAGAATATTTTTTCAAAAAAGTTAAAAGACCAAACAATAAAGAGCTGCAACTTTTAAACAAAATTGAACTGAAAGTAGAGAAAATTTGTAATTTAAATATCTTTGAAAAAGTTGAACAAATAACTCATGTAAAAAACACCCAGAAAAAACTCTATCAAGAAACCAAGGAACTTTTCTTTTTAGAATTGGTTTATTCTAACTTGATAAAAATCAACACCCCAAAAACAAGTAGAGCAAGACATGGTCAAAAAAATTAAAGACATACCAGAAAGCTTATCTAGAGAAATAAAAGGGTTTGAAGAACTTTTTAGTGATTACCTTGAATCTGAAGAAAGTAAAGAAAGAGCTCGAAAAGATAGAGAAAATCAAAAAGGTACGGAACAATATGAATTACAGCATTTTCTTGAACAAGAAAATAGCCGCTTAACTGGACTGGAAGTTCTATTTACCAAAAAACTACCAGCAAAATTAAATTTTTCTCAAACAGAAAAACTCACCGTTTTACAAATGCAAAATAAGCGAGACACTCTCGACAAACTCATTTTAGAGGTTTCAAAATCAGATTCTTTATTTTTAAAAAATCTTCAATCTATGTTCAATGCTCATTTTAGTTAGTGAGTTTGAATGTTTAAAATGATGGGACCGCCCACGTGTTTAAAGTCTTCAGCTTGTAAGTTTTCGTAGTCATAACCTTCTAAATTATCTTTAAGCAGTCTTTGTAGAAATAAACTTAAACCTGAAACATTAGATAGGCCATAAGTGCTAAAAAAGTCATTCATTATGGTGAAATTTTTTTGACTGATTTCTAGTTTTCCGTCTTTATTGATATAATCTTTAATAAATTTTTTAAACTCTAAAATGGTTAAACCTAATTTGGGAACTTCAGTGTTTTTTACACCTAGAGAAAAATTAGCAAAACTAGATAAGAACAAGGCCTCAAAATCAATTCCATCGATAGTGTAATTTAAGTAATAATCATCTTGAATTCTACCACTTTCTTTCAACTTTAAAAATGTCTCATGAAATTTTTTGATGAATGGAACCAGCCCAATAAAAGTATTTGTTTGAAAAATCCATTCTCGATATTGTTCAAAATCAACCATCAATTCTGACTTTTCTTTTAAACTTGAAAATACTTTTACTTCGCTACTTAAGCTATTATCTAAAAACTCATTCCAAATGCTTCCTAAAAAAGCTTCATTTGCTTCAGAGTCAAATTGATTTTGCGCCAATGATTTTTTTAAAGCTTTTTTGTTAAATTGAATGAGTGAATTGCCTATCCGATACATTTCAGAAAAATCAAAAAGTGAAAATAAAGACTCTACATTCTTTTTTTCATAGAGCGGATAAACATCGGGACTTTTTAAATAATGAAATCCCAGTAAAATCACATTTTTTAAATGGGCCCCAGAGCGATTCATTGCAACTGAACCGCCCTTTAAGGCCTTATCAAATTCTAATCTAGAATTAATGAGTCTAACAAAATTAAATTGCAAATAATCAATGCGCTTTTGATCATCAACTTTTAATAACTCCTCGATGACACTTTTAAATCGATCTTTAAATGAAGTCAGGGCCGAACTATGAATATTTTGATTAATTTGAGTGGCCTCAAGATCAACTTTATAAGGCTTTTTTTCTGCAATAAATTTATGTACAAATTCTAAACTAATAAATGGATTTTCCATTTGTAAAGAATCCATATAATCCACAAAGCCAAAATCTCTCAAACGCTCTTTTCTTTTTTGGTACTCCTCTTCTTCAAGAGTTAAAAAAGAATCCGAGACCATTTTAAATAAAAATGTATAGGCATTCTCTACTCCTAGTTCATAGTAAAGATGTCTGATCAGTTCTCTCAGTTCAGAAACAAAGGGAAAATTCTCATCGAACTCAAATAAAAGCATATTATCATCAGTCAAAAAATAATGATCATGATCTGGATAATTTGGATCTTCAGGATCAAAGGTCCATACATTAAATTTTGATTTCAAATAAAGTAAAAATTGTTCACTGGTGACAAATTCTTTTTTAATGGCTTCATCCTCTGAATGTGCATAGGCCAATACCCAAAAAGGAAAATGTACTAAATCAATTTCATCTTTATCCCAAAGATCAATATCTAAAAAAACTTGTCTTTGCTCTGGACTAAAATGAGGTAGATAATTTGCCACCTTTTCTGGTGTTAATGTTTTCAAGGCAAGATAAATGGGCTGAACAGGAAAATTAACTAATAAAGCACTTTGATCGGCCAATTTTTCAAGAACGTCCATGCTCTTAAAATTCTCTGATTCTAAAATGAGGCTGTTAATTGGGTCTATCGCTTTATTTTTTTTGGTATCTTCACCCATTTGGTGCTCCTAACTTTTAGTAAGGTCAAAACCTCAAAATACCAATTCGTAGAGTTTTGTTCAAGTAAAAAGATTTTAAGCTCAAAAGATTCAAGACCATGGGCAATTTCTCCGAAAAAATAGATATGTTTTTGAAAAAAATCCAAACATTTCTCTGCATCATTTCGCTACTTTTTACACCAGAAATGATTTTGGCAAAAAGTGATTTAGGATTCTCACTTGAAATCGACACCTTACTTTTAAAGCATCAAGAAATAAAGACAGGATCACTTTCTTTAGATTTAATGAGAAAGCACGGAAATCAATTGATGGATCAAACTGCCAGATTGCTAAATCGCCTCTCAAAGAATGACTTGAAAAACCCAAAGGTGCAAGAGTTAATTAATCATCAAAACCGATTGCAAAATTTTACGGCCATCGATCAGCACTTTAGAAAATGTGTTAAAAATAACAATGGATCTCGTCAACTAGATCAAAGAATTCTTGCCCAAGCTTTGAAGTCAACCATGACTCATCCGCAAAACCTAGAGAACGACTGTAAAAATTATGAAAATAGCATTAAAAATTTTCAAACTTTTAATCAAGATATTGTCAAAGTCATGAAAGCAACAATTCTTCCTGATGCAATTAAAGATTTTAGCTTAAAAGCATTGGAAAATTCTGCTCGGTCTTTGCTTAGTTTAAAATTTAAATTTCATCCGAAGTATAGTGATCAATCACGGGTTAACGATCATGATCTCAACAATCTGATCAAAGAATTAACTGTAAGAAATCAAAGCAGCGCACTTTCTAAAATTGAAAACGATGAATTATTTAATAAATTGAAATTATATGCTCAATCCCAACTCACCGAAGAAAAAAAATTTAACTTCGAACAAGCTGCAATGAATATCAATAAAAAAATAACTCAACTCAATTCAAGTCTTTCAAAGATTTCATTGCAAAATGAGAAGGGATTCATTTTTGATTCTGCCAAAATGAATGACCCCGAAAGTTTTAAAAAGTTTGAGCAATATCTAAATACTTATTCTGAAGTGGTCTCTTCTGATGCGGGTGTTTTGATGTTAACGAATACTCTCAAAGAAAAAGCTGGAGAAATCAAGCGCTATGATAGTGAAGAAACCATCAAAGATAAAAAGAGAGATATCTTTGTTTTTTCTCCCCACAAAAATATAGGAAAATTGGATGTAGAAAAGGCCTACAATGAAGCAGAGAAAAAAATATTGGCCGGAGCAAGAGAATTAAACTTAATCAAAAATAGAGTCAAGACTTCTCCGAAGGACATGCAAGAAGACATTGAAGAATTAGTAAAAATTAATCCTCTTTCAATCGGACAAATGCTCGCCTTGAAACCTGAATATGCTGGCGTTGTCTGCGATGCCATCAATAAAATTCAAAGTTCAGATGAAGCAAAAGAAGAACGAGACAAATATTTTATGATAGGTGGTGCAGTACTTGGTGGTGCCCTACTTTTAACCGGCGTGGGTACTTTTTTAGGCGCTTATATGATCACAGGTTCAGTCACTGCAGGAGTTGCTGCTGGAACGATTGGTGGAAGCATTATGACCGGAACCATTGTTGCAGGAGCAGCTCTAGAAACTTGCTCTCTCATTCACTTTGGTCATCGGGCCATTCAATATCAAAATGAGGCCAATAAATTTGAAGCGAGTATTCTATCAGGAAATGGTGATGCCAAAAGCATTCAAGAAGCAAAAGCTGCTCTATCTGATTACAAAGAAGCCAGACTTAATGCGGCCCTAAGCTTAGCTGCATTGGCGACAAGTGGAATTCCCTTAAGCAAATTTTTGAACCTCTCTCGCTTTCAGGGAAAAAACATTGCCGAACTAAAAGCACTTACCAACATTCTTGAAAAACTAAGTCAAAACGAACTCATCAATAAAATTAGAACCACTGGGAAACTAATGGGGATTTCTGCCCAAGAAAAAATCGATGATTTTCTCTTATTACTGGCCAAAGGATCAGAATCCCTGCGAATAAAAACTTTAGAAGCCTTGAAGAATTCAGAAGTCACTCCCGAGAAATTAAAAGAAATTATTGAACAATCCCTACACGCTGCAAAAAACTGCGCTAAATAATTTTTATAAAAAACCTGTACTAGATCATGTTTTTTTTGATAAGCTTAAATATATAGAACTAGACAAATTTATTAATATTTAAGAGCATAGCTATCATGAAAAAAGACACTCATACTCATTGTGAATCCTGCCCTTCAAAAGAAACTGGTATCTTTTGTGATCTTGGTGGAATAGATCTTGAAAACGTCTCTTCACACAAAGTGAACAATCTCTACAAAAAAGGTCAGACATTGTTTATTCAAGGAAACCATCCTTATGGAATTTACTGTATCAGTAAAGGCAATGTGAAATTAACGAAAGTAGGTCCGGATGGAAAAGAGTCTATTGTCAGAATCGTTTCTGGTGGTGATATCTTAGGTCATCGCTCCCTTTTCACAGATGACAATTACACCGCAACAGCAACGGCGATGGAAGATACTGAAGTTTGCTTTATCGACAAAAAATTCATTGTCCAGCTAATTAAGAATCAACCGACTGTAGCTTTTAATATTATCAACAAACTTTCTCGAGACATGGGGGTAGCTGAAAAAAAACTTACCTCTCTACATCAAAAAAATGTAAGAGAAAGACTAGCAGAACTCTTAGTTTCTTTAAAAGTTTCTCATGGAACCAAAGAAGGCACTCGCTATCGTATAGATTTAAAACTTACCAGAGAAGAAATGGCCACTATGATTGGAACGGCTAATGAAACCTTGATCCGATTTATGACCGAATTTAAAGATGCGGGGATCATTGAACAGGAAGGGAAAGTGATCTATATTCTCAATGAAGAAGAGCTTTTAAACTGGGCCAATATCAACTACTAAAAAAATATTCAAAACCTGATTTAGATTATATTTTAATGACTACTTGTCCTGTACTATTTTGTCCATGGACATCAAAAAACTTGTAAAACTAGATAAATCTTTTATCGAAGAGATTCAAACCATCGCTCCGGTAAAAATGTTTCAAGCAAACTCTCCTCTTTTTTATGAAGGTCAGACACCAATTGTTGCCTATCTAATTGTGGATGGAGTGGTAAATCTTACAAAAAATAAAAAAATTAAAACAACACTTCGAAGTGGCTCTCTATTAGGTGTCAAAGAACTTATGTCCAATAGCCCTTCGTCTATGAGCGCCGAAGCTTTGGCCCATACGAAAGTATGTTTTTTAGATAAATCGACAATTAAAGAAATTATTCATACTCATACAGATGAGCTTGGGGAATTCTTTAAAAGAATTTGTGAGTTAAAAGCTTCATGACATTAAGCACTTTCTCTCCTATAAATGAATTGGATACTCAATTAAAATGCACTCACTGCGATGAAGAAGCTATTGTTCCATTGTATAATGAAGATGATTCATCCCTTCAAAATCCCTTTTGCTGCGTGGGCTGTAAAACTGTTTACAATGTCATCCATGACAAAGGTTTAAAAGAGTACTACGAAATTAAAAATAATTCTGCTACTTATAAGCGTCGATCTCCAGTAGATCTTAAAAAAGATCGTTTCAAATATCTAGATGAGCCGGAATTTTTAAAAGAATATTCATATCAAAAGGGTGATCAATCAAATGCGATTGTCATGGAATTTTATCTTGAAGGAATTCATTGTTTGGCCTGTCTTTGGCTCATTGAAAAATTGCCAGATTTTTTACCAGATGTGAAGTTGGCCAGACTTGATATGACCAAATCAATTGCCACAATCACCATTCATTCCGATGGACATTTTTCTAATGTCGCTGAAGAATTAAGTCATTTAGGTTACAAGCCTCATCCTTTAAAGCGAAATGAATCCACAGAAAAACTTCGAAAAAAAGAAGAACAAAAAACACTTTTGAAAATTGGTATTGCCGGAGCTGCCTCTGGTAACATCATGATTTATTCTGTTTCTATTTATGCAGGAGCCGATGGTTTCTTCTTAACTTTATTTTCATACATCACCGTAATTTTAGCTTTTCCAGTATTGCTTTATAGTGCCACTCCTTTTTATAAAAGTGCCTATAATGCGATTAAAAATAAATCTTTAAATATTGATGTTCCCATTGCCACTGGCTTATTAGTTGGTTTTTTCCATGGAGTGTATAATTTAATTCTTGGTAACCACACAAATTATTTTGACACTCTCACAGACCTCGTTTTTTTACTTCTATTATCCCGTTATCTTTTGAACAAAGTTCAAGAAAAAGGTTTAACGGCTAATGATTTAAACTTTTTTTATCAGTCAGCTTCAGTATTAAAGCGGGTAGAAAATCAGTGGATCGAAACTCATCCCAAATACCTCTCTCATGGTGATGAAATAAAAATTAACTCCGGCGAGATGATTGTGGCCGATGGTTTTATCACTGAAGGAAAATCAACCATCAATGCTTCTTTATTAACTGGTGAATCAATTCCGGAAATAAAAACCATTGGTGATAAAGTTTTTTCTGGAACTTTAAACATTGATCAAGATATTGTGATTAAAATTGAAAAAACTGGAAATGAATCTAGACTTGGACACATTTTAAAAGAAGTCGAAAGTGGATGGATTCAAAAAGCAAAAATTGTGGAACTGACTAACCGCTTTTCACAATATTTTATCGCAGTCACATTTGTTTTATCGCTTGGTGTCGCTACAAAATATTTGTTAGCGGGAAATCCAGCACTAGCTCTTGAAAAAACTCTATCACTTTTAATTGTCACATGTCCGTGTGCTTTAGCTTTGGCAACCCCTTTGGCCTTAACCCACACCCTCACTCGCGCCTCTAAAAAAGGCATCATTATAAAAAATGATGAAGTTATTGAAAAACTTTCTAAAACAAAAGAAGTCTATCTCGATAAAACAGGGACAGTGACTTTTGGACATTTAAAAATTGAAGAATTTCACCTGTTAAAAAATCCACAACACTCTATCTTTGATATCATTATCGCCCTTGAAAAAAAATCTCTTCATCCGGTGGCCAAAGCCCTGAAAGAGTTTGCCGCTGAACACGGTGGAAAAGTACATTTTGAAGTTTCAAGTTATCAAGAGACTTTAGGAGTTGGGGTATCTGGTTTTATCAATAATCACTTTTATGAAATCAAAGATTCAAAAATATTTTGTGATCAAGAAGTGATTGCTCAATTTATTTTAAAAGATCAAGTAAGAAAAGATTCTAAACTTGCCATCGAGATTTTTAAGGCCTTAAAAGTAAGCCCTCATATCATTTCAGGTGATAAAGAAGAAGTTGCCCAGACAGTAGGAAGACAAATTGGGTTAAAAGAAAATCAAGTATTCTCAGAAGTATCTCCAGAGAAAAAATTATCTATTATTGAAAAAAGTGATCATGCTTTAATGGTGGGTGATGGAGCAAACGATGCGATGGCCCTATCAAAAGCTTATGTGGGAGTGGCGGTCAGTGGTTCAATGGATATTTCACTTCGTGCTGCCGATGTATATCTCACGACTCCAGGCATTGTTCCCATTGCCGATTTAATTATTATTTCTAAGGAGACGATGAAAGTTATTTATCGTAACCTTACATTATCACTTATCTATAATATTTTTAGTGTCATTGGTGTTTATATAGGATTTGTCTCACCTGTCGTTGCAGCGATTATAATGCCGGCAAGTTCTTTGACCGTCTTAATTTCGACACTCATTGGAACAAAAGAATTAAATAAAAGGTTAAAAGTGTAATTATGGAAATTATTTATTTTTTACTACCACTTTGTGTTGTTTTAGGATTTTTCTTTGTTGGTTGCTTTCTTTGGATGACCAAAAATGGCCAATATGACGATCTCGAAACTCCTGCCAATCGAATGTTATTAGATGATAAAAAAGTAGAACTTAATATTAACCCGTCGACAAGACTTAACAAGGAAAGAAAATGAGCTCGACAACATCAGTTTCTTCTGGAAATCGTCGGTTAGAAACATTTTCTTATGATGACAACATCGTAAGAATGTTTACAATCGCTACGATTATCTGGGGTGTAGTTGGTTTACTTCTCGGAGTAACCATCGCTTTTCAACTTGCCAGCTGGAAGGTCAATTTAGGCCTTCAATGGACAACTTTCGGACGACTTCGTCCACTTCACACGAATGCAGCCATCTTTGCATTTTGTGGAAACGCAATCTTTGCTGGGATTTATTATTCCCATCAAAGACTTTTAAAGACCAGAATGTTTTCTGATCTTCTCTCAAAGATTCACTTTTGGGGATGGCAACTGATTATCGTATCAGCGGCACTCACTCTTCCATTTGGGATCACCACAGGAAAGGAATACGCAGAACTAGAATGGCCAATCGATATTTCGATTGCGGTTATTTGGGTTGTTTTTGCGGTTAACTTTTTTGGTACTCTTATTAGAAGAAGAGAAAGACACATCTACGTGGCGATTTGGTTTTACATTGCCACAATCGTAACGGTTGCTGTTTTACACATCGTCAACTCTTTTGAATTACCAGTGAGTATTTTAAAATCATATTCATTATATTCTGGAGTTCAAGATGCTCTTGTTCAATGGTGGTATGGTCACAATGCGGTTGCCTTCTTTTTAACCACTCCATTTTTAGGATTAATGTATTACTTTGTTCCAAAAGTTGCGAATCGTCCGGTTTATTCTTACCGATTATCGATTATTCACTTTTGGTCATTAGTATTCATTTATATCTGGGCAGGTCCTCACCATCTTCTCTATACTGCTCTTCCTGAATGGGCGCAAACTTTAGGGATGATCTGTTCAGTGGCTTTATGGGCACCAAGCTGGGGGGGGATGATCAACGGTCTTCTAACTCTTCGAGGTGTATGGCATAAAGTTCGTGAAGAACCATCGCTAAAAATGATGGCCTTAGCTGTAACATTCTACGGGATGAGTACATTTGAAGGTCCATTAATGTCTATTAAATCTGTCAACATGATCGCTCACTATACTGACTGGGTTCCAGGACACGTTCACTCGGGAACAATTGGTTGGAACGTCATGCTTACAGCAGGTATTTTATACTTTCTTGTTTCAAAACTTTGGAACACTGAAGTTTACTCTAAGAAATTAGCTAATGCTCAATTTTGGTTAGCAACTATCGGATTAGTTTTATACATCGTTTCTATGTGGTCTGCTGGTATCACTCAATCTTTAATGTGGAGAGCGATCGATGCGACAACTGGAAAATTAGTTTATCCAAACTTCATTGAAACAGTGGTAAAAATTGTTCCAATGTACTGGGTAAGAGCTTTTGGTGGTTTACTAGTTTTGGTTTCTTACTTGCTCATGGTTTATAACCTTTTTAAAACTATGCAAAAAGGTTCAACTGCTCACAATGAAGTTTTTGAAGCTTATGCACTAGATGAATCTTCGATTGAAAAAAATGCCACTCCTCACCGATCACTAGAAGGATTACCAATGGTCTTTACCGTATTGGCCCTTTTAGCCATTTTAGTTGGGACTGGAATCGAACTTATCCCTGCACTTTTTTCTAAAAACTACATCACCAAAATTGATACTGTAAAACCTTACACTCCACTTGAATTATTGGGGCGTGATATTTACATCAAAGAAGGATGTTATGTTTGTCACTCACAAATGGTTCGTCCAATGGTTCACGAAGTTCTTCGTTATGGAAAAGCTTCTGAAGCAGGTGAATCAGTTTACGATCACCCATTTCAATGGGGATCAAAAAGAACTGGTCCTGATCTAGCTCGCGTTGGTGGAAAATATCCAAACATGTGGCACTACAGACATATGCTTGATCCAAGAGAAGTGACTCCAGGATCAGTGATGCCAGTTTACCCATGGTTATTTTCTCAAAAAATCGATTACAAAGATCTTGAAAAGAAATTATCTGTCATGAAAACTCTTGGAGTTCCATATACAGATGAAGAAATTCAAGGAGCAAAAGCAAATGCAGAAGCGCAAGCTGGTCAAATCAGAGATGATTTAGCGCAATCTCAAGTTTCAGCTGACATTGTTGATAAAGAGATTGTTGCTTTAATTGCTTATCTACAAAGATTAGGTAAAGACTACTCGCAAGCAACTGCAGGGAACTAAGAGGTTAAAATGCATAAAGAAATTTTAGTAAAATTTGGATTAGAAAATACTTGGATGCCCATTACGGGACTCCTAATTTTTACAATTCTTTTTACTCTAATCACTCTATGGGCCTTAAAAAAAGAAAATAAAAATCGATTTGAGGAAGCACAAGGAATTCCTCTTACTGACGGAGAACAACATGAAGAGCGATAATCAAAATACAGGAGTTCATGTCGAAAAAGATGAACAACATCTTTTGCTCGACCACAACTATGATGGTATTCACGAACTCGATAATCCACTTCCATCATGGTGGCAGATAACTTTTTACGGCTGTTTTGTATTTGGTATTTTATACTGGGTATATTACACACTTATGGGCGGACCAAATCTTCGCGATGAGTTTAACAAAGACTATGCTGTCGTCGCAGCAAAACACGAAGAAATGAAAAAAACCCAAGGTGCTTTTGATCTGGCTAAATACGATGCCATTGTTGCTGCTGACGGAGTTAACAAAGGTAAATTAGTATTTGAAACAAACTGTGTATCTTGTCACAAGGATAAAGGGGCCGGAGATATTGGTCCAAACCTAACAGACGAGTACTGGTTATGGGCAAAAGGAACTGCAGAGACTATTTATCCAACAGTATTTAACGGTGTACCTCAAAACGGGATGCCTACTTGGGGTGGCGTTTTATCTGATGATGAAATTTATCAAGCAGTGGCCTATGTACAAAGTTTACACCATACTAAAGTAGCTGGAGGAAAAGCTCCTCAAGGTACTAAGTATAATGACACTCCAGAAGGACCAGTAGCTGAAGGAGCACCTGTTAATGCTCCAGCAACAACGGCTCCTACTGCGAAGTAATTTTTAAAAGGTATTTTATGAACGACGAGAACAATCAGGACAATACAACATTTCAAAGCTTTCAAACCAAGCGCGATCTGCATGCAGAGCGCTTGGCCACTACCGACGAAAAAGGAAACAGAGTTTATCTCTATCCCGAAGATGTCGAAGGTGTTTGGCAAAAAAGAAGACAATTGTTTTATTGGTTTCTGATTGTTCTCTATTTGGTGCTTCCTTGGATTTATATAAAAGGAAAGCCGTTTATCATGATCGATTTATTCAATCGACAATTTACTTTTATGGGAAACACTTGGTTTGGTGTTGACCCTATTTTCATTTTTCTCACATTAGTTTCTGGTTTATTTTTTATCGCTTTTTTAACTTCCATTTTTGGAAGAATTTGGTGCGGCTGGGCCTGCCCCCAAACTGTTTTTATTCAATCTATTTTCATGAAAATCGAACAATGGGTTGAAGGTGGATCAAGAAAAAGAAGAGATCTTGATCGCGCTCCTTGGTCCATTAATAAATTTGTCAAAAAATCAGTGAAATGGGGATTATTCTCAATGATTTCACTGCATATCGCTCATACATTTGCGGGATATTTCGTTGGCCCTCGTGAACTTTTTTATATGACCATGCAGGCCCCAAGTCATAATCCCATTGTCTTTACTGGAGTCATGATCTTTACGGCCATTTTATTATTTGATTTTGGTTGGTTTCGTGAACAGTTTTGTATTATCGCTTGTCCTTACGGAAGAATGCAGTCTGTATTAATGGACAATGATTCTTTAGTTGTGACTTATGATCCTAAAAGAGGCGAACCTAGAAGAGGAACTGTTCCAAGAGAAAATGAAGGTGATTGTATCAATTGCTTTAACTGTGTAAAAGTTTGTCCAACAGGAATTGATATTAGAAGAGGAATTCAGTTAGAGTGTATCGCTTGTACCAATTGTATTGATGCCTGTGATGAAATCATGGATAAAATTAAAAAGCCAAGAGGTCTCATTCGCTATGGAACTGAAAATGAATTACAAGGCAAAAAAGTGAGCATGTTTCGTCCACGCTCTTTTATTTATATAATCATTTCTCTGCTTTTTACCACAGCACTTATTACATTTTTTATGCGTTCTGGTAATTTGAATTTCCAATTTTATCGAGGGATAGAATCTCCATTTCAGTTAGTCTCAAATACTGATGGCTCAAAGACGGTCATCAATCACTTCACTCTAAAAGTCACTCATCAAGGTGGAGAAACTCATTTCATCACTCTTACTCCTGAGGATCAAAACCTTGTAGATAAGATTCAAATCGTCACTGTCATGAAGCCCTTAAAATTTGATAAACCAGAAGTGAAAACTCCAGTCTTTTTTAGATTTTCACCTGAGCTTTTAAAAGATGGTGAACTTCGCTTAAAGCTTAATGCCATAGAAAATAATCAGGTCATCAATACTGTGGAGGTTCCGCTTGTGGGACCAATACATTGATGGATTTTTAAATTTAAAAAATCACCTGCCTTGGATTTCATTCATGGCAGGTATTACAGGTAGTTTTCATTGCACTCTTATGTGCGGTGGATTGGTCACTTCCACTTGTCATGGAACTAAAGATATTTGGCTGTATCAAATTGGAAGACTTCTCGCCTATCTTCTTTTAGGTTTAACTGGCGGATATCTTTCTTATGTTTTGGATCTAAAAACCAACTCACCTTACTTCTCTCTCATTCCGGGAATTTTTCTTGGCCTTTTATTTATCTACTGGGGAATCGATGCCATCAGAGGTAAAAGAACTGAAATTCCTCTTCCAAAATTCTTATCAAAAATTTATTCGTATTTAATGACAAAAGCTTTGAAGTTTTCTTTTTCCAAAGCTTTTATGATTGGCTCTCTATCCATTTTTCTACCCTGTGGACTACTCTACGCCATGATTTTAACCATTATTAGTTTTGATAATTTTCAAAATGCTTTTTTATCGATGCTCATGTTTTGGGTAGGAACATTACCAGCTATGGTCATATTCCCACAATTTATGCAAAGAATTTTTCACTCTTTAAAAAATAAGGCCCCCAAATATTTTGCAATTGTGATGCTTCTATTAGGGCTAAGTACAATCGGTTTTAGAGTTGTAAAGTTTTTTGAAATTTCAGAATACCAAAATCAAAACATCAAAGAATTAAAACTAAATTGTCATTAAGTATCCTAGGCTTTAACCCCGTCTTGTAAAAAACTTTTCCTTTAAAAGCGAAAGCTCTTCTGACAATTTAAGATTTTCTTTTTCAAGATTCGTAATCTTATCCTGCAACTCTTTTACTAATTTTTCTAAATCTTCCATTAAAATAATTTTAATAATTCTTTCATGAAAGGCCTAGAGAAAAAGTTATACTTTTAAAATTATTTTTTTACCGGATTTTGAAAGAGGAATCATACCTCCATTAAAAATTAGAGAAAATTCATTAGCAGTTAATTTTGTCACATCATGAAGCTCAGTTACTGGAAAGAATCTTCCTCGTTCAATTTTTTTATGAATAATGACTGAACCATTTCCATCCCAATAAATTGCTTTCAACGATTTTCTATTTTTATTAATGAAAATAAACATCGAACCACTTAACAAATCTTCTTTTAAGGAATGAGTTACTAGAATGATAAATAGTTGTGGCCACATCTCATGTCAATGTATTGATTAAAAACAAAAAAATGTGTCTGAGGTTAAAAGTTCATTGGTCTAACTTAAATTGGCCAGATTAAAAATCAAAGAACGGGGTTAAAGCCTAGGATACATTTAGTCTGATGAAACTGTTAATCATCTATCTCTTTCTTTTTGCTCCAAATAGCCACACAGCACTCCCTATTGGCAGTGAGATGAGCTCAGACACTGAAGTGAGATAGATTCGCCTACCCTGCAACTCAATAGAGGGTAAAGATTTCGGAATTGATCTTCAGGCGATCGGTGTGAAGAGAAAGCACATTTCCACAGAAATTCTAAAGGCATGTTAATACTATTAATTATTTTTCTTCATAGCAATTAACATATTTTATGGAAGATCTTAAATCAATTCCTTTAACTTCAAAACTAATAGATGTATTATTTAATTTGTCAGATACTATAATGTTCAGCTCTTGTTCTTCTGAATATCTAGTGAAGCAAACATTTCTAGATGATTCAAACTCCATTCCACCAATGTATCCCCCCTTAATGAATCCTTCAGTTTTTCTTGCCTGATTTTTCACTGCTAAAACTTCGACTTCAACTTCAACACCTGAGTTCAAAGATGATAATTTAATATCACCATAGCACTCCCTTGAAGTGAGCATAAATTTTTTGCATTTCTGTGTAGATGGGACCGTCGCTGAATTTTTCTCTAGATCTGAATATTCAATATTTCCAAAAACTATTTCACTAGATTGATCCTTTAGTTTTAAGACATTATTCTCAATAGATAAATTAATTCCTTGTTTTTTTAAAAGTTTATTTGTAATTAAACTTGTGCCAAACTCAATATCATTTCCAAAATCACCTGATTGATATGCATTTAGATCAATGCCTATAGTATTTTCTAATTTCTCACCAGCGGGAAGTGTAAATCCATTATAACTTTTTGATGTTTCAAGCTTGTTTTCCATTTTTACATTTAAAATTCCTGCTATTGTATAATTTGAAACTGAAAGTGATAAAAAACATAAAAACAATCTCATACATTTCTCCTTTACTTGCCTTTTATTAAAACAATATGATTATTACATATATTTTAACTGAAAATACCTTCAATGAATTTTTTACACTTAACGTGTCTTAAATCTTGACGGATTACTTGGTGTTAGTTGACCTTACAATTAAAAATCTATTTCTATTAACGCAAAAGATGAGTCAATATCACGACTCTTTTCCATTTTTTTATCTGACCGTAGTTTTTCCGATGCCAGTTTCTATCTAATTAGAATTGTCCTCATAATCAACTAGCCAAAAAGTTTTTTATTGATGTAGAGAGCTATGCCACTTGGTATAATGATCGCTACCAAAGGTGGCGATCATTATTGAATTGGGGCATTTAGATGAAATACACTTCTTTATCTCTGTTTCCAATGCTGACTAAATCCACATCCTGGTAACTCTAGATAAGAGACTTCAGAGGTAAATGTTAAATTGTTAACCCGGACAAACCTAAAGGCTACAAGCAGGATACTTTTCCCATCTTGATCAACAAGCTGAAACTTATCAGAACTTTCAACTTGTCTAAAATCCGCTATCTCAAATATTTTTACACTGTTATTGAGTCTATTAAAAATCGCAACCTCTTTACCTAAAAGTAAACGATTAAATCCATCACTTCTATTGTTTGTATCATAATTGCTTTTACCTAACTCTTTTAAATCTACATCAAGACCAACTTCACAAATATTTTCAACCACTCCGTTAGATAACGGATTATCAAAATGAGTATTAAAATGAGATAAATAACTTTCAAATTTTGATTCAAGCGGAAGATAGCTATTCTTATTACAAACAATTATCTTTTGCGGTGAACGTTCATCAAGTAAAGCATGTGGATAACATGAATATCCACCTCGAATAGTTACCTCTTTTTCCCAATACACCCAAACTTTATCTCCTACTAAATTCAAATCATCATTCATACTATCAAAGAATAATGTTCCATCATCTCCTGCCTTTAAAATTCGAGAATTGAGTGGTATTGCTGTTGTCTTTGTAACTATCGGATCCAAATAAAACCATAACTCTCCAAAGCTAAACGCTTTTCTTTCAACCTCAAGTTTAACGAGGGCATTTTGTTTTAAAAATTCAACATCATCTTTAGTTGCATTTTGCTTTTCTACAGAAATTTGTTTCCCTGTCATTGGGTCAATAAGAAAATCTTGGAGGACTACCTGTATACTTAGTTTCTTCAAGTCAATCTCTTTGCCATAACTTAAAGTACTCGCAAGTGTTAGTAGTAATAAAGTTACAATTTTCAAAGTTGGTTTCATAAATTTCCTCAAATTAAATAAGTTGATTATGATCCTAAATATATGCAAATGCCATGCCATCTATTTATACCCACTTTCTAACACTTACCACCCAAAAAGTATCTAAGCTTTAGACAACAGACTTAACTTGTTACACAACAGACTAAACTTACAAAGAATTTTCTGGGGCGGAAACCTTGGGTTTTAGTCAATAAAAATCGACCTTACTGCCTAAATAATCCAATTACAAAAAAAGGGAGAATTTTCTTCTCCCCCAAACGCTAAAACCAATCCCACAATTACCAAAAAATAGTTGTTAGCAATTTTTAGATCAGGATAATCAGCTCCAGCATTTTCAGTGTTTAACCCCCTCTTAACATGAGGGGTTTTTATTGATTCGAAAGAACATCTTAGATTGCGAAAAAAATTCACGTTTGAAACAAGAACAAATTTAAAATATGTAATGAGATTTAAATAATGACGAATTGATTCAACTCATGCACCACGAATTATACTAAAAGCTATAAAAAAATATCGTCATTTGAAACACATTCACTATTATGTCTAAAATTTTTTATTTTTTAACCAATTAGGAAGAAATAGTGCTGCAAGAATCACCAAAAAGATAACAATGTGAGTAGCTTCAATCGCTATTAATGGAAGTTCAGCTTTCTTTTCTCTTAAGGGCTCCATATAGCCTTTTTGGGGGATAAAAGATGTGGGTTTTGATACAACTTCTGTTTTAACATTTGTGTCGACTTTGTTCTCTTCCATTTTCTATACCTCGAAATAATCAATTATTTTATTAAACTTCTTAATTTTTCTAATTCTCTTTTTTCTTCTTGAGGAATATCTGTCCCTAAAGAGCCGCTATAACCAAAGGTTAATTGATCTTCATATTCACTGAAACACTTTTTAGCAAAATCAGATTTTGAATACTCTCTAATACAGTCTTTTAAATAAATATCACTTAATGAGAAAAAATATGTCGTTGAAAGTCTTCTTTCCGCTACTGCTAACCAATACAATATCGCCGGAGTAGCCTGATCACTTGGATGATCATTCAAATATTTCGATAAAACGCCTGATGAAATTAAAAGAGTAATATCGTGCTCACCAGTATTTACTTTATCTTGACGACTCTCTAAAGATTTTAAATGAGTATCAATAAATGTATTTATATTCTTAACTTGATTGATATCAAATTTCTTCCATTTCTCTAAGGACTCAATCCACTTTTTAATATCTGTTTTCGTGAATTTACTTACAGCAGGGTTGTTCTGATAATTCTTTAAAAACTTAATGGCCTCTGTAGGGTTTAATCCAATTTTTGTATAAATACTTAAAACTCTTCTTAAAGAAGTAAAAATCTCTCCATTGATAATTTTATCGTCAGCTAAAGAATTCTTTCCAACTTGAGTTGTTCTTTCTAGCGCCCGTTTAATGCCCAATTCATAGGCAACTTTTGATTCAGTAAATCTTCTTACTAAGTATAAATAATTGGCATATTGAAAATCAGATTCAAACTGATCTCTTTTTATTCCAGATAAAACTTCACCAAAGGCATTTTTAGAAACTTGATCTGATAATTGAGAGTGACAAGAAACACAAAGCTGAGTCATGGCCTTTAATCTTGCATGAGCAAAAACTAAATTCTTTGCTTGTAATGAATCAATCGTTTCTTGAATATGTGTGTTAATCGTATCTAAAGAAGGTTTAAAGCCAGGGATCTTTAAAAAATTTACGTGTTTGGCATTTTTAAAGGCCACAGATAGTTCATTCATATTATTTAAAAGCTCATCCTGCTTTTTCTTGTCTTTTCCTTCAAAGATCAATTTATCGGAATAGATATATGGAATTATTTTTACAAAAGATTCATAAACTTGATTCATGACTGCTTTTGCTTCAAGTTGCTCACTACTTAAATCATCAGATTTCTTTTCAGTTACCTTTGGTGATGACTTGGCATTTTTTTGACTTTGAGCAAAAGAAAAAGAAGAAAACGAAAAAAGCAAAACGAAAGCTAATATACGCATGATAAAATCCTTTTTTTAATAAAAAGATTTTAACATATTTTTTACTGATTTTTCATGTTCTTTTTTAAATTATTTAGTCGTTCTTGCCATTCTTTTGGAAGAGACTTCTCCCCTTTTTCCCCTGATACATAGTTAATCTCTAAATCTTCTAAAAATGCATCATAACAATCTTTAGAAATAGGGCTATCGCCATGTCTTTCAATACATTGAATTAAATAAAAATCAGAGAGAGAATAATTCGCATCGTCACTGATTCTACGATCTAAAATGGCTAGCCAATACATTATTCTGGCACCATGAACAGAAGTTGGATGAACATTGTAATAATCCATCAAAATGCCAGATAAAATTAAATCAAAAACTTCAGAAGAATTGGTCGGGGTAAAAATTGGTCCTTCTTCCTCATCGGCGATAAAATTTTTCAAAAATTTGCCCATTTCTTCTTCCGTCGCCTTTTGTGGGTCAAAATTTGGCCAAAGCGGTGGAGATTTTAGCATCGTTACCCAATCTTGAATTTCAGCATAAATGGCTTCCGAAAATTGTGGATAATTTTTCTTAAATCCACTAAAGAAAGTTAAGGCCATATTTTGATCTTTTTTAATCTTAATATAATAAATAAGTACTTTTTCTAAAGAGCGGAATATTTTTTCTTCATCATCATTCTTTTTTAAGTTTTTAATCACCTTCAAATATAAATTCATTGCATCTTCATAATCACGAGTTAAAAACATCACATCTGCTCTATCGACATCACTTAATTTTAGTTTTTGATAATCTTTAGCGGTAAATAATTGTCCTTGTTTTCGATCTGGAGATTGAGCGTGACAAGAAATGCACAAATTTAAAGAAGAAAGAATTTTTCCACGAGCCGCTTCAGCTTTGTTTCTCGTTAATAAAAATTTCGCTTGCTCAAATTGGTCCTTTATCACCAATTGACTTACAGAAAGTCCCATATAATTGAC
>Ga0172367_10001689_pt1 | contig 31448 bp, 24 predicted proteins | sample Lak10m_FD_114542 | JGI IMG/M metagenome (GOLD analysis project Ga0172367, IMG submission 114542) | Freshwater microbial communities from Kabuno Bay, South-Kivu, Congo - kab_022012_10m | ecosystem: Environmental > Aquatic > Freshwater > Lake | place: Democratic Republic of the Congo: South-Kivu...
CGTGGAGGTGAACCGCCGCGTGCGTGTGGGGCAGTCCCAACCGGTGGAGGTGGAGGTGGAGAGCCGTGGCCTGGAGGGGCGGAAGGCCCGTCTGCGGCTGTTGGAGGAGGGCGTGGAGCGCCTGGCCCAGGAGTTTGCCCTGGGCGCGGACGGCGGCCGTCGTCGCATTCCCCTGGCCTGGACACCGGCCAAGGCGGGCAATCGCCTGTTGGAGGTGGAAGTGGTGGTGGAAGGCGGCGGTGAGCGCACGCGGGAGAACAATCGCCGAGCCCTGCAGGTGAAGGTGGAGGACCAACGCCTGCCTGTGCTGCTCCTGGCCGGCCGCCCCTCGGAGGACCTGGCCCTGCTGCGCCGCATGCTGGAGGCCAGGGAGGATCTGGAACTCTTCTTCGCCATGCCCGAGCGCCCGGGCACGGATGTGGCGTCCTTGAACCGCGCCGTGGACGGGGCCGCCTTCCTGGTGCTGGCCCACTGGCCCCTGCAGGGGCGCAACCGCGCGCTGGCCACGCGGGTGGCCGCAAAGGCCGCACGCACACCCATGCTCTTCCTTGACGGCGCGGGTTGCGATCTGGGACTGCTCAGTCCGGGGCTCGCCCGCACCCTTGGGGCCTGGCAGCCCGGCGCGGAGGGCGATGTGCGTCTTCCCGCGCTGGATCCGCTGCTGGGCCCGGAGGACAGCCTGCCCGAGCTGCGCGCCGTCTACGGGGAGATGCCGCCATTGGTGGCCACGCGCAGTGGCGTGAAAGGCGGACAGGCCCAGGTCGCCGGCGCGCGCGCCCTGCTGGAGAGCGCCGATGGCCGCCCGCTTTTGCTGGTTCAGGAGCGGGCGGGAGTGCGCCAGGGCTGGATGCTGGCCCAGGGCATGTGGCGCTGGGGAGTGGGAAGCCAGCTCTCCCTGGGCAGCAACCATCGCGCCACGGAGATGCTAGACCGCCTTGGAAGTTGGCTGTTGGCCACGCCCGGGCAGGGTCTGCTGGAGGTGAGGACCGATCGCGAGAGTTTGCCAGCGGGCGCGCCCCTCACCTTCGATGCCCGCCTGCGGGAGGAGGATGGCCGTCTGCGGGATGGCGCCACGGTGGAGCTCACCCTGCGCTGTGACAGCCTGCAGCAAACGCTCGCCCTGGAGGCACGGAGCGGAGGCGCCTACGCGGGCACCTTGGCTTCCCTTCCGCCTGGATCCTGGGACTGGCGGGCCGAGGCCCGCCAGGGCGATCGACCGGTTCTGGCCGACAGCGGCCGCGTGCTGGTGGAGGATCGCAGCCCGGAGAGTCTGGACGCCAGCCGCCATCCCCGTCTGCTGCAGGAGTTGGCGGCCCTGGGTGGAGGCCGCGCGCTGGATCTGGATCAAGAGAAGGATCGCCAAGGACTGGCCGACGCTTCGGCGCTGGACAGCCTGGAGACGCGTCCCCTGCTGCGTCGTGTGGGCCGCCAGCGGGACCTTGCGGGGGAAGGCTGGGTTCTTGCCGCGCTGATCCTGCTCATGGCCGGCGAGTGGATCTGGCGCCGCTTGCACGGCATGCTGTAATCGAGCGCCGTCAATGGACCGGTACGAGGTGAGGGGCGGGGTTTGACTTCGCCTCGCCACCGATTGTGGAGGAGGACCATGTTGCTGCTGCGCTGCCTTGCCGCCACGCTGCTGGTGGTGGCCTGTGCCCAGGCCGATGGGCTGGATTCCCTGCTGAACGCCCAGCGCCAGCGTGCCGGGCAGCGGGCGGAGGCGCTCTTCACGCCGCTGGAAAAGGGAAGCAGCCTTTCGGATGGCGAGCGCGCGGACTATCGCTTCCTGCTGGCGAACCTGCCTCTGTCGGATCTGGCCGCCATGGAGGCGCGCGATCTGGTGGACAATGTGCGCAGCGCTTCCCGGGCCCGCCTGCGCATGCCGTGGGGCAGGAGCGTTCCCGAAGAACTGTGGCGCCACTATGTGCTGCCCCACCGCATTTCCCAGGAACCTTTCACCCGCTGGCGCGCCCGCTTCCTCAAGGAGCTGGAGCCCCGCCTGGCCGGCATGGGCATGAGGCAGGCGGCCCTGGAGGTGAACCACTGGTGCCACGAGCAGGCCACCTATACCCCCACCGACGGCCGGGACCAGGATCCTCTCACCACCCTGCGCGCCGGACGCGGCCGCTGCGAGGAGGAGATGATTCTGGCCATCGCCGCCCTGCGCAGCGTGGGCATTCCCGCCCGCCAGTGCTACACGCCCTATTGGGCCCACAGCAACGACAACCACGCCTGGGTGGAGGTGTGGACGGATGGCGCCTGGTCCTTCATGGGTGCCTGCGAACCCGCGCCGGCCCTCAACCAGGCCTGGTTCACGGAGCCCGCGCGCCGGGCCATGCTGGTTGTCAGCCAGGCCTATGGCGCGGTGGCGCCGGGCGGCGAGCCCCTTCTGCGGGAAGAGGGGCGCAGCACCAGCGTGAACAGCACGGCGGTCTACGGGCCGGTGAAGGATCTGCACTTGCGCGTGGTGGATGCGGAGGGCAGGCCCCGCGCCGCCGAGCGCGTTCTCTTCAGCCTCTTCAACTACGGCGGATGGATGCCCGCTCTGGCACAGGTCACCGACGCCGCCGGCACGCTGCGCCTGAGCTGCGGCCGCGGCAGCTGGCTCATCAGCGCGGGAGACGGGGATTGGGCAGGCATGGTCCACGCCGCTCCCGGCGACACGGCGCTCACCCTTGTGCTGAGTGCGCGCGACGAGCTGAAGCCCCCAGCGCGGGTGGACTACGCGCCGCCACCCAAGGGGGAGGCCATGTCTGAGCCGGGAGTGGCCTTTGCGGAGGGCGTGGCGCGTGGCCTCATCGACACCACGGCCCAGCGTGTGCGGGACGAGGCCTTCCAGCGTCTCATGCAGCGGGAGGACAGCCTGCGCGGCGTGCGGATGTGGTCGGCGCGGGAGCGCGAGGCGGATCCTTTCCTGCCGGATTCCCTGCTGGCCGGAGCGCCGGACAGTTTGCGCCTCCTGCCCCTGTTGGTGGCCCTGCAGCGCCAGCAGGTGGATGGCGGCCGGGTGATGGGCTTGTTGCGGCGGGCACGGGGCAACTGGAGCACCCTGCTGGGCTTCCTCAGCGCGCCGCTGCCGGCGGGTGCGGCCCCTTCCATCCACCAGGCGCGGCGGCTGCGACTGCTGGATGCCGCATCGGACAAGGATCTGGCGGAGCTGGGCGTGGCCTGCCTGCTGGACCACGAAAGGGCCATGTGGACCCTTCCCACGGGCTGGAGCGCGCCGGGTCTGCCTTTGCCGGAGGACGGCGACAGCCTGACGGTGGCACGCGTGACGGAACATGTGCTGCCTTGTCGCGTGGACGGCGAGCCCTGTCTGCCCTGGCGGGGCGAGCTGCAGACCTTTTTCCAGCTGCATCCCGAACTGGCCAACTCCACCGGCGACAAGGCCCTGGTGAAGTGGATGAAGCGCCACCTGGCCGTGGATGAGGAGCGCGACCGCCTGGGGGCTCCGCTGACGCCCGCTCAGGTGTTGACGCTGGGGCGCGGCACTCGGGGCGATGTGCAGCGCTGTTATGTGGGGCTGTGCCGGGCGCGGGGCCTACCCGCCCGGGTGGAGGCCCTTAGCGGACAGTTGCAGCGCTGGGAACGCGACAAGTGGCAAAAGGTGGAGCTCTTCAGGAAGGAGAGAGGCGTCAGGGAGGCGCCGCTTGGATGCTTGACCCTGCAGGCGGCGGACAGTGTCAGCGCCGCCGCGCCGGTCTTCAAGGACTGGTGCCTGAGCCGCTGGGAGGAGAATCACCTGGAGGCGGTGGACCTTGGCTGGGAGCAGCCCATCAGCGCCATGGCCTTTCCGCTTGAGGTGCCCGTGGGCCTCTATGTGCTCAGCAGTGGATCCCGGCGCGCGGACGGCAGCGCCGTGGTGCGTCACCAGATGGTGGAAGTGAAAGCCAAGGCCTCCGCCACGCTGACCTTGCAAGTGGAGGCAGCGGCTCCTTGAGCGGCACCCTTGAGGTGGAACGGCGCTTCCTGGTGACCGATGTGCGAGCCGCCACCGCCGGCAGCGAGGGGCGGCGCATCACCCAGGGCTACCTCTGCCGCGACCCTGAGCGCGTGGTGCGGGTGAGGCTGGTGCAAGGTCCGCTGGAACAGGAAGAGGCCTGGCTGACAGTGAAGGGCGCGCCGGATCCCACCACGGGTGCCACCCTCTGCCGCCGGGAGTGGGAAGTTCCCCTCTCCCCGGCCACGGCCCGGGACTGGCTGTCCCTCTGCCTGCCCCACTTGATTGAGAAATGCCGCCACAGCGTGGATGTCGGAGGGCGGCAATGGGTGGTGGATGTCTTCCACGGGGCCAACCAGGGCCTGGTGTTGGCGGAGGTGGAACTGGAGAGTCCCGACGATCCGGTGCATCTGCCGTCCTGGCTGGGCAGGGAAGTGGGCGCAGATTCCCGCTACCACAACAGCGTGCTCAGCGCCCGTCCCACCAGCCAGTGGCTCACTTCGGCCAGCGGCTCTTCTTCGTGAGGTAGCGCCAGGCCGCGGGCTTCTCCTTTTCCAGCAGACGACGGTCCTGCTGGAGCTGCGCGTCAGACGGCATCCCCTTGGGATAGGCGGCCAGACGCTGGAAGCGCTGGGGATCCTGCGCCACCATGTCCCCCACCCGCGCCAGCACGGTGCTGCCCGCCGCCGCCGTGAAAACTCCACAGACGGCCAGTTGGCCCAGGTCCACCTGGCGCACGCCATGGGACCACAGTTGCAGGGTTCGGCCATCCACAGCCAGCAGCTCCCCCGCCACCAGGCGCGGGCCAAAGCCCGAGGCGAACTCCCCGCGCACCCAGGCGCCGGGCAGGCCGGCGGGACCCGCCGTGGGCATCTGCCAGACTCTGCTCCGAGGGGTCGCGGTCCCCGCGCCGCGCTCGAAGGCCTCCTGCCGGGACAGCAGCGCGGCATTGCGCTCCACCTGGGCTTCCCCAAAGGTGAGGGGGCGGGTTTCCACCAAGTGGTCCTCTGCAGGCAGGAGGCGTAGGTCCCTGGCACGCAGGCCCACGGGCAAGCCGCCAGGAAAGCGCGCAAAAGGCTGCAGATCAGCCCAGCTTTTGTCGGGCACCTTGAGGATGGGATCAAAGGTGTAACTGCCGGTCACGGCGCTGCCCGTGAGATGCCACAAGGGCAGGGTGATGAGGCCCCACCAGCCGTGGCCCACCGCCAGGGCCGTTCCCGCCGCCTGCCAACCCACCAGGCTTCCCGTGCGGGTTTTCCACGCCTCCAGCCGGGCCTTGTCCACATCGCCCCACGCCAGGCGGCGCAGATCCTGCTCCGCGGTCAACAGATAGAGGCTGTCCGCGTTCACGGCCAGCAACTCGCCCTGGATGCGGCTGCGGTCCAGCGTTTTCACCACCGTCCAGGAGCCGCGCAGATCGTTCTGCATGTGTTCGGCATCGGCCCGGTAGCCGCGCGGACTGCGGCCGATGGCGCACCCCGACAGGAGCAGGGCCAGCGTCACCAATGGGAGGAGGATTTTAGCGCGCATACTTGCTGCTCCAGAAGATGCCGTCCATTTCCGCTTCCACCGCCTTGTAGGCCGGGGCCAGCGCTTTCAGCTCACGCCCGGGGCTGCGCAGCAGGCGTGCAAGACGCCGGGGGTTCTCCTCCTTCAGCCAGTCCTCGCGCATCCACTCCAGGTACCAGCCCCGGGATTCCAGCATGGCGGCGTCGCCCTCGTGACCGACGGGAATGGAGTAGTGCAGTCGATAGGCGTCCCCGGGCTCCGTCATGAGCAGTTGGGAGGGGTCGGTGAGGGCGGCCAGGGCCTCCGGCGCGGGCGCGCCGCCACGAGTGACGGCGGAGGGCTGCACACGCAGGGGCTGGCCGGCGGGGCGCAGCCTGGCCAGGGCCAGACGGTCCCAGCGCCAGGCACCCTGGGTGAAGTCCAGGCGAACGCGCAGCGGTGCGGTGGGGCAAAGGCCAGGGGGCAGGGGCACCACATGCTCATCCAGGGCCAGCGGCCCCACCTCATGGAATGTGCCGGCCTCCTGCCAGCGCGCGCCGTTCCACACGCTGACGCGCACCTGGGCCAGATCACCAATGCCACCGTTCCAGTTCACATCGCCACGCTCAAGGGCGGCCAGGCAATCCCCGGCCCTGGTACCCATCCACGCCAGCGCCTGGTAGAAGAGGTAAGTGGTGAGCAGGGACTGGCGGCCACACACGGCCAAGCCAAGGGCCTCACTCTCGGGCGCGGGAAAGCGCAGTTCCAGGGTCTGACGGCGGCCCAGGTCCTTATCGTCGGCGCCCTCGCTCCACTCGTTGCCGTCCTTCACACTCAATGCGGCCAGGGCGGTGGCGTCCAGACCCTGCACGGCCTGGGGTGCCTGCAGGTTTCGGCCCGCCCAGTAGCGGCCCTGCACATCCTGCAGCACTTCCTCGCCTTCGGCACGGGGAAGGAGCAGCAGCTCGGCGTGGCGGATGGCGTGGGTCTCCAGGGCCTCGTTGCGCACCTCCAGGGTGAAGCTGCTTCCCAGGCCGTGGGGAAGGCACAGGGCGTCCACATCCGTGGCCTCCAGGGCGGGGGAGATGCTGGCGGAAAAGCCCTCCGCCTGCAGCTGGGGCTGCGCCCCGTCCAGGGTGTAGAAGGTGGGGCAGCTGCCGAAGCAAGCCTTGGGGATGGAGGCGCACAGGGCGTCGCCCACCAGGTAGAAGCCCGCCATCACCTGCAGCGTGGCCTTGCCGGCGAAACGCTCCAGGGTGTTGGTCTCCAGCAGCACGGCGCTGTCCAGCGGCAGGCTCTGGAAGCCGGCGCCCACGGGCTGGCGCGCCGCGTTGAAGCGCTGGGCCTGGCCGCTGAGCCGGCTCTCGTCCACGGTCCACTGGCTGAAGAGCAGCACACCACCGTCCTTCAAGTGGGCCTTCACATAAGGAGACCGGGGGGAGAGCTCAGCTCCCTGGCCAGGCTGGTGCAGGGTGCGGTGAAGCACATAGGCTTCCCGGCAGGCGCCCAGGAGCGCCAGGGAGAGCATGCCCGCCGTCAGGGCGACGGGGCGCCAGACCTTTTTCATGGGTGCTCCAGTTTGTGTGCTTTCTGGTTGCGCTCGCCAACCGCTGTCAACTTGATACAAAAACTCATGCAGACAATGCCCCGCTCATCCAGTCACGGCCGTGTGCGATCCGGTTGGCACGCTTCTGGCAAAGCCGTCGCCCAGGGATGCAGGTCTTCTTGTTAACTGATTGACAGTCAAGAGGGGCTTGTGAATCCCCCTTCACTGAAATGACAAGAGAGACGCGGGCTGTCCCAGGATTGGGAAGCTCCATAGCAGGGGAGAGTTGCCCCATGGGATCAGGGGTGGACAAACTGCGGGCCATGCGGCGCCAGGCCCAGTTGGGCGGTGGCGAAAAGCGCATCGAGGCCCAGCACGCCAAGGGCAAGCTCACCGCGCGGGAACGCGTGCTGCGGCTGTTGGACGACGGCTCCTTCGAGGAGTACGACATGTTCAAGCAGCATCGCTGCACCAATTTCGGCCTGGAGCAGCAGCAGTTCCTGGGTGACGGCGTGGTGACGGGATCGGGTACTGTCGACGGGCGCCTGGTCTTCGTCTTCAGCCAGGATTTCACTGTTCTCGGGGGCAGCCTGTCGGAGACCTACGCGGAGAAGATCTGCAAGGTGATGGACATGGCCATGAAGATGGGCGCGCCGGTGATCGGCCTGAACGACTCGGGCGGCGCGCGCATCCAGGAGGGCATCGAGAGCCTGGCCGCCTACGCCGAGATCTTCCAGCGCAATGTGATGGCCTCGGGGGTGATTCCCCAGCTCAGCGCGGTGATGGGGCCCTGCGCCGGCGGCGCCGTGTACAGCCCGGCACTGACGGATGTCATCGTCATGGTCAAGAAAACCTCCACCATGTATGTCACCGGCCCCAAGGTGGTGAAGGCCGTCACCGGCGAGGAACTCAGCGACGAGGACCTGGGCGGGGCCATGGTGCATGTGGCCAAGAGCGGCGTGGTGCACTACGCGGCGGAGGACGAGGAAGAGTGCCTCGTGCTCCTGCGCAAGCTCCTCAGTTACCTGCCCCAGAACAACATGGAAGAGCCGCCCCTGCTGCCCTGCCGGGATCCCTACGACCGGGAGTGTCCCATGCTGGACACGCTCATTCCTGAGAACCCCGGCAAGGCCTACGACATGAAGGAGCTGATCCTGGAGATCCTGGACGACCACGAGTTCCTGGAGCAGCAGCGCTACTTCGCCCCCAACATCGTGACGGGCTTTGGCCGCCTGAACGGCCGCAGCGTGGGCATCGTGGCCAACCAGCCCAGCTACCTGGCCGGCGTGCTGGACATCAACGCCTCCAACAAGGCCGCGCGCTTCGTGCGCCTGTGCGACGCCTTCAATGTTCCCATCGTCACGCTGGTGGATGTGCCGGGCTTCCTTCCGGGAAGCGCCCAGGAGTACGGCGGCATCATCCGCCACGGCGCCAAGCTCCTCTACGCCTACTGCGAGGCCACGGTGCCCAAGATCACCCTCATCACGCGCAAGGCCTATGGTGGCGCCTACGATGTGATGAGTTCGAAGCACATCCGTGGCGACATCAACTACGCGTGGCCCTCGGCGGAAATCGCCGTGATGGGCGCAAAGGGCGCCGTGCAGATCCTGCACGCCAAGGAGGCGGCCCAGGCGGAGGATGCCGCGGCTTTCCTGGCGCAGAAGGAGAAGGAGTACGCCGAGACTTTCGCCAACCCCTATGTGGCGGCGGGGCGCGGCTATGTGGACGACATCATCATCCCCAGCCGCACGCGCTTCCGGCTCATTCGCGCCCTGGAGATGTGCGCCTCCAAGAAGGACGGCAACCCGCCCAAGAAGCACGGCAACATCCCGCTGTAGGAGGCTCTATGGACGCGAACCTGAGCACGGCGCTCACGGCGCTGATGATGGGCATGGGCACGGTCTTTGTGGGTCTGACCCTTCTGCAGTGGGCCATGTACTTCAGCGCCTGGGCCTTCAATGGCCGGCGCGGGAGCCCCACTGTGGCGCCGGATGGCTCCAGCGCCAAGGGGGAGGGGAGCGGCACCGTGGTGCAGCCCTCGGCGGAACCCGCGCCCAGAGTGCGATGGGCCGACGGCCAGGCCGTCAGCGCCCAGATGGCGGCGGCGGTGGCCCTGGCCCTGCACCTGGACGACCACGCCATGCGGGAGCTGGAAGCCCAGCGCCTGACCTGGTCGGAGATGATCAAGCCCTTCAGCCCCTGGCTGATGGACGGCAAGACCAGTTTGCACACGCGCCGCATCCGCTGGCGCCCCAACGCCGCCCCGGGGCGCATCGTGCGCCATCCCGGGCTGGGCAAGTAGGAGGATCCCATGGCACGCACCTACCGCTTCCGCATGCAGGAGCAGCCTTTCGAAGTGAAGATCCTGCGCCACGACGAGGACGGCGCGCGACTGTTGGTGAACGGCACGGAGATCAGCGTGGAGCTGGAGCGCGAGGAGAGCGCGGTGAGCAAGACGCCGCGCCTGGAGCGCACCCGCGTCATTCCCGAGACGGTGGAGAAGTCCGCCGTGACGACCAAGCCGGGATCCGAGATCGGCGTGGGTCTGGTGAAGTCGCCCCTGCCGGGCATTGTGCTCAAGCTCCATGTGCGCGTGGGGGACAAAGTGCAGGCCGGCCAGTCCATCATGGTGATGGAGGCGATGAAAATGGAGAACGAGATCCGCTGCGCCATGAGCGGCACGCTGCAGGAATTGCGCGTGAAGGAAGGGGACGCGGTGCTGGAGAGCGATGTGCTGGCGGTGATCCAGCCAGCCTGACAAGTGGGACGGGTCACCGCCCCGGGAGTTCACATGGACGCGATTCTCGAGTTCTGGAGTTTCACCGGTTTCGCCAACGGCATCCTGGGCAATTACCTCATGATCTCCGTGGGCCTGCTCTACATCTGGCTGGCCATCTACAAGGACTTTGAGCCCCTGCTCCTGGTGCCCATCGGCTTCGGCATCATCATTGGGAACATCCCTTTCCTGCCCGGGGACGGCATCGGCATCTACGAAGAGGGCAGCGTGCTCAACCTGCTCTACCAGGGCGTCAGCCGCGGCATCTATCCGCCGCTGATCTTCCTGGGCATTGGTGCCATGACGGACTTCAGCGCCCTCATCTCCAACCCCAAACTGGTGTTGCTGGGAGCGGCCGCCCAGCTGGGCATCTTCGCCACCTTCTTCGCCGCCCTCTCCTTCGGATTCGACTTTCCAGAGGCCGCTTCCATCGGCATCATCGGCGGCGCCGACGGTCCCACCGCCATCTTCAGCGCCAGCCGCATGGCGCCCCACCTGCTGGGTGCCATCGCCATCGCCGCCTACAGCTACATGGCGCTGGTGCCGGTGATCCAGCCGCCGGTGATGCACCTGCTCACCACCAAGGAGGAGCGCTGCCTGCACATGAAGCCCAGCCGCGAGGTGAGCAAAAAGGAAAAGGTGCTCTTCCCCGTTTTCGGCTTCATCGTCACCTGCTTTCTGGCGCCGGCGGCCCTGGTGCTGCTGGGCATGCTCTTCTTCGGCAACCTCTTGAAGGAGAGCGGCGTCACCACGCGCCTGGCCACCACCGCGCGCACCACCCTCATCGATGCGGTGACCATCCTGCTGGGCATGTGCGTGGGCGCCTCCACCCAGGCCCAGACCTTCCTCACGCCCAAATCCGTGGGCATCTTCTTCCTGGGTGCGGCCAGCTTCATCATCGCCACAGCGGGGGGCGTGGCCTTTGCCAAGCTCATGAACATCTTCCTCAAGCCGGAGGATCGCGTGAATCCCCTCATCGGCGCGGCGGGCGTGAGCGCGGTGCCCATCGCCGCCCATGTGGCGCACAAGGTTGGCCAGAAGGCGGACCCGTCCAACTACCTGCTCATGCACGCCATGGGGCCCAATGTGGCGGGCGTGATCGGCTCGGCCATCGCGGCGGGTGTGATGCTGGCCATGTTCGGGTGATCGTGGCGGCGATCAGGGGCGTGTTTTACAGTCGCCCAGCGCGCAGGGGTTGACCTCCACCACCGCGTGGATCAGCCCGGGCAGGCCTTTCAGGCGCGCCTTGTAGGCCTCGGGGGAGAGCGGCTGATCCGCCACCAGGCTCAAGGCCACGCTGAGGCGTTCCGGCCCCAGGTGCCACAGGTGCAGATCGGCCACCCGGGCGTCGCCATCGTTTTCCACAAGGTGGCGGATCCTCTCCCGCGTGGCCTCGTCCGCGCCTCCGTCCAGCAGGATGAGCGCTGTTTCCTTCAACAGGCCGATGGACCAGCGCAGGATGAGCGCCGCGCCCACCAGTCCCATCAGCGGATCCAGCCACACCCAGCCCCACAGGCGGCCTGCCACCAGGGCGCCGATGGCCAGCACGCTGGTCAAGGCGTCGGCCAGCACATGCAGCAGGGCGCCACGCAGGTTGTGGTCCTGGTGCGCATGCTCATGGGCGTGAGCATGTCCCTCGCACTCGAGTCCCGTGCCCGCGGCATGAGCCTCGCCCCCGTGCGCGTGCGCGTGATCATGCCCATGCCCATGATCATGCCCAGCCCGGGACAGCAGCCAGGCGCTGGCCAGGTTCACCACCAGCCCCAGCACCGCCACCAGGATGGCCTCGTCAAAGTGGATGCTCTCCGGGCGGACCAGACGCAGGATGGATTCCACCGCCATCATCAGCGCGGCCACCGCCAGGGCCACGGCGCTGGCGAAACCGCCCAGCACACCCACTTTTCCCGTGCCGAATGAAAAATGCGGGTCGTCCCCGTGGCGCTCGGCGAATCGCCAGGCGAAGAGGGCGATGGCAAAGGCGGCGGCGTGGGTGGCCATGTGCCAACCGTCGGCCAGAAGCGCCATGGAGCCGGTCATCATGCCGGCCACCACCTCGGCTCCCATGGTGATCAGGGTCAGTCCCAACACGAGGCGTGTCAGGCGCTGCTCCCGGGTGCGCGCGTCATGGGTGCGGTGGTGGTGACGGTGGTGGTCCAGGCTGGGTTCGTGCATGGCGACTCCTTGTGTGGCCGCATGGAGCGGCGCGCAGAATATGCCTTTCCCCAGTGGACCAAAAGAAAGCCCCCGGGTGTGACACCGGGGGCTTGCTGGGCCAGATTCGTCGTTTGGAAGCGCCCTACTTGGCCAGGACCATCTTGCGCGTCTGCGTGCCCTGCTCCGTGCTCAGCGTGTAGAGGTAAAGTCCGCTGGGCAGTGCCGCGCCATTGAAGGACACCTCGTGGTCGCCGCGTTCCGCCAGTCCCTGCCAGGGCCGCGCCACTTCCACACCCGCCAGATTGTAGACAGTGAGGGTGGCGGCGCCCGTCTCCGCCATGGTGAAGGAGAGGGTGGTCGCAGGGTTGAAGGGGTTGGGGTAGGCATCGCCCAGATGGAAGGCCTGTGCCTCTTCCGGGGCGTCCACCGTGCCGTCGTGGTTGATGCGCAGGGTGGCGCTGAAGATCAGGCCGCCGGGCCCGCCCACATCATTGGACAGGATGTAAAGAGTGTTGGGGCCGGTGTTCACCAGACCCGTCACCGGGAGGGAGAGCCAGTTGGTTTCGGTGGCGTAGTTCCCGCCAATGGTTCCCGCCACGGGCGCGCCGTTGAGGTAGAGCCCGTCGTTGATCATGGAGTAGTAGTCGCCAACCCAGTTGTCGCACATGAAGTGGAAGTCCAGGGTGGCGCTGCCCACGGTGGCGCTGGTGACCGTGAAGGGAATGGCGTAGAGGTTGGTGGCTCCCTCGCTGGCGCCCCACAGGTTGTCCGACACCCACTGGGCCAGCGGGTCGGCCACAAGCGTGGGCGTCCACGCCCAATTCAGCTGCTGGAGGATGATGGGCGCCGGCCCTGTCTGCGCGTTGGCGAAGTCCACGGGTGCCAGCGGCACACCGAACTCGCTGTCCGCGGGACCCAAGAGAAAAGTCAGCTGGGAGTCGGGACCTCCCGCCGCGCCGTTTCCACTGCGCAGGGTGATGGTCTCCGCCCGCAGGCCGGTGGCCATGCTCCCCACGAGCAGGGCGCCCAGCAGGGCAGGGACAGGTTGCAGGGCACGAAACATGGGACACTCCTTCTGCGGCAGGGCCGCGTGTTGAAAGGTGGAACCCGGCCGCGTGCGAGGCCGGGTTCCGGGTTGATTGCGGCGGAGCCGCAAGGACATCATTTCGTGAGGATCATCTTCCGCGTTTGCGCTCCCTGCGCCGAGCTCAGGGTGCTGAGGTAGATGCCGCTGGGCAAGCCGGAGGCGTCAAATGCCACCTCGTGACGACCCGTGGTGGCCAGGCCATTCCACAGGGTGGCCACCGTCTCGCCGGCCAGGTTGTGCACGGTGAGGGTGGCGTCGCCCGTCTCCACCATGGTGAAGGACAGGGTGGTCACCGGGTTGAAGGGGTTGGGATACGCGGCACCCAGGCCATAGGCCAGCGGCTGCTCCTGCGCGGAGACATCGTCGCAGCAGGGAATCCAGATCTCCCGCGAGATGCTGTTGCCCGGGCAGTCCGCCGATGTCACTTCCACCGTGAAGACGCCGTAGGTGTCGCAGTACTGCTCCAGCACCGTGAGGAAGAAGGAGGCCGCGCCCACACCGCCGGGAGCCAGGTCCCCGATCCACACCGGCGCGCCGCCCGTGAGGCCCACGCCGGGATAAATGAAGGCCTGCACATCGTGGCAGGTCTCGCCGCCCGTGTTGCTCACCAAGAGGTTCACATCGAATGGGTTGGGCACCAGCTCGCCGTTCTGGCAGCTCAGGGATGTTGTGCCGCCAAGGCTCAAACCCAGTTCGCCGGGCACGGTGTACTCGCTGCAGGTGCCGTAATAGGTCTGGTAGTGCTCGCCCTGGCCGGGCAGTATGAGGCCGGCGTCCCAGCGCAGCACGCATCCGCTGTCGCCGTAGCCGTAACCGGAGCACACATAGTCGAAGGGGCCGCTGTAGACGGAACCCCACGCGCCGAAGGCGGCGAAGTCCGGCAGCGTGGCGCCGGAGCCGTTGAGGATTCCGCACCCAACCAGCAGGCTGGGATCCTGGGTGGGACCTTCCTCGAAGGCTTGCCAGGTGTTGGGCACGGCTGCCCCGGCGTAGCAGGTCTCCACGGCGATGTAGCCGTTGCTGGTGGAGATGGGCGCGGCGTCATTCCAGTTCACCATGGTGTCCATTTCCACCATCACCGACACCTCGCGACCGGCGTTTCCGGTGTTCACCACATCGTAGACGATGGCCACCGTGCCTTCGCCATTCACCATCACCGGCGTGAGGATCTGAGTCAGGGTGACGCCGTCCGCATCCCAGGCCGTCACGATGCTGTTGCCGGAGATGGCCGGCCCGACCACGGGCAGCAGGGCCACATCATACAAGCCGCCGCCCTCGGGCGCGTACACCACGCCGTCCACGCGGATGCGCACATAGGAGCTCCAGGGATCGCCGCCGTGGCCATAGAGCAGATATTCACCCGCGCCGGTGCCAATGGTGAAACGGCCGGTGTTGCCGGTGCCAAGTTCGCCCACATGGGCCTCCACGGCCCCATTGCTGACGGAAAGGAAGCTGCGGTTGGTGCCAGCGGGGCCCTGCGCCGCTTTCCACTGGGAGTAGTCCTCTGCTGAGGCCACGGATATGGCGCCCAACAGCACGGACAACACAAGTGCGTGCTTCATAAGGGACTCCATGCTTTTGCAGAATGCTGTGTGTGAGCTGCCTCCGGTGGAGGCAGGATGTGGAGGGGAGAGCAATATTCAGGCCAACCGGGAGAATCGTGCGTCAGGAAGAGGCGGAATTTGAATGGCGAAAAGACTGGAATCTGAAAATTGGACGAAGTGACAGACAGAAGCTCCGTGAATTTGTTTTGAAGATGAACAGGTTGCATGTCTGACTGTCGAGATTCCGACAGCGGTGAACACTTATGGGGCGACCCCGCGAAAGCCCTGATGTGTCGCGTCAATCCTCCTCCCAATCCGATTCCGGTCCTGTTGCGGATTGGGGGGGGGAGGGCAGCTTCCTATATTCCCCCATGGCAGACATCATTGCTTTTGCAAATCAGAAGGGCGGCGTGGGGAAAACCACCACCGCCGTCAATCTTGCCGCCTGTCTGGCGGTGTCCGATCGCCGCGTGCTCCTGGTGGACATGGATCCCCAGGCCAACGCATCCAGTGGCAGTGGCCTGGAGCGGGATGAAAACCGCCCCTGCGTCTACGAGTGCCTGCTGGATCCTGGTCTAGTGCGGGAGGCCATCTGCCCCTCCCAGATCGAGGGCCTGGACCTTCTGCCCAGCAGCATGCGCCTGGTGGGGGCCGAGGTGGAGCTGGTGGCGGCCCTGGGCCGTGAGTACCGCCTGAAGAAGGCCCTGGCCCAGGTGGCGGCGGATTACGAGTACATCCTCATCGACTGCCCGCCCTCGCTCAGTCTGCTCACCGTGAACACCCTCTGCGCGGCGGATGGCGTCATCATCCCCATCCAGGCGGAGTACTACGCCCTGGAAGGCCTGAGCCAGCTGCTCAACACCATCGAATTGGTGCGCGAGAGCCTGAACCCGCAACTGGTGGTGCGCGGCGTTGTGCTCACCATGTACGACAGCCGGCTCAACCTGTGCAACATGGTGCGCAAGGAGGTGGAGGACCACTTCGGCGACCGCATGTACAAAAGCATCATCCGCCGCAATGTGAAGCTGGGCGAAGCCCCCAGCCACGGCAAGCCCATCCTGCTCTACGACGCGGGCAGTCCGGGCAGCCAGAACTACATCGCCCTGGCCCAGGAGATCCTTGATGAATCGGTCCAAACCGCTGGGTAAGGGCCTCTCGGCCCTCATTCAAAAGCCCGCCGGCGCCGGCGGCCCCGAGCCCGACAGCAGCTCGGCCTTCCAGGGCGCCCACATCCACCACCTGCCCCTGGAACTCATCAACCGCAACCGCCAACAGCCGCGTCGGGATTTCGAGCCCGCCGAGTTGGAGGAACTGGCCCAGAGCATCCGCGCCAATGGCGTGCTGCAGCCCGTGCTGGTTTTCGAGGACGGCGGCTTGTACACGCTCATCGCTGGAGAGCGACGCTGGCGCGCCAGCCAATTGGCCGGGCAGAAGACCATTCCCGCCCTTGTGCGCGAACGCCCCGACGAGGGCGGCCTCATGCGCCTGGCCCTGCTGGAGAACATCCAGCGCGAGGACCTGCACCCGCTGGACTTGTCCAACGGACTGCGCGTGCTCATCGAGGAGCACGGCATGACCCAGGAGGAGCTGGGCCAGACCCTGGGCATGAGCCGTCCGGCGGTGAGCAATCTCCTGCGCCTGAACAAGCTGCCCACCGTGATCAAAGTGAGCCTGAAGGAGGACAAGATTTCCTTCGGCCACGCCAAGGTCTTGCTGGGACTGGCCACGGACGACGAGAAGATCCGCTGCTGGCAACTCTGTGTGAAGCGCGACCTGAGCGTGCGCCAGCTGGAGGATCTGGTGCGCCGCCAGCGCGAGGCCCAGCCGGCGCCAGCCGTGGTGAAGCCCTTCGACATCCTTCAGGCGGAGGAGAGCCTGTGCGGCAGCCTGGGCGCGCGCGTCAGCATCAGCCCCAACCGCAACCGGGGCCAGATCCGCATCGACTACGCCACGCGGGAGGAGCTGGACCGTCTGGTGGAACTGCTGCAGACCATGGACGCCTCATGAGACTGATTCTCTTTGAAGATCCCCAGGCGCGGGACTTTTATCCCTTGACGGAGACCCGACCCGTTTGGGAGCTGCGCACCGGGTTGGGCACGCTGCGCGAGCGCATCGAGTGGCGCCTGGGCCTTGAGGCCACGGGCGGCTTGTGCCGCGGTCCCCTGCAAGCGGTGGCGAAGCGGCTGGGCCTGGGCCACCCGGAGCTGGAGGAGGGCGAGGACATCCTCATGGTGAACGGCCGTCTGCTGGAGCTGGACGCGGCCTCCATCCTGGCGCTGGAACCCGGCCAAGGCATCTTGTCGGAGGACGACATCCTGCTGGCGGCGCGCCTGGAGGCCGATGGCCTGGCCCACCTGGACGGCGGCGGGCCGGAACTGGACATCGTGGACTGCCCGGAGGGCATGGTGCTGGCCTCCCGTCTGTGGGACCTGGTGCACGCCCTTCCCCAGGCCGCGGCGGCGGATTTCCCCTACCTGGAGGATTGCCTGCAGCTGCTGGGCGACGCCGCTCCTCCAGAAGGCGTGGATCTGAGCGCGCGCCTCATCGCCGCCGAACGCATCCACATCGAGGCCGGCGCCACCGTGGGCCCCTACTGCGTCATCGACGCCTCCCAGGGGCCGGTGGTCATCGACCGAGGCGTGCAGATGGGCCCTTTCTGCGTGGTGGAGGGCCCCTGTTACATCGGCGAAGCGTCGCGCCTCAAGCCGGGCGCCCGCCTGTTGGGCGGGAACCATCTGGGGCCCTGCTGCCGCGTGGCGGGGGAGGTGGCCGAGAGCATCCTGCAGGGCTATGCCAACAAGCAGCACGACGGATTCCTGGGCCACGCCTACCTGGGCGAGTGGACCAACCTGGGCGCCGACACCAACAACAGCGACCTGAAGAACAACTATGGCGCTGTGCAGGTGAGCCTGCTGGGCCGCACGGTGAACACGGGCGAGCGCTTCGTGGGCCTGATGATGGGCGACCACGCCAAGACCGGCATCAACACCATGTTCAACACGGGCACGGTGGTGGGCATCTTCGCCAATGTCTGGGGCGGCGGATTTCCGCCCAAGGAAGTGCCGCCCTTCTCCTGGGGAGGCCCCCAGGACGGCATCGCCGCCTATGAACTGGAGAAGGCGCTGGAGACGGCGCGGGTGGTGAAAGGTCGGCGCGGCCGCAAGCTGGCGCCCTGCGAGGAGGAGCTGCTGCGCCATCTGCACGCACGCTATGCTCAGGAGTTCGTCGCAGCGGAGCCGCCGAAGCCCGCGCGCGGCTCCACAAGCCCCAGTCGGAAAAGGGGCGCCTGAGGCCCTGCGGCGGTGGTTTCCGCCTGCGCGGAAGAAAGGACGGCGTGGGAGCACCATGCTGAGGGAAGAGCAACTTCATGAGCTGAAGGCCGCCGTGGGAGCGGCCTCTCTCATCCTGGACACCCGGCGGGAAGCCTACGCCGCCGATGAACTCAAGGTGCCGCACCTGCCCGACGCCGTGGTGGAACCCACCGGGACAGAGCAGATCCAGGCGCTGCTGCGCTGGGCCAACAAGCACCGCGTGCCGGTGACGCCCAGGGGCGCGGGCACAGGCCTGAGTGGCGGGGCACTGGCCGTGCGGGGCGGTGTGGTGCTCAGCATGGCGCGCTTCAACCGCATCCTGGACATCGACCCCGTGAACCGCTGGGCCGTGGTGCAGCCCGGCGTGATCAACCACCAGCTCCAGGAGGCCGCCGCCGTGCACGGCCTCTTCTATCCGCCGGATCCCGCCTCCTGGGAGTCCTGCAGCCTGGGTGGCAATGTGGCGGAGGACGCCGGCGGTCCGCGCTGCGTGAAGTACGGTGTCACGCGCTCCTATGTGATGCAGCTGGAGGCCGTGCTGCCCTCGGGGGAACGCATCACCTGCGGCACGCGCACGCGCAAGGGCGTGGCCGGCTACAGCCTGCGCGATCTGCTCATCGGCTCCGAAGGCACCCTCGCGGTGATCACATCCATGGTGCTGCGTCTGGTGCCCCGCCCCGCCCGCACCATCACCCTGCTGGCCCTTCTGCCCAACAGCCGCGCCGCCTGCTCCCTGACGGCGGCGGTGAACCGCGCCGGCCTGACGCCCTCGGCGCTTGAGTTCATGGACGAGGCCGCCGTGGATCTGGTGCGCGGCGACATGCCCGTGGACCTGCCGCGGGACTGCCGCTGCCTGCTCCTGCTGGAGGCGGACGGCCACCCGGTGGAGGCGGAACAGTGCGCGGAGGCGCTGGGGGCCCTCTGTCTCGAGGCCGGGGCCCTGGATGTGTGGCTGGCCGAAGGCGGTGAGAAAGCCGCCCGTCTATGGGAGGTGCGTCGCAGGCTCTCGCGCACCACGCGGGATCGTTTTGCCCAGAAACTGTCTGAAGACATTGCCGTGCCGCTGGATCGGCTGGAGGAATGCCTGGAGGAGTGCCGCTGCCTGGGCCGGGCGGAAGGGCTGGAGGTGCTGGCCTATGGGCATCTGGGTGACGGAAACCTGCATGTGAATGTGCTGAGCGCCGAAGCGGGACCAGAGGCCCTGGCGCGCATGTGGGGGGTGGTGGAGGAAATTTTCCGCGTGGCCCTGCGTCTGGGGGGCACGATCACGGCGGAACATGGTGTGGGTTGCTGGAAGCAGCCTTATATTGGACTGGAGCTTCCTCCGCACAGTGAAGCTCTGCAGATGAACATCAAACGGCTTTTTGACCCAAACAATATTCTGAACCCGGCCAAGATCTTTTCTTGGCCCCCAATCGAGGAGTTCGACAGATGAACACTCTGCGTACCGCCCTGCTGGTTGCCCTTGTGATGGCCGCTAGCCTGGGCAGCACGGCATGCAAGAAGAAGGTGGAGCCCGCCGCCGAGCAGCAGGTGGCCCCGCAGCAGGTGGATGACGCCGCCGCCAAGGCCGCCGCTGATGAGGCCGCCCGTCTTGAGGCCGAGCGTGCCGCCGCCGCCGCCGAGGCCGAGCGCCTGGCCGCCGCCGAGCGCGCCAAGGCCCAGGCCGAGGAGCAGGCCCGTCAGGCCCGCGCCAACGCCTTGAGCGGTTTGGGCGCCGTGTACTTCGACTTCGACAAGTTCGAGCTGCGCGAAGACACCCGCACCACCCTGGCTGCCCATAGCGGCATGCTGCGCACCTATGGCGACCTGCGCCTGAAGTTGGAAGGCCACTGCGACGAGAACGGCAGTGTGGCCTACAACCTGGCTCTGGGCGACAAGCGCGCCAACGCTGTCAAGGGTTACTTCGTGAACCTGGGCCTGGATGAGACCCGCTTCGAGACCATCTCCTTCGGCAAGTCCCAGCCCATGGACGCCGGCCACGATGAGTCCGCCTGGTCCAAGAACCGCCGCTGCGAGTTCAAGGCCATCAATCCATGAGTTTGTGGGGCTTTGTTGCTCACGCATCGCTCTTTTCCAAGGCCGTGCTGCTGATTCTGGTGGTGCTGTCCGTGCTCAGCTGGACAGCCATCCTGGATCGCATCCGCTTTTTCCGGCGCACCTCGGAGGCCGAGAAGGCCTTCGAGGAGGGCGCCGACCAGGTGCGGGGCTTGCCCGACCTGGTGCGACTGGCCGAGCATCACAAAGGGGCGCCCAGCGCCCGCATGCTGCAGCAGGCGGTTCGCCGCCTGCTGCCGCATGCCTCCACAAGTGGAAGTCCCAGTGGACGGCCACTTCCCCCCGCCGCCGTGTGGGACGGCATCCTAGCCACCGCCGAGCGCCAGACCATGAGTGAGGCGGACCGCCACCTGAGCCTCCTGGCCACGGTGAGCAGCGCCAGCCCTTTCATTGGACTCATGGGCACCGTGTGGGGCGTGATGGTGGCCTTCCTCCGCATTGGCAACCAGCAGGGCCAGGCCATGCTGGAAGTGGTGGGGCCAGGCATCGCCGAGGCCCTCATCGCCACGGTGGTGGGCCTTGCCACGGCCATTCCCGCCACCATCGCCTACAATTACTTCCTCGCCTCCTCTCGTCGCCTGCGTGAACGCTGCGAATCCTTGCGGGATCTGGTGACCGCCCTGGTGCGGGAGGTGGGTCCGGCATGAGAGCCGCGCCCGACCGGGGTCCTCTTTCCGAAATCAATGTCACTCCCCTGGTGGATGTCTTCCTCGTGTTGCTGGTGATCTTCATGATCACGGCGCCCGTGCTCAAGACGGCATTGGAGGTGGGGCTGCCCCAGTCGGAGAGCGGCAAGCGCCGGGGCGATGCGGGCATCACGGTGGAATTGCGCCGTGACGGCCAACTGGTGCTGGGGCGCGACCCCGTGCGGGCGCAGGAGCTGGGCGAGCGTTTGCTGGCCCAGGCCCTGCCCCTGAGCGGCGGCGACAGCACAGCAGCCCGCCGCACGCCCATTTTCCTGGCCGCCGACGAGCGCGTGGCCTACGGCGAGGTGGTGGCCCTGCTGGACCGCATCCGCGAGGCGGGTTTTGAGGATGTGGGCCTCATGACGGAGCCCCCCTCCCCCGATTCCCGCCCATGAGCACCACGGCCGGCGGCTCCTTTCAGGGCCGCTTTCTGCTCTTGTCCATGGCCTTGCACACCGTGCTGCTCGCCTTGTTGTGGTGGAGCGGGCCGCGCTGGAAACAGGAGACGCCGCTGCAGATCCGCATGGTGCGGCTGGCGGGCGGCGGGCAGAACAAGGCGGGCTGGGTCTCTGATGACATGAGTCCCGATCCCGCGCCCACAGAGCCGGAACCCCGGGTCGCGGAGCCGGTGGTGGAGGAGCGTCCGGTGCCGGAGCCCGCCACGCCCACCGTGGCCCGCACCACCAAGGCGCCTGTCCGCGAGGAAAAAGCTCCCGCGCGGGAACCTGAGCGCCGCCCGCGAGAGTCTGAGCAGGCCCTGCCCGCCGAAGGTCGCCAAGGGCGCACCCGGGACACGGGGGCCGGCCCGCGCGGCCAGGGCAGCAGTCGCACCGGGGCCATGTCCGATCAACCCAACGCTCCGGGCATGAACCAGTACCTGACCCGGGTGGAGAACGCCATCCAGCGGGCCTTCAAGTATCCGGCCCGCAGCAGCGCGCGCAAGGCGGTGTTCCACTTCGTCATAGACCGCACTGGCCGCGTGGAGGAGCTGGAGCAAGTGCAGGAATCGGGGCTGCCCGGGCTGGATCTGGCCGGCCGCAGCGCCTTGACCCGCGCCCAACTGCCGCCCTTGCCCCCGGCTTTTCCTTATGACAAAATCGGAGTGACCTTCACCTTTGTGGACGAATAAGGCTTCCCTCGCGGCCCTGGCCCGGTGCCTGCGGCCTTTCATTTCCAGCGCACTTCTTGTGTGGTGGATGGCGCCCGCCCCGTCGCGCGCCCAGGATGCCATTCCCGAAGGCGGCTTTTTTCCTCCCGGCGCCGTGCCGGAGGTGAAACTGGAGGCGCGCACGCTGAGCTACTTCCGCCCCGGCCTTGTGCTGGGCCCGGCCCTCAAGGGCGGCGTGCCCCTGCAGACCTTCGAGAACCGCCTGCGCGAGGCCCTGGCCCTGGCCGGCACCCTCAAATTGTGGCAAGGCCAACCCGCCACGGATCAGGTGAGCGGAGCCGAGGCCGCCAGCCTGGTGCGTCTGGAGGAGAGAGTGGCGGACAAGGGTGCGCGCCTGGACCTTGCCCTGGTGAATGTGAGCGGCGGCGATCCCGTGGCCGACTGGCAGGTGCCCCTGGGTGCCGATGCCGAGCAGCGCGCTTTGGACATGGCCCAGGAGATTCTGCTGCTGCTCACGGGTTACAAGGCGCCTTTCGCCTCGCGCCTGCTCTATGTGCAGCCGGATCGCGGCGGCACTCAATTGGTGCTGGCCGACTTTTTCGGCGAGGACCGTTTGGTGCTCAGCCGCGGGGGCAAGACCCGGGTCATGCCCGCCTGGTCGCCCAACGGCCGCTTCTACGCCTGGACGCAGGTGCATCCGGAGCGTGGGGCGGACATCTGGGCCGGTCCCGTGGCGGGTGGCGAGGCGGAGCTGATCCTGGGTGGCCGGGAATCGGAGGCTGCGCCTGCCTGGTCCCCCGACGGTCGCTGGCTGGCCTGTGCCGCCACCGTCAACGCCAACACCGACATCTACCTCATTCCCATGGATCCCGCCAGCGGGCGGCGCAACGGGGAGCCCCGTCGCCTCACGCGGCACGCAGCCATCGACACCAACCCCACCTGGTCCCCCGACGGGCGCCATCTGGTCTTCAGCAGCGACCGCAGCGGCAGCCTGCAGCTTTACAGCATCACGGCGGATGGCATGGACGAGCAGCGCATCAGCTTCATCGGCACGGGCAGCGACTGCCCAAGCTGGTCGCCGGATGGAGAGTGGATCGCCTTCATCAGTCGGGAACGCAATGGCTGGCAAGTCTTTCAAATGCGCCCGGACGGCAGCGACTGGGTGCGTCTCACCGACGAGGTGGGCAACCACTTCGACCCACGGTGGTCGCCGGATGGCCAGCATCTGGCCTACACCTGGAAGAACGAGGTGTGGGTGATGATGGCCGATGGCAGCGGCAGGCGGCAGATCAGCCGGGGCGGGGGTGAGAACCCCTCCTGGGAGCCGGTGAAGCTGGATTAGCCCATCGCGGCGCGTTTCTCTTATAGGTGATCCTCCTCTTTGGCCGAGTGCACGAGGTACCGTCGCTCGTGTTCACTTCGGAGCTTCCGATAGGATTTGGACAAGCGAAGCGAGTTCTGGGCGCCCGTGTGGTTCAGGGTCGCGAGTGCGAGATTTTGGGGTGAGGCGTGATTCCATGGTCGAAAGCGTGTTCAAGACTCTTGCAAGAGGGCGAGACACGCGTGTGTGGGGGACGCGCCTTTGGGATGTTTATGCGTGAGGTTGAAAGCGTGAGACGAACTGCCTGTTCCATGGCTTTTGCCGGCCTGATGCTGCTGGCAGGTTGCGCCAGCCGCAAGGAGATCCTGGGTTTCCAGGAGGAACTGAGCTCCATCCGGGGCACCGTGGAGCAGGTGCAAGCGCGCCAAAGCGACCAGGACAGCCTGCTCATCGGGCGGGTGGAATATCTGAAGGAGCGCTTCCGCGATACGGAGAGCGTGTTGCGCGTGCTCAAGGCGGATCAACTGCAGGGCACGGAGGATCTGCGCGGGCTGATCACGGAAGTGCGCAGCACGCTGGAGGATGCCCAAACCTACAACCGCCGTCTGGCACAAAAAGTGGACGAGTTGAACCTCATCCTGGCCCGGCAGGGCTTGCGCCAGGAGCGGGACAGCCTGGCCCTGGCCGATCCCTCCTGGCTTTACAACCAAGCCAGCCTGGATCGCGTGCGTGGCCTGCCCCAACTGGCCCGCGCGGGGTACCGCGAGTACCTGACGCGCTTTCCCAAGGGTGAAATGACGGCTTTCTGCCGCTACTGGATTGGGGACACCTGGCTTTCCGAACAGCAGCCTGACTCGGCCCTGGGCCAATATCAGGCCTTTGAGAAGCAGCATCCGGACCACGCCCAGGTGCCCGCCTCCATGTTGCGTCGGGCGATGATCCTGGCTGGCAAGGGGAAGAAGGAGCAGGCGCGCCAGGTGCTGGAGGCGGTGCGCAGCCGTTGGCCCCAGCGTCCAGAGGCGGAAATGGCCAAGGAACGCTTGGTGGAACTGGGCCACTAAGCGAGTCCGCGCCGAAACAGGCGTGAGTTTTCGAAAAGAACCTGTTCCCAATGCCCGCGGTTAACGCTGCCGTTAACGCTGGGCCGCCATGCTTCCCCCATTCCCAAGGGGGTGGAGGCGCGGCGGTGGCTTCTCCCTTCCACGGGAAGGGTGGGCCGGCGGCACCCCCGTCCAGTCCCACAACACGGGCATCTTGTGGCTTTTTACAAGTGGTCGTAGTGAAGCCCCCGGCAACGGGGGCTTCGCATTTTCCCACCTGTGGCATGAAGCTCCCAGACACCATGCCGTTTGCACTTTCCTACCTTTGCCACCAACACGATCACCAAGCGATCAAGGAGCGGGATGTCCTCCCCTGAAAGCACCGCCAAGAGCAAGGCCCCTGCCGCGAATCCCACGGATCTCAAGGCTTCCCAGGGCCTGAATCACAGCACCGAGCCGCCCGCCGGCAGCTTTGCATTCCACAAGTGGCACAGGGTCACCGCCGCGTTGGTCTTCCTGGCCGCGCTGGCGCTTTACTTCATCACCATGTCCCCCACCACCAGTTTCTGGGATTGCGGCGAGTTCATCGCCTCGTCCTACAGCCTGTCGGTGCCGCATCCTCCTGGCGCGCCTTTCTTTCTCATGCTGGGCAGGCTCTTCACGATGCTGCCCCTCTTCGAGGACATTGGCGCGCGGGTGAATTTCATCAGCGTGTTCACCAGCGCCCTGACGGTGCTGCTGCTCTATCTCACCACCGTGCACCTCATGCGCTTCTGGAAGCCCGTGGAGCGCATGGGCTGGCAGGAACTGGCGGGAGCGGCCATCGGCGCCCTGGCCTTCATGGCCACGGACACCTTCTGGTTCAACGCCGTTGAAGCGGAAGTCTACGCCATCAGCATGCTCTTCACCGCCCTGGTGGTGTGGCTGGCCTTCGTGTGGCACGACCTGGAGCTGCGCGGCCACCACGACGGGGATCGCATCCTTCTGCTCATCTTCTACATCATCGGCCTGGCCATCGGCGTGCACTTGCTCAATGTGCTGGCCCTGCCCATGGTCTTCCTGGTGGTGTATTTCCACTGGCAGGAGGGCAGGGCTTTCCGTCTGGAGCACTTCCTGCTCTTCTGGGGTCTGTGCACGCTCAGCATCCTGCCCATTTATCCAGGCGTGGTGCTGTGGCTGCCCAAGCTCATCAAGGGGCTTGAGAGTGTGGGCGGGCCGTGGATGGCCTTGGCCGGGCTGCTCTTTCTGTTGGGAACCCTGGCTTTCCTGCACCACCTGGGGCGTCGCAAGAGCAGCCAGGCCCTGGCGCTGGCCTCCGCCGGCCTGCTGCTTGTGATGCTGGGCTACCTGAGCTATGTGATCATCCTGGTGCGCAGCGGTCTGAATCCGCCCCTGGACGAGAACGACCCCCAGACCCTGACGGGCCTCATCTCTTACCTCAGCCGCGAGCAGTATGGCAGCGAGTCCATCGTCACCCAGCTGCTCAACCGCAAGGCGGACTTCCTGGGCTACCAGATCCACCACATGTATGTGCGCTACTTCAACTGGAACTTCATCGGGCGGGACATGGCCAGCGGGGCCTGGAACCTGCAGCTCTTCGGGCTGCCCCTGCTGGTGGGACTGTGGGGCCTGGGCGCCCATGTGGCCAGGGACTGGAAGCGCGCCTTCACCGTGGGCAACCTCTTCCTGCTCACCGGCCTGGCCATTGTCATCTACCTGAACCAGGAGAATCCCCAGCCCCGGGAGCGCGACTACGCCTATGTGGGCTCCTTCTACGCCTTCGCCCTGTGGATCGGCCTGGGCGCCTGGGTGCTCATCCAGGACCTGGGCAAGGCGGCCAAGGGAATGGGGCGCCCCGTGCAGGTGCTCACCGCCGTCCTGCTCTTCATCTTCCTGCCCCTGCACATGACTCGCGCCAATTACTTCTGGCACGACCGCAGCGGGAATTATGTGGCCCAGGACTACGCGCGCAACGCGCTGGCCACCCTGGAACCCGACGCCATCCTCTTCACCAACGGTGACAACGACACCTTCCCCCTGTGGTACCTGCAAATTGTGGAAGGCTTCCGCACGGATGTGCGCGTCATCAACCTGAGCCTGTTGAACACGGGCTGGTATGTGAAGCAGCTGCGCGATGAAAGGCCCACCGTGCCCTTGAGCCCGGAATTCGACGACGCCATGATCGCCTCCTGCATCGACGGCACGGGCGATGAAGCCTTCAGCTGGCGCTACTGGGGCGCGGACTTGTGGGCCGGCGCGCCGGTGCCCCCCTTCACCATGCCCATGCAGGGATTGACGGGCGGCCCCTACCTCATCCGCGTGGATCCGGTGATGGCCATTCCCATGGGCGACGGCAAGAAGGAGCCCAATTTCCTGCGCGTGCAGGACCGCATGATCCTGGAGATCGTGCGCGCCAACCAGTGGAAGCGGCCTGTCTACTTCGCAGTCACCGTGGCCCGGGACAACTTTGTGGGCCTGGACCGCAACTTGCGCATGGACGGTCTGGCTTACCGGGTGATGGACACGCCCCAGACGGAGAACTACCTGGACACGGCGGTGATGAGCACCAAGCTGGACATCCTGGTGCAAAACCTGCGCGGCCTGGACGACGCCGGTGTTTACTACGACGACAACATCCAGAAACTGGTGCAGAACTACCGCAGCGCTTTCATCCAGCAGGCCATGGAGCTTGACGGCCAGGGCCAGCGCGCCAAGGCGCTGGAGACCCTCAACCGCATGGACAAGTTCTTGCCCGAGTCCGTGGTGCCGGCCATCAGCCCCGTGCTCACCCTGCAGCTTGGCCTGCTCTTCGAACGACTGGGCAATCCCCAGGCCTTGCGCAGCCGACTTGAGGCGGTGGAGAAGCTGAAGCTGAGCCAGGAGGAGCGCTTCTATCTGGGCAGCTACTGGATCAGTCCCCTGAAGGAGTTGGAGCGCGGACTGCCCATCCTGGACAGCCTGTCCCAGGAGGATCCCAGCCAGCAGGTCCGTCTGCAGACGGCCATGTTGCTGGAGAGCCTGGGCAAAGAGCAGCCTGCCGCCCTCAAGGAAGCCGAATCCCGGTATCAGCGCGTGCTGCTGGACCAGCCCAACATGCCTGAGGCCGTGGGTGGCCTGGTGCGCGTGCTGAAGGCGCAGGGGGATTCCGCCGGCGCCAACAAGCTGATGGACCAGTGGTTGCAACAAGGCGCGGCGGCCTCCCAGGCCCTTGCGCCTCCGCCCGCACCAGCTCCCGCGCCCACGGGCGCGTCGGCCGCCACCGGGCGGCCCGTCGTGGACCGGTGAGCAGAGAGCAGGCGGCCAGCCCCGATTCGCGGCAGCGCCGGGTGTGCGTGGTGATTCCCCACGCCGGCGGCGAAGCCATCCTGGCGGCCTGCCTGGACTCCTTGTCCGCCGTGCGGGACCGCTGCCGCGTGCTCCTGGTGGACAATGCCAGCCCGGACGCCAGCGTGGCCATGGTGCGGCGGGACTTTCCCTTCGTGGAGATCCTGGCGCAGCAGCACAATCTGGGCTTCGCCGGCGGCTGCAACGAAGGCCTGCGGGAGGCTTTGGCGGACAGCGCCTGCGCCTACGCCGTGCTGCTCAACAACGACACGGAGCAGGACGAGGGCTGGCTGGACGCGCTGGTGTCCAACATGGACGCCAACCCCGGCCTGGGAGCGGCCCAGCCCCGCTTGTTGTCCATTCCCTTCCCGGGACGCCTGGATTACAGCGGCGCGGCGGGCGGCCTGATGGATGTCTACGCCTTTCCCTTCGCTCTGGGCCGCGTACTGGGCGACATCGAGGCGGACGGAGAGAACTGGCAGGAGGCCCGCCTGTTGGCCTGGGCCTCGGGCACGGCCTGCATTCTGCGCAGCGATGCCCTGCGCGAGGTGGGCCTGCTGGAGGAGAGCTTCTTCATGCACATGGAGGAGATCGACCTGGACTGGCGCCTGCGCCTGGCGGGCTGGAGCATCGCGTCGGTGCCGCAGAGCCGGGTGCGTCACCACAGCGGCTTCAGCCTGGGTGCGGAGTCGCCGCTGAAGGTGTACCTGAACCACCGCAACAGCCTGCGCATGATGGTGCGCAACGCGGGCCGGGGCACACTGGTGCGGCGACTGCCACTCCGCCTGATCTTGGACGGCGCGGCCCTCCTGTCCTATCTGGCGGGTGGAAAGCCCGGCCACGCCTGGGCCGCCCTGCGCGGCGTGGGCGGATGGCTGCGCCGCCTGCCCCGAGACCTGCGCGCGCGCCGGAGCATCCAAGCCCTGCGCCGGGTGTCGGAGGCGGATGTGCAGGCCCTGCATTTTCCAGGCAGTGTGGCCTTGGCGGCGCGCCTGGGCGGACGCCGCACGGTGGTGGACCTGGGCTGGTTGCCCCCCAAGGTGGAGCAGCGTGTGGAGAGACGGCATGGCTGATGTGCGACTGAGCGTGGTGATTCCGGCCTGGAACGAGGAGCGCCGCATTGCTCCCAGCCTGCGCCGCAGCGTGGAGGTGCTGCGCCAGCTGGTGCCCTCCCACGAGGTGCTGGTGGTGGACGACGGTTCTGGCGACCGCACCCTGGAGGTGGCCCGGGAGGCGGCCGGTGCGGCCCACCTCTTCACCGGGCTCACCAACGGGCTGAACCTGGGCAAGGGCGGCGCCGTGCGTCGGGGCATGCTGGAGGCCCGGGGAGATTTCATCCTCTTCTGCGATGCGGACGAATCCACTCCCATGGCCATGCTTGAGCACTTCCTGCCTTCCATGGACAAAGGTGAGGCGGTGATGATCGGCACGCGCAAGAACCGCCAGGCCGTCATCGCCCGTCACCAGCCCTGGCTGCGCGAGACCATGGGCAAGGGATTCACCCTGCTGGCCCAGACCCTGGCCGGGGTGCAGGTGACGGACTTCACCTGCGGCTTCAAGATGTTCCGGCGGGACGCGGCACAGGAGATCTTCTCCCGCCAGACCATCCACAACTGGAGCTTCGACGCGGAGATCCTCTTCCTCGCCCGCCACCTGGGGTACGCCATCACGGAGATTCCGGTGACCTGGACCAACGACGAGGACACGCGCGTGCGCCTGCTGCGCGACACGGCGGGCAGCTTGAAGGGCCTGCTGCACATTGCCGCGCGCCGTGCGCGGGGGGCCTATGGGCCTGGGCGCGCCGGAGGGGCCTGATCCCGCTCCGGTGTGCGGGTGGATCGCATCGCCTGATCCGTCGCCTGCCCTTGGCGGGTTGAAGGGATCCGCTCCGGGCGGGCACCACGCAGAGCCAAAGAAGGCGCACATCACCCAACAGTTCACAAGAGTCGGTCCACGGGGACGCGGAGAAAGGCCAGGGAACGCATGACTGACGGAAGCGCGGAAGGGAGCAGGAACGCGTCCATGGAGCCCAAGGCCGACTTCGCATGCGTCCCGCTGCGCGTGGGATCCCGCCACTTCCAACTGGATCTGATCCTGGTGCTGATCGTGGCCCTGGGCGCCATGTGGCGCCTGAACGGCCTGGACTGGGGCTGGACGGACTTTGATCCGTCCCGACCCGGCGCCACTGGCCCGGGCAGCTTCTACGCCTTCCATCCCGACGAGGCATCCAACATCCGCGCCGCCCGCCTCTTCACGGAATCGGATTCCTGGCGCCCCACGGGTGAACTCTACGGCGAGAAGGTGGACTACAGTCTCTACGGCGCCACCACCATTTACCTGCACACGGCGGTGGTGAAAACAGCCGCGGTCCTGGGCGGCTTCACGCCCTTCGATGAAAAGGATCCCCGCAGTTTTCGCGCCACCTGGCTGGCGGTGCGTTGGTTGACGGCCCTGCTGGGCCTGGCCTGCATCCCCCTGCTCTACTGGGGGGCCTTCTCACTCCATGGCCGGGGAACGGCCCGCCTGGCGGCCCTGCTGCTGGCGGGTGCCGCCTTCCACGCCCAGAGTGGACGCTTCGGCACGGTGGACATGCCCATGGTGGCCTTCATCCTGTGGAGCTTCGCCCACAGCGCCCGCCTGCTCACCCAGCCCCGCGCGCCGCAGCTCTTTCTTGGCGGCAAAGTGAAGGTGGACTGGGACCTGGTGCTGGCCGCCCTGGCGGCGGGTTTGGCGGTGAGCACCAAGATCAACGCGGCACTGGTGGCTCTGCCCCTCATCGCCGCCGAGCTCATGCGCGATGCCCTGCCCGCGGGCGCTGGACCCCGCGCACGGGCCCTTTTCAGGCGCCTCTTCGGGCTGCGGCTGGTGGGGGCCGGCGTGGGCGTGGTGGCCGTCTTCTTCCTCTTGAATCCCTACGCCTTCCTCGACTGGCGCACCTATCTCTTCGCCGACCACGCCTTCGGCCTGGTGCACATCTTGAAGAATGTGCGTGGCGAGTTCTATTACCCCTTCCAGATCCAGTTCCAGGACATCTCGCCCTTGCCCTTCCTGGTGGGGAATGTGCTGTGGTGGGCGGCCGGCCCCGCGCTGCTGCTGGCCGCCGTGGCCGCACTGCCATGGCTGGGGTGGAAGCGACGCCCGGCGGATGGCATGCTCCTCGCGTGGTTCGTGCCGGGCCTGTTGCTCACCGGCGGTGCGAAGATCCTCTTCATGCGTTATGCCCTGCCCTTCCTGCCGCTGCTGGCCTTGCTGGCCGCTGTATTCCTGATGGACCTGCAGCGTGCGGCGCGCGCGCGATCCCGCCTGGCGGCGGGGATGGCCTGGCTGCTTGTGGCGGCGGTGGCCCTGCCATCGCTGGCGTGGACGGCAGCCCTGGCCAGCGTGCACAATCGCGAGGACAGCCGCATCGCCGCTGGACGCTGGCTGGCGGCCCACCTGCCCGAAGGGGCGGCCCTGCTGCACGAGCGCAGCGCGAACTCCATCAAGCCCGTGATCCACATGCCGCGCTACCACAATGTGTGCATGGAGATCCCCAAGGTGTACCATGCCACCGGCGCCACGGAGGGGGAGAAGCTGGATTTCCTGGGCGACCGCCTGCGCCAGGTGGATTGGGCGGCCATCCTGGAGGCCAACCGCAAACTGGGTTACGACCGTTGCCGCCAGTTTCCCGCCGAGCGCCGTTTTTATGAAGAGCTCTTCGCCGGCCGGCTGGGCTTTGTGACGGACACGGTGTTCCAAAGCCTGCCCCAGGTGGCGGGCCTGCGCGTGGACGACCAGGCCGCGGAATTCAGCCTGCGCTACTATGACCACGACGAAGTGCATGTCTTTCGCAAGACGGACCCCGCCGCTCTGGAAGCGGGCATCGCCCGCCTGAAGGAGGAGATGGCCTCCACGCCTGGCACGGCGGACGAGAAACTGGCCCGCCTGCACGGGTTGTTGGAGAAAGGGGATCTGGAGGGCGCCCGCGCCGCCGCCACCACCCTGCTGCAGGAGGCGGATGTGGCGCAGCGCGCAGGCAGCAATGTGGCCACGGGCCAGGCGGCGGCCCTGCAAGTGCTGGCCGAGGCC
>Ga0172367_10001690_pt1 | contig 31446 bp, 27 predicted proteins | sample Lak10m_FD_114542 | JGI IMG/M metagenome (GOLD analysis project Ga0172367, IMG submission 114542) | Freshwater microbial communities from Kabuno Bay, South-Kivu, Congo - kab_022012_10m | ecosystem: Environmental > Aquatic > Freshwater > Lake | place: Democratic Republic of the Congo: South-Kivu...
GATTCCAGGCGTCAAGGGTGCGCTTCGCCGGGCTGCGATAACCCCGCAGCCCGCCCTTGACCCCCGGCCTCGGGCTACCAGCGGCACGCGTCATTACCCACTCGAAATTCAAAAGAGGCCAATTAACTCAGTTCGCGTCGTAGTAATACGCCTTGCTCGGTACCCGCGCGGCCTCGGCTTCCCTCATCGCGTCAAGCGACCGTGACGGCTTGTCCCACCAGAGCGCGCGGCCCTTCTGTTGTTCTTCGATTTCCTGCGGGTGCTTTTCCATCCACTCGCGCATGAAGCTCGTATGCTCTGATTCGTAAAGTGCCATCCTGATTCCTTTCTATTTGGGTTTCTGATCTACGTAACGGGTGATGCGGACTACCTCCGGGACACGTCTGAGTTCGCGGAAGATGCGCGCCAGGTGTATCCGGTCGCTGACCTGCAAGGTGAAGAACAGGGTCGTTGCTTCACCGCTGTCATCATCCATGCTGATGTTGACTATGTTTGATCCTGCCTCGGCGATACCCGCCGCGATTCGGGCAAGCACGCCTCGCACATTCTTCGCCACGACGCGAATGCTGGCCTCGAAGTGCCCGTTGAGTCCGGAGTCCCATTCGACATCTATCCATTCGAGCTTGTCGCCATGCAGGCGCGAAAGCGTTGGGCAATCGTGGGTATGCACGACAAGCCCAAGCCCCTTGCGGATCAGGCCGACGATGGGGTCGCCCGGAATCGGTGCGCAACAGGGCGCCAGTTGGACTGCACCGCTTTCGGTGCCCCGAATCACGACTGATCGGGCTTCGCGAACGGCCTGCTGAAGGTTCTCGTCTCGGGCCATCAGCCGGCGCGCCACGACGGGTGCCAAGCGGATACCGAGACCGATGTCGGAATAAATATCCTCGCGCACCCTGCTCCCGGTGTCGAACAGAAACCGATCCCAGGCCGGATCGTCGACATCTTTCAACTCGAAGCCCAATTCCTGGAGCGCACGAGCCAACAGGCGCTGGCCAAGGTCGGCACTTTCGCGGTTCTGTCTTGCCTTGAGGAAGTGGCGAATCTTCGATCGCGCCCTGGCGCTCTTCACATATCCCAGCCAGGCCGGATTGGGCGAGGCACTGGGCGCGGTGATGATCTCGACACGATCACCGTTGCGCAGTTCGGTGCGCAACGGCATGGTCTCGAAATTGATGCGGCAGGCAGCACAGCGATCACCGATGTCGGTATGCACCGCATATGCCAGATCCACCGGCGTCGACCCGCGAGGCAACGCGAAGATCTTGCCCTTTGGACTGAAAACGTACACCTCGTCGGGAAACAGGTCGACCTTGACGTGCTTGAGAAACTCCGACGGATCACGCTCGGTGGACTGCAGTTCCACCAGCGACTGCAGCCACTTGTGCGTCTTCTGCTGCAACTGGTCGAGGGCACGCTCGTCCTTGTATAGCCAGTGCGATGCGACTCCCGACTCGGCGACATGGTGCATGTGGCGATCGCGAATCTGTATTTCGACCGGCGTCCCGAACGGGCCGATCAGGGTCGTGTGCAGTGACTGATAGCCATTTGCCTTGGGAATCGCGATGTAGTCCTTGAACTTTCCCGGCACCGGCTGGTAGAGGGCATGAAGCGCGCCCAGCGCGAGGTAACAGCTCGGGCGATCCTTGACGATGATGCGGAATCCGTAAATGTCCAGCACCTGCGAAAACGTGAGGTGCTTCTCGCGCATCTTCCGATAAATGCCGTAGAGATGCTTTTCACGACCCTTGACCTCGGCGGAAATCCCCGCATCCGGCAAGGCTTTGCGGATCGCATCGAGGATCCGTCCGACCACTTCGCGGCGATTCCCCCGGGCCCCTTTGACGGCCTTCGCAAGGACACGGTACCGAAGCGGGTAGGCGTGGCGAAACGCCAGTTCCTGCAACTCCCGATACAGCGCATTCAGGCCGAGCCGGTTGGCGATCGGTGCATAGATGTCAAGCGTCTCCAGCGCGATTCGCCGCCGCTTCTCCGCCCGCATCGCATCCAGCGTCTGCATGTTGTGCAGGCGGTCCGACAACTTGATCAGTATGACCCGCACGTCGCGCGCCATGGCCAGCAGCATCTTGCGGAAATTTTCCGCTTGCGCCTCCTCGAAGCTCTGGTGCTCGATGCGATCCAGCTTGGATACGCCATCCACCAGCTCGGCAGCAAGCTTGCCGAAACGATCGGCGATCTGCGCCTTGGTGATCGCCGTGTCCTCCATCACATCGTGCAGCAATGCCGCGATCAGCGCATTGGCATCGAGGTGCCAGTCAGCCAGGTTCTGGGCGACGGCGAGCGGATGTGAGATGTAGGGGTCGCCGGAAAGGCGCAATTGCCCGCGGTGGGCCGCATCGGCGAAAACGTAGGCCGCGCCGACACGCGCGATCTCTTCGGGCTTCAGGTAGGTGGCGAGCTTGCCGTTGAAGCGCTCCAGGTCTTCGGCAAGATCCACCGGCGGATGCATGTCCGCCGGAATCAGCGGTGACTCGTCCGAGGCTCCGGGTCCGATGCCGAGATCAATTGCGGGGTCCGACCCTCCGAACAGGGGTGGAGCGACTGCCGTCACGATTCACCCCGCCTGCATGGCGTCAGGGCTGGCTGCGGTTCAGGACTTCAAGTCCCACCTTGCCAGCCGCAATCTCGCGCAGGGCAATCACGGTGGGCTTGTCGCGGCCGGCATCGACCTGCGGCGTGCTGCCCAGGGTCAGTTGCCGCGCGCGGTAGGTTGCGGCAAGGGTAAGCTGGAAGCGGTTCGGAACAAGCTTGATGCAATCATCAATGGTGACACGTGCCATGGTTCAATCCTGATCGAGAAAATGAAATACGTCCGAGTAGCGAGCCCGCTGCCGCTGGAAACGCAAACGCGATGCGCGAATGGCCGCCTGCAGCTCACCGATCGCAACATCCAAGTCTTTGTTGATTATAACAAAATCGAACTCCGCCACGTGCCGCATTTCGCCCAGCGCGCCGGCTACCCGGCGCGCGATGACATCTTCGCTATCGGAACCGCGTGCGCGCAGGCGGCGTTCGAGTTCATCCAGCGACGGCGGCAGGATGAAGATGCTGACAAGCTCGGGAAACTGTTTGCGCATCTGCTGCGCCCCCTGCCAGTCGATCTCCAGCAGCATGTCGCAACCTTCCTGCATGCGCTCTTCCAGCCACAGTCGCGAGGTGCCTTAAAAATTGCCATGAACCTCCGCCCATTCCGCAAACTCCCCGCGCTCGCGCATCGCCAGGAAGCGCTGCACGTCGATGAAGTGGTATTCACGCCCATCTTCCTCGCCCTGCCGCGGCGCGCGCGTGGTAAACGACACCGAATGACGCACCTGCGCGTCATGATCCATCAACCGCCTGACAAGGGTGGTCTTACCGGCGCCGGAAGGCGCAGCGACAATGAAGAGGGTCCCGGAGAGCATGGTTTCGGCAAATTGAGGTGGATCAATCTCGGCTGAAAGCAGACTCCGCTAGTATACGCGTGCCATGCACCCGCTTCCTGTCCTCCGCTCCACCCGTGCCCGCTCGGCCCTGCTGGTCTTGGGCATGCTCGCCATGCTGCTCCACTCAATGGCGGCCCTGGCTCATCTGCCCCGCGTGGCAGGCGGAGGGTTCATCGGCGAGATATGCACGACCAGCGGCAGTTCCAGGCTGATTCCCGCACTCCCCGCCTCGGGCTCCGCACCTGACTCGGGGCAACTGGATTGCTGCAAGCTGTGCTGCGCAAGTAGCTCCCTGTTGGTGGGCGACACTGCGCTCGGCGTGTCGCCAGCGCCGACTTTTGGCCTCCCGTTGCCCTCCCGCATCGTCGAATTTGCCTCACGTGGCGCACGCCTTGTGCCGCCACCGCGCGGTCCTCCTCGCACCTGAAGCCTGACTCAGCTGCCGCCGACGCGGCAGGCGTACGTCCGCATCCGGGCGTACCGGGACTATCTTCAAGGAGAACCAAAATGCAAGAGTTTACGTCTCTACCGGCGCCGGCCCGGCCGGCGCTCGCGGCGCGTCCGCAACATTTCGCCATCGGCCGACCGATCTACTCCGCGGGCAGCGAAGGCATCGCCTGGCGCATCGTGCATGGCGCGGTACGCCTGGACAGCGTCGATGCCGAGGGCAGGCACTACGCCGGTCTCGCCCTGCGCGGCGACGTAATCGGTGCCGAAGCACTGCTGTTCGGCACCCATGCGTTCGACGCCAGCGCAATTGCCGACACCGAGTTGGAACCCTGGCTGGCAGACGGCGCCCCGGCCACGGGCGAAAGCCTGCTGCAGATGCTTGCCGCCACCGAGCGACGCGCCGCCGATGCAATCGCGCTCCGCGCCGGACAGGCTTTCGACCGTGTCAGGCGGCTATGCCTGCTGCTGTCGCGTCATGGCGAAAATGACACTACCGAGATCACCGTCCCCGAGTTGCGCGACATGGCGGCGATCACCAACCTGACCGAAGCCACCGTATCCCGGGCGATGAGCCATCTGCGCCGCAGCGGAGCCCTGTTACGCCCGAGCCGGCGAAAGGCCCGGGTGCGTTTCGACCTGACAACAGCCTGACCGCAGGTTCTTCTCCACTTTTCAACATCAAGGACACTTCCCATGAAACGCGTTGCCATCGCCACACTGATTCTTGCCTCGCTCCCCGCCTTTGCCCAGGTCGCCGTGAAGGATCCCTGGGTCAGAGCCACAGTTCCACAGCAAAAAGCCACCGGCGCCTTCATGCAGTTGAGTTCGCCCCAGGATGCCCGGCTCGTCGAAGTCCGCTCCAGTGTCGCCAACGTGGTCGAGATCCACGAGATGTCCATGGACAAGGATGTCATGAAGATGCGGGCCGTACCAGGCCTGGACCTGCCCGGCGGCAAGATGGTCGAGTTGAAGCCTGGCGGCTACCACATCATGCTGATGGACTTGAAGCAGCAGATGAAGGAAGGCGAGACCGTGCCGCTGACGCTGGTGCTGGAGGACAAGGACAAGAAGCGCAACACGCTGGATGTCCGGGCGCCGGTCAAACCACTGTCGGCGCCGGCAGCATCAGGCGGCATGCAGCACAAGCACGGTCACTGAGGCGGGGCTCGCTCAGCCGCGCCGCGCGAAGATCTCGAATTCTTCGGGCGGCAGCGGCTCGGCGAACAGATAGCCCTGGTAGGCGTGGCAACCGGAGTCGGCGAGGAAGTCACGCTGCGACGTGGTCTCGACTCCCTCCGCGATCACCCCGATGCCCAGGCTTTTCGCCAGCGCAACCACGGTGCGGGCGATTGCCGCATCGTTGCTGTCTTCGAGGACATCTCGAACGAATGACTGGTCTATCTTGAGCTGGTCCAGGGGCATCCGCTTGAGGTAGGCGAGGGAGGAATAGCCGGTACCGAAATCATCAAGCGCGAAGCTGACACCCCGCTCCTTCAACGCCAGCATCTTTTCGATGACTTCCTGTACGTTGTGCACCAGCAGGCTCTCGGTCAGTTCGAGCTTAAGCCGGCCCGGAGCAACCCCGGTCGAATCGAGCAGGCCGAGAATTTCGGCGACAAAGTCCTTGCGCCGGAATTGCTGGGCACTGACATTGACAGCCAGTGCGAGATGGCTGAGTTCAGCGGCTCTTCCCCACAAAGCGAGCTGTTCGAGGGCTGTCTCGAGAACCCAGCGGCCGAGGCCCAGTATCATGCCGGTATCCTCGGCCAGGGGAACAAACTCGATGGGATGGACAAGCCCCCGCTCAGGATGCTGCCAGCGGACCAGGGCTTCCGCACCCGTGACCCTGCCGTTCGAGTCGACCTGTGCCTGATAGTAGAGGACGAACTGCTTCTCGGACAAGGCCCGGCGCAAGTCCGCCTCCATCAGCGCCCGTGCCGTTACCGCGGCCTGCATTTCCGGGTCGAAGAACCGCAATGCGTTGCGCCCAGCGGCCTTGGCCTGATACATCGCGGTATCGGCGCGCTTCATCAGCTCTTCGGCGCTGATCGCCTGGCAATCGAACATTGCAATGCCGATGCTGCTGCTGCAGTGATGGCTGCGCCGGTTGATGGAATCATCCACGGCCGCGACGTCGAGCAGATACGGCATGTTGAGCATCGCCTGCACCTTGACCGCCAGTGCTTCCGTCTGCATCGCGGCGACATGCTGCGAATCGGGACCATCGAGGTCCTCCAGGACAATGACAAACTCATCGCCACCAAGACGGGCGACGGTGTCGCTCTGGCGCACGCAGGCCGACAGACGCGTGGCAGCCTCGCGCAACAACTGGTCGCCGACATCGTGGCCCAGGGTGTCATTCAGTGTCTTGAAGTTGTCAAGATCAAGGAACAGCAAGGCGCCGCTGCGACTGTTGCGCGCGCAGCCGGCCAGCGCATGGCGCAGCCGATCAAGCAGCAAGCGCCGGTTCGGCAGTCCGGTCAGCTGGTCATAGAAGGCGAGCTGCGCGATCTCGTTCTCGGCGGCCTTGCGTTCGGTAATGTCGGCGAAGGTACCGACGTAGTTGGTGATCTCGCCGTTGGGACCGCGAACCGCGGTAATGCTCAGCCACTCCGGGAAGATCTCGCCGCTCTTGCGTTGGTTCCAGATCTCTCCCTGCCAGTTCCCGGTGCGGGCCAGGCTCTCCCACATTGAATCGTAGAAGACAGCGTCATGCCGTCCCGAACTCAGTATGTGCGGCGTCTTGCCAACGACTTCTTCCGCGGTATAGCCGGTGATCTCGGTAAAGGCACGATTGACCCTGAGGATGACCTTGTTGGCGTCGGTAATGGTGACGCCGTCCTGGGCCTCGAAGGTAGTGGCAGCCACCCGCAGGTGATGCTCGGTGCGGATGCGCTCAGAAATGTCCCGGATCGTGCCGCTGATGAAGCGGCTTTCGCCGACCTCCCAGCGGGCCAGCGACAGCTCTATCGGGAATTCGCTGCCGTCCTTGCGCAAACCCTCCGTCTCGAAGGCGCGGCCTATCACACGCGACTCGCCACCGCCGAGCACGCGGGTCATGCCGCGCACGTGGGCATCGCGATGGCGATGCGGAATGATCAGCGTCAGCGGGCGCCCGAGCGCCTCGTCTTCGACGTAACCGAACATGGCCTCCGCACGCCGGTTCCAGCCGACGATGTTGCCGTCGCTGTCCGCCGTGACGATCGCGTCATTGGCCGACTGGGTCACGGCGTGATAGCGCGCGGTGCTCTCGCGCAGGATGCGCTCTATCTGCTTGCGTTCCTCGATTTCCGAGACAAGCTCGCGATTGGTCTCATCGAGCGTAGCGGTGCGTTCCCGCACGCGGTAATCGAGGTCGTCGATTGACTGCTTCAGCAGGGTCTGCTGGCCGTCGATGATGCGCTGGGCACGGGCGACCAGCACGTACAACAGGGCGTAGAGCAGCGCCAGCAGACCACCCACGGTAGCGATTACCATGCTGCGGGTCCGCCCCAGATGCTGGGTCAGGTCGGTGACGTCGCTGTAGATTTCGAATACCGCAACCAGGCGACCACCGTCGTCCCTGATAGGCATGTAAGTCGAGATTACGTCGAGGTTGGTCAGGGTCCCCTCGAAAGCATCGAAGCGGTCACGATGCGTCAGGCCGCTGGTGATGCTGCCGGCGAACGCTGCCCGCAGCGCCGGATTCTCGGCACTGTCCTCGCCGGTCTGCCGCGGATCGGTGGAGAATGCCGTGCGCCCCTTCAGCGAGTAAACCTTTACCTTTACGACCTCTGTCCCGCGCAGTTGCCGGCTGACCTGGGCATAGAGGTCAGCTCCCACCGCCATCTGGTGCAAGGCTTCCGCCGACTCGAAATCGCTGCCGGCGACCAGGCTGGAGAAACTTGGCCACAGCGAATTGGACAGCGCGTTGGTCAGCGCCTGATTCCGGTCCTCTCCGAGATGCACAAGGTCGCGCAGCGCGAGGTACTGGTAGGTCCAGCCCAGCAGCGCCGCCACGGCAAGGGTGCACAACAGGCTGGCGACAGAATAGTGGCGCGTCAACGCAAACCGTTGTGGCAAGCCCGACGCTTCGCCTCCCGTTTCCATGCGGTAGCGCATCCTCCCCGAGTTGTTCTGGTCACTGTCGCGGCCGGTTCGGCGGCGTTGTGACGGTTCTTGTGCGAGCGATTATATGCGCGCCGGAAGGCTGAAACCGCGGTGCGTCATGCAGCGAGCGTCATTCCAGGTTCTGGACTTGTTCCCGCATCTGCTCGATCAGCAACTTGAGTTCGAGGGCGACGCCGGTCACCTCTGACGACACCGATTTCGATGCCAGGGTATTTGCCTCGCGATTGAGTTCCTGCATCAGGAAATCCAGCCGCTTGCCGACCGCCCCGCCCTTCTTCAGGACGCGTTCGACTTCGTCCAGATGCGTATTCAGGCGCGCAAGCTCCTCCGCCACATCGATCTTCGCCGCAAACACGCCTATTTCCTGGCGGATGCGATCCTCGTCAAGGTTGGCCACTGCCTCGCGCAGGCGGGCAGCGAGACGCTCCCGGTAGGCATCGAGGGCCGCCGGCACCATGGGCATGACCGACGTCACCTGCTCCCGCATCCGCGCGGCGCGCTCGCGCAGCACGTCGGCAAGCTTGGCGCCCTCGCGATTGCGGCTGGCCATGAACTCGTCCAGCAGCGCGGAGAAAAGTTCAAGCCCCGTCGCCTGCATAAGGTCCGGCGGGATACCCTGGTCCGCCAGCACACCGGGCCAGCGCAGTATCTCGGCCACCGACAGCGGGCTTGCCTCGGGCATGACCTGACGCACCTCGCCCGTCAGTCGGGCCAGTTCAGCCAGTTGCAGCGCATCCGGTGACTGCCGGCGACTGCCAGCCTGGCCGACTTGTGCCTGCAGGTAGCCCCGAACCTCGATTTTGCCGCGCCCGACGCGCTCGGAGATCCGCTCGCGCAATGCCATTTCGAGCAAACGCAGGTCTTCACCCATGCGAAAGCCGATGTCGAGGTAGCGCGAGTTGACGCTCTTGATTTCGAAGTTGATGACGGCAGTGCCGAGGTCGCGGCTGGCTGCGGCATAACCGGTCATGCTGTGGATCATGGTGGCGGGTCTTGCTCCGGCAGCGATCGCCCCAGTCAGTGGTTTACAGCACGCGGGCGAACAAGGACAATCGAGGCAGTATAGCAATCGCAAACCACCACGCCCTTGACCACCCAGAACAACTCCGCGCTCCCTCCCGGTTGCGAGCTTGAAGCTTACCGCTTTGAACGCCAGCTCTCGGCCGGCGGTTTTTCCATCGTCTATCTCGCCCACGATCCGGCGGGCGTGCCGGTGGCGATCAAGGAATACATGCCCAATGCGCTCGCATTGCGCCGGGAAGGCGAAATCACCCCCAATATTCCGCCGGAGTATCAGGCCGACTTCAATCACGGGCTGAAGCTGTTCTTCGAGGAGGGCCGCATGCTGACCGGCCTGGACCATCCGAATGTGGTGCGCGTGCTCAACTTTTTTCGCGCCAACGAGACGGTGTATCTGGTCATGCGCTACGAGACCGGCCAGACCTTGCGCGACCACATCCGCCAGCGTCGCGGACGCCTTGGTGAAGCCTTCATGCGCACGATGTTCAGCGGCATGCTCGACGGTCTCGGCGAAGTGCATGGCCATGGCCTGTTGCACCTCGACATCAAGCCGGCGAACATCTGGTTGCGCGAGGATGGCAACCCGGTGCTGCTGGATTTCGGCGCCGCCCGCTATGCCGTCGATATTGGTTCGCCGGCGCCACGCGCCATGTACACCCCGGGCTATGCCGCCCCCGAGCAGTATCACGGCAAGTTCACGCTGGGGCCCTGGACGGACATCTATGCCGTAGGCGCCTGCATGTACGCGGCGCTTGCCGGATCGGCGCCACAGGCGGCAGACGAACGCATGGCCGACGACGAGGTGCAACCTGCCCGCCAGCGCTGGGGCATGGAGTACTCGCCGCGCCTGCTGGCCACCATCGACGAATGCCTGCGCCTCGAACCACAGCGTCGCCCGCAGCACGCGCGGGCGCTGCAGGCCTCGCTGAACACCGATACGGCGGCGGACAAACCGCCAGGGTCGTGGCTGTCTCGCCTCGGCCTCAAGGGTTGGTGATGCGCCGCTACAGCATCGCACAGGAAAGCCGCATCGGCAGCCGGCCGGTGAACCAGGATCGCGCTACGTGGCTCGCCACTGACGATGCGGTGCTGCTGGTAGTTGCCGACGGCATGGGCGGCCACCTGCAAGGCGAAGTGGCCGCGCAGCTGGCGATCGATACCATCGGCGAGCGTTTCCGGCGTGAGGCCCAGCCCCGCCTCGCCAATCCCGGCCGGTTTCTGGCCGAAGCACTGCGCCAGGCACATCAGGGCATCGTCCGCCACGGCAAGGATTGCCGCATTCCCGCCCATGCCGCGCCGCGCACCACCTGCATCGCCTGCGTCGTCCAGGACGGCCTGGCGGTCTGGGCCCACGCCGGCGACTCGCGCCTCTACCTGGTCCATGACAAGGGCAATGGCGCGCAGCGCGTGCTGAAGACGCGCGACCACAGCGTCGTCCAGCGCCTGGTTGACGAGGGTACCCTGAGTGACGAACAGGCAGCGCGCCACCCGATGCGCAATCGCGTATTCAGCTGCCTGGGCGGTGACATCGAACCCCATATCGAGATTTCCACCCCGGTGCCGCTGCAGGATGGCGATCTGATTGCCCTGTGCACCGACGGCGCCTGGTCGCCCCTGGGCGAGTCCCTGGCCGCGGAGCTGGTGCGCGCGCCCTTGACCGCCTCCGTGCCTCACCTGCTGGATGTCGCCGAACGCGCTGCCGGCACTTCAGCTGACAACCTCACCCTGATCGCCATGCGCTGGGAAGCACCGAATCCCGACGGCGACACCCTGCAACTTGAACGCGACGATGCGCTGGCAGCTCCGACGCCCAGCGTGAGCGATGACGAAATCGAACGCGCGGTGGCGGAGATCCGCAGCCGCGTGTCGCACTCACCCAATGGAGTCGCCCCATGAACCAGCCCCTCGTGCACCGCAGTCGGCCCGCCGCGCAATTGCGCCCCTTGAGCATTACCCGCGGCTACACCCGCCACGCCGAGGGCAGCGTGCTGGTCGAGTTCGGTGATACCAAGGTGTTATGTACCGCAAGCGTGGAAGAGCGCGTACCCCCCTTCCTCAAAGGCAAGGGGCGGGGCTGGGTGACCGCCGAGTACGGCATGCTGCCGCGCTCCACCAACACCCGCACCGACCGCGAGGCGGCGCGTGGCAAGCAGTCGGGTCGCACCCAGGAAATCCAGCGCCTGATCGGACGCAGCCTGCGTGCCGTGACCGACCTCGGCGCACTTGGCGAGCGCCAGATAACGCTTGATTGCGATGTCATACAGGCTGACGGTGGCACGCGCTGTGCGTCGATCAGTGGTGCCTGTGTCGCGCTGCACGATGCGCTGGCCGGGCTCGTCGCCTCGGGCAAGCTGGCCAGCCACCCGCTGCGGGAGCTCGTCGCCGCGGTATCGGTGGGCATCGTCGGTGGCGTGCCGGTGCTCGACCTCGACTATGCCGAGGACTCCGCCTGCGACACCGACATGAACGTCGTCATGACCTCGGCCGGCGGCATCATTGAAGTCCAGGGTACCGCTGAAGGCGCGCCCTTCTCGCGCGCCGAGCTCGATACCCTGCTCGGCCTCGCCGCTGCCGGGATTGGTGACATCATCACGGCGCAAAAGTCGGCGCTGGCTACACGGTGACGCAATGAAGAAACTGGTTCTGGCCTCCGGCAACGCCGGCAAACTGCGCGAATTCGGCCAGCTCCTGGCGCCCTTCGATTTCGAGGTCCTGCCGCAATCGGCATTCCAGGTTCCCGAAGCAGACGAGCCGCACGTCACCTTTGTCGAAAATGCCATCGCCAAGGCGCGCCATGCCGCGAGGCTCACCGGCCTGCCGGCCCTGGCCGACGATTCCGGACTCTGCGTCACCGCCCTGGGCGGCGCGCCCGGCGTCTTTTCGGCGCGCTACGCCGGGGAACCGAAGTCCGACCTACGCAACAACGCGCGGTTGATCGCGGCACTCGCCGGTATCGCCGACCGCCGCGCGCATTATGTCGCCGTCCTGGTGCTCATGCGCTCTGCCGATGACCCGCAGCCGATCGTCGCCGAAGGCGAATGGCACGGCGAGATCGTCGACCAGCCCTGCGGCGAAGGCGGCTTCGGCTACGACCCCTACTTCCTCGTTCCCGAACTCGGCAAGACCGTGGCAGAACTCCCGCACGACGAAAAGAACCGGCGGTCGCATCGCGGCCAGGCGCTGGCACAACTTCTCGCCCGCCTGCGCGCCGGGGCGTGATCCCGCTTCGCCCCGCCGGGAAGCCGCAGAGCTCGGGCCTGGTGGCGCCACCGCCGCTGGCGCTCTACGTGCATTGGCCGTGGTGCGTGCGCAAGTGCCCCTACTGCGACTTCAACTCCCATGAAGACAGGAACGGGTTCGACGAGGCCGCCTTTCTAGGTGCCCTGATCGCCGACCTGGAAGCCGCCCTGCCGGGCATATGGAACCGTCCGGTGCACAGCATCTTCATTGGTGGCGGCACGCCCAGCCTGATGTCGGCCGCGACCCTCGACGGCCTGCTGGTCGCCTTGCGCATGCGCCTGCCGCTTCATCCTGACGCCGAAATCAGTCTCGAAGCCAATCCGGGCACGGTTGACGCCGGCAAGTTTGCCGCCTTTCGCGCCGCCGGCGTCAATCGCCTGTCGATCGGCGTGCAAAGCTTCGACGATGCCAAGCTGGCGGCCCTGGGCCGCATCCACGGCGGGGACGATGCGCGGCGCGCAATCGAAATCGCGCAACGGCATTTCGACAGGGTGAACATCGACCTGATGTACGCCCTGCCCGGGCAGTCGCTAGCGGAGGCCGAAGGCGACATTGAACTCGCCATCGCCTCCGGGGTGAGCCACATTTCCGCCTATCACCTCAGCATCGAACCGAACACGGCGTTTCACCAACAGCCGCCAGGCCTGCCGGACGACGATCTGGCGGCCGACATGCAAGAGCTCATCGAAAGGCGGCTGGGCGCGGCCGGCTTCGACCACTATGAGACCTCCGCCTTCGCCCGTCCCGGCCAGGCCTGTCGCCACAACCTCAATTACTGGACCTTTGGCGACTACCTCGGCATCGGTCCGGGGGCGCATGGCAAGCTTTCCGACCACGCCGCGATCCGGCGTGAAGTCCGCCACCGCCACCCTCGTGCGTACCTTGATAAGGCCTTGACCGGCGATTTCATCGCTTCTCGGCAGATCATCCCGGCCGCCGACCTGCCCGGCGAGTTCATGATGAATGCGCTGCGCCTGAACCAGGGCGTGCCAGCCAGCCTGTTTGCCGAGCGCACCGGCCTGCCCTTGGCCGCAATCGAAAAGTCGGCGCTGGCGGCACGGCGCGAAGGACTGCTTGAACGCGACGGCGAGGTCCTCAGGCCAAGCCTTCGCGGGCGTCGCTTTCTGAACCGCCTTGTTGCATTATTCCTCGACGATTCCGTGACATAGTTGTCTGGAGAATCCGGCGTCGAGCGCTATACTGATAGTGATCCCGTCCGTTCCCCCTTGAAGGAGGCTATCGTGAAGACGACAAAGATGATGGTTTTGTCCGCGCTGGCAAGCGCCCTCCTGGCCGGCGCGCAGGTAAATGCAGCCGATACCGAGCGCAAGACAGTGTCGATCAACGACCGCGTACCGACACCGGAACAGGTCGCCGACGCAATGTTCCCCAAGGAAATACAGGCACTCAAGGCCGAATGCGCGGCCGTCGAGAAGGCCGGCATGCGCTGCCAAAGCAGGATTCCGAAGTCTTCGCTGGACTCGGTGCTGGTCACTTTCCCGCGCGGCTCGGCGGCGCTGACGGGCGAAGCCAAGGAATTCCTCGATGCCGTCGGCAAGGCCTTGCAGGCTCGCGAATCGTTGTGGAGCGCCTTGCGCATCGAAGGCCACACCGACATCACCGGCAGCCCGGAAGTGAACGCGCGCCTTTCCAAGGAGCGCGCCGATGTCGTCAAGGCCTATCTGATGAAGACCTATGCCCTGAAGAACATCGAGACCGTCGGACGTGCCAGCGAAGAGCCGAAGGACACTGCCGATCCGACCGCGGCTGTGAATCGCCGCATCGAATTCGTTCCCGAATGGTGATCCGGTAATCGCGTCGGCCGGCCCTAGGCCTGCCCTCGCCCTTACAAGCTCCGCATCCAGTTCGGACGCAAGGGGGCATGATCCGGATGGTCGATGGCCATCCGGATTTCATTCAGCAACCGTGATTTTTCCGCGCCCAGGCTGCCCTTCAGCACCAGCCGGTTCGATACATGGTCGGCGCGGAACACCGTGCGCCGCAGCTCCAGCGCCTCGATCAACATCTCCATTTCGCGAAAAAGTGCTGTCTCGTCGCAGGGCTGCCATTCCGGGAAACCGGCACGGAACCTTGCTTCGCCCAGCGGGAAGTTAACCACCAGCGTGGCCAGAAACTCCGGCTGAGTCAGATTTGCCAGGCGCGCCGAATTCTCCGCATGCTGCCGCGACAACGTGCGGCCGCCCAGGCCATTGAGGATCATCACCGAGCGCTTGATGCCGGCATCGCGCAGCTTGTCGAGAGCCTCGCGGCTGCTGTCAAAGCTCTCGCCCTTGCTGACTCTGGCGAGTACTTCGTCATCGCCGGACTCGGCGCCGACGTAGGCCATGGTCAAGCCTGCCTCGGCCAGTTGGCGCAGTTCGTCGACCGGTTTCTTGCGCAGATTGCGCGGCAGGCAATAACTCGAAACCCGTCGCACGGCAGGCAGATGCTGGCGGATTGCGTCCAGAACCTCAAGCAGCCGGCGCGTCGGCAGGACAAGGGCATCGCCGTCGGCGAGGAAGACCCGTCGCACGCTGTCGCCAAAACGCTCGCCGCAGCGGCGCAGCGTATCCATCACTTCGTCGGCATCGCGGGCGCGAAACTTCTTTTGCGGGGCGGTGTACATCTCGCAGAACATGCAGCGATTCCATGAACACCCGTCGGTGACCGGCAGGATTAGCGAGTCTGCCTCGCTGGGCGGGCGAAACACGGGATCAACGTAGCGAATCGGGAAGCTGCCATTCATTGCGCGATTATCGCAGCGGGCGCAGGCAGCGGCGCACGGTATCATCGCCCGCTCCATCCCCGCCGCCGGTGTCATGCACTTTCCGCCGCTCGCCTTCGTCGACCTTGAAACCACCGGCGCTACGGCAACCGCCGACCGCATCACCGAGATCGGCATTATCGAGGTCGATGGCGATAGCGTCCGCGAATGGTCAAGCCTGATCAATCCGCACACGGCCATTTCGCCCTTCATCGAGAACCTGACGGGCATCAGCAATGCCATGGTGGCTGACGCGCCCGTCTTTTCGGCGCTTGCCGACGAGGTATTGCAGCGCCTGTCGGGCAGGCTCTTCATCGCCCATAACGCGCGCTTCGATTACGGGTTCCTCAAGAACGAATTCAGGCGCGCCGGGCTGGATTTCCGCGCCACCGTGCTGTGTACGGTGAAACTTTCGCGCAAGCTCTTCCCCATGCACGCGCGGCACAATCTGGACAGCCTCATCGGTCGTCATGGGCTGATCGTCAGTGACCGTCACCGCGCGCTGGGCGACGCGCGCCTGATCCATCAGCTCTGGGTCAAGTTGCTCGACACCGTGCCGGCGGAAGCCCTTGATGCCGCCGTCCGCGCGCTGACCGCGCGCCCTGCCTTGCCGGCGGGACTCGACCCGGAGTCAATCGATAGCCTGCCGGAAGGGCCGGGTGTCTACCTGTTCTACGGCGAGAACGATCTACCCCTCTACGTCGGCAAGAGTACCGGCATCCGCAAACGCGTCCTCTCCCACTTTGCCGCGGACCACGCTACCGCCAAGGAAATGGCGCTGACCCAGCAGGTGCGTCGGGTCGAAAGCATTCCGACCGGTGGTGAAGTGGGGGCGCTGTTGACCGAGGCGGCGCTGGTCAAGCGCCTGCAACCCATCCACAACCGCCGCCTGCGCCGCAATGACGACGCCTGCTTCTGGCGGCTGACGGAGGTCGCCAAGGGTGACTGGCGACCGCGACTCGTGCTGGCCTCCGAGCTGGGTGACCACAACCACGCGCATCTGTACGGACCGTTCAAGACCGCCCGCGAAGCGAAGCGGAACCTGCAGGAACTGGCGCGTACCCATCATCTGTGTCACGCCCTGCTCGGACTGGAAAAGGCCAGGGAGGGCAAGCCCTGTTTCGCCCATCAAGTGCAGCAATGCAAGGGAGCGTGCGTCGGCAAGGAACCGGTGTCGTTTCACAGTGCCAGGCTGATGGCGGCACTGGGACGGTTGCAGCTTGCGGCCTGGCCCTTCCCTGGACCCGCCGGGCTGCGCGAAGGCGAGCAGATGCTGGTGCTTGATCGCTGGCGCTATCGCGGCCTCGCCGCCAGCGAAACGGAACTCGCGGAGATCCTGGAATCACCCCTTCCGAATTTCGATCCGGACGTTTACCGCATTCTGCTGCGCTTCCGCGAGCGCCTGGCGCCCTTCGGCGGGCAGCCAGGGTGAGGTGAAAGCGCCGCTAGCTGGAAGCCCCCGGTTTGCGCCCCGGGCTCTTGGGCGGAATATAGCCGGCCACGCGGCACAGTACGGCCTCGAACTTGGCGCCGTCGGCGCCAAAGCGCGTGACCTTGCATTTCGATATTTCTCCACGTTCTGACAGATCGGAGATCGAGCGGCGTACCTTCGCCAGCGACAAGCCGGTCGCAGCAGCGATTTCCGAGTCGAACCGCTGGCCGTGGATCTTGAGGTACTGCATGATTTCCTGCATATCCGCTGCTCCGCATGAGTTGATGCTGGTGGGCCCAGCGAGACTCGAACTCGCAACCAAAGGATTATGAGTCCTCTGCTCTAACCATTGAGCTACAGGCCCTGCGTGTTGCCACGGCGTCCGGGTATCGGGCGCCGGTACTGCCTTTTCAGGTTTCCGAATCGAGGAAGCTGCGCAGCTTTTCCGAACGCGTCGGGTGACGCAGCTTGCGCAAGGCCTTGGCCTCGATCTGGCGGATGCGCTCGCGGGTGACGTCGAACTGCTTGCCGACTTCCTCCAGCGTGTGGTCCGTGTTCATTTCAATGCCGAAGCGCATGCGCAGCACCTTGGCCTCGCGCGGCGTCAGGCTATCCAGTACTTCCTTGGTGACTTCGCGCAACGAGGCGAACAGCGCCGCGTCGCCGGGCGACAGCGTCGCCTGATCTTCGATGAAATCGCCGAGGTGGGAATCGTCGTCGTCGCCGATCGGCGTTTCCATCGAGATCGGTTCCTTGGAGATCTTGAGGATCTTGCGAATCTTCTCTTCCGGCATTTCCATCTTGATCGCCAGCGTCGCCGGATCGGGCTCGAGGCCGGTTTCCTGCAGGATCTGGCGGCTGATGCGGTTCATCTTGTTGATGGTTTCGATCATGTGCACCGGAATGCGGATGGTGCGCGCCTGGTCGGCGATCGAACGTGTGATGGCCTGGCGGATCCACCAGGTGGCGTAGGTCGAGAACTTGTAGCCGCGGCGGTATTCGAACTTGTCGACCGCCTTCATCAGGCCGATGTTGCCTTCCTGGATCAGGTCGAGGAACTGCAGGCCGCGGTTGGTGTACTTCTTGGCGATCGAGATCACCAGGCGCAGGTTGGCCTCGGTCATTTCGCGCTTGGCGCGGCGTGCCTTGGCTTCGCCGGTGGACATCTGCTTGTTGATGTCCTTGAGTTCCTTGAGCGGGATGCCGATGCGGTTCTGCAGGTCGATCAGGCGCTGCTGCTCTTCCAGGATGTTCGGCGCCGCGCGCATCAACTGGCCGGCGTAGGGCTTGCCCGACTGGACCTCGTGCTTGAGCCATTCCATGTCGGTTTCATGGCCGGGGAAGCTCTTGATGAAGTGGGAACGCGGCATGTGTGCCTTGTCCACGCAAAGATGCAGGATCTTGCGCTCGTGGCTGCGCACCGCCTCGACCATGCCGCGCACCGAGTCACACAGGCGTTCAATGGCCTTGGCGGTGAAGCGGATGTTCATCAGTTCGTCGGAAATCTGTCGCTGCAGGCGCAGGTATCCCTTGTCCTGGGAGCCCTTCTTCGCCAGTGTCGGCTGCAGTTTGCCGAACAGGGCATGGATCACCGAAAAGCGCTCGAGTGCGTCCAGCTTCAGCTGCATCAGAGAAGCGGAGATCCGGCTGCTGCCATCGTCGTCCTCGTCTCCCTCGTCATCGACGCCAAGATCCTCGTCGTCGCCGAGTGCGGCGATGTCCTCTTCGACCGCGTTCGGATCGATCAGGCCGTCAACCAGTTCGTCGATGCGCATCTCGTCGCGCGCCACCTTGCCGGCTGTCTCCAGCATCTCGGCGATCGTGGTCGGACAGGCGGAGATCGCCATGATCATGTGCTTGAGGCCATCCTCGATGCGCTTGGCGATTTCGATCTCGCCCTCGCGCGTCAGCAACTCGACCGACCCCATCTCGCGCATGTACATGCGCACCGGATCCGTGGTGCGGCCAAACTCGGAATCGACCGTTGACAGCGCCTGCTCGGCTTCCTCCTCGACTTCGGCAGCATCGACCGGCGCCGGCGCCGATTCGTTGAGCAACATGTCCTCGGCGGCCGGGGCTTCGTCGAAAACCTGGATCGCCATGTCGTTGAAGGTGGAGATGATCGACTCGATCTGCTCCGCATCGACCAGGTCGTCGGGCAGATGATCGTTGATCTCGGCGTAGGTCAGGTAGCCGCGCTCCTTGCCAAGCGCGATGAGATTCTTCAGGCGAGTGCGCTTGGTATCGAGGTCAATCGGGGTCACTTCGGGTGCAACGAGTTTTTCCCTGCTCTTGCGCCCACGCGACTCGGCGATCGCCTTGGCCACGGATTTGGCAGCCTGCGCCACCGGCTTGACCACCGCGACGACCTCTTCGACCTTGGCAACCGCCGGGGCCTTTGTCGCCTTGGCAACGGACTCCTTGGCGGTGCTGCCCTTGGCTGCCGGTGCCTTGGCGGGCGATGGCTTGGCGGGAACCTTGGCCGGAGCCGCCTTGGGTGCGGGCTTGGCGGGTGCCTTGATGCCGGACTTTGCCGCCTTGGCCGGAGCTGCCTTGGCGCCGGACTTGGCCGGAACGGGCTTTTTCGCCGGCGCGGCCTTTTTGGCCGGTGCCGGCCGTTGCGGCGCGGGTTTCTTCGCGACCGGCTTGGCAGTGGCCTTTGGCTTGCTCGGCTTGGCGGTTTCCTTCGGCATGTCTATCCTCGGCTAGAACGCGATTGCGGCGCCGTCGCGGTACGGATTGCCGCGACCCGCCGGGGCAACCGACCCGACGCGCCGCAAGAGCGCTGGGGAACCACTGATTATATCACGCCGGACTATCCTTTGCCGGGCCGCCGGCCGCGTGCTTCTGCGCCAGCAGTTCCGTAAGGCGCCGTTTCTCCTCCGGTCCCAGGCCCTCGCGCGCCCGGGCGCTGAGGCGACGGATCTCGTCGGCGATCGCCGCCTGGCGCAGGTGGGCAACACAGTCGCCAAACACGCTGTCGAGCGTGTCAAAGTCCGTCTCCTCCGCAAGGCCGGTGAGGATGCCGGCAATCAGCTCCTCGTGCGGACTGCCGCGGAAATGCTCCAGCAGCAGGCCAAAGCCGCCGGCCGGCAACTCGCCATGCTCCACGGCGTCGGCAATCGCCGCCAGCAAACCTGACTCCGGCCGGCCACTGTCGATCAGTTCCAGCGGCAGGCGCGCGGCCCAGGCCGGTTGCTGCAGCACGATCCTGAGCAGCTTGTGCTCGACCGACGAGGGTTGCGGTCGATGCCTGTATTGTGCCGGTGCCCAGGCCCTTCGCGCCAGCGGCTTGAGCCCGCACTGGGCCTCGACCTCGGCCTGGCTGACCTGGGCGCGACGAGCGACTTCCTTGGTCACCTGCACGCGCAGGATCGGCGCCGACATCTTCTGCAGCAGCGGTTTCGCGGCATGGACCAGGGCAGCGCGGCCTTCCGCCGTATTGCTGTCGTTGTTCTTCGCCAGCTCACGCACCAGGTACTCGGAAAGACGCGTGGCGTGGCGCGCCTGTTGCAGAAAGGCCTCGCGCCCGTGTTCGCGCACGAACTCGTCGGGATCCTGGTCGCCCGGCATCTGCAGGATCTCGACCACCTTGTTGTCGGCGATATGGCCCAGGCTGACCTCCATCGCACGCCAGGCGGCGCGATCCCCCGCCACGTCGCGGTCGAAGCAGAACACCACCCGGTCGGCGAGCCGCAGCAAGCGCTGCACGTTGGCGTCGGTGGCTGCCGTGCCCAGCGTGGCGACAACATTCTCGACGCCGCTTTGCGCCAGGCCGACGACGTCCATGTATCCCTCGACGACGATCACCATGTCCTGCTCCTGGATCGCCTTGCGTGCCTGCGTCAGGCCGTAGAGTTCGCGCCCCTTTTCGAACAGGGGCGTTTCGGGAGAATTCAGGTACTTGGGTTCCCCGGCGCCGAGCACGCGGCCACCGAAACCGATCACATTGCCGCGCTGGTCCTGGATCGGAAACATCACGCGGTCGCGGAAGCGGTCGTAGCGCCGGCCCTGATCGTTGACGATGACCAGCCCGCACTCGACCAGTGCCGCGTCGTTGTAATCGGGAAAGACCTGTTGCAGCCCCTGCCAGCCATCCGGGGCGTAACCCAGACCAAAGCGCGCCGCGATCTCGCCGGACACGCCGCGGCCCTTGAGGTAATCGATGGCCGCCGGCGAGGACTTCAGCTGTTCCCGGTAGAAGCGTGCGGCACGCGCCATCAGCTCGGTGAGCGGCGCCTTTTTCGCCCGCGACTCGGCATGGCGCTGCTCCTGTGGTACCTGGAGGCCAACCGAGGAGGCCAGTTCCTCGACCGCCTCGACAAAGCCGATGCCGGCATGCTGCATCAGGAAGCCGATGGCCGATCCGTGTGCGCCGCAACCAAAGCAATGGTAGAACTGCTTCGAGGGACTGACCGTAAACGACGGGGTTTTCTCGGAATGGAAGGGGCAGCAGGCGCTGTAGTTGGCTCCGGACTTGCGCAGGGGCACATGGCGCTCGACCACGTCGACGATGTCGACGCGGGCCAGCAGTTCCTGGACGAAGCTCTCGGGGATCACGGCGCGATTATGCGCCGGCGAGCTTCGCCTTCACCAGCCTGGAGACTTCGCCCATGTCGGCGCGCCCGGCCACCCTGGGCTTGACCAGGGCGATCACCTTGCCCATGTCGGCCGGCCCTTTCGCCCCGGACTCGGCCAGCGCCGCAGCAACGATGTCGGCGACCTCCTCTGCGGAAAGCCCTTGCGGCATGTAGCCGGAGAGCACGGCGGCCTCGAATTTCTCGGCGTCAGCGAGATCCTGGCGCTGCGCTGCCTCGTACTGGGTGATCGAATCCTTGCGCTGCTTGAGCATTTTTTCGATCACCGCCACCACCACGGCATCGGTGATGTCGACCTTGTCATCCACGCGCTTTTGCTTGATCGCCGCGCGCAGCAGGCTCAACGCGTCCTTGCGCGCCCTGTCGCCGGCCTTCATGGCGGCTTTCCAGTCCTCGTCGATGCGGGATTCCAGGCTCATGGAGTGGTCCTCGGTCCGGTGGATGTCGCCCGCTACCTGCGTCGCGGACATAAAACACAAAAACCGCCGAAAGGCGGTTTCCGTCGGGTACTACCCGGCCCGCCAAGCGGGCCGTCGCAAATCAGTACAGCTTGGGCGGCAGCAGCTGGCTGCGGATGCGCTTGTGATGGCGCTTCACGGCGGCGGCGGCTTTGCGCTTGCGCTCGGAGGTGGGCTTCTCGTAGAACTCGCGGGCGCGCAGTTCGGTGAGCAGGCCAGTCTTTTCGATCGCACGCTTGAAACGGCGGATCGCCACTTCGAAGGGCTCGTTTTCCTTGACGCGAATTCCGGGCATTGCCTTGATCCTGAAACGGGGAAAAGGCGAGATTCTAAACACTTCGCCAGCGAAGTCAATTGTCGCGATGGCGAGACATGGCCAGCCGCGGGGCGAACCATCTCCGGCAACCCTGACCGCTCCCTATTGGCGCCCCCGCAGGGCCCGAACCTCGAAATTCACCGCGTCCAGTTCGACGCCCTTCGCATCCACAAGGCTCAGGCGGTGTCGCCCAGGCTCCGGCAGCCAGCGGCCGGGCCTGTCGGCGCGCCCCGCTGCCTTGCCGTCGATGCGCCATTGCCAGCCCGCTTCGGCCCGCGCCGACAGGCCCAGCGGCAGGCGCTGGCGTCCGGGAGGGATGTCGGGATCGAGGGCGATCACCGTGCCATCCGTCGGATAGCTGATTCGCGCCAGGGCCACGGCCTCCGCCGGGGTGATGACGCGGCGCTCGGTGCCGGCAAGGAACCATTCCAGCCGAGGCGGCTCTGCCATCACGTCTGTTGACGCGGCAAAGCGGATCTTGCGCGCCACCACCCCGGCCGGCGCGCGCGGCGGCTCGCTGGCCACCCGCCGGCCATCGGTCGCGTCGCCCCGGTGCAGCCAGTCCATTACTTCGCGCCACACCGGCGCCGCCCCGGAAATACCGGAAACGTCGTGCATAGCCGCGCCGGAGGCGTTGCCGACCCAGACCGCCACCGTATAGCGCCGCGAATAGCCGGCGCACCAGTTGTCGCGCATGTCCTTGCTGGTGCCGGTCTTCACCGCGCTCCAGTAGGGCGTGGCCAGCCAGGATTCGAGTCCGAAGGTGGCCGCGCGCGCGGCACGGTCGGCGAGGATGTCGCCAACGAGGAAGCTTGCCGCCGATGACAAGGCCTGGCGGGGATTGCCAGCGAAGTTGGCGCACGCTTCACCACGGCAGGGGCTGACCCGGCCATCGGCCGTCGCGCGTAACGGGCTCCAGCGTCCGGCGTTGGCGAGGGTGCGGTAGGCGTTCGCCAGCATCGCCAGCGAGACGTCGGCCGAACCCAGCGCCAGGCTGTAGCCATACCAGTCGCCGCGCTCGACCAGGCTGTCGAAGCCGAAGCGCCGCAAGCCCTGGTGGAAGTCGTCCGGGCCGATGCGCACCAGGGTCTTCACCGCCGGCACGTTGAGCGACCCGGCCAGGGCCGCACGCACGCTGACCCAGCCGCGGTAATCCGGCTCGTAGTTCTGCGGCGCGTACACGCCATTGCCGGTGGCCAGGGCCAGCGGCGCGTCGAGCACCAGCGAGGCCGGCGTCAGGTCGCGGCGCGCGAAGGCCATGCCGTAGAGGAAGGGCTTCAGGGTCGAACCGGCCTGGCGCAGGGCCAGTACGCCATCCACTGCCGGCGCCTCGGACAGATCGCCGCTGGAACCTACCCAGGCGAGGACTTCGCCGCTGGCATTGTCCACCACCAGCAGCGCGCCATCCTGGGCATTGTGCCGGGACAGGGCGGCCAGGTGGCGGCGCAGGGTCTCGCCAGCAAAGCGCTGCAGGCCGGCATCGAGCGTGGTCTTCAGGCGCTGGCCGGGTTCCGTCAACAACTTGCGCGCCAGGTGCTGGGCCAGCGGCGGCGTCTGGTCGGCGCGATGCAGGGCAGCGCCCAGGGCCACGGCAGCGAGGTCATCGAGATCTGCGCACAGCTCGCCGCGCTTCATCTCCTTCAGCAGCTGGCAGGCGCGGCGCGCCACCCGCCTTGGCGGGGCATTGGGTGCCCGCAACAGGGCGGCGGCCAGCGCCGACTCCTGTTCGTCAAGGCCTTCCGGCCACTTGTTGAAAAGGCCGCGACTCATCGCCGCGATGCCTTCGTACTCGCCACGGAAAGGCGCCAGGTTGAGGTAGGCCTCAAGGATCTGGTCCTTGGTCCAGCCACGCTCTAGCTGCAGGGCCGCCGCCGCCTGACCGATCTTCTGCAGCACGCCGCGACGGCCGCGCCGCCGGTTGTCGGCATCGAGCAGCCCGACCAGCTGCATGCTCAGGGTGCTGGCGCCGCGCGTCTGCTCGCGGGTCAGTGTGCTCCAGGCCCCCGCCACTGCTGCCTGCCAATCGACGCCGGCATGTTCCAGGAAGCGTCTGTCCTCGGACAGCAGCACTGCCCGCCGCAATGCCGGCGGGATGTCGCGCAGGCGCACCCAGGGCAGGCGGCGGGCCGCATGGTCGACGCGCAGCACGGCCACTTCGGTGCCGTCGCGCGCCAACAGCCAGGCATCCGAAGGCCGGTAGGCGGCGCGCACCTCGACAAAACCCGGCACGGCCTGCGCTGGCAGGCTGGCGCACAGCGCCACGACGGCGGCAAGCATCGTCGCACCGCGCCTCACCGGGAGGATTCCAGGAGTTGGCGCAATCGCCCTGCCGCCTGCGCCGCGCCGCCCGCCACCGGCGCGGATGGCGGCGTGGCGGCCCAGAGTGTTTCGAGCAGGTCGACGAAATCGCCAGCCGCCAGCCGCTCGCGCGAAAGCTCGCATGCCCGCGCGTGTCGGTTGAGCCAGTCGGCGAGATACGGCGTTTCCGGCCAGTCGTCGCGGCTCAGCCAGAGGACTGGAATGCCGGCGCTGGCAGCCTCGACGAAGGTGCCGTAGCCCGGCTTGGTGACCACCGCATCGACGCTGGCCAGCAGGCGCGAAAACGCCGCCCCGGTAGCACCGGCATGGCGCAGGTCGGCACGGGGTGGCGTGCCGCTGCCCGGCACCAGCCAGGTGATGCCGTCGGCGCGCGGCCAGCGCGCGACATCCAGCGGAAACTCCATGCCGCCCATGGCCAGCAAAACCCAGCGCCGGCCTGGGTCAAGGCCGAATCCGGCGGCCACGCCCGGGCGATCCGGGCAACCGGGGCGCGCCACCGGCGCGATGACCTCGCCCGCCGGATGCCATGCCATCGGCAATCCGGGCGTCAGGCGCAGGAAAGGCCGCGCCGTCGCATAGGCCGCCGCCATCTCGGCATGTACGGCGGGCATCCAGGGTTCGCCGGCGAAGTAATGGGCGACAAGATCCGCCCAGTTCAGCGAGCACAAGGCAATGCCGGGGATGCCGGCCGCCGCGGCGCCGGCCAGGGGCAGGTAGGCGATGTTGGCCAGCACGGCATCGACCTCGTGATCGACCAGCCAGGCGGCCTCGGCGGCGACGCGGCCGGGCCAGTCGGCATGCAGCTCGCGGTAGCGCCGGGCACTGGCGGCGCGGTCGATGTCGACCGCGTTGTGCATGACGAAGCCGAAGTCGCGCGCCTCCATGACATGCGTAAAGTCTGCGCCGACGCGCTCGGCCAGGCGCGCGCGCGGCAGCGCACTACGCAATGTCAGACGCAGGCCCGGCATCTGCCCGGTGAGGGCGTCGAGCACCGGCGCCGTCTGCGCCAGGTGGCCGAAGCCGTGCGCCGAGATGTCCACCAACAGGTGCATCAGCCGGGCAGCTTGAGCAATCGCGCCACGCGCCGGTCGACAAAGCTGCGTGCGGCGAAATCGCTGGCACCGGCGGCCCGTGCCGCCTGCACGGCGCTCTCCTCGAAACTCGCGGCGCAGGCGATGAGGGTGACATCCGGATAGCGCGCACGCAAGGCGGCGATTTCGCCCAGGGCCTCGCGCCGGCCAAGATCGACGACGATGCAGTCGGCGGCCGTGCCTTCGTCCTTCTTCAGGACGGCAAGGCCCTGCGCGGACCAGAGGGCTTCGAGCCGCATGCGCGTGGTCAGGTCGTGGCACAGCAGCAGTATCTTCATTTCCTTCTCCCCCACGCCTGTGCCGCCGTGCTGCCAGCGCCGACTTTCACGGCGTCACCACCAGCCTTTCGCCGGGCAGCTCGCCAAACACGTCGGGCGCGTACATGGCCTCGACGCGCGTCGGCGGCAGGCTGAACTCGCCGGCGTTGTTGATGCGCAGCGTGTAGTCGATGCTGAAGCGGCCCCGTGGCACGACTTCGTAATAGGCGCGGAAGCTGGCGAAGCTGCGCTCGACGAAACTGGGCCACAGGCGCCGCCCGCGCCTGTCCTCCCCGGCCGTGGCGATGCGCGAATCGCGGCCGTCGCCCTCGCCAAGAATGCGTGCGCCGGCCGGAATCGGATCGCTCACCACTACCCAGCCCATGTCCTGCGCCGCCTCGATCTCCAGTGTCACGCGCCACAGGTCGCCACGACTGACGCGGCCCTTTTCCTTCTCGTCGAGCGGCGTCACGCGGCGCGTGATGCGAAAGCCGTTGGCCTGCGGGGCGCCGGCCGGGATCGCCGCCAGCGCCTGGATCGTCGCCCATGGCTTGCCCAGACCTTCGTGGCCGAGGCTCAGCGTGCCTGCGCCGGCGGTCCACGGCAGCGCCAGGCGCGGCCTCTCTTCGGCCGATGTCCATAGATGCCCCTTGCGGGTCTCGCCGAGGCTGGCGCGCGTGGTGCCGGTCACCGCCTCGCGCTCGAAGCTGCGGCCGAAGCGGTCAAGCGCGATCGCCGCCCAGGCGTTGGCCGTGGTCGTCTGCCAGTGGCCGCGCACCTGGCGTTCCAGCGCGCCGCGCAGCAGCTTGGGCATGTCGCCGCGCCAGCCGGGCTCGTCGACCATCGCCTCGATCAGGCGGAAGGCGTTCGAATCGCCGCTGACCATCATCCACCACCAGTAATCGCTCTGCTCGGTGACGAAACCGAGGCGGCCGCCGTTGTATGCCATGCGGTTCCTCAGTTCGCGCTCGGCGGCGGCCAGCTTGCCGGCGCGCTGCGGCATGCCACCAAGGCGGCGCAGCACCAGGTACCAGTCGATCAGCGCCGAGGTCGGCAGGTGCTGCAGGTTCGGCTCCAGCGCGGCGGCGGCCTTGAGCGGCGTGCGCCCGCCACGCGTCAGCGCTTCCAGCGCCTGCAGGCGGGCGGCAAGCTGGGCATCGGTGCGCCCCGGTGCCCAGACCTCCTGCCGGAAGCGGGCCTCGACGAAGCCGGTGAGCCCGGTCTCCATGCGGCCCTTGAGCTCCTCGGGCAGTGCCATGCCGCTGGCCTGGGCGATGTCGAGGAGGTAGGCGGTCAGCGGCACGCTGCCCGGCGCGGCGTAGGGGAAGTAGCGCGCCAGACCATTGCCATCGAGCAGGGCCGGCAGGCTGGCGACCACTTCCTGCCAGCGCTTTTCGTCGCGCAGGCCGACGGCGGCGGAGGCGCGCTGTTCCAGGCAGGCGAAGGGATAGTCCTCGAAATAGCGCTGCAGGCCGGGCGGCAGGGTGGCGAGGCTCGCCGCCAGGCCGACCTCGATGCCGCCGCGCCCCGGCAGGGCACCCTGCGGCATGGCCACGGGCAGGTCGAGCGTGCCGTCGATGCGGGCGAAGCTGGCCTGCTGCACCGTCACCGGCACCGCCGGCGCGACCTGCTGGCTCAGGCGCATGCGGTCGCGCCCGGCGCCGCCGGCCTCCTTGGCCTCGAATTCCCAGTCGAGGCGCTCGACACCCTCGGGCACCGCAATCTCCCAGGCCACTTCGGCGGCGCCGCCCGGCGGCAGTTCGGCCTGTTTGGGGGCCAGCGTGACCTTGCCGGCACGCCCGGAGACGCTCACCGACATCGGCCGTGCCGTGCCATTGCGCAGCGTCAGCATGGCCTGGAAGCGATCGTTCTCGCGCACCAGTGGCGGCAGGCCGGAAATCATCTGCAGATCCTGGCGCGTGCGCACCGAGGCCGCGCCGGTGCCGAACAGCGAGGTGCCGGCGCTGGCGACGGCGACGAACCTGAACTCGGTCAGCGAATCATTGATCGGCACCCGCAACGTCGCCGTACCGTCAGCGCCGACTTTCACGCGCGGCTGCCAGCTCAGCAGCGTATCGAAGAGCTCGCGCGCCGGGGCACGACCGCCGCCGCCGCCTATCGGCACCGCCTTGCGCCCGTAGTGGCGTTTGCCGATCACCTGCGACTGCACGGTGGCGGTGTGCACTTCGTAGGCGCGGCGCGGCGTCATGGCGTCGAGCAGCTTCCAGCTTTCGTTGGGGCGCATTTCCAGCAACGCCTGGTCCACCGCCGCGAAGGCCAGCTCGGCATCCGCCGGCAAGGCCTTGTCGTCCGGTGCCGCGACCTTGAGGCGGACCAGGGCCTCGTCGCGCAGGCGGTATTCGGTGCGTTCGGGCAACACCTCGACCTTGAGCTGCATGCCCTCGGTGCCGACCCCCAGCTCGGCCAGGCCGAAGCGCCAGGCCGGCTTGGCCAGATCCACCATGGCCGTCGGCTGCTGCGGGTTCCACCATTCGCGAAACCAGGCCAGCGGCTCACGCCAGCCCCACTGGAACAGCGAGTACCACTTCAGCGGCTCTACCCGGCCGCGCACCACGAGGACGGAAACGAAGATGTTGGGCGCCCATTCCGACTTCACCGGCACCTCGACAAAGGGATTGAAGCGCGACAGCGGGCGCACGAAGGTCTCGACCACGCCACCGGCTTCGACGGCCACCAGCGCCGTCGCCTCGCGGAAGGGCGTATGCACGCGCAGGCGCGCCGTCTCGCCACCCTTGTAGTTGGCGCGCTCGGGAACGACGTCGATGCGATCCTGGTTGCCGGCGGCGAACCACGGATCGTCGCCGCCACCGGCGATCCACAGGCTGGCGCCGCTGCGGGCGAGGTTGCCGCGCGGATCGCGCGCCTCGGCCAGCAGGAAAATTTCGCCGGCGCCCTTCAGCTCGGGTTCGCACAGCAGGTGGCCGGTGTTGTCGGTGCGCCCGGCGCAGACCCGGCCGAGGTCGGTGTATTCGTCGCGATTCTCGTAGGCGTAAAAACCGCCGACGACGCGCCGCCGGTGCGAATGCGCAATGCGCTGCTTGGCCTTGACCTCCACCTGCTGGCCGGGCAGCGGTTTGCCGTCGAGATCGAGCACGACGATGTCCACCTGCCCGCGTTCGGCGCGTGAGGATCCGTCCGGCAGGCGCATGCCCAGCACCACGGCCGAGGGCCATAGCGGCACGGCGCCATGGACGGTCTGGATCTCGCCGTTGGGATCGCGAAAGCTCATCTCGGCGTGGATCTCGGCGCTGCCGCGCGTCTTGCGCCCGAGCGGCACATCCACCGTCCCGGCGCCAGCGGCATCGAGCGTCAGGGCCTTCTTGTCGAGCACCAGCTGTTCACGTTCGCGGTCGTTCTCGATGGCGAAGGCGGCCAGCGCCGACTCGGTGAAATCGACATTGAAGACATAGCCCTCGTAACCCGCCCAGGTCGGCCAGGTCGGACGCAAGGTCGCCGACACCTGCACGGCATGGTTCTTCGCCGCGCCGCCGTTGAGGAAGGACAGGCCCAGCGCCAGCGGCAGGTTGCGCGGCGCGACGAAACGCTGGCCGACGCCCTGCACGCTGCCGGTGAATACCGGCAGGCGGAAATCGGAAACGCGGAACTCGGCATCGCCGCCGTAGACCGGCCCCTTGGCGGAACGCAGCTCGACGCGGTAGCTGCCGCGCTTGGCCTCCCGCGGCAGCTGCCACTGGCTCAGTGCAATGCCCTTGGCATCCCAGCGCAAGGGCAGCTTGAACTCGTCGCCACCTTCGTGGCGGATGACCGCCTGGTCCGGCAGCGTCGCCGGATCGGCGAAGGCCATGCCGCGGCTGTTGCGTTCGCGCGCGAAGTGCTTCATCGATACGCTCTGCCCGGGCCGCAGCAGGCTGCGGTCGAACACGGTATGCACCAGCCGCGTGCGGGTCGTGTCGCCCCAGACGGCGACACCGAAGCGCCAGGGTTCGATGCCCTCGTCCCAGTCGCTGCGCACGAAGCTGTAATCGTCACCGGCACGGGCGCTGGCAAACAGGAAGCGCGCGCCATTGCAGTCGGCCACCGCCAGTTCGCGCTGCGCCAGGGCCCGGCCCTGGCTGTCGGTGCGGCCGTTCCACAGCAGATTGCCCTTGCAGTTGGAGATGCGCACGTCGGCGTTGGCCACCGGCTTGCCGCTGTCCAGCGCCGTCACCCAGACCAGCGCGTTCTCGTTGCCGCGCTTGAAATGCACCGCCATGTTCGTCGCCAGCACCGCGGTGCGGACATACATCGGCCGCGGCGCCGTCTTCTCGGCGGCAAGCAGGGAAGCGCCGAGCTGGCGGCTTTCAATCTCGACGACGTGGTAGCCGGGCTTCGCCAGCGGAATGCCGAGCACCTCGAACGCGGCACTGCCGCCCGGCTTGGGCAGCTCGCGCCGCGCCGCCTCGGCGCGCCGGGCGAGGAAGCTCAGCTCGCGCGCGTAGTACGGATCGACGTAGTCCTCTTCCTTGCCGTCGCGCAGCAGCTTGCGCGTCTTTGTCTGGCTGTTGAAGCGCGCCAGTTCCTGCATCGTCGCGATCACCGCCGCATCGTCGGTGAGGTGCAGCTCGGCAAGGCGCAGCCTGGCCTCGACATTGCGCAACGTCACCGGCAGGACGCTGCCTTCGCTGCGCTCGATGACCCCGAAATCGCCGGGGAACTTGGCCAGCGGCGGCAGTCCGGCGATGCTGAAGCGAAGCGGGAAACCGGCCGCGTTGGAAAGCGGCCGACCGGCTTCGTCCTTGATGCCGGCGGGAAGCTCAAGCAGCAACTCGGCATTCTGCGCAAAGGGCGGGCTGAAGACGAAGCTTTGCGTGGTGTTCTCGCGGCTGCCCTGGCTGCGCGCGCTGTCGTCGGGCAGGCGCTCCTTGCCCGGCGTCTGCAGGCGGATCTTCTCGCGCAGGGCGACAGCGACCGGCGCCGAAAATTCGAGCGTCAGCCGGGACAGCGGCGAACAGGGCGCGGACGAGGACTCGCGCTCGCAGCTCAGCGTCGCGCGAAAGGGTTCGCGCACGGTGTAGGCGAAGCTCTCCTCGGCGTTCGACAAGGCGCCGTTCTCGGCAATGATGCCCTTGCCCCAGACCAGTTTCATCTTCGCGCCGGACGGCAGCCGCTCGCTGCAGGTCGCGACGATGGCGTCCCTTTCGGCGCGCGAGGCGACCGCAAGGACCTCGTCGCGCAGCTTGCCGGTAAGCACGCGCACGGGAATCCGGTTGCCGACGCCCTCGGCCTCGCACCAGGCGTTCTGCTCGACCGTGGCGGGTTTCACCGCGCCCGCCGGGAGGATGACAAAGGCCTGATCCTCCTCGACGGCGCTGCCGGGGGCCGGCACGATGGCGCGCGGCCAGGGCCCGGGGGCATAGAAGCGGAAGCGGTTCTGGCCGCTGACGGCCTCGCCATTGAGCGCCTTGAGGCGCGGCCTGAGGACGAACTGGCAGCGCTCGCCGGGTTGCAGCGCGCGCTCCAGCTGCCAGGTCCATGTCTTGCTGTCGACCCAGCGGCCGGAACCCTTGACCGCGCCGCAATCGACCTTGAAAGGCGCCGCCGCCGTGCCGCGCCCCAGCGCCACCATGTCGGCGCTGAACACGGCGCTGGCGCGGGTCTGCTGGTCGACGCGCTCCTGCGGCACGAACTGTTCGACCCACGCCGCGTTCGCCGTGCCGCTCAAGGCAAGGGCGAACAGGACGGCAACGCGTGACGACATGGCCAGATTCTTCCGCGGGTGGGTGTCGGCCGATTATAGCCAGCGTCCGGCATGGAACCGGAGCGGCGTCGTCAACGCCAGCCACCGCGCCACCAGCTGGATATACTGACGGGGTATCCACTTAGCTCCACTTGAGCTAGAATGCACTGGATGGACGTCCAGATACTACCGCCGATTTCCGGAAAAGACTACCCCCGGACCTGGAATGACTTCCTGGACTGGTTCGCCA
>Ga0172367_10001691_pt1 | contig 31434 bp, 24 predicted proteins | sample Lak10m_FD_114542 | JGI IMG/M metagenome (GOLD analysis project Ga0172367, IMG submission 114542) | Freshwater microbial communities from Kabuno Bay, South-Kivu, Congo - kab_022012_10m | ecosystem: Environmental > Aquatic > Freshwater > Lake | place: Democratic Republic of the Congo: South-Kivu...
TAGAGCGGCACGAGCTCCTTGAACGGGGCGCGCCCGCGCGCCTCCTCGGGGGGGTGGAAGTCGATCGACTCGACTTCGTGCAGGCACAGGTAGTACTCGCCTTCGCGCGCGGGACGCACGCGGCCGCGGATCGTCATGCCGGGCTTGAGCGCGTGGCGCTCGATCAAGGACGGCGGAACGTGGACGTCGTCGGCGGCGGGCAAGTAGTCGTTCTCGCTGCTGCGCAGGAACGCGTGGCCTTGGTGGAAGGCCAGCACCCCGTCCGCGAGCAGCGGCACGCGCTTCACGAGGCGCGCCTGCGCCAAGGCGAAGATCGCGTCGCGCCTCAGGCGCATGCGCGAGAGGTCCACGCCTTCCTCCTCGCCCTGCTCGATGAGTTCGGCCAGGTTCTTCGCCTGCAGGTCGGCGTGCAGCGTCGCCTCGGGCGTCTTCTTGCGTCCCAGCGACGGAATCGAATCGTCGAGCGCCTCGTACTCCTCCTCGTTCAGGTCGGCCGGCAGGCCCTCGAGCATCACGGGCACGAGGTCGAGCGCGGCGGCTGCGCGCGCGGGGATCTTGGTCTGCTGCGCCGCGGCCCCGCCTTGGTGCTGGGATCCCCTGTCGTGCTGGGGGCCCTTGTCGTGCTGGTGTTGCTGGTGGCCGAACTTGTGCTTGAAGCGCTTGCGCATGGAATGGTGTGCGGTGCCGGGGTGGGGGTGTTGCGTCGCGGCGGCGAGGACGCGGGTTGCTTGCGCGCTCGCCTCTTCAGGAGAGCCCTTCGGCGGCCAGCACGCGCGCTGCTTCGCGGCGCAGATCGTCGAGCGTGCCGTCGTTCGCCACGACATGCCGGGCGCGGGCGCGCTTCTGGTCGGCGGGCCATTGGGCCGCTTCGCGCCGCGCGACTTCGTCCGAGCTCCAGCCGCGCGTCGCGGCGGCGCGCGCCGCGCGCACGAGAGGATCGGTCTCGACCCACACGAGCGCATCGCACTCCGCCACGAGCCCGTGCTGGGCGTCGTTTTCGAGGAGCAGCGGCACATCGAGCACGATCCGCGGGACTCCGCTCGCTCGCGCCGCCTCCAATCGAGCGCGCAAGTTGGCACGCACGAGGGGATGGGTCAAGGCCTCGAGTCGCGAGCGCGCCGCCGGGTCGGCGAACACGATGCGCGCCAAGGCGGCGCGGTCGAGCTCGCCGTCGGGAGCGAAGATCCCCGCACCGTGCTCCGCGCGCAGTGTCGCCAGCACCGCAGGTTGGCGCAGCACCGCGTGGACCTCGCGATCCGCGTCCAGCACCACCCCCGTCGGCCCGGCGAGTTCGCGCGCGACCGCGGACTTGCCGCTGGCGACGCCACCCAGCACGCCGAACACGAACGAAGCTCGCATGGGGTGCCAAGGTAGCGAGCGCCGGCCGGCGATGGGCATGGGGTTACCCGCGCCGGCCCCAGTGGTAGTAGCACGCCGAGTCGCCGTGCGAGCACTGGCCTCCGATTCCCGCCGCGTGGCGGGTCTCGGGGGGGTGCCTGCGCCGACGACCCCGACGCCGGCCCCTGCAGGCCCTTTTCGCTTGCGAGGGCGGCCGTCGTTCGGGTATCAACTCCGACCCTTCGCAGCGGGCTCCGCTGCCGAGGAACCCTCGCAAGCAACCGACCGTCGTCTCGATGGCAGGGCGTCGCCTCCCCGGCGGCTCCCCATGAGCGCGAGACACCCGACGAGACCCCCCCGACGAGTCCCCTCGACGAGTCCCCCCCTGAGGAAACGCGGATGAATCGTTCCGTTCGTGGCATGGCCAAGGTGAGCGTCCTGTGGACCATCGTGGTCATGGTCGCCTTCCTGGTCGCCCTGATGATGTTCTTCCTGACCAGCGGCGAACTGGAGACCCAGGTTGCCCAGAAGAACAACCTGCAGAAGCAGGTCGACGAGCTGACCACCTCCAACAAGAAGAACTCCGAGGACATCGTCACGATCTCCAACGTGTTCGGCTTCCAGGAGGGTGGTTCGCGCGCCAACGCGCAACTCGCCACTGATGGCTTGAAGACCCTGCGCGAAGGCGTGCCGGATGTCGGCTCCGAAGTGAAGACCTACCAAGCGGCCATCCCGGTCGTGGTGCAGGCCTACTCGAACCAGAAGTCTCGCGCCACCGAGTTCGAAGGTCAAATCGCCTCGAAGAACAGCGAGATCGAGACGCTGCAAGCAAGCATCCGCGAGCTCGGCGACAAGAACGCCACCGAAGCGCAGGAGCTGCGCCGCCAAGCCCAAGACGCGGAGACGCGCCTGGGCGACCTCAAGACCGACCTCGAGCGCCAACTTGCCGAGGCGCGCGAGCAGATCAAGGACCGCGACTCGAAGTGGCGCGCCGCCGAGCGCACGATCGAGGACAACAACCGCAAGTTCGCCGCCGAGTCCGAGTCGTTGCGTGGTCGCATGGCGGAGATGGGCCGCAAGCTCAATCCGTTCGTCAAGGAACCCAACGCGGCCGACGGCAAGGTGTTGTCGGTTTCGGCCAACCTCAAGCTGGGTTGGATCGACGTGGGGGCGCCCGACCGCCTGCCGGTGGGCACGCGCTTCGCCGTCCGCTCGGGCGGCAAGGGTTCGGATCGCCTCAAGGCGATGTGCGAAGTCACCAAGGTCGAAGGCGGCATGGCCGAGGTCCTGTTCATGGACCAGACCGACCCGTTCGATCCGCCCACGGTGGGCGACATGCTGATCAACCCGCTGTACGACCCGCGCGGCGACCGCGCCTGCTTGATGGTGGGCAGCTTCTCCGGCCGCTACGCCAAGGACAAGGTCGAAGGCCTGCTGGCCGGCATGGGCGTCAAGGTCCAGCGCTCGCTCGACCAGTACACCGACTTCGTGATCGTCGGTTCGGAGATGTACTCCGACGCCGAGGGCCAGCCCCTCGACACGCCGATGAACCCGGCCGAGATGCCCGAGGTGAAGGCCGCCGTCGCGCAGGGCTGCCAGGTCGTCCTGCTGAAGGACCTGCGCAACTACTTCCGCTTCTGATGCCTCCAACGGCCCGCACGGGCCGGATGGGAAGCGTCTTCCACGCCGAGGGCGTCCAGCACGGACGCCCTCGGTCGTTTTTTGCCGACCCTTGATCGGGCGGCATGCGACCGCGCTCGACTTCCTGCTCGCCAGCGTGCGAAACTACGGGACGAGGCACATTGCGGCATGGCTGCGACCACTGATGACGATCCGTTCGCCAGCACGCGCATGAGCATCGGCGCGCACCTCGAGGAGTTGCGCAAGCGCACCTTCCGCAGCATGCTGGTGCTGCTCGTGTGCTTCCTCGTGGCGTGGAGCTTCAGGGACCGCATCACCGGCGTGGTCATGTGGCCGTGGCGCGAGGCGGTGGGCAAGATCAACGCCGACCTCGTGGTGCGCTACGAGTCGGAGCTGGCGGCGCAGCCGGACATCGATCGCGCGCGCTATTTCAGGAGCGCCGACCCGGCGAGTCCCGACTACAAGGTGCTGCGCGAGCCGGTCGACGAACGCCTCGCGAGCTTCGGCGTGGGAGACTCGTTCTTCTTCGCGCTCAACGTCTCGCTGTGGTCGGCCTTCTTCCTCGGGGCGCCCTTCGTGCTGTGGCAATTGTGGCAGTTCATCGCGGCCGGGCTGTACGCGCACGAGAAGAAGTTCGTCCATTTGTACTTCCCCTTCAGCGTCGGGCTGTTCGTCGCGGGAGTGCTGTTCTGCTACTACTTCGTCGTGTCGGTCGGGATGTACTTCCTCTCCAGCACGCTGCCGCTCGAACAAGTGCGGCCGATGGTCGGCGTCGACCGCTACTTCGACTTCCTGTCGACCATGTGCCTGGCGATGGGCGCGGTGTTCCAGATCCCGGTGCTGATGATCTTCTTCTCGTCCATCGGCATCATCGAGCCGAGCACCTACGGCAAGTACCGCGGACACTTCCTGATCGTGGCCCTGCTGGTCGCGGCGATCTTGACCCCCGGTCCGGACATGTACTCGCAGATGCTCATGGCCGGGCCCATGCTGATCCTGTACGAGGTGGGCATCGTGCTGGCCAAGTGGCGCGGCAAGTCGCGACGCCACCCGACGCGCGCCTGACGCCATGAAGGCCGTGGTCATCGCCACCGGCGACGAGCTCGTGCGCGGAGCCCATGTCGACACGAACTCCGCCCTGGTGGCTCGCGTGCTGGCCGGACTCTCGCTCGAGTGCGAGCGCTTCGTGGTGCTGGGCGACGACGAGCAGGCGCTGGTGGACGAATTGACGCGTTGCCTGCGCGAAGGCGTGGTCGCCATCGTGGGCGGCGGGCTGGGGCCCACGCTCGACGATGTGACGCGCGCCGCCTTCGCGCGCGCCCTGTCGACCACCTTGGAGCGCGACATGGCGGTCGATCTCCGCCTGCGAGAGTTGTTCGTCGCGCGTGGTCGCGAGTACTCCGAGTCCAACGCGCGCCAAGCCCTCTTTCCGCGCGCCGCGCGCGTACTGCGCAACGAACGCGGCACGGCCGACGGCTTCGCTTGCGAGCGCGGACGCGCGCTGCTCGTCGCGCTGCCCGGACCGCCGCGCGAGCTGGAGCCGATGTTGCGCGGGGAGGTGCTGGACCTCGTGCGCGCGCACCTCGCGCGGCATGCGCCGGACCTGGGCGTGGCCCGCACCGCCGTCTTCAAGCTCTCGCGGCTCCCCGAGAGCCGTTTCGCCGACTTGTGCGGCGACTGGATGGCGCGCGGCCGCAATCCGCTCGTAGGCGTGACCGCGTCGTTGGGCGTCCTGACGGCCACGATCCGCGCCCGTGGCCGCGACGACGCGGAGGCGTGGACGCTGCTGGGCGCGCAAGTGCGCGAGTTCCGCGAGCGTTTCGCCGAGTGGATCCACGCCGAAGGCGAAGTCGAACTCGAGACCTTGCTGGTCGAAGAGCTGCGCGCGCGCGGCGCCACTTTGGCGTTGGCCGAGTCGTGCACGGGCGGCATGGTCTCCGCGCGCGTCACTCGCGTTCCCGGCGCGAGCAGCGCCTACCTGCGCGGCTGGACGACCTACTCCAACGAGTCCAAGAGCGACGAACTCGGCGTCCCGCGCGACATCCTCGAGGCCCACGGCGCCGTCAGCGCGGAAGTCGCCTGCGCCATGGCGCAAGGAGCCGCCCGCCGCTCGGGCGCGCGCATCGCCTTATCGATCACCGGCATCGCGGGGCCCGATGGGGGCAGCGCGGCCAAGCCGGTGGGGTTGGTGTGGCTGGCGCTGTGCGTGGATGGCGTGGCGCGGGCGCACGAGCGTCGGTACTTGGCGCTGGGGCGGGACTTGGTGCGCGAGTTCGCCACCCGGGATGGGTTGTGGCTCTTGCTGGAGGCGGCGAGGGGGCTTGGGCCTGTTCCGATGCTGGCCCCGTTCATTGTGCGCGATGGCGGCCAAGGCGCGACCTGACGCCTGCGCGCGGCCTTCGAAGTGGCGGCTGCGGGCCTATCCGCGCGCGGATGATGCGGGCGCGCGCGCTGGGCGAGCCCATCGCCGCCAAGGCTTGTCGTGGTTCGTATCGTCGTCGAGTGGGAAGCTCCATCGAGTGGGCAGCTCCGTCGAGTAGGCAGCTCCAGTGGATCGAGGCAGCCCGGCGTGCACCTTGTGCGCAGCGCGGGTCACGGCGCCGGCTGGCCTGGCCCATGAGGTGCGACGGTGTGCCTGCCAGCGGCGAGCCACGCGTCCCGCCTCGCCAACGGCGACCCAAGCGTCCTAGGCGGAGTGACTCGGTCGCGCCCGCGGTGATCGGCGCGGGAAACGGGTCGTCCTGCGGCCCGCCTCCAAGAGCATGAACGCTCTCCAGCTCTCGGCGTGTGACGGCCAAAGACCGAAATCCAGCCAAGTTCGTGGTCGCGTCGGTCGAGTTCCGCACAACCTAAGGGGCCAGCATCGTTTGACTCGGCACCTTCCGCACCGTATCCTCTTCGCCCACGCGTTTCCCGGTGGTGTAATCGGTAGCACAACAGGTTTTGGTCCTGTTAGTTCTGGTTCGAGTCCAGGCCGGGAAACCACTCTGCAGGCTGGTGCGTGCGCCCTCGACGGCGCCGCGTCGGCCTGCCGTCTTTTCATCGACGCTCCTGCGTGGTGTGCCGCTCGCCGCCCGCGCCTTGATCCACGCCCCGGATGGCTTGCGCCGCGCGGCGTGTTGTGGACGGGTGGTGTCTTGGGCCAAGCTGGCGGGCGGACGCGGATTGTGGATGGCTGGGCCGGGCAGGTACCGGGGCCGGCGTCGTCCAAGCGTTCATGGAGCCTTGCTTGGACATGAAGAAGCTGCTGGCGCTGCTCGCCATCCTGTTCGTCGCCCTCCTACCGGCCGCGCGCGCGCAAGGTCTTGCGCAGCTGATGGTCAAAGGCGAGGTGGTGGAGCAAGGCGGTGGCTGGTGCCAGATCGCGGTCGTGGCGGAGGAGTCCGGGAACGATCCGCGCGCGATGACGCTCGCCTTCTTGGCGGCGCGCGGCACGAGCGCGGCCGACCTGCTCGCCTTGTGCGCCGCGCGGCTCGAGGCGGCTGGCATCCGCGCGATCCGCGCGCCGCTCCCCGTCGCCGCGACCAGCGCGCCCGCTGCGGTGCAAGCCTCCAGCACGCTCTTCATCGAGCACTGCGCGCGCCTCGAGGTGCGCCTGCCGCTGGGGCTGTCGTCGATCCTAGCCGTATCCGAGGCGGCGCCGCGCTCGGTCAAGCTCGTGCCCGCCCCCGGCTCGTCCGGCACGTTGTTGGTCCACGCCTTGCGCCGCGATCGACTCGATGGTGCGGTCGCGAGCCTGTCCTGCCAAGTCGCCTTCACGGCGAAGTCCGGCAAGGACGACATCGCCACGGCCTTGGCCGCGGCGGCCATCGACAAGGGTTGGCGCGGCGAAGTCGTCGGTCGCGAAGCATGGCTGCCGGGGGCGATGCTGGATGGCTCGCAACTGCTCGGCGCGAGTTTCGAGCTCCAAGGCGGGCCGGGCGCCACGCTCGAACTCGTGCTCGCGCCGCGCGGCTAGCGCGACGCTACGTTTCCGCGCGCTAGTAGCCCAGCGCCTCGAGCGCTCGCAGGGCCGCGGGATCCCTGCGGCGCAGTTCATCGCGGCGGCGCTCCAGTTCGGCGTCGAGTCCGGCGAGCCCCGCGTCGCGCTCGATCCACGCCGCGAGCAGCGCGCGCAGCTCCAAGAGCGGCGCATCCGCGGGCGGAGCATCGAGCAGATCGCGTTCGCAGGCGGGATCCCGCTCCAAGTGGTGCAGCGACTCGTCCACGAGGCGCAGGCGTCCCGCTACGTCGCGCGCCAGGCGTTGTTCCAAGCGCCAAGGATGGAGTCGCGCGACCTTGTGCTGCACCGCGCCCGCGAGTCCCGTGCGCTCGACCTTCTCGCCGAAGATCGGTCGCGTCGGCACCACGCCCGCGCACCAGTCCGCGGCCAACGAGCCGCCGCCGTCGAGCTGCGCGTCGCCGCCGCGCCGCGCCCCCGCCAAGGGCGGCAACTGCAGCCACTCGAGCAAGGTCGGCGCCAGGTCCGCGAGCGCCGCCTCGCCCTGCGCCGCGCTCGCTTGGAAGCGCCAAGGCGAATCGACCGGGAGCTTGGCGACCAGCGGCACGCGCAAGGTCGCCTCCGAGGCGTTGCGTCCGTGCTCGAACCAGTAGTCGTCCTCGCCGAAGCTCTCGCCGTGGTCGGCGGTGACGAGCACGAGCGTGTCGTCCCACGCTCCATGGCGGCGCAGTGCGTCGAAGAGACGCGACAACTCGGCGTCGGCGTGGCGCACTTCGCCATCGTGCAGCGCCTCCACCAGCGCGGCGTCGATGCGACCCTGCTCGTCGCGCGCGCGCGATGGCGCGTTGTACTCGGCCACGTGGCGGCGTGGATGCGCGGGATCGCGCGCCACGATCCAGCGCGGCGCGGGGGGGATGCCCAGCATGTGCGGCGGCGGTTCGTAGGCGCCATGCGGGTCCATCAAGTGCAACCACAAGAACCACGGCTCGCCTTCGTCGGCCAACAGGCTGCGTGGTCCGCCATCGGCCGCGCGCGGCCCGAGTCCCAGCGCATGCAACGCGCCGTCGACGAGCGAAGTGGCCGTGCGTTGCGGCGCGTCGTGCGGCGGCACGCCAGTCGTCTGCGGCAGGTCCTCGACCCACAAGTCGAAGCCGCGCGCCAGTCCAGCATGCTCGTCCTTCAGTACCCAGTTGCCGACGATGGCGCCGGTCCTCCAACCGCGACTTCGCAGCGCTTCTTGGAGCAACGGCACGTCGTCGGCGAGCGGCGAGCCAAGGTCGCGCACGCCGTGCGCGTGCGGCTGCAGGCCCGAGAGCAGCGTCGCGATGGAAGGCGTGGTCTTGGCGCGCGGCGCGACCGCGCACTCGAGGCGCGAGCCTTCGGCGGCGACGCGCATGAGGCCGGGCATCTCGCTCTCGAGGCGGTCGGCGCGCAAGGTGTCGATCGTCACCAGCAGCACGTTGGGCCGCTTGGGTCGCCGGCCGCATCCCACGACGAGCAGCCCGGCGCACAGCGCGGCCAGCGCGAGCACCACGACTAGGTTCGCGCGCCGCTTCATCGCTCGCGCGCCTCCACGTGCTCGCGCGAGGCGCTCGCGGCGCCTAGTCGCGCAGCGAGTTCCAGCTCGGCGTCCGTCGGCTCGTCGCGTTCGAAGCGCAGCTCGAGGGCGGACCCCAGCGCCGGCAGGAGCACCTCGGCCAGCTCGCGCGGATCCGCGAGGGGCAGGGTGGCGACGCCCTCGTCGAGCGCGCTCGCGCCGAACTTGATCGAACCATGGTGCAGCACGCGACCTTGCTTGCGGCGCTGGGCCGAACCCAGGCCCTTGCGGGCGCCCCAGCACAAGTCGAGCGGCGTCGAGGCGTGGAAGCACATGCCGGTGCCCGCGCGCTCCGACAAGAGTCGCGCCGCGCCGCGCAGGCTCGCCACGACGCCGAGGCGCGCCAAGCCCGCGGCCACGGCTTGGTGCACGAGCTCGTAGCTCTCCGCCAAGGGCCGCCTGTACAGCGGATCGGACAAAGGCGCCACGAGCGCGAAGGTCAACTCGCCCACGTGGTGGATCGCGCCGCCGCCCGTGGCGCGCCGCACGATGGCGCCGGCCGAGGCGCGCGCGGGGATGTCGGAGGGCTTTTGGAAGTGTCCCAAGGACAGCGTGTCGGGACTCCAACTGTAGAAACGCAGGATCGGCGTCTCGCCGCCCCGCGCGAGCAGGCACTCGTCGAGGCCCATGGCGAGCACCGGGCTGGCTTCGAAGGTGTCGAGGAGGCGCGCCTTGCGCATCCGCCTAGCCTAGCCCGCCGTCCAGCTCGGCCCCAGTCGAGCCGTCGTCCTTCGGGCGTGGTCGCGAGCCGTGGCGCTCATTCCCGCGCCCAAGGCGCCGCGACAGCCCACGACCAGGACAGCCCGAGGAACCACTCGTCGTCTTGTTGCGCGAGCACGAGTCCGAGCACGTGCTCGTCGAAGGAGCGCTCGAGGACGTGATGCAGGTTCTCCCCATCCCACATGTGCAGGCTGCTCCAATGTTCGCCCAGGCGGATCGACGCGCCGCCGATGGCGTGCAGTTCGTCCTCGGCTTCGCTCCACGCCACGCCCGCGTAGGGGGACAGCGGCAAGCCGCTCCACGCCTCGAGGTCCTTCGCGATCGTGGCGTACCAGCTGTTGCCTTCCTCGGTGCCGATCCTGTCGCTGGAGGTCCCGACGATCAGCGCGGGGCGCGTCTCGTCCTCGTCGAAGACGCGCCAATTGGCCAACGGGTTCAGTTCCTCGGCCAGCGGATTCCATTCGATCCCGAGGCTGAACGCGCTGGTCCATTGGTAGACGAGCGTGCCGCGCAGGCGCGCGCGCTCGGCTTCGATGCCGGGCAAGGCCCGCGCGCCGAGCACGAAGTAGCCATCTTGCTGCCCCGTCCCACGGACGGAGCGACCCTCGCCGGGTCAAACCGGTCACGAAGGCGTGCGCGAGTCCGGACGGTCGTCCTGCGCATCCACGCACAAGGGCGCCAGCGCCAAGACCATCATCGCGGTCGGATCCATCGCGCGTCCGACTCTAGCGCGCTTCAGTAGCCCTCGCCATCGGCGGCGGGCTGGATCGTGCCGCGGTGCAAGCGCAACAACAAGAAGAGCCACGTCAAGGCGATGGGGAAGGCCAGCGACCACCACACGAGTCCGGTCGCGAGTCCCTCGGCCGGCGTGGCCGAGTTGAGCGCGGTCAGCGACCAGCGCGTCGACAGGGTCGAGTGCAGCATCGTCGGCCACGCCGCTGCCGCGGTGGCGGCGAGGAGCGCCACGAGGAACCCGGCCGAAGCCAGGAAGGCGAGGCCCGCGCGTCCGCGTCGCGCCAGCGCGAACGAGGCGCCGAAGCTCGCCATGGCGACGATGCCCAGCGCGAGCGGCAGGGGCCGCGACCACGCCGCCGACATCAGGTCCGGACGCAGGTGCTGCGTCGCGAAACCGCAAGCGAGCCACAGCGACGCGGTGCCGATCCAGGCCGGGCCGGCCAGGCGCGCGGCGCGCGAGCGCACCGGCTCGGCCGCCTTGTGCGCCAACCACAAGGCGCCGTGGTGCGCCAAGGCGACGAGCGCCATCGCGGCCACCAGCACCGTGTACCAATCGAGCACGCCCGAGGCGCTGCGCGGGTCGAAGTCGCCGAACAACCCCAGCGAGAACTGGCCGCTGGAGTCGATGGGAAAGCCGCGCAGCACGTTGCCCAGCGCGGCGCCGAACAAGATCGGCAGCAACGCGCTCGACAGGGAGAAGAGCACGTCGAAGAAGGCGCGCCATTCGCGCCCCGCGACATGCGAACGCACCTCGAGCGAGATCCCGCGCAGGACGAGGCACCAGGTGATCAGGAACACCGCCATGTACAGCCCGGCGAAGGAGGTCGCCAAGACGGCCGGGAAGGCGAGGAACAGGGCGCCGCCCAAGGCCAGCAGCCAGACTTCGTTGCCGTCCCAGAACGGGCCGATGGCGGCCAGCACCGAACGGCGCTCGCGCTCCTCGCGCGCCACCACCAAGTGCAGGGCGCCAGCGCCCATGTCGAAGCCGTCGAGCACCACCCACAGGGCGGCCATCACCGACACGATGCCGAACCAGATCATCTCCATGCGCTCGTCTCCATCTCGAACTGCGTCTCCATCTCGCGTAGGTGCGCGAGCGGGTGGTCAATGCGCCGCGCCGACGGCGGGCCTGGGGCCGTGTGCGATCTCGCGGCCGACGAGGAACAGGAACAGGATCCCCAGCACGAGGTACAAGCCCATGAAGCCCAGCAGGGTGAACATGGTCGAACCGCCGTGCACCTGCTCCGAGCTCGCGTCGGCGGTGCGCAGGATCCCGTGCACGGCCCAAGGTTGGCGGCCCAGTTCGGTGGTCATCCAACCGGCCGTGTTGGCGATGTAGGGGAAGGGCGCCGCCAGCAGCAAGGCCCACAAGAGCGGCCTCGATCCATGCAGCTTGCCGCGCCAACGCCAGAGGTTGGCGACGAGCATCAGCGCGATGAAGAGCGTCCCGAGGCCTACCATGATGTGGAAGGCGTAGTACAGGAGCTCGATCTGGTCCGGACGCTCGGCGGGCGGGAAATCAGCGAGGCCCTTCACGTCCTTCGAGAAGCTGCCGTAGGCGATGAACGACAACATGCCCGGCACGACGATCGGGTTGTCGATCGTCTCCGTGCGGATGTCGGGTTGGCCGATCAGCACGAGCTCGGCGTGGGAGCCCGACTCGAAGCGGCCCTCCATCGCCGCCAGCGCCGCCGGCTGGTGCTCGGCGACGAGCTTGCCTTGCCAATCGCCGGTGGGGAAGGCGACGAGGATCGCCGAGGCGAGGCCGAAGCTCGTGCCCACGGCGAGGTTCGTGCGCGCCACGGCTTCGTGCTCGCGACGCAGCGCCCACCATGCGCCCACCGCCGCCACGACGAAGCTCGCGGTGACCAGCGAACCCACCATCGTGTGCGTGTACTGGACGAAGGCCCAGGGGTTCGTCAGGAACGCGCCGAAGGACTCGAGCACGACGCTTCCGTCGGGGAGCACCACGTGGCCGACCGGGTGCTGCATGAAGGCGTTGGTCGCCACGATGAACCAACCCGAGAGCCATGTGCCGACGAACAGCGCCAGCGCGGCACCCCAGTGCGCGCGCGGCGACAAGCGTCGTTCGCCCCACACGAGCAGGGCGAGGAAGCTCGACTCGAGGAAGAAGGCGTACATGCCTTCCATGCCCAGCGTGTGGCCCACCACCGCGCCGGCGCCCTCGGTGAAGCGCGCCCAGTTCGTCGCGAACTGGAACTCGAGCGGGATGCCGGTGGCGACGCCGAAGGCGAAGTTGACGCCGAAGATCCGGATCCAAAAGCGCGCGGATTCGTTCCAGCGCGCCTGCCCGGTGCGCAGCGCCATGGTCTTCATGGCGAAGACGAGTAGCGCGAGGCCCATGGTCAATTGCGGGAACAGGTAGTGGAAGGTCGCCGTGAAGGCGAACTGCAGGCGATGCAGGTCGAGTGCGGGATCCATGGTCGTCGTGCGCATGGAAACGCACGCGCTGCGCCGCTGCCCTTACGAAAAGGACGCAGCGGCCCACGGACATGTGCGTAGGCGCGACGCAGCTTGCGCCAGCGCCTCCCGGTCGCGAACGCGGTGGCCGCCATGCACCGCGGGCGGCTCCTTCCGGCGTCGTGACGCTTCCGGAAGCTGCCGCCCGCGGTCGATGGTCCGCGCCCTGCGCGCGCGTCAGCTCGAGTACGACTCGAGCGGCGGACAGGCGCAGACGAGGTTCTTGTCGCCGTAGGCGTTGTCCACGCGGCCGACGTGCGGCCAGAACTTGCGCTCCCACAGCCACGGGGCGGGGAAGGCCGCCTGCTCGCGCGAGTAGGGACGCGCCCATTCGCCGGAAAGCAGCATGTCCTGCGTGTGCGGCGCGTTCTTCAGCGGGTTGTCCTTCTTGTCCAACTCGCCGCGCTCGATGGCGGCGACCTCCGCGCGGATCCTGATCATGGCTTCGCAGAAGCGATCGAGCTCCTCCTTCGACTCGCTCTCGGTGGGCTCGACCATCAAGGTGCCCGCCACCGGCCAGCTCATCGTCGGCGCGTGGAAGCCGTAGTCCATCAGGCGCTTGGCCACATCCTCGACTTCGACGCCGGCCGACTTGAGCGGACGGCAGTCGAGGATGCACTCGTGCGCCACGAGGCCGTCCTTGCCCGCGTAGAGGATCGGGTAGTGCGGCGCGAGGCGCTTGGCGACGTAGTTGGCGGAGAGGATCGCCACCTCGGTCGCCTTGACGAGGCCGTCGCCACCCATCATCGCGATGTACATCCACGAGATGGGAAGGATGCTGGCGCTGCCCCACGGCGCGGCGCTGATCGGTCCGATGCCTTGCGCGCCGCCGGTCTTCGCCTCCGGGTGGCCCGGCAGGAATGGCGCGAGGTGGCGCGCCACGCAGATCGGGCCCATGCCCGGTCCGCCGCCGCCGTGCGGGATGCAGAAGGTCTTGTGCAGGTTGAGGTGGCACACATCCGCCCCGATGTCGCCGGGGCGGCACACGCCCACTTGCGCGTTCATGTTCGCGCCGTCCATGTAGATCTGGCCACCGTGCTGGTGGACGAGCGCGCAGATCTCCTTGACGCCCTCCTCGAACACGCCGTGCGTGGATGGGTAGGTGATCATCAACGCCGCCAGCTCGGAGGAATGCAGCTCGACCTTCTTCTTCAAGTCGGCCATGTCGATGTCGCCGTCGTGGTCGCACTCGACCACGACCACCCGCATGCCGCACATCACCGCGCTGGCGGGATTGGTGCCGTGGGCCGAGTGGGGGATGAGGCAGACATCGCGCCGCGCCGCGCCGCGGTCGAGGTGCCAGGCGCGGATCACCTGCAGGCCGGCGTACTCGCCGGCGGAGCCCGCGTTGGGCTGCAGCGAAACAGCGGCGAAGCCCGTGATCTCGGCCAGCCACGCCTCCAGGTCCTTGAACAGGCGCTCGTAGCCCTTGGCTTGCGCCACGGGCGCGAACGGGTGCATGCGACCGAAGCCCGGCCAGGTGACGGGCAGCATCTCGGCCGCCGCGTTGAGCTTCATCGTGCACGAGCCCAGCGGGATCATCGAATTCGTCAGCGACAGGTCGCGGCCCTGCAGCTTCGAGAGCCAACGCATCATCTCCGTCTCGCTGCGGATCGAGCCGAAGAGGCCGTGCTTCAAGGCCGGGCCCTTGCGCGCGCACGGCCCGTGGTCGGGAAGGCGCAGTTCCGAGGCCAGCGCCAGCACCGCCGCTTCGTCGTGCTCGACGCCGGTGATGGCGGTCAGGAGGTCGGCCACGTCGCAGGGGCGCGTGGTCTCGTCGAGCGACACGCCGATGCCGTCCGAGTGCACGCGCAAATTGATGCGCTTGGACTCGGCCGCCGAAAGCGCGCGGCGCAGGTCCGCCGGCGCGAGATCCACGCGCAAGGTGTCGAAGCTCGCGCCCGGGCGCGGCGCGCGTCCGCGGCGCGACAAGCCCTCCGCCAGCGCGGCGGCGAGCTTCTGCACGCGGCGCGCGATGCGCTCGAGGCCCTCGGGCCCGTGCCACACGCCGTAGCACGCGGCGATGTTGGCGAGCAGCACCTGCGCCGTGCAGATGTTCGAAGTGGCCTTCTCGCGGCGGATGTGCTGCTCGCGAGTCTGCAGCGCCAAGCGCAGCGCGCGCTTGCCGCGCTTGTCGACCGACACCCCGGCGAGGCGTCCGGGCAGCGAGCGCTTGTAGGCTTCCTTGGTCGCGAAGTACGCGGCGTGCGGTCCGCCGTAGCCCAGCGGAACGCCGAAGCGCTGCATCGAACCGACGCAAACGTCGGCGCCGAATTCACCGGGCGGCGCGAGCAGCACCAAGGCCAGCGGATCGGCGGCCACGACCACCAGCGCGCCGGCGGCGTGCGCGCGCTCGCAGAAGCCCGAGAGGTCCTTCACCACGCCGTCGGTCGAGGGGTACTGCACCAGCGCGCCGAAGCACTTGGCCCCGGCGAAGTCGAAGGTCAGCGCATCGGCCACGACCACCTCGAAGCCCAGCGGCTCGGCGCGTTGGCGCACGACCTCGATGGTCTGCGGGTGGCAGTCGGCCGCGACGAAGAAGTGGTCGGCGGACTTGTCCTTGGCCGCGTCGTGGCACAAGGCCATCGCCTCCGCCGCCGCGGTGCCTTCGTCGAGCATCGAGGCGTTGGCGATCTCCATGCCAGTGAGCTCGCAGACCATCGTCTGGAAGGCGAGCATCAGCTCCAGGCGGCCTTGGCTGATCTCGGCCTGGTAGGGCGTGTACTGCGTGTACCAGCCCGGGTTCTCGAGGATGTTGCGCAGGATCACGGGCGGCGTCACGCAGTCGTGGTAGCCCTGGCCGATGCAGCTGCGCCACGGCTGGTTCGCCGCGGCGATCGCGGCGGCCTGCGCCAGAGCGTCGCGCTCCGACAGCGCCGGCGGCAAGTGCAGCGGGCGGCGCAGGCGGATGGCCTCGGGCACGCAGGCGTCGACCACGGCCGCCAGCGAGGGCTTGCCCACGACCGCGAGCATCGCGGCCACGTCGGCCTCGCGCGGGCCGATGTGGCGCGACGCGAAGGAGTCCTGCGGGAAGAGTCCGTCCAACGCGGCGGTGGTGCGCTGGGCGACCTCCGCCGAGGCGCGCGTGGCGCCGGAGGCGTCCTTGGGTTGGTTCATTTCCTGGGTCTTCGTCACGGTGCGTGCCTGCTGGTGGTTGTGGGTGGTCGCCACGCGCACACGCTCGGCGCTGTCAAGCATGCTTGACAGCGCCGCGCGCTTTGGCGCGTGCCTCGACCGGGTGCGCGAGGGCCCGGGGCCCGCGCGGCTCAGTGCGCCTGGGCAGCCAGGAACTCCTCGTACTTCTTGGCGTCCATCAGGTGGTCGAGGCTCTTCGACTGCGGCTTGATCTTGATCATCCAGCCCGCGCCCCACGGGTCCTTCGACAACACCTCGAGGTGGTCCTCGATGGCGGCGTTGACGTCGGCCACTTCGCCGCCGACGGGGGCGTTGAGGTCGGAGACGGCCTTGACGGACTCGATCTCGCCGAAGGTCTGGCCGGCCTCGATCTGCAGGCCGCTTTCCGGCAGGTCGCAGTACACGAGGTCGTCGATGTTGCCGTTGGACAGCGCCTGCACGGCGTGGTCGGTGATGCCGACAACGATCATCTCGCCCTCGATCTTGGCCCATTCGTGCGTTTCGGTGTAGCGGCGGTCGTTGGGACGCATGTGGTGCTTTCTTGCTTCGATTGCTGCTTGGTTGCGGGGCGTCGAGCGCGAGTCGCTCGCGCTCACTTGCGGGTGCGGGAGTAGAACGGCAAGGCGCGGAAGGAGGCCTCCTGGCGCTTGCCCTTGATGTCGATTTCCACCTTCGCGCGCGCCTCGTCGACCGAGGCGGGCACGAAGGCCGTGCCGATGTTGGTGTCCAAGGTGGGCGACACCGAGCCCGAGGCCACCACGCCGACCAGCGCGCCGTCGATGGCCACTCCGTGGCCTTGGCGCGGAACGCGCGGACCCTCGGTCTCGAGTCCGACGAGCTTCCAGCGCGGCGTCGCGGCGATCGCCGCGAGGGCCGACTTGCCGATCCAGTCGCCCTTCTCGGGCGCGAAGCTGACGCCGAACGACAAGCCCGCCGAGACGGGATCGTGCGTCGCGTCGATCTCGTGGCCGTAGAGCGGCATGCCCGCCTCGAGGCGCAGTGTGTCGCGCGCCCCCAGTCCGATCGGACGCAAGCCGCGCGGCGCGCCGGCGGCGAGCACGGCGTTCCAGACTTCGACCACCCGCTCGCGCGGCACGTACAACTCGTAGCCGAGCTCGCCGGTGTAGCCCGTGCGCGAGACGCGCATCCCTTCGATGCCGCACACCGCGCCGAAGCCGAACTTGTAGTAGCCGAGCTTGGCGAGCTCGAGTCCCGCGCAGAAGGGCTGCAGGATCGCGCCGCTCTCCTGGCCTTGCACGGCGATCATCGCCAAGGCTTGCGTCTGGTCCTCGATCGAGACATCGAAGCCCTTGGCGTGTTCGCGCATCCACGCCAGATCCACGGCGGTGTTCGAGGCGTTGACGCACAAGAACACCTCGTCGACGCCCTGGTAGACCAGCAGGTCGTCGATCGGCATGCCGTCGTCCTTGCAGAACAACGAATAGCGGATCGACCCTTGGGGGATCTTCGCCACGTGGTTCGTGCAGATGCGGTCGAGGTAGGCGACGCGATCCTTGCCGCGCACGACGACCCGTCCCATGTGCGAGAGGTCGAACAAGCCGGCCGTCGAGCGCACCGTGCGCACCTCGTCCAGGATCGGGCCGTATTGCACCGGCATCATCCAGCCGCCGAACTCCACGAGCTTGGCGGACAAGGCGACATGGACGTCGTGGAGCGGAGTCCGCTGGATGGCGGCGGGGGCGGTCTGCATGGGTGGGGGCTCTGGGGGTGCGTGGGGAAGGCGCGCAACCTCCCTCCTCCCTGTCCCGCCCGCGCCCGGAGCCCGCGCCAAGGGCGCAGTCCGCGCGCGACCGCTCCAGAGCGTCGCTCGTCGAAGGTCCTCTTTGCCTGAGAGTTTCGCGCCCTGCGCTTGCCCCTTCGGCGCCCTCGGGCCCATGCGGCCGTCGGGACTCTCCCCTCGCGAGTGCTCGACTCGATCGTTCGCGCCAGAAGATACTTCCGAAGCCCGCCCGGCGCCATGCTCGGCGCGGCGCTCGAGTGGAAAGCCGTTCCGAACCGCTCTTCGCGCGGGCCCGAAAGCCTTGCTCGCCCCGTGCGCCATGCCGGGCGCGGCGGCTAGGCTCGCTCGTGAAGACCGCCATCACCCTCCTCGCCACCCTCCCGCTCGCCACGCTCGCCACGCTCGCCCAAGCCCAATGGAGTCCGGGCGTCGTCGCTTGGACGCCCGAGGACCTCGCTTCCCCGGCCATCCCGCGCGCGCTGGCCATCGGCGCGGGTGGCGACCTCGCCCTGGCCGCGGCTGCGGGCGCGAACGCGCGCTTCGAGCTGGTCGGATTGGCCGCCAGCGGCGTGCAACCGGTGCTCGCGGCCTTCCCGTTGCCGCAGACGGGCTACAGCCTCGAAGTCGCGGCCGGCGACGAAGCCAACGAGTTCTACGGCTTGTCGCAGGTGCTCGTCGGCGGTCCCTTGCAGCGCCGCACCGAGGTGCGTTGCTTCGATGCCCTGGCTTGGAGCGCCGGCGGACAAGCCGTGCGATGGCAACACGCGCTGCCCATGCTCGCCAACGGCCCGGGACGCCTGGTCGCGGCGCACGATGGTTCGCGCGTCTATGCGGCGCAGTTCGACGATGTCAACCTGCAGGTCGTCGTCGATGCCCTCGATGGCGCCAATGGCGCGCTGGCTTGGCGCCGCACTTGGCCCGCCGCCGGATTCAACGCGCTGGCGGCCAGCGCGGACGGCTCGACGCTCGCCTTCGTCGATGGCGCCGCGGTCGTCGTGGCCGATGCGCAGGGCGCGCTCAACGCCACCGCGTGGATGACGCAGGCGAGTTCGCTGCTAGCGCTCGACGCCGACGGCGACACGCTCGTGCACGGCGACGGCTCGTACCTGCGCGTGTTGCGCCGCCAAGGTGCCGCGTGGAGCACCGTGCAGTCGCTCTCGGGACTGGCGCTGGAAGTGCCGGCGTGCGCCGCGCTTTCCTCCGATGGCCAGACGCTCGCCTTGGCCTGGTGGACGGCCACCAACGCCGGTGGCGTGCGCCTCGAGGCTTGGAACCTCGCCAGCGGCCAGCGCCTCTTCCACCACCAGCAGCCGGCCGTCGCCGGCGGCCTGCAGAACGCCGTCGAAGCCGTACGCATCTCGCCAGACGGCGCGCGCGCGGCCTTCGCCGTGTGGGGCGATGGCTCGACGCGTCCCGAGGTCTTGGCCTACGACCGCGCCAAGTCGCAAGTGCTCGTGTCGCTCGACCTCGGCGGCAGCGCCATGGGCCTGGACATGGCGCGCGACGGCTCGCGCCTCGTCGTGGCGCGCAAGTCGGTCCACGCCAACCAACTGTCGAACAGCGGCGACGTGCGCGTGGTCGAGCTCGCCGCGCGCGATCTCCACTTGAGCAGCCAACCGAGGGTCGGCTCGTCGGTGGGTTGGTCGGCGCGCGCCGACGGCGCCAAGAGCGCCATCCTGCTCGATGGCGCCTTGGCGTCCGCGCCCATCCAACTGGGCGGCTTGTCGGGCAGCCTGCACATCCTGCGCCAAGGCTCGCGCCTCGTGCGCCGGGCCTGCGACGCGCAAGGCATGGCGCAAGGCACGCTCACCTTGCCCGCGCACATCGTCCAACCCGGAGCCCGCCGGCACCTGCAGGTCGTCTTCAAGACGACGAGCGGCTGGCGCGCCGGCGCGACCGTGCTGCACCCGCTCGCGCTGCCCTGAGCACGGCGCGATCTCGCTTGCGCGCGCCCGTTCCGTGCCGACGGAGCGGGCGCGCGCATGCGCGAGCGGGAACTTCCTTCCTGCTCGCCCGCCCGAACGCCAATTCCAAGTTCTTGTTCAAGCGGCGGACTTCGCACTCACGAAGAGGGCTGCGTCGCGGATCCTGCATCGTGCTGGACGAGCGACGGTCCTGATGTACCCGCGTCGCCTGGCGATGCGGGCGTTCCGGGTGCGCGGAACGACATCGATTGAGTCACAACAGAGGTCCCCTGATCATGAGCTACAGGAAGCAAGCGGGCATCGTGCTCGCCTCCTTGCTCGCCGCCAGTCTCGCCGGTTGTTCCGGCGGCTCGAGCGACGGCTCCAATTCCATCAGTTCCGCGGTCCAGAACTTGACCGTGGATCCCACCGGCCAGACCACCGTCGTCCAATTCCGCTCGGGCTCCGGCCTTGGCGGCGCGACGGTCGCCTCGTTCGAGGCCCAGAACGGCGCGCAAGCCGTGTCGATCGACATCGTCGGCTCGACCGCCACCATCGCGTGGGACATGCGCGTCACGCCGTCCACCTCGATCCGCGCCATCGGCCTGTCGGGCGTGAGCGACGCGTATCGCGTCGTCTCCACCAGCGACGCCAGCGCGCCCGCCTGGACGATCGAATCCGCCACGCAGGACGGGTCCGTCGGCGGCGACGCCATCGAACTCGCCACGAGCGGCCCGCGCATGGTCGAGTCCATGGTCGAGGATCTCGACAACTGGACGCTCGTCGTCGGCGGCGAAGAGCTCGACCTCGATGGCACGACGATCGACTACGACCCGTCCGCGGGCGTCGTCTCCTTCGATCTCGGTCCGCAGGCGAACCTCCACCAGGAGTTCCAGCTGTCCGCGGCCAATCTCCTGAGCGTGGCCGACGTGGCCTCCGCCACGACGAGCATCGATGGCGAGGCCATCGGCGACTCGAGCGCCCCGAGCCTCCTCTCCGCCGCGCAGAACCTCGACTCCGGCTCCGGCGGCAGCGCCTACGGCTTCGTGGTCGACTTCGCCTTCGACGAGGACATGGATCCGTTGTTCGCCGCGCAAGTCGGCAACTTCGAGTGCAGCTCCGGCGCGATCGCGACCGCGGCGACGATGGTCGGCACGGACACGATCCGCGTCGTCTTCGCGGCACCCGTCGTGCCCGGCCGCGAGACGATCACGCTCCACAACGTGGTCGACGCCGCCGGCAACGAGTGCTCGGCGAGCGGCGCGCAAGCCGTGACGCAGCCCTCGCCCGTGGTCAACGCCTTCGACGGCGATCCCGAGGCCGAGACCGTCTCCGGTGCGCAGAACGACCGCATCGTCGTCGCCACGACGCAAGCGCTCGACCCCGTGACCGCCATCCTGCCGACCTCGTGGTCGGTGTCGATCGACGGCGCGCCCTACGACCTCGCCGCCGCGACCCTCGAGTACGACCTCGAAGGCCGCACGCTGACCATCGAGACCGACCAGGACTTCCAGAACGGCACGACTGCGGTCGAGATCGCCGGCCTCGCCGGGCTCTTGGATGTCGATGGCCAGTCGTTCCTCGAGTCGCGCAACGTCTCCGCCGCGGGCGAGACCACGGCGCCGACGATCTCCTCGGCGGTGCAGAACCGCGTCGTCGACGGCTCGGGCTCGACGCTCGACGTCGGCTTCGACGAGGCGATCGCCGCGGCGGGCGCCGAGATCCCGGCGCACTGGAGCGCCTCGGGCGGCCAGACCTGCACTTCGGCCGAATTGCTCGGCAACGGCACGATGGTGCGTCTGGTGTTCGACTCGGCCGTCGTCCCCGGCGTGCACACGATCGGTGGCGGCGATGTCGAGGACTTGGCGGGCAACGTCATGGTCCCCGAGATCGGCATCCAGCCCACCTCGACCGACACCTCGGCTCCCGCGACCCTGACGGTCGCGGCCTCGGCCATCGCCGGCGCCAACAACGACATGCTGACGGTGGTGTTCGACGACGCCATGTGGACCGGCGATGTCACCGACGCCAGCAAGTGGTCGTTCCAATCGCCGATCGGCGTGCCGCACGACTTGACTGGCGCCGACTTCAGCTGGAACGCGAACCTGCGCACGGCCACGGTCGTGTTGTCGAACGGCGTCAACCTGACGCGCGGCGACGACTTCAGCCTCGCGTTCGGTCCGGCGGTGCGCGACCTGGGCGGCAACGCCCACGCCGGCACCAGCGCCACCGGCTCGGTGGTGGCCGAGTCCACGCAGCCCTTCGTGGCCAGCGTGGCGCGCAGCTCGAGCTCGAACACGCGCCTCATGGTGCGCTTCAGCGAGCCGTGCCGCGACCTCGATTCGTTCGAGACCGGCGCGGGCCCCGTGGCGGGCGCGGCGCGCTTGCGCCTCGTCGTCGCCGCTGGCGGCGGCTTCGCGTGGCCGACGAGCGCCACGGTGGTGGAGGACGGTCTCGGCGTGGACCTCGAGTTCGCGCAAGCCATCGATCCGGCCGACACGCTCGACGTGCTGTACGTGCGCGACTGCGCGGGCAACATGCTGAACCCGAGCTTCGCGACGCCGACCACGACGCAGGACGCCGACGAACCGGCCCTCGACGCGCTCCTCGGTTCGATCACCGCGGTCTCGGGCGAGTTGAACGACGTCGTCACGGCGGTGTTCGACCGCAGCCTCAACGCCTTCGGAGCCACCGACCGCGCCAACTGGACCCTCTCGGGCCCGGGCGGCAATGTCGATCTCTCCAACTCGCGCTTCGAGTTCGACGGCGATCGCACGGTGACGATCCACCTGCGCGCGACCACCAACTTCAACGCGGGTTCGACGACGAACATGCAGGCCGGCGAGCTCTACACGCTGTCCGCCAGCAACCTGTACTCGGTGCAGGGCGTGCAGTTGTCGGCCACCGCGAGCCTGATGCAGGCCGCCGGCGGCGACACGACGGCTCCGGCGTTGCCGGTGGGCGGCGCGATGCTCGACGCGACGGACGCCTACGCCGTCGTCGTCGTGCTCGACGAAGCCTGCGACCCCTCGACCATGGCGGACGAGGACAACTGGGGCCTCGACGGCCAGGCGCCGACCAGCGTGGAACTGCTGGGTTACCGCAGCCTGCGCTTGTCCTTCCCCGGCATCGTCGCCATCGGCCAGACGCTCGAGTGCACCATCGCCGACCTCGCCGGCAACAGCGGGATCTCGTCGACGGCCGTGGCCGCCGCCGATGCCACGCCGCCCAGCGTGGTGGTGGGTGGACTCGACGGCATCCTCGGCGCCGGCTACGGCGGCGACGTGATCGAGCTCTCGTTCAGCGAGCCGCTCGACCTCGCCACCGCGCTTGTGCCGGGCAACTACGCCTTCAGCAACGGCGGCTCGGTGTCGCTCGTGGGCGCGAGCTTCGAGTACAACTCGAGCGCGAACATGGTGCGCGTGCGCCTCGCCGATGACGTCTCCTTGCGCGACGGCGTCGCGCTCGGCGTGACCTTCTCGGGCCTGCGCGACGTCTCGGGCAACACGGTGGCGGCCAACTCGACGGCCAGCGGCTCGGTCTCGGGCGACAGCGTCGCTCCGAGCATCGTGCTCGCCTACGTCAACTGGGCCGCTGATGCCACGGGTCGCGTGGTCGACTTCGTCTTCAGCGAAGACGTGCAGCCCGCGGACGTCGTCGGGTCGACGACTTGGACGACGCAAGAGGGCCTCATGACCGTCGGCTCTACGGTGGTGACCCAGGTCGACGCCGCGAATCGCCGCCTGTACCGGGCCACGCTCAGCCAAGCCTGGGGCCTCTACAGCCTCAACTCGAACGGCTCGATCAGCGACTACGCTGGCAACCAAGCCACCGGCCTTTCGAAAGAACCGACGATGCCGTGAAGATCCAAGCGAGTTCCGTCCGGTCGTGAGCACCGGCCGGATGGTGCAAGCGAAGCGCGGGCCGCCCTCGGGCGGCCCGCGCCCTTTGGCGGGGACCAGGCGAGTCGCGCGCAATCGCGGGCCGCGCTTCAGTTCCAGCATGGCTGGCTTCGATGTCCAACGAGCACCATGGCACCGCACGCCGCCGCATTCCTCGACGACTTGGTGGGCGCGCTCAGCGCGCCCGATGGCGACGCGGCGCCGGCCGCCGCCTTGGCCGCGCGCATGCGCCACGCCGCCAGCCATGTGGATGCCATCACGGCGCAAGCAGCCGCGCGCGCGCTGCTCGCCGACCTCGGCCAGGATCCGCTCGACCTGCGCAGGCTCGAGGCCCTGCTGATGCTGGGCATGGCGCATCCGCTGTTGCTCGCGCGGCACGGCATCGAACTGGGCCGCGAGGTGGAGCGTCTCGCTCTCTTGTGGGAGCGCGCGGGGCAGGTCGGACGCGCGGCAGCGTTGCGCGCCACCGTGTCCGAATTCCAAGCGCAGGCCGCGCCAGCCGACGCGCAGACCTCGCTCGAGCCCGCGTCGCTCGTCTTGCGCGCACCCCTCGACGCGCCACGTCCGCAGCCAGTCGACGCGCGCCGCGCCACCGCCATCGTGGTCGAGCAACGCCTGCAGTCGGCCTCCGAATGCGTCGCCGCTGGTCGCCACGACGAGGCCCAGGCGCACCTGCGCGCCGTGCTCGAACTCGACCCCACGCGCAAGGACGTGGCGCGCATGAGCCGCGATCTCGCGCATGCGCGCACTACGGCTCGCGCGCGCCGGCGCCGGCAGGCCTTGCTGGCGCTATGCGCGGCGCTCGCTTGCCTTGTGGCGTGGTCGTGTTGGCGGCGCGAGCGCGCCATCGCGGCCGAGTACGCGGCCTTGACGCCGCTCGTCGCGCCGGAGGAAGCCGCCATCGAGGCGCGACTCGAGCTGCTGCAAGGCCTGCGCGAGTCGCGCGGAGCCTGGTTCGGCATGGCGTCCCTGGTGCGGGAGTCCGATGCGTTGCGCGCGCGACTCGACGAACTGCGGCTGGCCGCCGAGCGCGAGCGCCAGGCCCAGGACGAACGTCAAGCAGAGCGCCGCATGGCGGCCGACTCGTGGCGCGCGCGCGCCCGCCAGGCCGCGGAACAAGGCGACTTCCAAGCCGCGCAAGCACATTACAGCCGCGCGCTCGCCGCGGCCGATGCCATGTGGGAGCACCGCGCGCGCACCGAGCGCGACGCCGTGGCCGTGTCCCGCTGGTTGGCGGCGCGCACGGGCGAAGTGGCGGCGGGAACGCGGGGGGGAGAAGGACGGTGAAGCACATCTTGCGTCGAGTGCTGGCCGCTGGCCGGCTGCGCGAACTGGAGCGCGCCTTGGCGTCGTCGCCCACCGCGCAGGCGTACGGCGAGTTGGCGCAGGAGCACGCGCGTCGCGGGGACGCCGTCGCCGCGCTCGAGGTGGCGCGCGAAGGTGCTGCGGCGCATCGCGCCGACGTGCACTTGAACCGCCTCGTCGAGCGTTCCACCGCGCTCGTGCGTGAAGAGCGTTTGCGCGAGCTCGCGCGGCAGTTGCAGGCGGCGCCGCGCGACGCGTTGCGCGCCGAGCACTGCGCGCTGCTCTTCGAGGCCGGCCGGGTGGAGCGCGCGCTCGAGGCGGCGATCGAGTGGGAACGCCACGGCGGCGGAGCCGAGGCTCGCTTGCGCCAAGCGCAGGCTCGCTTGCGCCGCTACGCCGAGGGTCGCAGGCGCGAGGACGCGCAATTGGCGCTGGCGGCCTTGGATTCGGCCGCGTCGGCCTTGCCGCTCGATCCGCGTCCGTGGCGCGCGCGCGCCGAGTTGGCCGCCAAGGTGGGGGCGTGGGCCGAGGCCCGCGCGGCGGTGGGGCGCTTGCTCGAGCTCGCGCCGGGCGACGCGGCCTTGGAGGCTCGCCATCGCACGCTCGGAGCGTTGGCGGTCGGATCCAAGGGTCTGGACGCCGCTTTGCGCGAGGTCGAATTGGGCGGACGCTTCTCCGACGAGGTCGAAGAACCCGCCGCGGAGGTCTCCGGGTCCAACGCGTTGCCGCAGCTCTTGGCGCGCGCGGGCGCGCGACCCATGGTGCGCGCTGCTTGCGTGCTGCGCGGCGCGACGGCGCTCGTGCACGGCGAGAAGGGCGCCTCGGCCGAGCGGGCCGCGCGTGGCTTGCGCGACTCGCTCGCGGCCTCGCGCGCCTTTGCGCGCAAGCTCGGACTAGGCGCGCTGCGCGAGGTGCAGCTCGACCACGACGACTGCACGAGCGCCTACGAGTGCGGCGAGGTGGCGAGCGCCGCCTTGCGCATCGAAGGAGCGCCGAGCGTCGAGCACAAGGAGCTACTGCGCGAACTCGCGCGCGCCGCCTGCGCCAGGCAGGAGCGGCCATGAAGCAGGTCGTCGAAGCGCTCGCGGGTCTCGGCGGCGTGCGCGTGGCCTTGCTCGCCTTGAAGGATGGCGTGCCCGTGGCTTGCGCCGGCGAGGAAGTGCAGCTCGCCGAAGAGCTAGGCGCGCTGGCCGCGGCGCTGGCGCTCGAGCTCGAGCGTGCTTCCGCCGAACAATCGCTGGCGCCGCCGCGACGCGCTTGGATCAAGGCATCGCGCGGCTGCGCCGCGCTCGAGTTGCGCGAAGACTGGCTGCTGGTCGCGCTGGTCGACGCCGGCGCGCCGCTCGAGCAGCTCAGGCCCGCGTTGGAGGCCGCGGCGTCGCGCTTGTCGCGCGCGGGCCGCAGGCAGGAACCACCCCCGGCCTTGCCGGGTGGATCGGGCCGCGAGGCGGCCCGCGAGATCGGTTGACGAGGGAGAGAGGAGCGAGGAGGAGACATGGTCCAGATCAACTTCGGCGAGCGGCAAGTGACCGCCAAGATCGTCTATTACGGCCCGGGCATGTCCGGCAAGACGACCAACATCGAGGTCGTCCACCAGAAGGCGCCACCGGGCAACCGCGGCGAGTTGACCAGCATCTCGACGGACGGCGATCGCACGCTGTTCTTCGACTTCATGCCGCTCGACCTCGGCACGGTCGCGGGCTTGAAGACGAGCTTCCAGATCTACACCGTGCCCGGGCAGGTGTACTACAACAGCACGCGCAAGCTGGTGCTGCAGGGAGTCGATGGCGTGGTGTTCGTCGCCGACTCGAGCGCGACGATGGTCGAGGAGAACCTCGAGTCGTTGAGGAACCTAGAGCAGAACCTCGCCGAGTACGGCAAGGATGCCGCCGAGATCCCGCTGGTCATCCAGTACAACAAGCGCGACTTGCCCGACGCCTTGCCGTTCGAGGAGCTCGAGCGCCTGCTCAATCCTCGCGGCGTGCCAAGCTTCGAGGCCGTGGCCAACACCGGCCAAGGTGTCTTCCCGACGCTCAAGGCGTTGGCCTCGATCGTGATCCAGTCGATCCACTCCGGCACGCGCTCAAACGCGGCGCCGTCCGCTCCGCAGCCGGCCTTCGGCGCGCCCGCGCCTGCCATCCCGTCGGCGCCGGTGGCGTCCGCGGCCATGCCTGCGCCGGTCTCCATCCCCGCGCCGCTGGCCATGGCCGGCGTGTCCGCGGCCAAGAGCACGCCCGTCGAGGCCGTGCGTGCTCCAGCTCCGCCTTCGGCCCCGCGGCCGTTGGCGGAGCCGCAAGCGCGCCACGAGCCGACCAGCAAGGATCCGTTGTCGGCGACCGGCCTGCGGCCCGTGCCGATCGAGTTGTCGAAGACCGGCATCCGGCCGCTGCCGCTCGCCAGCGCAGCCGCGGCGAATCCGCGCGCCTCGACGGCGACTCCGGCCGCCATCAATCCGGCCGCGACCAATTCGGCCGCCGCGCTGCGCAGCGGCTTGCAACCGCCGCGCACATGGTCGGCGCCGCCGCGCCAGGCTGCACCCCAAGCACCCGTGCGCGCGCGCAATCCGCACCTCGGCCAGATGGCCGCCGCTCCCACGCCCAAGTCTCGCGGCCTCTTCGGCCTCGGCGCGCGCGAACTCGCCTTGATCGCGTTGGCGCTGGTGGTCGGCGCGGCCGTGATGCACTTCGCGGGAGGTCTCTTGTGAGCGCGCAAGGACGCAACCAGAAGCTGCGCGCCGATCGCCTCGTGTACTACGCCGAGGACATCGCCGCGCTCAACCAGGAGCTCGACGCCTTCCTCGAACTGTCGCAGGCGCGCGCCGCGTTCGTCGTCGATCGCGAAGGCCACATGGTGGCGCGCCGCGGCGACTGTTCCGGGACCGCGCTCGAGTCGATCGCCGCGCTGGTCGCCGGTTCCTTCGCCGCCACGCGCGAGTTGGCGCGCCTCGTGGGCGAGGCCGAGTTCACCTCGATGTCGCACCAAGGCGCGCGCGACTCGATTCAGATCGCGCTGCTCGGAGAGCGTGCCTTGTTCGCCGCCGTCTACGACCAGCGCTCGAACCTCGGTCTCGTGCGCTGGCACGCCAAGGAGTCCTGTGGACGCATGGCGTCCGTGCTCCAACATCGTCCCGACGCGCCGCCGCCGGCCTTGCCGGGCGACTACGCCAAGGACGCCGCGGCCGCCCTCGACCAGCTACTCTGACGGAGGTCCACTTGCGGGGTGGGCGGGGTCAGGCGGCCATGGGATCAGATGCGCAGCAGCCATCCGCAGACCCGTCTCGACCCGCCCTGGGGGCTTCGGGACGCCCAACCTTGCGCGGCGGGGACCTCGTCGCTACCTTGTTGGGCCTTCCTGCGCCCGAACTGGCGTGGGAGGCCCCGGAGACGAAACGAACATGGCACGCCAGTGTGAGTACTGCGGCAAGCGCACGGAAGTCGGCAACCAGGTGACCCACCGCGGTCTGCCCAAGAAGCAGGGCGGCATCGGCCTGCGCTGCACCGGCCGCACCAAGCGCGAATTCAAGCCGAACATCCAGCGCGTGGCCGCCGTCGTCGGTGGGCGCACGGTGCGCGTCAAGGTCTGCACGCGCTGCCTCAAGGCTGGCAAGGTGCTGAAGCCTTCGCGCGGCAAGCTCGCCGCCTCGATCTGAATCGAGCGGCGCTCGCGGCGCATTGCTTCCGTTGGCGATCTCCGCACTCTGATCTATCCTCGCTGCGTTCAACGACGCTTTCGAGGCACTGGGTCGTTCGGCATGCGCTCGCTGTCGAGCGCTCGTCAACTCCATTCGCTTGTTCATCTCTTGGATCGAGCGAGCAGGCGCGCGGTCGGTTGCCTGCTTGCCATCAGTCCCGCGGATGGCGAGCTTCTTTTTCCAGCCTTGTTGGATTTTTTCTAGTTCGCGGGAAAGCACTCGCGGAACGTCGCCGATTGCTCTTCTTGATGTCGTGCCACCGCGCCTGACCTTCATGGTCGGCGCCCTACCCAAGAAGGAGACGATCCAGATGGCTAAGAAGAAGGCTGCCAAGAAGGCCACCAAGAAGGCCGCGAAGAAGACCGCTAAGAAGTCCAAGAAGTGACTTTCCGGCCCGTCAGGGCCGAGCGCGGCGGTTCTTCCGCCGGGAGGCTCAAGTGAACAAGAGCCACCTCATCGAGCATGTCGCCTCGGAGCTTCGGACCTCGAAGCTCCAGGCGTCCCTTCTGGTCGAAACGGTGCTTGAAGGCATCAAGAAGGGCCTGCGCGAGGATCGCAGCGTCACGTTGACGGGCTTTGGGACCTTCGAACTGAAGGATCGCAAGGCGCGCACGGGGCGCAACCCTCACACCGGGGAGCCGATCCCCATCCAAGCCGGCCGCAGGGTCGGCTTCCGGGTGGGCAAGGCGCTCAAGGAAGAGATCTGACCTCGCCGGGATCCGGCGAAGCCCACGAAAGCCTCTGCGGCCCCTGCGGCTGCGGGGGCTTTCCCCTTTCAAGGCGAGTTTGGTCCTTCAAGGCGAGTTTGGTCCGCGCCTTGGTCTCTAGCGCGGTTCGCGCACCCCGCAGCACGCGCGCGGGACGATGCGCCGCCGGCGCTGGTTGACGGACGAAGGCCGACCAAGGACTGACGACAGACAAAGGACGACCAGTCGTCTGGAACACGCTCGAGGCGGCGGACTACGTCCGTGCGCGAGACTTGAGCGCTTCGATCTCGGCGGCGATGGCCGCGTCCTCGATCTTCGGGAACAGCCCGATTGGCGTGCCCAGCTTCGCGCCCGCGGTCAACGTGCGCCACGCGCCCATGCTCGGCATGGCTTGCGCCATGACTTCGTCCGCGCGCCCCGCGAGCCCGAGTTGCTCCCACAAGGCCTGCGCCTTCTTCGGCATGAAGGGCGCCATCCAGCGCGCCATCCACACCAGCCACTCGCAGGCGGTGGCGAGCACCGCGCCGCAGCGCACGGGGTCGGTCTTCTTCAAGGCCCACGGGGCGAGTCGATCGATGTACACGTTGGCCACGCGACCGTTCTGGATGAACACCTCGGCGGCGCGGCGAAAGCGGGTCTGCAGCAGTTCCTCGATCGGATCGCCGAAGGCGCCGCACTCCTCGAGGATCGCGCGGTCCAGCTCCTCGACCAGATGCGCCGGCACCTCGGGCACGCGACCGTCGAAGTTCTTCTCGAGGAAGCGCAGCACGCGCTGCGCCAAGTTGCCGACCACGTCGGCGAGCAGCGAGTTGTTGGTCGTCTGGAAGTCCTCGAAGCGCCATTCGCTGTCGGAGTTCTCCGGCATGCTGGCGGCGAGGTGGAAGCGCGTCGCCTGCGCGTCGAACTTGCCCATGAACTCGGCCACCGGCACGGTCCAGCCCTTGCTCGTCGAGAACTTGCCGCCCTGCAGGTTGTAGAACTCGTTGGCCGGCACGTCGGTGGGCAGGATCCACGGCTCGCCCATGCCGAAGAGCATCGCGGGGAACACCACGGTGTGGAACGGGATGTTGTCCTTGCCGATGAAGTGCACGAGGCGCGTGCCCGCGTCCTGCCACCAGCGCCGCCACTCGTCCGGGCGGCCTTGCGAGCGCGCCCACTCCTTGGTGAACGAGATGTAGCCGATGGGCGCGTCGAACCACACGTAGAGCACCTTGCCGCTCTCGCCGCGCGCGAGATCCGCGGGCACGGGGACGCCCCAACCCATGTCGCGCGTGATGGGCCGCGGTTGCAGGTCCTCGAGCATGTTGCCCACGAACGCGCGCACGTTGGGCTTCCACGCGTGATCTGCGAACCAGCGTCCGAGCCCCTCGTCGCGCAGCTTTGGCAGGTCGAGGTACCAGTGCGTCGTCGAGCGCCGCACCGGCGCGTTGCCGCAGACCTTGCAGGCGGTCTTCGGCATCCTGAGCGGATCCAGCCACTGTCCGCACTTGGGGCACTCGTCGCCACGCGCCTCCTCGTGCCCGCATTCGTGGCAGGTGCCGACGATGTAGCGGTCGGCGAGGAACATGCGGTCGTGCTCGCAGTAGAGCTGCTCGGTCTGCTTGACCTGCAGGTAGCCCTTGCCGTCGAGCACGCGGAAGAACTCCTGGCTGGTGGCGGCGTGCTCGGGGCAGATGCTGGTGCCGCTCCACGCGTCGAAGCGGATGTCGAAGGCGTCGAAGGTCTGCTTGATCTCGTCGCGCCAGCGCGCCACGTACTCCGGATAAGGGACCTTGTCCTTCTCGGCGCCGATCGTGATGGCCACGCCATGCTCGTCCGCGCCGCACACGTACAGCACTTCCTCGCCGCGCTGGCGCAGCGCGCGCACATGCAAGTCGGCCGGCAGGTAGGCGCCGGTCACGTGGCCGAAGTGGATCGGCCCGTTGGCGTAGGGGAGCGCGGAGGTGACGAGATGGCGTGCCACGCCGCGCAGTCTAGCGTCCTCCGCGGCTGGCGTCCGCGCGTCGCGCTGGACTCATGCGCCAGGCAGCGCGCCGCGCCGCACCAGCGCGATGTTGCGCGCATAGACGAACACGCCGGTCGATTGCCCGATGATCCCGACGAGGTCCTTGCGCCAAGCGAAGTACGCGAGCAGCAGCACACCGCCCGCCAAGCTGCCGTACCAGAAGGCGATCGGCACCACGCTGCGACCGGCCCTCTCGCTCGCCCACCACTGCAGCAACATGCGGAAGGTGAAGGCGGCCTGCCCGAGGAACCCGACTGCCACCCACAAGAATCCCACCGGCCGCGTGATGTTGAAGAGCACGTACAGGAACCCGGCGCCACGCTGGGTCTCCTGGGCGACGACCAGATCGTCCAGCCACTGTGCCCCGCTCGTCGCCACGGCGTGCTCGTCGTCCACGACCAACGCGCCATCCAGGCGGCGCACGTCGATGTCCTGCAGGCGCTGCTTCAGATCGATCTCCGCCCGGGCGGCGGGTTCGCCCGCTGCCCGCACCTCGCGCGCATCCAGCACGAGCGCCGAACCCACCAGCAGGACCACCACCAGCAGCACGCCCACGAGACCCCGGTCGTGGCGGCGCGTCGTGGAGCTCTCA
>Ga0172367_10001693_pt1 | contig 31432 bp, 38 predicted proteins | sample Lak10m_FD_114542 | JGI IMG/M metagenome (GOLD analysis project Ga0172367, IMG submission 114542) | Freshwater microbial communities from Kabuno Bay, South-Kivu, Congo - kab_022012_10m | ecosystem: Environmental > Aquatic > Freshwater > Lake | place: Democratic Republic of the Congo: South-Kivu...
TCAATTCCTCATCCAATGGAAGAAAAACATTATATTGAATGGATTGAAGCAAGTGATGGAAAACAAACAGCAATAATATTTTTTGAACCAAACCAAAAACCAGAAGCAGAATTTTCTTTTAAACCAAAATCCGCAAGAGCTTATTGTAATTTGCATGGATTATGGAAGAGCAAATAATTAAATTGCTTCTCCTCTATCACTCACTTTTCTTATTCTAATAGAATCGAGATACTCTTCTAATGTTGGAATTCCTTCTTTAATATTTTCTTTGATTAATCTAGCTCCACAAACTCTTTCCGCATAAGCGCAAGAATCTCGAATATTTCTACCAGAAAAATCTGCAGAATCTTTAGCTAATTTTTCTAATGATTTTTTATCTAATTGTTTTGCATAAAATCCAAAAATTAATCCCCGCTCATCTTGAGTAGGAAGAGGAAAATAAATCTTAGTATCAAATCTACTTAAAAGAGCCTCATCAATAACATGCATTCTATTTGTAGCCCCCAATAAAAGATTTCTTCCACTTGCTTCTATACCATCTGTTTTTTTCAAAATAACCGAGAGAACCCTTTTAGAAGCTTCGTTTGATTCTCCACTATCTCTGTCTTCTGCAATAGCATCAATTTCATCTATAAACAAAACTGCTTTAGGATATAAATCTGCAGCCTCAAAGATTCCAGCCATCCTATTTTCACTTTCACTATACCATTTACTCAAAAAAGATTTTAATGGAACATAGATAAAAGGAACCTGAATTTGTCCTGCAAGAACTTTAGCTGCAACAGTTTTAGATGTTCCCGGAGGACCATGCATTAAAACTGCTTTTGGAAGATTAGAATCTTTTAAAGTTCTCGTTTTATCTGTAATAGAATTAAAAACCTCTGGATGAAGAAAAGGCAAAAGAACATTCTCTTGAAGTTGCTTCTTTACTTCTTCATAACCTACGATTGAATCCCAAGTTAAATCTTTACGAGGGAGATAAATTGAAGCTCCAAAATCTTCTAAAAGTCTTTTCGGATCTTTTGTTTCGGTTTTATCATTAAGTTCTGCATATAAACCTAGAATATTATCTAATTCTTCCTTAGATATTTTTCCAAATTTATTATAAGTAACTCCATGAACAGGACCTTCATAAAAACTAACAGAAAAATTTAGAAAAGGGTCTTCCAAGGTGAAAGAAACTCCAGGAGTTCTTCTTGCTTCAAGCCTTGAACTATGTTGAGTAAGTCTTTGTTGAATATTATAAAGATTAATTTCTTTTTTTAGAGGAAGATAAAAAGTTATAGTTTCGTCTTTGTCTCCAGAGTTTATTCTTCTATCCACAGACCATTCAGATAAAGAAACTCCCTTATCTTCAAGATCTTTCATAAACTTGTCTACATATTCTTTTGCTTGCAAAAAGTTATATTCTGTCATTAAAAAATGAATACAATTAACCTTTTTAAATATTTTGAATAGAATTATCCTTAAAAACTCCCCCTCACTTATATCTAAATGCTTTACAAAACTCTTGCAGAAACCTACGAAAAACTTTCTTCTACAACAAAACGTTTAGAAAAAATAGAAATTTTAGCAGAATTTCTAGAGAAAGTTTCAGAAAAAGACGGAGAACTTCTTTATCTGCTTCAGGGAGAAATTTACCCAGAATATGATGAAAGAAAAATCGGTATTTCAAATCAATTGGCAATAAAAGCTCTTTCAAAAGCAACCGGGACAAATGCAAAAAAAATAATACAAGAATGGAAAAAAATAGGAGATATTGGAGAGGTAGCAAGAAAATTAATAAAAACCAAAACTCAAACCACCCTTCATTCTCACACTCTTACCACTCAAAAAGTTCTTGAAAACCTAAGAAAGCTTCCAGAATTAGAAGGCAAAGGAACAGTAGAGAAAAAATTATCTTTAATCACAGAACTCCTAACCTCTGCCTCTTCAATAGAAGCAATATATTTAGTAAGAACTCTTATTGGAGATTTAAGAATAGGGGTGCAAGAGTCGACAATAAAGTATGCAATAATAAAAGCTTTTTTTGAGAATAAAGAAGAAGCGGATGAGATAGTTCAAAGAGCCATTGATAAATCGAACGACATTGCAGAAATATTTATTTTAGCTAGAAAAAAGAAATTACAAGAATTAGAAAAAATTAACCTAGAAGTGGGTAAACCCATAAAAGCTATGCTTGCACAAAAAGCCTCTTCCATAGAGCAAGCTTTTGAAGCACTAGGAACCCCCCTTGCAGTAGAGTACAAATACGATGGATTTAGACTTTTAATTCACAGAAATAAAGAAAAAATAATTCTCTTTACAAGAAGATTAGAAAATGTAACCAAACAATTTCCAGAAGTAGTTGAATATATTAAAGAGTACATTAAAGGAGATTCATTTATCTTAGACTCAGAAGCAGTAGGATTTGATAGAAAAACAAAAAAGTATACTGGATTCCAAGCAATTTCTCAAAGAATTAGAAGAAAATATGATATAGATAAACTGCAAGAAAAACTTCCTGTAGAAGTAAACGTTTTTGATATTCTCTATTACAATGGAAAATCTCAATTAGACAAACCATTTGAAGATAGAGCAGAATTAGTTAGAAAGATAATTACTAATCACCCCTACAAAATAATCGCCTCAAAAATGATTATCACTTCAGATGAAAAAGCAGTAGACAACTTTTACAAGGAAGCTCTTGCAAATAATCAAGAGGGAGTTATGTTAAAAAATATCAAAGCAGAATATAAACCAGGAAGAAGAGTAGGAAATATGTTAAAGCTAAAACCCGAACAAAGAGATTTTGATTTGGTGATTACTGGAGCAGAATGGGGAACCGGTAAACGTTCAGGATGGCTCTCTTCATTTATTCTCTCATGCAAGCACAACCATGAATATCTAGAAATAGGAAAAGTTGGAACAGGTATTTCAGAAAAAGAAACAGAAGATAATAAAATTACCTTTCAATCTCTCACGGAGCTATTAAAACCTTATATAATTTCAGAAAAAGGAAAAGAAGTTACAATTAAACCAAAAATTGTTGTTTCAATAACTTATCAGGAAATTCAAAAATCTCCTAATTACAAATCGGGAGTAGCATTGCGATTTCCAAGATTTGTTGCATTAAGAGAAGACAAACCCCTTTCAGAGATAACAACTCTAGAAGAAATAGAAAAAGAGTTAGGTTCTCAAAAAAAAGAAAGTTGGAAGTATGAATAAAATGTATTCTTTATCAACAGCAAATTCAAAAACAGAAAAAATTTTAAGAAATTACATTGAAGAAAGAAGAGATATAAAATCAAAATTAGAGTTATTAAAAGAAAATCCTAGAAAGTCTATCGGAGCTCATCCTCTTCATGGAAAATTAGATGGAAAATGGGCTTGTTGGTTAGGATCAAATATACGAGCAATTTATATAATCAATGAAGAAAATAAATCCATAATTATCCTAGCAATAGGAACTCATAAGATATACTAATAATTAAACGATTTAATCTTACCTTTCTTTATATTTTGTTCACTCATCCTTAATTGAGACATAAGTTCTTTATCAGATAATATTTCTTTTTCTTCGAGTTTTTTAATTTTATCTCTAAGTGCTTCCCGAATAAATTCAGCTTTAGTCATGTAGTTATGTTTCTTCATAACTTTCTCAATAGCAGAAAGAAAGTTAGGTTCTAATTTTAAACTCACATTTTCCATAGTAATACTAAGTAGTAGCAAGTAGTATTTAAAGTTTACGCTCCCCATAAAACTTACTCTTTCATCCCAACAAAATCTATAAACTCCAACCCCTTCAAAAACCAATGCAAGAATCAAGAAATTACCTCTCAATTGCCCTTAAATTAATTCTATTTCTGTCCATTCTTAATTCAATTTATTTTCAACTTTGGCATTTACTTTCAGCAAATATTTTTCTTTTAATCCTGGTATTTATTCCGGATATCCTAAAAAATTCATCAAAAATTATTTTTCCAAAAGAATTTGAATGGACCCTTTTAGTTTTTATAATAATTACAATAATCTTTGGAAGAACAAAAGGAATTATTGCCCCCCTAGCATTCGGAATAGGGATAGCGTTTATAGGTTTTATAATTTCAATGATTTTACATTCCACGGAAAAAGCAAAGCAAAATCATTTCCTAATTATAATCTTCTCTTTTAGTTTAGCAGTTGCATTTGGAACCGCAATTGAAATCGTAAAATATTATCTTAAATTAGTTTTAGGCCAGCCCATTACCCTCGGAGTTTATACCTTCTCTATGTCCACCTTAACTTATGTAATTGCCGGAGCTTTAATCTCCTCTATTGTAGGATATATTTATATGAAAACAGGATTAAACCCCCTAAAAAAAATAGTAAATAAATTCAAGGCAAAAAATCCAGAAATATTTGAAAAAGAAACAGATGAAAAAAAGCTAAGAGAATTAATCTCAAAAGGAGAAAATGAAAAATTAGAATTTAAATCAACCTTACGAACAAATTTACATACAAATCAACCAGATAGAAAAATAGAGCATTCTGTCCTAAAAACTCTTGTAGCTTTCCTCAACTCTAAGGGAGGGGAATTAATCGTAGGAATAGAGGACAAGGGAAATATTTTAGGAATAGAAAGGGATAATTTTGAGAATTCAGATAAATTCCACCTTCACTTGATGAACCTAATAAAACAAAGAATAGGTAAAAAATATTTAGAATTAATCAAAGTAGAAACAATGAAGATACAAGAAAAATCGATAATAAGAATTTATTGCAATCCTTCAAATAAACCTGTTTTTCTTTCTCAGGATGACCAAGAAGAATTCTATATTAGAACTGGCCCCTCAAGTAATTTAATTATTGGAAGTGAATTACTAGAATATGTAAAAAAAAGATTTGATAAGAAATAAATTATTTTAAAATAAAAGCTCTATATTTGTTCAGCCCCAATTCAGAATAAAACATATCATCAAAATTGAACAAAAAGAAATTCCCAAAAAGGTCAATGTCAAAGGTGATTTTACTTTCCCATTCTTTTCCAGAATCTTGTCCTTTTCCATAACAATGAAATTGCATATCATTTGAAAGAAGAAAATTACTAAAAGAATTCAATCCTTCAACAGAAAAACTATTTTTCAAAATATTATGACTGTTTAATCTTTTTTTAGTAGGATTTGCAATAAAAGTAGTATAATTTCCAAAAGGAATAATTGTGTCATTAATTTTAATGCCATGATGAGGAATTCCCATTGAAGAGGTAGAAGTCATAATGTGCCCACTCAAACATTTTTCAAAATTTTCTCTTTTAGTTTTAAGTTCATTAAATTTCTCTGAAGAGAGCATCTTACCAAAATTTTTTCTTTCTTCCATTAAATGAAGATAATCTTCAGATTGATTAAAATTATTCAACCAAGAAGTCATCTCGGACAAAATCCCTATAGTTTGCTCAAGAGTAGAACATTTGGCAAGTAAGTTTTCTTTCAAGAAAGTTTTATGTTCATAAGGCCCAATTATTTCATAATTCATGAACTTGAAGAGGGATATTTATTTTTAAAAATTAGTATACTCCAACTAAAAAGTTTTTGAACCAAAAACCTTTATAAACCCCTCCAGCCTTTAAAAAGCATAAAATGGCAGCTTCAAAGACAGAAACTAAGTCAAAGAAGGATTCTGAATATAAAATTCAAAATATTGTGGCTACAACTTCTTTAGAAAAGCCCGTTCCATTAACAAAATTAGCAAGAACTCAACCAAATACTGAATATAATCCTGAGACATTTCCAGGTTTAGTTCTAAGAATTAAAGAACCAAAATCTGCCGTTCTAGTATTCTCATCAGGAAATTTAGTATGCACAGGTACAAAATCTGTTGCTCAAGTTAGAAAAGTTATTGATGAAGTAATAAAACAATTAAAAAAGATAAATGTTCAGGTAACAATAACTCCAAAAATTACTGTTCAAAACATTGTAGCTTCGGGAACAATTAATCTAAAATTAAACCTAAACTTCTTAGCATTAGAAATGGAAAACACAGAATATGAACCAGAACAATTTCCTGGTCTAGTTTACAAGTTAGATGAACCAAATGCAACTTTCCTACTTTTCTCAAATGGAAAACTTGTTTGTACAGGAACAAAGAACAAAGAACAATTAGAAGAAAGTATGGACCAACTTCTAAAGAATGTTAAGACTGCTTTAAAGAATTACAATAAATAAAAATTTATTTTTTGCTTGGATAAAAGGGAAGAATCACATATCCTAAGTTATTTTGTGGCAACATAAATTCATCAACAATTTTATTATATTCTAAAATCAATTTCGCCGTTTCCTTTAAATTACATTCTTCTTTTGAAATGTTTGATAAATCTTCTTGCAATTTAGAAATTAAAGAAGCACTAAATAAATGTAAATCTGATTCTGCATTCAAATTAGTTTCTGAAAAAAAAGAAATATTTTCTAAAAGTTTCTTTTTTACAAAAAGTAAATTTTTTCTTTCTTTGTCCCAATCATGGTCAAGACTCCAACACATTCCAGGAGCATCATACATTTTCTATTTCTCCTTCTAAATTTATCTTAAAACAATTTGATACTCCAGATTTATCTATAAGAGAATTATACTTTTCATTCCAAATAAAATCTCCTTTGTTGATAATGAATTTTCTATATTCCCAGAGATTACTTGGTAGAGAATTCAAATCCTTAAAAGAAATTCTTAATTCTTTCTTTAAATTCTCAACACCAGGCAAGCTATGAAAATCTTCTTGCGTTATTTCTTTGCAATTTTTTGGTTGGTAACACATTTTCTATTTCTCCTTGAAAGTTTAATTTCATAAAACCTAAAATCCCCTTCCATTATATATTTAATTGCAGAATATTCAAATATTAAGCGAAATGTTTATAAAAAGTTGAAGATTATTCAAATAATGAAAGATATTAGAAATCAGCTAATAAAATTACTAAAGAAAGGATATTGCACTCCTCAAATATCAAGCTTAGCTAAAACTCTCAAAATACCCTCAACAACGATTCATTACAATATAAAACAATTAGAAAAAGATGGAATAATAAAAAATTATTCTGCAGTTCTAAACCATAAAAAAGCAGGTCAGGAGTTTTGTTCTTTTATTTTAATAAGTCTTGATTCAAGCGAATATGGAGACCCAGAAAAATTAGCAAAAGAACTTGCAAATTATGAAGAAGTAGAAAGTGTGGATATTTGTACAGGAGACTGGGAATTGATTATTAAAGTGAGGACAAAAGATATCGATGAATATTATGAATTTGCTAAAAAAGTTTTTTCAAAAAAAGGGATTAGAAAAATAAAGAGTTTAAATTCCTTAAAACAAATAAAAAGTGAATTTATATAAAAACTTAAAAACCCCTCCTTTCTATAAAACTCATGAAAAAATTAACATTCTTATTATTAACTCTACCCTTAGCTTTTAGCTTATCTTGTCACGCACCAAAAGAAGAATCTCTTAGGGGAGTAATTAAAGTAGAATCCGAATACCCCCTAGATAATAAATTTGATTTCAAAATAACAGATTATCAAAATAATCATCCGAAGAAAGTTCTAGGAATAGGGGCCACAACAGGACAGTATATTGTTAAAGTTGGAGAAGAATTTTATGATATCCAACTTCTTTCAAGAAATAAAGAAGAAAGAGATTCAATAATTAACACATTTAACCAAGGAGACTCAATAGAATTTAAAAATAAATACACCTTTCCTTCAGGATTATACTTCCTGGAATCAAGGGAAACCCTTTCAACCAAACAAGGTTATTGGCAATTCGACGAAGTTAAAAAAATTAAATAAATCTTTAAAAACCTCTCCTTTATTCAAATATTATGAAAAAATTAACTTCCTTGTTATTAGTTCCATTATTAGGACTAACACTTTCTTCAAGAGAAAAAGATCACTTTCAATATTTAAATGAAAATTTCATTGTAGGAAACGAACTTAAAATAGAAGGAAAAGTCGTGGGGTGTTTTTATAACCGACTTACTCCTCCTCCCACAGAAGGCCCAAATTTTCAAACATTTCAAATTGCAATTGAATATGAAGGAGACACCCTTTACACTGAAATCTCAAGACCAGGGGGAAGAACATGCTGTGCAAAATATTTTGCAGAAGACAAACCAAAAATGGATTCTTTACTTCAAGCAGGACTAGAAGCGGATAAGGAAAATAGAGAAATAAGCATTACTATAAAAACAAAAGACAAAGAAGGAAAAACAATAGATAGATTTTATAAGCCTCATCCAAAATTTAAATTCAAGTCTTCTAAATACCTCCCGTTAATAAACAATTCCCCAGATGAAGTTAAGATTATTAAATGGTGAGAAGAATAAATCCTTAAAAACCCCTTATTTCTTTCAAAAATATGACAACTGGTTTAATTTTAGGAACTTCCTTAGAATTAAATTTAGTATATGAACAAATACAAAAAGCAAACTTTATTTATGATTCCTCTAAAACTCTCTGTCCTTATTACAGATTGCTTCCCAATTTAAGATTGCAAGTACATAATCCCTCTTATTTTATTGAGAATAGAGAAACAATAAAAACAGAAATAGAATTTGATGACACTTCAGATAGTTTTCCGAATAATTCAAAGATTCTTATGGCCTTAAAAAAACTTTATTTAGAAATACCTGACCTAGTTTACCTTTCAGAAGAAGCAATGCAAAAGTTACACCAAGGAGAAAAAGTAATTCCTGAGAAGTTATCAATTTTTCTCTCAAAATATTAAAAACTACTTTTCAATTCATATAAATCTATAAAAACCCAACGAACCTCAATTTCTCATGGAAGAGGAATTTGAACTAACAGGAGAGGATAGAAACAAAGAACCTTCTTCAAAACAGGAAGAATTAATAAATGAGGCTAAAGGATTTATCAATTTTACAAAAAAGGATTTAGCTCATTACTTTAGAAATGAGAATAATGTAGTCTTTATTGACTTCCAACAATTAGCAGAATATTCAAGTGCCCTTTCTGATGAAATTTTAAAAAATCCAGATGAAGTTTTACGTTATGTAGAACTTGCAATTGAGGAAATGGGATTAGCCTCAAATGTAAGAGTTAGACTTTATAATCTTTCAGAAAGTCAGGGAATTAGAATTAGAAATATCCGTTCAAAACATCTAAATGAATTAATTGTAGTAGAAGGAATAATTAGACAGGCTTCAGATGTAAGACCCCAAGTAGTAAATGCAAAATTCGAATGTCCCAGTTGTGCCACAATTATTTCTGTTTTACAGATTGAAAAAAAGTTTAGAGAACCAACCAGATGTTCCTGTGGAAGAAGAGGGGGATTTAGATTAATTTCAAAAGAGATGGTAGATACTCAGAGGTTAATTGTTGAAGAAGCCCCAGATATGATTTCTGGAGGAGAACAACCAAAAAGAATTAATGTTTTTGTTAAAGAAGACTTGGTGGAACCCCGAATGGAAGATAAGACCACTCCTGGTTCAAGAGTAAAAGTTATTGGAGTTCTAAAAGAAGTTCCAGTTCCTCTAACAACGGGGGGATTATCAACAAGATTCGATTTAGCTGTTGAAGTAAATAATTTAATTCCATTAGAAGAAACTTTTGAAGAATTAGATATCACTGAAGAGGACGAGAGACAGATTCAAGAATTATCCGCCGACCCTCTAATTTTCGAAAAGTTGAGTCAGAGTATTGCCCCAAGTGTTTTTGGTTATAAGGAAATTAAGGAATCCTTAGTTCTCCAGTTATTTGGGGGGGTTCAAAAACAAATGATGGAAGGCCAAAAGACAAGAGGAGATATCCATATCCTAATGATTGGTGACCCCGGTGTAGCAAAATCTGTAATTCTAGGATTTATGGCAAGTATCTCTCCAAAAGGAAGATATGTTGTAGGAAAATCAACTTCAGGAGCAGGATTAACAGCCACAGTTGTAAGAGATGAATATCTTAAAGGATGGTCTTTAGAAGCAGGAGCTATGGTTCTAGCAAACAAAGGGCTTGTTTGCATTGATGAATTGGAGAAGATGGACCCTCAAGATAGGTCAGCCATGCACGAAGCAATGGAACAGCAAACAGTTACAATTTCAAAAGCTAATGTTCAGGCTACATTGAAGGCTCAGACTTCTGTTCTTGCAGCAGCAAATCCTAAATTTGGAAGATTCGATCCAACTCAAGGAATCCCTCAACAAATTGATTTACCTCCTGCATTGATTAATAGATTTGATGTTATTTTTACTATGAGAGATGTTCCAAATAAAGCTCATGATGAAAGGGTAGCTACCCATATTTTAGATGAACATAAAACGATAGCAAAGCAAATGTTAATTGAGAGAGAAATTTTTAGAAAATATGTTGCCCATGCAAGACAGAAAGTAAAACCCAAATTATCAGAAATGGCAATTCAGAAGATGAAAGATTTTTATGTTGGATTAAGAAATAGGCCAGTACAAGAAGGACAAGAAATGAGAACAATTCCAATTTCTGCAAGACAGTTAAATTCATTAATAAGAATGGCTGAAGCTTCAGCAAAATTAAGATTATCAGAAGAGGTAAACGAAAAAGATGCTGAGAAAGCAATAAATTTAATGAAATATTTCTTAGAACAAGCAGGATACGACGATGAAACAGGAGAGATAGATTTAGATAAAATTTCTGGAAGAATGAAATCTTCTCAGAGAAATAAAATCTACATTGTCAGAGACACAATAAATGAATTAAGAAAAGAACTAGGAGAACAAGTTCCAGTAGAAAAAATAGAGGAAAAATTACATGATAGAATGAACAGTGATGAGATAGAAGACGCTCTAGAAAAATTAGCCAAAGAGGGGACCCTCTTCAGACCAAGACACGGATTTGTTCAAAAAACATAAAACCCACATAAATATTTAAAAATGTTAACTTCGTCCCAAAACCATGACAGATCAATTTAAAAGGCATATAGCATACAAACTGAGAATAGGTGATATCCTTTTAGGAAAACCTTTTTTTGATAATGAAAAATTTATTCACCTAGAACTTGGTGATAAAAAAATTGTAAGAGTAAATGTAATCGGAAATATTGTAGATAAGTATGAAGCAGATGGAGACAAAAAATATCTCTTTTTAACCTTAGATGATGGTTCTGGGCAGATAAAATTAAAAGCTTTTGGAGAAGAGGGATTGAAAAAATTTAGGGGGGTTCTTCAGGGACAAACTGTGGCAGTAATAGGAACAGTTAGAAGTTGGAATAACGAAACCTACATTCAACCAGAAATAATCAAAGAACAAGACTCAAGATATTTATTAGTAAGAAAATTGGAAATAGAAAAACATAGAAAAGCTTCTGCTCCAAAGATAGAGGATAAAAAGGAAATAACTGCAATAAAAGACCAAATTTTAGAAAAAATTAAAAAAGCAGAGAATGAGGGGGGAATTGATAAGGAAAAAATAATCTTAGAATTAAGAGAAGCTTCCCCAGATATAATCAATCAAGAAATTCAAAAATTATTAGAAGAAGGAATTATATTTGAACCACGACCAAATAGATTAAGATATTTAGGATAAAAGATTATAACTTGCTTAAATTTTTCCCAAACATCTTTTCATATTCAATTTGAATTTCTTCAAATTTAGTCTCATATTTTTCATCGTAAAATATCCTATAATTATCAAAATCAGTATTAATCCTCAAAATTAAATCTTGCTTCCTAAAATAAGGAAATTTTTTCAAACATAATCCAGCAGGTTCTTTAAACACAAGATACTGAAAAGGCTCAGAAAAAACCCTCTCAACAAGATTAATTGTTTTACCCTGTTTAATTTGAACCTCTCGTTTAACTTGATTAAATAATAATTTTATATTTTCTTTTCTTTCTTTTTCTTCTTTAGTCAATTTATTTTTCATAAATTTCTTATAAAAAGAAGGTTTAAATGAATTTCTATTTAGAATTATTTAAAAGGCAATTCTTTAATAACACAGGCCTTTTTACCTTGATAATGAGACTCAAATAATTCCGCAAGCTCCATAGATTTATCCAGATATTTCTCTTTACTAACATATATTCCATAATCAAAATTACCACGGAGTGGTTCACCTTCTATTCTAACTTTAAAAGCTGGAACAATAGGATTAGAAGAAACATAAAAACTCATTCCAATATTAGTAACAACAAAAGGAAATCCAAAAATCTTTTTTACAAGTCCTTTTACCTCTTTTATTTTTCCCCGTCTTTCCGATTCATTAGTACTTTCAGTTATTTCAACCATAAAAATTAAATTAATTAATTCTTTTTAAAGATTAGTATAGTGAATCTTAATAGTCCAAAACCTTAAAAACTCCCCTAAATTCTAAATTTCATGGAAGATTATGAAAAATTATTAAATGCTGCTTATTCAAAAGTTAAGATTGTTGAAGGCTCTGGAGAGAGATTTGAAATGCCAACAGTTGAAGGATTTTTTGAAGGTAAAAAAACAATAGTCACAAATTTCTTTCAGATTGTTTCTCACTTAAGAAGAGACCCAGAACATTTACAAAAGTTTTTATTAAAAGAACTTGCGACTCAGGGTCAAATAGAAGGAGACAGATTAATTCTGAATAATAAAATTCCTAGTAAAAAGATTAATCCAAAAATAGAACAGTATGTAAATGCATTTGTATTATGTCAGGAGTGCAAAAAACCAGATACCCAAATCATAAAAGAGGGCAAATTGACCCTTATTCATTGTCTTGCTTGTGGTGCTAAGCACCCCATACAAGGTAAAATATAAATTTAAAAAAAGAATTTACATAAAGAAAATATAAAAACAAAGGAGGATAAAAAAATGGTTGAAGCTTATTGTGTGAAATGTAAGAAAAAAGGACAAAAAATGAAAGATGCACAAATGACTCAAACTGCAAAGGGTGGATTCATGGCTAAAGGAAAATGCCCCGTTTGTGGAACAGTTATGTGCGCTATGATGTCCAAAGACAACGCTGAAAAAGCAATGAAAAGCGGAGAAGCTAAGAAGGCTTATTAAGCAAAAATAGATTTTTTTTGTTTTATTTTAAAATGTTTGTGAAAGTAATAAATTCATATAGATGTATAGTCGCAGCATGCGACAAAGAATTAGTTGGAAAAGTATTTGAAGAAGGAAAATTACAATTAAATGTAAAGGAATCATTCTACCAAGGAGAAGAAATTGAAAAAAAAGAAATGATTGAACTTCTTCAGGAATATGCAAAAGAAGATGCAACATTTAATTTAGTTGGAAAAAAAGTAATAGATTCTGCTCTTAAAGCAGGAATAGTCAAAGAAGAAAATGTTGGAACAATTCAAAATATTCCCTATGCTCTGATTCTCTTATGAAAAGAAAAATCTTCTTCTCACCGCCAAACTTATAAACTAATATTTCTCTCTATATTTATGGCACACGAAGAAGAAACAAATGAACCAATAATTCAGAGAGCCCCCCTACCAAGAGGAGAAGAAATTTTAGGAATAATCGAACAGAGACATGGTGGGAATAAAATGAAAGTAAACTGTTTAGATGGTAAAGATAGAGTATGCAGAGTACCTGGCAGATTAAAAAGAGACCTTTGGTTAAGACCAGGAGATGTCGTAATAGTAGAACCATGGGAACTTGACAAAGACAAGGGAGATGTTATTCTAAAATATAAACCTGCTCAAATAAATTGGTTAAAACAAAACGGCTATCTTGAAACCGAAAGTGAAGAGTTCTAAAAATGAAAACCCTAATCTCAGAGAAATTTATTAGAATTATTAAGAATAAGAAGAAATTAGAAAAAGCATTAGAAATAACCATCTCAAATAGAGGAAAAGAGATAATAATCGAAGGAGAACCAGCAGAAGAACATATTGCTCTTCAGGTTTTAGATGCACTAAACTTTGGCTTTCCTTTCGCAACAGCTTTGTCCATTAAAGAAGAAGACAAAGTTTTAGAAGTTCTTAACATAAAAGAACACACAAACAGAAAAGATTTTACAAGCATAAGAGCAAGAGTGATAGGAAGAGGAGGTAAGGTTCTCAAAACTCTTTCAAATTTAACTGGATGTGATTTAGAATTGAGAAATAATCAGATAGGAATTATAGGAGAACCCACCCTAATTAAAGTAACAGTAGAAGCTCTCATTTCACTTATAAGAGGGGCAAAACACGGTAATGTTTATACCTTCTTAGAAAAAAATCAACAAGAACCAATTTATGATTTGGGATTAAAAGAGAAACCTAAAAAGAAGGTAAGTAAGAACAATAAAAACCTTTAAATAACAAATTTCTCTCAAATTTCTATATGCCCTGATAGCTCAGTTGGTTAGAGCGAACGGCTGTTAAGTCAGAGAGATACTGACATCGCAAGAAATTGTGATTTCGCAGCAACCGTTAGGTCGTAGGTTCGAGTCCTACTCGGGGCGTTTTTATTTAAGAAGTTGTAGGATTCGATGGTTGCAGGATAAAAAACCCGCTGGTGGTTTTTAGGTTCGAGTCCTACTCGGGGCGTTTTTATTTAATTTTAGAACCACAAAAATTACAAAAATGAGCTTCTAATGAATTCAATTTTCCGCAATCATCACAAGCATTCATATTTTTTAATTTTTTTTGCTTTATCATCTCTGCAGAAAAAATTCCTGCAGGAACAGCAATAATTCCAAATCCAACAATCATTAAACAACTCGCAATAAATTTCCCTAGAGCAGTATGAGGAACCATATCCCCATAACCAACAGTAGTTACAGTCACAACAGACCAATAGACAGAAGTAGGAATACTAGTAAAACCGTTTTCAGGCCCTTCCACAAAATAAAGTAAAGAACCAGCAATTAGAACTACAGAAATAACTGCCACAAGGAAAACAATTATTTTTTCTTTACTTGACTTTAAAGCAATTTTTAATTCTTTTGCTTGAGAAACATACCTAATTAATTTAAGAGTACGGAATAATCTCAATAACCTAAAAATCCTTAATACCAAAAAAATTCCAGTTCCAGTAAAAAGAATACTTAGATAAGTAGGAAGAACAGAAAGTAAGTCAATTATTCCATAAAAACTCTTCACATAAAGAAAAGGTTTCTTTAAACTAACAATTCTAAAAAAATATTCTAAAGTAAAGAGAATAGTAAAAAACCATTCCAAGGAAATTAATAAGGGACCATATTTTAGATTAATTGAAGGCACAGTTTCTAAAAAAACTATTAAAACACTAATAACAATTGCAACAACAAGAAGCATATCAAAAATTCTTCCTGCACTAGTATCTGATTCAAAAATAATTTTATGAGCTTTTAATCTCCAACCTTTAAGTTCAAGATCTTGCTTTCTTTGCATGATTAAAAAAAGAAATAATCCTATAAATAGATTACTATTCCGTTAAAAAATTTCCAAAAAGATTAAAACTAAACGAAATTATCTAATATCATGAAATTATTATTTAAGAAACAAAAACCAAAAGTTCTTCTAGCAATGTCTGGAGGAGTAGACTCTTCTGTAGCAGCTCTTCTTCTAAAAAGAAAAGGTTATGAGGTTTATGGAGCATTTATGAAAAACTGGTCAGATACAAAAAATAAAATAACCGGACAATGTGCCTGGGTAGAAGAGAGAGACCATGCAATAAGAATTGCAACAAAATTAGAAATCCCCCTAATTACTCTTGATTTTGAAAAACAATATAAAAAAGAAGTTGTAGATGAGATGTTTAAAAAATATAAAAAAGGAATTACACCCAATCCAGATATTGACTGCAATAAAAAAATAAAATTTCCCCTACTTCTAAAAGAAGCTCAGAAGAGAGGAATCAATTTAATTGCTACTGGACATTATGCAAGAATAAAGAAGAGAAGTTCTCCAATATTAAATCTCCTCTGGGGGGGCGAGCGTCTTCTGAATTTCATTAATGCGAAGCCAAGAATTCACGAAACGAGAGTAGGTCGGGGGACAACTAAGAATAGATGGATGGAGGGAGAGAAAATTTATGAACTTCATCGAGCAAAAGATGAGTCTAAAGATCAATCCTATTTTTTATATGCCCAAAATCAAAATGAACTTTCACACACTTTATTTCCAATAGGAAAACTTACAAAGAAAAAAGTAAGAAAAATAGCAGAAAGAAACAAATTTCAAAATTTTGATAAAAAAGGTACTGTAGGCATTTGTTTTATTGGAAAGATTAATCTAAAAGAATTTTTGTCCAAAAAAATAAAACCAAAAAAAGGAAAAATTCTTGACCCGAATGGAAAACAAATTGGAGAACACGATGGAATATATTATTACACCGTTGGTCAAAGACTTGGACCAAGATATGGATTTGAATTAGAAAGAAAAAATGAAAGAACTGGAAAAATGGAAAAATGGTATGTTGCAAAAAAAGATATAAGAAAAAATATTATTACTGCTGCTCCAGAAGGTCACCCTCTTTTAGAGAAAGATAAAATAATTATAAAAGAATTTCATTTAATTGCAGAAAATGAAAAAGAATTCTTAAAAGAAATCACCAAATCTCCAAAAAAAATATTTTCAAGAATAAGACAAGTTGGAGAATTAATCCCAAGTAAGATTGAATATAAAAATAAAAAAATAATCGTAACTCTAAACAGACCATTGACAGGAATTTCAGAAGGACAAGCAATAGTAATTTATCAAAAAACTAATTGTTTAGGGGGAGGAGTGATTAGTTTCTAAATAAAAAAATGAGAAAAAATATAATAATAACTGGGATACCTAAAAGTGGAAAATCTACAATTTTAAAGCAGATAATTAAAAATTTAAAAAATAAAAAAGGATTTATCACTAATGAAATTTTGCAAGATGGAAAAAGAACAGGATTTGAAACAGAAACTCAATCCGGAAAAAAATCAATAATTGCAAGCATAAATTTCAATACAAGTATAAAAGTTTCTAAATATTTTGTAGAAATTGATCAACTAGATAAGATAATTCCAGAAATAATAAAATTCAGTCCAGAAAACTTACTTTATATAGATGAAATTGGACAAATGCAGTTATATTCTAAAAAATTTAAAGAACTTACCATTAAATATTTAGATTCCAAGAATACTTGCCTTGCAACTTTATCAAAAGTTTATTCAGATAAGTTTACGGATAAATTGAAGAAAAGAAAAGATATAATTTTAGTAGACATAACTCCAGAAAATAGAAAAGAAAAATTAGAATATATAGAAGCTCTGATTAAAAAAATAAATAAGGCAAAAAGATATGCTAATGAACCAAATAGGTTTGTTATTAAAAGAGATAAAGCATTAATAAAAACAGATCATGGATTAAGAGAATTAAACTATACTAAGAAAGATTGGCATTGCAACTGTGATTTTTTTAAGGATAATAATATATGCAGTCACAAAATTGCACTTGAAGAGTTTTTAAAAAATTTTAAATCTCATTAATTAAACAATGAATATTTCCTTGTTTTTCCCAAGATTTATTTATAACGGGAATGACCTCTAAACCAAAGTTCTCAAAAAATTCTTTAGCTTTTTTATTTTTAAAATAATTAATATCATAAATACCTTCTGAATTTGGAAAAATTGGCATTAAAATCTTTCTCTTATCTTCATCAGCAAATAATCTTGAATTTATATAAGATTGATAATTTAATATTTGCCAATAACTTGCCGGCAAAGAATAAACTTGATAACCAAGTTTAGTAAATTTATTTTGTATATTAGTAAGCATTTTTTTTGAATAATCTAAAGATTTTTCAATAAATTCTGAAATTAAAATTTGATTAGCCCCAATAGAAGAATAGTTAAGATAAAACTCTTTTTCAAAAACAGATAGCTCATCTTCTTTTTCAAAATAAAAGTCTTCTAAAGAATAATTATTTAAGTTAAGTATTGCCACTTTACCCGAATCAACAAAAGTAAAACATTGGTCAAGATGAAATAGAGGAGTTTCATCTGAATTAATATTAAAAAAAATTATGCTATCTGCTCCAAATTCTTTCTTATAATTAATTATTTTCTCCTCTCTAGCGAGAGAATTTAAAAAAACATTTCTTGTTCCTGAAAAAAGAAGATTTTTACCATTAAAATAGTCATAAACTAAATGCCCTCCCTCAAAATTATTTTTAGAAAGTATATATTCAATAGAATCTTTTTTGAGAAAATTTGTAAAAGATACAAGAGAACTATCTAAACCTATATAATTAGGAAAGATTACTTTTCTAGTCTTATCTGTAACAAGAAGTTCAAATAAATCTTGAGACCAAGCTTGCCTTAGTCTACCCTTCTCTTCAATATAAAGGGGAGTTATTTTATTTTCTTCTTTATCTAAATTTCTAAAAAATTGTTTCTTTTCTTTATTAGAAAAATTTGGAGTTAAAAAATAAACATCCGAATAATTCAAAACTTCTTCAATCAGATTTTCCTGATATTTATTATCGGGCTGAAATTTCATCAAAACATTACTCAATTCTCTTTTATATTCTGGAATAAAAATTTCTTTATTCACATTATTAATTTCTCTCTCTTCTACTCGCTTAACATAATCCCCCTGAAAAAAAGATAATCCAACTAAAGAAGAAAATATTAAACCTTTAACAAATTTATTCACTAAGTTCATAAATTCGCAACATTTATTCTTTATTTAAAGATTTATTCACTAAAAACAAATCTTAAAAACCCCTTCTGCCTTATTATTTAATGAAACTAGATGAAGCAATTCAATCACGAAGAAGCATTAAAAAATTTAAGGATAAAAGACCAAATTGGAGGGATGTGCTTGAAGCACTTGATTCAACAAGATATGCCCCAATGGCAGGAGACATTTTCTCATTAAAATTTCTTTACATAGATAATGAAAAAACTATCTCGGATATTGCAAAATGGGCTGGTCAAGATTTTATCGCCCAAGCAAAATGTGTAGTGCTCTTCATCAGAACTCCTACAAAAACAAAATTAAGCTTTAAAGAAAGAGCAGAATTATATCTTCCTCAACAAGCAGGAGCGGCAATACAAAATTTCTTACTCTCTCTAGAAGAAAAAGGACTTTCAACCTGCTGGATAGGGCATTTTGATGATGACAAAATAAAACATCTCCTAAAGATTCCAAAAGACAAAGATATCGAAGCTATTTTTCCAATTGGATATGCAAAAGAAAAGCCTTCAACAAGAAGGTCACGAAGAGATTTTTATGAAATGCTCTACTTTAATGAATGGGGAAACGAACAGTTTGGAGAAGTCAAACCCAAAAGAACAATGGAAGCTTAATTCTATTTCGTAACCTTTATAAAGTGACAAAATCTTGAGCATTTATGCTTAAAGAAGAGATTAAAACATTAAACATAGACCTGAATACAAAATCTTCAAACATAGTTGTACAAAAAGCAAAAGATTTAACATTAGAAGAAAGATTAGGTGGATTCGGAAAAGCCGTTCATGATCTTGCAAAATTTCAAGAATCTCACGGTCCAATTAAAGATGCTTTTGACTCAGAAAATTTGCTTTGTGTAGGAACAGGAGTTTTAACGGGTCAAAAAGTAATGACTGCAAAAAGAGGAATCTTTGCAACATTTAGCCCGTTAGAAACAAGTTTAGCAGGAACCCCGGGAATTGCATATTCTACAGCAAGTGGAAATTTTGGATCAGCATTAAAATCAACAGGATTTGATGATTTGCTTATAACGGGAAAATTAGAAGTTCCAAGTATTCTAGTTCTTAATAATAATCAATTAGAAATTAGAGAAACACCAGAATTAATTGGAAAAACAACTTCAGAAAAAATGCAAATTTTGAAACAATATTATCCAGAAGCTTCCTCGGCCGTAATTGGTCCTGCAGGAGAAAATTTAGTTAGATATGCTAGTGTTGCAATAAGCACCCAGGATGAAGAACACATGAGATTTGCTGGAAGAATGGGAATGGGAGCAGTTATGGGTTCAAAGAATATTTTAGGAATTGTAGCTCAAGGAGATGCTCCAAAATTAGAATTAGAAAATACAAAAGATTTGAATTTAGAAATTGCTAATGGAAAGGGATCATCAAAATATAAACTAGAAGGAACTTGGTTTGCCAATATTAAAACCCAACCAAAAGCAGGCTCAGGAGTTTTCAATAATTTTTCAAAAGCATATGACCCAAGAGTAGAAGAAATACAAAAAGAAAAAATTTTAGAAAAAGGTTATAAAATAAAAGATAAAGGATGCCTCGGATGTGGAATTAAATGTGGAAAATACTTAGAAGATTCGGAAGGTAATGTTTTGGGAAAAAAAGATTACGAACCGGGAGCACTTTTTGGAACAAATTTAGGATTATACAAAGAAGAAGAAGTAATGGAATTAATAAGCATTGCAGACAAGCAAGGTTTAGATTCCATTTCAGCAGGAACTTGTTTAGGTTATGAAATGGAAATCACAAATAATTTTGGAAATTTTGAGTTTGCAAAAAAAACATTAGAAGAAATAGCAAGAGGAAAACACGGATTAAGTCAAGGGTTGTTAAGATATGCAGGAAATGTTCCAAATGCAATGCAAACAAAGGGAGTAGAATTTCCAGCATACTTAGGAAATCTAGACCCCGCATATGGTTTAGTAGATGAAGGAGGCCAACATATGGTAACAGATAATCATAATGCTTGGAAGTACGTCGATCCAAAGACTGGAGAAAAAGCAACAAATTCAGTAAAAGAATGGAGAGAGAATGTACTTAGAGGACCACAAATAATGTTATATGATATATTAGGACTCTGTAAATTTGCAAAAGCAACTTTTGATCAAACAGCTTCATTGGCAAATCAGATTTATGGATTGGATTTAAATGCTCATGATATGAAAAAAATTGCAATAAGAACTCATATGATGGCTCACAATATTAATAAAAAACAAGGTTTCACTGAAGAAGATTATATAATGCCCGAAAGATGTCATGAATCTCTACCAGGAATGACAATTGAGCATTTTAATACAAAAGAATTTTTTAACAAAGTTAAGGCCGGAGTTTTTGAAGCTTATAAGAATTATAAGTTTGATTAAAAAATAGCATTCCTACACTCTAAAAAAATATTCAAAAAAAAGAAGCCCGGAACCCCCTAGTTCCGGGCGATCTAATATAAAAAATAAATCAATCTTTATTAATCTTCTTATAGAATATCGATTCCTAAATCAGACATTTCCCTTGAAACTGACATTCCTCTCATTGAACCGTCGTCAAAGTCTTTTCCAAGTACGTATGGAGATTTAACTCCAGTCATAATTGTAATAACTCTGATTTTACCAACAAAGTCTTTTGAGATTCTTGCCCCAATAATAACATTGGCTTCTGCATTTAGATTTTCAGAAACTGTTCTACCAATAACATCGAATTCTTCTAATTTTAAATCAGGTCCACAGGTAATATGTATCAAAGCACCAGTAGCACCTTTGTAATCCACGTCAAGTAGAGGATGTGTAAGTGCTTGTCTTACTGCTTCGTGTACTCTATCTGTAGCATCTGATTCACCAATACCAATAACTGCAACTCCTCCACCTTTCATGATAGAAGATACATCAGCATAGTCAAGGTTAATCAGAGAAGGCAATGTAATAGTTTCAACAATTCCCTTCACCATTGTACTAACTAACTCGTTAGCAACTGCGAAAGCTTGTTCTAAAGGAAGTTGTCCTGCAATATCTACAAGTCTATTATTATCCAAAACAATACATGTGTCTGTAGCTTCTCTTAACTCAGCTAAACCAAATTCAGCTTTGTCAATTCTAGCTTTTTCTGATTCGAAAGGCATTGTAACAACCCCGATAACAACTGCTCCAGTTTCTTTAGCTAATTGAGCTACAACTGAAGCTGCACCAGTACCTGTTCCACCACCCATACCAGCTAAAACAAAAACCATATCAGCCCCACCAACTGCTTTTTTCAAGTCAACCACAGCTTCTTTAGCTGCTTCTCGACCTTTCATAGGTTTACCACCAGCCCCAAGACCACGAGTTAATTCCTTACCAATAAGGATTTTTTCATCAGCCTTAGTTACACTCAAATGAAGAGCATCAGTGTTAGCCCCATAAACAGTAGCTCCGTTGATACCTTTGTTAAATAGCCATGTAATCATGTTACATCCACAACCACCCATACCAATAACTTTAATGTTAGCTTTACCAGCTCTTAATTCATCAAAATTAATACTGTGAGTTTCAGAATTTTGGATTGCTTCTTTAGCAAAACTTAATACCATCTTTTATTCCTCCTTTGTACATTTTTTTATTTTTTCACTATGTGAAATCCCCTATTTATAAAAAACAAATTCTCATCTATTTAAATATATTTAGTTTATCTAGTAAATAATTGGTAAAAATTAACCATTTTAAGAAAAATCAGGTTTAGATTACAGGAGTTTCAAGATAAAGTTCAATTTCCTTTTTAGAAAGACTAATTAAATTAATTAAAACATCATTTTCTTTATCTTCATCCAAATCTAAACTCAAAAAAGAAGATTCTGTCAAAGGAATAATTTCTTTCTTAAAATTTTCAATTAAAACCCTTTCTTTGTTAATTTCATTTATAGAATAGAAATAATTCACCCCCCCAAATTCAATAATAAAAACATCTCCCTTCTCTAGACTGAGAGAAACTCCGGATAATAAGGCATCTTGAGAGATAGAAATTTGTTTAGCCGAACCCAAATCTTTAAACTTTGCCATAAAAAATACCATTGCAGAAATGATTACTACAAAAATAACAACTATCCAAATCACAGTAGGATTGACTTCACCTTTTCTTTTCATTAAATAAACAAAGAAAAAGCCTTATTTAAATTCTATTAAAAAAAGTTTAAATACTAAAAAAATCTAACAATTTAATGAAAAAGAGGTTTGCAACTTTAGAAATTAGTCTTCTTATTCTCTCCATTCTAACAGTTTCAGTATTTATGTTTCAAGACTTTAATCAAAAGAGCATAACTGGTTATGGTTTTTTTGATGCTTACACCACTCCAGATTCAGAGAATTCATATTTAGGGAATTCACCTGAAGAAAGTTTATCTAATTCAAAACCCCCTTGTTCAGATAAGGGAGGAACTTGCTTGAATAGAAAAACAGAATCAGATAAATGTCTAACAAATAAATATTACAACGGAAGACCATTAGAGTCTTGGTCAAATGCCTATACTTGTTACGGAGCAGGACAAATTTGTTGTATGCCAATAAAAACAAGTGAATACATTGACCCTCTAACTCCTGTAACCTCTTGTGCAGAAAAAGAAGGTAAATGTATAGGTAAAAACATTTTTGGAACTTATTCTTGTTCAGGAAATAAAGATACTCGTTATTCCTGTTCAAAACCAGATCAAGTTTGCTGTCTTCCTAAAACTGCTATTCCTCAACCAATGGCAGACCCTTCTAATCCTCAACAACCTTCCTCTAATCAAAATTCTGACGAATTAATTTATGAATTAGTTAACAATGACCAAGATTTGGTAATAGGAACAGACTATCTTTTTGAAAACGATGAAATCGTAAATTCGGCTACAGGTGAACCGGTTGAAGGTTCAAAAAGAATCTGTGGATGCAATGCAAAATGTGCTAACAGTTCTTCCTGTTCCCAAAAAACAAAAAGAGTTTTAATAAATGGGGGATGGGAAAATGCCCTGAGTTGTGAAGGAAAATGCACAGGAGAAGATTGCGGAGCTTGTAGATGGAGACAAGCTTCAACAGATATTCCAACCTCTTCAGCAAGCTCCCTCACTGAAAAAACTTATTCGAACATTTGTGCTTATGAAACTAGATTTGAATGGAAATACCTAATGGGAGTAAAATTAGCAGGCACCGATTCTCAAGATAAATTTATTTATGACAGTAGTAAGGGTTATCAATTTGGATGTCTAAGAGAATCGATTGGAGGAGAATCTTGTTCTAATAATCCTCTTGGAACTTTATCTGGTCTCTGCTCGTTTAGAACTGTTACCGTATATACAAATGGATTTAAAGAATCAGAAAACGCAGCTCCAAATTATTTTGGAGTCTTAGGAGATTCCTATCTTGAAGAAGAGCAGAGTAGAAATATCTTTGTTGGATATGAAGTTCAATATGACGATTCAGGAGACCTAGTTTATGAATTAACAAATGATAGAACTCAATTAGCAATAGGAGCTACCTCTTCTGCAACTCAAGAAGGAAATACCATTACAATTTCCACCCCCGCTTCAGATTCCATAAAAAAAGAGTGCAAATGTAGAACTAAAAAAGGGGGAGGGACCGATTGTAGTCCAATAGCAGGAACTTCCGGTTGTCTAGCCCAAAAGATGCAATCAGGACCTTATTATGGATGTATCGGAATATGCAGGGGAGCTGATTGCGATTCAGGTAACTCTTGCTCCTTCTATAACAAGAAAGGAGACGCTTTAGGAGAACTAATTAAAAGCTAATTCGAATCTTTCTAATCTTGTCCATCCTTTTTTTAGAATACTGTTAGATCTTTCCAAAATCAATTTAAGGAATATTTTGTCGACTAAAAGCTCTCCATGTAAAGCTAAAGGAAATTCTAACTTCTCAGAGCCTGCAAACTCAATAACGATATTCTTCCCAAAAGAGATTGCTCCAAATTTTTTCCAACCGGCCTTCTGCCCAATTTTCATTAAAGCTTCGGCAGTTTCCAAATTTCTACAGACAACATGCAAGATAGCCGGTTCAAACTTGAACTTAACATTTGATTTAGCCAAATTCAGATTATCAAAAAAATCCTTTCCAACAAGTTCATGAGAAATTTTCAAAAAGAGTCCCTTCCTCTTTTTTTCCTGGTCAACCATCACTAAGATTCTCCCAGAACAAGAAGAAGTGGTATAATAATCAGGAGACTTATTTATCTTCTCACAAAGCTTCAGAATATGTCTATCCCAGCTCCCTTTAGAAGATTTATCCAACTTGGCCAAAACCTCCTCCTTCCGTTGCTGAAATCTGTCTCTTATCATAACCAAAAATAGACAAAATCCTATTTAAGATTATCTTTAATCAAAAAAATTTCTAAATTTTACTCAAAAATAAAAAGGTTTAAATACTAATAAAAATTCAGTTCGTAAAGTAAAAATGACACGCAGTTCCAAAAGAAAAGACGAGGAGCCTCCTCTACTCAAAGCAAATCACTTAGTGGACTCTCCGACGATAACGGACCTTAATTCTCTTAAAAAATTTCTCTTAAAAAAGCACATAACTCTTTCTGACAAAGAAACAAAAGATATTGAAGAAGTAATAAAAAGATATCCTATGAGAATCAGTTCATATTATTTCTCGTTAATAAAAGAAAAAAATGATCCCGTTTGGAAACAATGCATCCCAGATATAAGAGAGATAACTGACACACGAGGAGAAGAAGACCCTCTAATGGAAGAAAATAAAATTCCTTTCCTAACTCACAGATATCCAGATAGATGTTTACTTTTAATCTCAAATACTTGTGCAATGTATTGTAGATTCTGCACCAGGAAAAGAAAAGTTGGAGAAGTTAGAAAAAATCCTTCTATGAAAGAAATTGAAAAAGCCATAAATTACATTAAAGAACATAAGGAAATCAGAGATGTTATTCTTTCTGGAGGAGATCCTCTTTTAGTAGGCGATGCTTTCCTAGAAAAGGTTATTTTAAAATTAAGAAAAATCCCTCACATTGAAATGATTAGAATTGGTACAAGGGTTCCATGTGTAATGCCAGAAAGAATAACCCCAAAATTATGTAAAATGCTTAAAAAATATAATAGAAAACCAATTCTTTATATTAATACTCATTTTGAACATCCAGACGAAATAACAGAAAAAACAGAAAAAGCCTGTTCAATGTTAATTGATTCTGGAATTCAATTAGGAAATCAAAGTGTTTTATTAAAGGGGGTAAATGACGATCCCAAGATATTTAAAAAATTAAATCAAAAACTTCTTTCAATTGGAGTAAAACCTTATTACCTTTATCAGCCAGACCCAGTAAAAGGAACTTTTCATTTTATTGGTCCAGTTGAAAATGGAATTAAAATTATTAAAGAAGGGTTAAGAGGGCATACAAGTGGTATGGCTGTTCCTCATTTTGTAATTGACGCTCCAGGAGGAGGAGGAAAAATCCCTTTAATTCCAGATTATGCAAAAATCCAAGCAGATGGTTCAGTAAATTTAAAAAATTATCAAGATAAAAAATTTAGATACCCTAAAACAAAATAATCAAGCGAGTCCATATTTATCAAATTCTTTCTTCAATGCAGCCTTAGTCATTTTTGGATGTCTTCTGCAGTGATATTCAATTTGGAGAGCATGTCGATGTGCATCATTATAATTCATCCCTCTAGCCATTAAATTTCTTTCATAAACTTCATGCAATAAAACAAATTTAATCTCTTTCTTAGATAAATCATCATCAATCCAAATTTCATTTTTAGGAACAAAAGAATAAACCTTATCATGACCTCCCTCTGTAAAATCCAAGAAAAAAATTCCTCGCACAAGCTCTCCATTAATAATCCAAACCTTACATTTACCATTGCTATATCTTTTTAATAATTTTTTATAAACAGATTTAAGATACCTATCTTTTTGATTAGAAATCTTCATCTTTTTTTTAACAAGGAGGTAAGCACTTCTTTCACGTTTTTCAACTTTATTTGCAACTGCTACTGCTTTTCTATGACTCATTCCTCTAGCCATAAGACGATTCATCACTAACATTGAAGTAATATAAAATTTATCCTCAATTCGAGAAGCTCCCTTATCAATCCAAAATTCATCTTTAGGAATAAACTTAAATTTATAATGTTGAGCATAATTAGTAAAATCTTCATTCATCTCTTTTCTGATATAAACTCCGTCAACAATGTAGACATTAAATCCTGCAACTTCTTTTAATTTATATAAATAAGGTTTTTTCATTTTATTCTTTTGTTAAGATTTCACATCTAATTCCTTCTTTGTCGCAAAGTTCTTTAAATTCTGAAGCGTCATTATTTGAACCAACCATATTTCCCCAATGAATAGGAATGGCAATTTCTGGTTTAATCAATTTTGCAGCTTCAAAAGCTTCTTCAGCATTCATAGTAAATCTTCCCCCAACAGGAAGAAGAGCAATAAAACTTTTATTGGGTTGATTATAACCAGTAAGCTTTTGCATTTCTGGAATAAAATCACTATCTCCCGCATGATAAATTATTACATCATTCATTTTAATGATATAACCCACTAAATTTTCTTTCTTAGGATGAAAAGATTTATCTAAATTATAAGAAGGTACGGTAGAAATTTTAACTTTTCCAAATTCAAATTCTTGCCCTGGTTCAACAATTTCCATTTGAAGAGGAATTTCAAATCTTACAACCTTACTCTGACATCCTGCAGTCATAATTAAAACAGTTTTTTTATCAATAATTTTATTTAAATCATTAACACTACAATGGTCATAATGGTCATGAGTTAGAAGTATAATATCTGCCTTAGGAAGATTATCCTTTATCTGATAAGGATCAATATAAATTATCTTTGAATTTTCAATTAGAAATCCAGAATGACCGAGCCATTTAAGTTCAATCCCCCCTATTTTCATGTATTAATTTTAAGCAAATTCAATTTTTAAAACTTAGTGTTTTACAGAAAAAAATAATTTTGAATTTCTTAATCGATCGAGGAAAACCTCTAAATCTTTTTCTAATAATTTTGCTCCAGCAGCTTGTTTATGCCCTCCTCCATTTGCATCTTCAAGACCTTCTGTGCATTCTTTCATTAAAAGAGATACATCAACTATTCCCGCATTAGATCTTGCACTTGCATGAACTCCATCTTTCCATTTTTGATAAAAAACAAAAACCCCTTGTTCTTTCATTTTAGAAATCATTGTAGCGATAGTAGAAGAAAGTTTGAAATTTGAAATAACTTCATAAACATGAAGATTTTTTTTCTTATTGAATTTTTCATTTTCAAAAAAATCATTCACAAGCCTTTCTACTTCCTCTTCAACAATATCATGCACCTGACTAAGTTGATCTAGATTTCTCGTTTTAATGATTTCAAAAACATGTTCCAAAGTTTCATTATAATAAGTTGCTGCAGAATTAATTTTTCGTGCATTAATTCCGGGAATAGAACCAGAAATATTTTCAAAAGTTAATCCTGGATACATTTGTTTCATAATCTCAAAATTTTTTGGAACCCTATAAGAATAATCTGAAAACATCGCCGCTCCCAAAAGCCAAGTCCATTCTTCTGTATCAAACACTCCCTGTCCTAAATCATAAATTAACATTGCTGCACAATCTTCACTGGCAGATTTTATAATATGCTTTTTAAAATTAAAATTTTCTTCCATAGGATGATGATCTAAAATAAAAAAATCCATTTCTTTACTCATCTCTTCAAGTCCTTCTGCATCAACTTTATCCACACTTAAATCACAAAAAAATACTTTGGTTATTTCTTTTTCCTTGAGTTTAAATAAAATCTTTTTTACCATATCTGCAGTCATGTCTAGAAATTCTATCTCTTCAATTCCGACATTTTTTGCTTCCAAAATTTCTTCTAAAAAAACAGCTGAAGCTAAACCATCAACATCTGTGTGAGTAAGAATTGCAACTTTATCCCGGGGGGTAATCATACTCACAAATTCATAAAAACCCTTTTTAGTTCCAGTTAAATAATTTATCCAGGGGAGAATTTTCCCTTGCTCAATTAGGAAATAAATATTTGGAGCAACATTGAATTTTCCTTCCATAATATCTCTAACAAGTAACCATCTTACCTCATGATTTTCATACTCAAAACCTCTAAAATCTCTTATCTCTTGATTTAATTCAACTCTAAAATGATTGAGTTCAATTTCAACATCTTCTCCAGTCACAGGCCTTTTATCCACACTAAAGCTAGGCAAACTTTCAATAATTCTTCCCTCAAAATTAGTTTCTTCTTTTAATTCTCTCAAAGCACAATCAATTAATTCCTCTCCTTCTTGCAATGTTCCTCCAGGCAGTTTATAAAATTCGTCTTTCCAATCTCTACTAACTAAGAGTCTTCCATCCTTCACAATAACCGGTCCTGCAGCAATGATTTTTTCCATTTAAATATCAAGTCTTTAGAATTTATAATATATCCGATTTAAAATTTTAGGGTTTATAAAATCTTATTTTTCTAACTTTCCTTTTATTCTTATCAATTTCAACTAAAACTTGGGCATTCTTCCCATAACCAGGATTTATCACTAATGTAGAGCCTAATTTTGTCTTTCCAGGATTTTCATGCATATGACCTGCTAAACAAAGTGTGGGCTTGAAGACAAGACATATTTTTTTTGATAATTGAGAACCCATATGCTTGCCATTGTTAACATTATTCTTATCTTTTATTTTATCTAAAATACCATAAGGAACATTATGGGAAAGATAAATAGTAAGATTTTTTTTATTTCTTTTTTTGAAAAGATTAAAAAGAATATTTTCTATTGTAGAATACATTTTTTTAAGATTCAAAAATTGTTTTTTACTAACTTTACCTTTAACTCTAGAAAAATGGTCCGTTCCGCTAGTTAGTCCATATCCTATAAAATTAACTCCTTCAACTTCATGAAGTTTATATTGACAGTCATAAATATTTTTAATGCTTCCAACTAATTTTAAATTAGAATTTTTAGCAAGATAAGATTCATAAAAATATTTTAGAGAATTATAAATATCCTTATCTGGATTTTTAACACTAGATTTACCATAACTTAAATCCCAATTTCCAGGAATAAATATAACTGGTTTACCAAAAGAAGCAAGATATTTCAAAATTTCTCTTCCTTTTTTTAAAGATTCATTCTCAAGTTTTTTAATTCCTTCCCTATCAATATCTTTTAACATTAATTGATCAACACTTTCACTGGAATTTCCTTTTTGCAAATTTCTAAACCACTTTTTATAATAAGGTCTAAATCCCCGGTCATCACAAACATCCCCTATCTGAACAATACAATCAAACTCCTTAAATCTAATCAAAGGTTTCTTACCATGCAAATCTCCAATTAGAAGTATTTTCATATCCAAAATAACCAAAACCCCTATAAAAATCTTTCAAAGCTCAAAAAACTAAAACTAATCAGTAGTGAGCATATATTTATAAAAAAAACAAAACTCTATTTTTTATGACAATGAGTGGAGATGTAAATAACTACATTGGAGCAATTAAAGCACACTCTTCAACAGTTAAGGAAACTCCTTTGGCTGTAAATAGCAGAAGACAGGCTTTGATTGACCAACAAAATAAATGTGCCCTCTGTAAGAAGGAATTAAATCCTTACTTCAGTAAGTATGTTACAGAAGGCCCAACAAAAGGCAAAGTAATTTGCTCAAATTGTGCAATTCCAATTGTAAAACGATAGTTATTCAAATAGGGGAAAATTCTGAATAGATTTTAACAGTGAGAAGACTAATTATTAATCTTCTTCCGACCAGTTAAAATCTTCTTCATCTTTCTTATCTAGAAATCTCCAAGAACCTTCTTCTTCAAACATTATGATTTTTTCAAGTTGAACATATATTTAAGTTTATCTAAAAAGTGCATTTTAATTAAGGATTAAGTCTTCCCATTGTCCTAGGAAAAGCAATTGCATCCTTAACATCATCTAGTCCACAAATCCATTTGATAACCCTCTCTGTTCCCATTCCAAATCCGGCATGAGGAATGCTTCCATATTTACGGGTATCTAAGTAATAAGAATAATCTTCAATCTTTTCTCCTTTCTCTTTTAGGGTTTTTTTTAATTCTTCAAGATTTGTATCTCTTTCACTTCCCCCCATTATTTCATGATTTCCCTCTGGAGCAAGTAAGTCAAAACAAACAGCAACCTTTGGATTTTTAGGATCTCTTGGTTTATAGAAAGCCATTGTTTCTTTAGGATAATGGGTTACAAAAACTGGAGTGTCATAATCTTCTAATAATTTTTCTTCTTCAACAGTCCTCAAATCTTTACCCCATTTGATTCTGATATCTTTCTTTTTATCTAATATCTTAAGAGCTTCATCATAAGTTATTCTAGGAAACTTCTTTTTTATAGTGGGTTCTAATTTTTTAATATCCCTTCCAAGAATTTCTAATTCAAGCTTATTATCTTCAAGAACTCTTTTGAATATATGCTTAATTAGCCCCTCAGCATATTCCATTAATTCATCCAAATTTATCCAAGCAACTTCCATTTCATGCATCCAAAATTCAGCTAAATGACGAGAAGTTTTAGATTTTTCAGCCCTAAATGTAGGAGCCATAGTATAGATTTTTTCTAATGCAAACATTGCAGCTTCCGCATATAATTGCCAAGTTTGAGTCATATATGCTTTTTTACCAAAATAATTTACTTCGAATAATGTTGGTCCTTCTTCTGCTCCCCCAGGAATTAAAACAGGAGATTGAAATTCATAAAAACCAAGATTATGATAATATTCGTGAATCGCATTAAACACAGTACTTCTTATCTTTAGAATAGCAGTCATCTTTCTACTTCTTAACCATAGATGTCTTCTATCTCCAAGCAATTCTTCATTCAAATCTTTATTTATTGGATAATCTTCAGCAA
>Ga0172367_10001694_pt1 | contig 31426 bp, 47 predicted proteins | sample Lak10m_FD_114542 | JGI IMG/M metagenome (GOLD analysis project Ga0172367, IMG submission 114542) | Freshwater microbial communities from Kabuno Bay, South-Kivu, Congo - kab_022012_10m | ecosystem: Environmental > Aquatic > Freshwater > Lake | place: Democratic Republic of the Congo: South-Kivu...
GAAAAAAAAATTTAATGGTCAAACCGGGTCTTTTTTTTAGGTCCCACCCAAATTTCTTGTCTTTGGGTAGGTCTCGGGGGGGAGGGTCTGGTTTTGACCAGTTAGGAAAAAAAAGTGGTTAGGGTGAGCAAATAAATTTATTTCGCCGCTCCTATCGGAAATTGGTCAAACCGGGTTTATATAAGGCCTCAAGAATTAATTTCTTTCACTTCTGTTTGGTCCCGGGGGGGGAGGGGAACTTATGACGATTCCACTTCTCCTATTTCTCTCAAGTTTCCTTGCATTTTGGCTCTCCATAAGGACCACTATGTATTGGCGTTCTCGATACTACCGGATGATGGTGGTGCGGCATCGATCTCGTGAGTTCTCGAAACTTGTTTCCAAGTTCTTTTCTGTGGTAGGGGACGATGCGTTTTTGCACTTCTGTCTCGACAACTCCAAGTTCATGGCGAAGTACGTCCACTTTGTGTTCAGGAAGTACGTGAGGGAGCTGCAGGAGCACTCGCATCACTACGCGCGGGTGTTGATGTGCCGACATAATGCGAACCGTTGCGACGAGAGGCTCAACAGCGTTTCGAGGGCGTGCCACCAGTACTTTATGTGCATGGTGCTGCAGCTTCGGACGTACGGGGAGATGAGGGACTTGGGCACTGTGAACAAGTTCCAGGAGTTCTTCAGGGAGTTTTTGCTCTTGAGTACTGAGTGTCAGCTATTTGAGGACTCGAAGAAGCGCCGGGCTGCTGGTATTTAAGGAGTTCTCGAGTGAGGTGCATGAGTTTCAGACCGAAGCCCAAGGTAGCGCACTTGTGCATGGAGGAGGTGAAAGGGATCTTGCAGGCCAAGGACGAGCAGAAGGCGGTGCAGGCGATGCCGGACAAGCAGCTCGTCAGTGAACTGGAGAAGCGGGGGTACCGGGTCGACGGCCGGCAATAAGTCGTTTCGACTTGTGACGTCACGAATGAGGCGAAGGCAGTCGGACGCATGCCGCGCGTGGAAGAGGAAGCAGTACTGGAGGCGGAGGAAGCGCGACTTGGAGCGGAAGGAGGCCATATGCACCTTGGAGCGGAACGAGGCCTTTCAAGAAATGATTCGACGGAGACTCTTGATGCTGGCCTATGCGGCCGAGAATGTTTAATGAAGCTTTTGTTCCAAACGCTCGACTCGCTGCGTAAGTTGCTCGTGTAGCGCTGTGAGCCGCGGTAGGCAGGATCTGAGTGAAGTGTCGGGTTGGAATTGGTTAGTTAGTTGACGGCTGGGACCATCAGGAATAGGACTTAGGTGTGGCGGATTAACTGATGGACCAGAAGAAGGAGGTCTTTGGTTTGGGTCTAACGGATCAACTAATGGACCAGGAGGAGTAAAAATATTGTTTATAAATGAGTAAGCGAGTTGCAGTATTTGTGTATGCGGAAATTCTGGAGTAATTATTTCATATTCTCCTCCTGGCACTAATTTTTTGATCTGCACACTGTATTGATATGGGTCTCTATGTGTGATTGTGACCCATATTGAATATCGCAGTTGATGGGGAGCGGTTCCCATCAATAAAGTCCAGCGCCATGGACCTTCCAAGTCTTGTGCTCTGGCGCCTATGTAGTAATGTATCAAATTATGTGTGACTGTAACCAAATGTTGTCTGAGTGGGTTAATGATTCTTTCTTGTATCGCCTCTGCATCAGCCATGGCAGCTCTGTCAATTGTGTTCGCCATGTAGTTTGACGTTGTGTGACTTTTATATGCCACACTCTGAATTCCCTAAGAGATAAAACTCCCGTCTATCCACCTCTCTCATCCTGGTGTCTGTCGCCTTCTCCCCATGATGCCCTTCCTCTGCACGATGGTGAATCAGAGGCGGGTGATCACGCACTCGGACCGTGATGGGTTCTATGTGGTGGTGTTGAAGCCTCGCGAGGGCCTTGTGGCTGCGTTTGGGCTCTCCCTCTTGTCGTGTGATCCGCCCCTGGAACTGGTGTCTGCACGGCGCAAAGTGAGTGACCCTCTCGTGTTTTCTGAGCTCAAAAAGATCGAGGACATGGCTACGAAGAACCAGATTGCGCCCGAGCGAGTGCTGCTCGTGGACTGTTCCTGTGGCCTAGTGACGCCTGACGAGGTCGGGACTGCGGTTCGGGAGGGATTTGAGCGCGGGGTGGCGTTCGACAGGGTGCGGGGCAACGCGCTGTGGCCTGGTCTGGGGAATCGAGTGGGTCTGATGCTCACGGACGTGTTGATCGACGACGTGTGGGGAAAGTCGAGGGAGCAATTCTGTGGGGTCGGGGATGGGATGATTTGATAATCGAGAATTTATTAAAAATTGAGCTTTGCCACGATCTCTGCGCTTGTCCAGTAGACGCCGAGCTGCAGGCAGATGCAGAGGTCGTCCTTCATGCCGCCCACTTTCCCGCTGAGCGCGATCTGGTCCTTTCCGAACGTGTTTGGCGCCTGCTTGAATTGGTAGCTGTAGATCTCGAGCTGCTCGCGGAGTCTGCAGGCAGTGATGGGTTAAAGTGGAGTAAAAAGGCACTGAAATCAGTAATTACCTGACCAAGCACATCTTGGGGTCCCTCGACACCACGGTCCTGGCCAGGTGGACCCTCCGCTCTCTCAGCATGGTGTTGAGAATGGTGCTCATGGCGTGCTTGGTGTTGTTGTCGGTCAGCACTCCCATACGTCCGGCCTTGTGGTCCTGCGATATAAAAACGTGCTCTTGGTGGTCGTGATGTTCCTGTTGTCGTACCCCCTTCTTGGTTGTTATGGCCTTATGCTGTGGCCCTTCTGGTATCGGTCGCTCCGTCTCGACGAGAACAATGAGATCAGGAGCATCTCGGCGATGATTTGCCAGCTGAAGCCGCTGGGCCACTTTGTGATGAGTCTGGCGAACCTGCTTGTGTTCGAGGTGATGTCGCTCGAGCACAAGGAGGTTGCTTGGGCCTACTGGGTGGCTCTCCAGTTGGTCCTGTGCTTCGACATTGACGAGAACCAGTCACTTCACTTCCTCTTCTTGCTCGTCTACATCGTGATGCTCATGCTATTCTGGGGCCTCGTGGCCAGGCAGTACGACCTGTGGGTCTGGCTCCTTCCCCTCTGGATTGCCACGGGTCTCTTCACGTCTGTGTGGTTCTTCAACATGCTCTTGGCCTGGTACAAGGCGCGGCCAGTGAAGAAGCAGGGAATCGCCTTCAAGTTCGACATGATCCCGGGAGAGAGGAGGATCGCGCCCGAGAGGTGGAAGTACGAGAGCCTTCAAAGCGTGACGGAGATCCTGTGGGTGGGGACGGTCGCCCTGGCGACGTGGCGCTACGAGTATGTGCTGCGGAGCGAACACGGCATCAAGTCGGACGCGTATACTATATAAAAGATGGTGGCGGGTGCTGGCAGCAGCAGAGTCATGTTCACTGTGGAATATTGTAATTCGATTGGTTGCCCACTAGGTGTTGCTGGCATTGAAATGATGTTGCCTGCTAGGAGCACTGTTTCCTATGACGATGAGAATTCCATACTGACCTGCACTGCGGAGCTCAAGGAGGGAGACAGGTTCACAAGCTCTTCGGGTGGTTCGAGTGGCTATTCGTCACCGATCCTGGGGGTGCCTGTGTTGCAATCTTCGCCTCTTGATGCTGGAATTCAAATGATGTTGCCGGTGATGAGCACTGTTTCCTATGAAGACGAGGATTCCATGCTGACGTGCACTGCGGAGCTCATGGAGGGAGACAGGTTCACAAGCTCTTCGGGTGGTTCAAGTGGCTATTCGTCACCGCAACCTACGCTTCAGTCGAGCCCTGCGAACTCCCCGACGAGTTCCCATTCTGAATCGGAGTATTCTCAGGCTTCGTCCCATAGGTGGGAGGAGGTGAAGCGTTCTAGGAATGCTTAGTGGCTCCCGTGCATCTATGTGATCCCTTTATTTAAGGGGTGATTATGGTCCTCGCACCATGGACGAAAAGCCCAATGAAGCCATCGAGTTCTACAGGCGCGTGACGCTCGACCACACGGAACTCATCACTCGCGTGAGTAGGATGGAGCACAGGGTCAAGTTGCAAATGTGCGGACTCGTCGCGAACTTGCTGCTCTCTGTTTGCGTAGGACTGTATTGTTGGGCCTCGCATTCCACCTAAGTGTGTCTCACCACGTAGAACTCGACGCCGGGCAGGTCGCAGAGCGCCCGGTGGTGGTGCTCGGCCTCGAACCCGAGGTTCCTCTCCACGTAGATCTTGACCTTGGAAAGCGTACGGTGCAGCTCCGTCCGGAGGATTGCAATGTGCTCCTTGACCAGCAGGAATTGGCGGTCGGGCTCTGTGGTTGTGGGGCACCCGTTGAGTATATAGGACATGTCAAACTCATGGACATGTCGGATGAAGACAGTGGAGATCAATTTAGGAGGTGGACACCTAGAGGTGAAGAAGATATCAATGATGATAAATCCGTGGGTGATTCAATCAGCGATGCAGATGGCAGTCAATTTTCTAGTGAAAATGGAGATGAAACTGTTATGGAGGAGGGTAGTGATGGAAAAGAAGGCATTGATGATGGGGATGCAAGTGGGGATGTAGAGGAAGAAACAACTCGAGAGGTTCATCGGACGGGTCATTCAAAAAGACCCAACAGTGCTACTCATCAAGGTCACAGTGGTGGTCTGGGATTTCATGGAAATCACATGCACGGAAATAATTCCCACTTCACCCTATCCCGCTTCAACCGCCGCCTCTACTTCTCCAACTTCGGTCCCGACCGCTACTAATTAAAGGACGCCAACTCACCTTTACAGCCCTGGAGCACGTCGAGTCCGATGACCTGCACCAAGGACATGGCGTTTCACGTGCTGTTTGGCCCCGACAGGTCCATGACGACGTTTTACGTGCACCAGTCCATGGACAGGCTCGGTGCCGCGTGGGAGAAGAGGGAATTCGAGCCGGACGTGGCGAGGGTGCTCTTCTTTTTGCTTCTGGACAAGGACATGGTCCTCAAGGAGGCCGCCCTGCGGGGAATACCCAAGCACGGCGTGGAGCCCATGCAGGAGCGAAAGGCCGAGCGCTTCTTCCTGTCGCTTCGCGAGGAGGTCATCGAGCCGTGGCTCAGCGACGAGCGGATCGGGACGGAGAAGTTGCTAGATAACGTAGCGACCTTGTATTGGGCCTGTTAATAAAGGTTCAAGATCTCATTCTTAGCCACGATGGCCTCCATCTGAGCGTCCGCCCATTGGACTGGGGTCATGTATGTGAGTTGGAAGGATGCTCTGAGGGGGTCAGGTAGACCCAGGTCTTCCTCTTCGACTGAGTCCGCCTCCGAAAAGCTCTCTTCGTTGGTTGACTCTGTCGCAGTGGGACTCTCTTCGTTCTCGTTGGTTGACTCTGTCGCAGTGGGACTCTGTTTGGTGGACTCACTCTTGACCTTTTTGACTCCTGTTTCGGGGTCGCAATAATAACAGCCCTTTCCGTCTTTGAATGAGTGGCGGCAATATCTTGACCTCTTCATTGTGTCGCAGTGTGAACGCGATTGGGGCTCTTTATATAGCGTTGGACCTGTAAGCTGGAATGAGTATATAAACCACCCACTCGGACCCTCAAGCGCATCTCGATGGCCCTTACCCGCTCCATGACCCGCTCTGTCCGTGCTCGCCGCGTGCTGCGTGCCACTGTGTCTCGCCTCAAGCGGGATGCCGAGGCCAAGTTTCGCACCGAGTGCTTCGTCTGCCCCTTTCCGAGGGCTGCGATGAGGCGCCTCATTCGCGAGATCGGGCAGGACTACAAGTCGGACCTCAGGTACACCCAGGCCTGCATGAACCTGTTGTGCAGGGAGTCCGGGGACCGCCTCACGCACTTCCTCAAGTGCGCCTCGATGGCCGCCAAGCACGCCGACCGCGCTACGCTGAAGCGGGAGGACCTCGACTTGGTCAATTCGCTGTGGAGGACTCGGCTCAGTGAGCTTCAGAATGCCAGGTGGCACGTCCGGTTTTCAGAGGAGCACATCAGGGCTCAGCGGGCCCGCGCCTTCGCAGAGGCGGCTCTGGCGCACCTCGCCTAGTTGGCCCAAAGGCCGCTGATTTGTCATTGGACCTATATAAACGCTGGCCTTTTGTTTTCAAGTCTAGTTCCCATGCTTCGTTTTGGCCGTCAGATCCCTTTCTGCCGTCACGCATACCACAGGCGCTTGCGGATGCATTTCGACCACATGGCTGTGGATTGTGAGATTCCGAGGAAGACGATCGATCGCATCATCCGCAAGATCGGCAATGACATGCGTACGGAACTTCGGTTCACTCGGGCTGCGATCAATGCCATTCGGGTCAAATCGGAGGCGTTCCTCGTTGCGCTCTTCAAGAAGGCCAATCTCGCCCGTGTTCACGTGGGGCGCGAGACACTCATGCGTCGCGACATGCAGCTCGTGAATCGCATTTGCAAGTATAACTCTATGCACTTCTTTTAAGTAAACATGTGGCCTCAGAGCACATTCGCTACGCTTCCACCCGCGTGCCGTTCCTCTTCGAGGACCACAGGCATGGGGAGTATGGGCCTCAGTGCTTGCGGGGGTAGGGAAGACACCTGATGTGACATTCAGCGTCTTCGCGTGAAGTGTACACATCGTGGTACCAGAACCTTTCTTTGGGCGCGACAGTACACGAGTTAACCAGGTGGAGTTCCATGTAGTACCTGTGGTGTCCATCATCCGAGTGTGCGACCAATATGGCGCCATAGTGGATGGACCTGCCTACGGCTGCGTATCCCCAGGTGTTTGCTTCGAGCAAGGGCGCGTTTACGTGTACTTGGTTGCTCCTCCCGATTTCACACTTTGCGCGTTCTTCGGTTTCAAAGCATTCCACGAACCACTTTGTGCGTCCCGGCAGCTTATGCAGTGGGGATGAAGACTCTGGAACGGAAGATTCCTTCGGGACGGACTTGCCGTCGACTTCTTCGATGTGAAGTAAGTATTTGCAGTAAAATCGGGTTTCCTCTGCCTCGAGGACTAATCCCATGATGACGGACTTTCCCTCCCGCGCGTAAACCGGTGTACCTATCGGAAACATGACGCCGTGGTGTGGGGTGGGAAGATGTGCTTATATATGTGGGCCCGGTTGGCTAACTTTGTGTCAAGGACTTGGACTTTGTGACGTCACGATGCGCTTTGCGTTCAATGAATGTGGCCAGTGGGTTGGTGCTTCCAGTGAGAGAAAGCGTAAGGGCCAGACCTACACATGCGGCTGCCCTGATCGCACTCGTGTGAAGCTTGTGAAGGCGTCGGGGCAGCCTGGTAAGCGCAAATTTGATGATTACTTTGCTCATGTTCCAGACAAGTCGGGTTGCATTCCTTCGTGTAGAGTGGGTGGTGAAAGTGAGCAGCACAAAATGGCTAAGCATTTACTTCGGGAAAACTATGGACAGTACAGTTTTGATCTGTTTCGGTGCAAGACTTGTAAGTACTCTGAGAGGTTTAGTTGTGAGACGGGTCGCGTGGAATTGGAGGTGGTGAGCAGGGATGGAAAATGGCGCTATGATTGCATGGTCATGAAGGACGAGAAACCTTTCATGGCTCTCGAGGTATACCACAGGCACAAAACAGACGAGGCAAAACAATTGGCGAGTCAAGTTAGGGTGGCTGAGTTCGTCGCTGAGGAAGTCATTCGAAGGAATGCAAGTGGCTTTCTTGACAATTTGCTGGTGGAGGTTTCACATTGTGAAAACTGCTTGCATAGTATCATTAAGAATGGGTGTATGACTGCGTGGAATTCGGAGCGTGACAAAGTTTTGTGGTGGGAACAGGAATTGGAACACAACTGGTTTTTGTGGTGGTGTGATCTTCAGTTTGAGAAAACTCTAAAGTCAAAATATGGCAGAGAGCGCGCCATGTGTATCTTAAAAAAATACGCTGATAATATTAATCTCGTTCGAAGAGGTGGAGGTTCATATTTCCTGGAAGGACGCAAAGAGTACTTTCTAAATGGCATGGTACTCGACCAAGAAATATACGTAGGCCTGATATCCAACCAGTCATTTTATGTCATTCAACAAACAATGGCGGAAGCACACTCCTTGGGGTACAGAAACAGGAACATTTGGTTTCTCAATTTGGACAGTGTAAACACACATTATAAATCAATCAAGCGCCATACAACGGAGATGTGTGATTGCAAGTGGCCTATTCTAAAGCGCATAGAAAGTGAACGGAACATTTGTGCTTCCTGCTTCAAGTTTGGACACAAATCTGATAGATGCTATAGTAGGAAGTACTAACCGTCACCAGGCCCTTCTGCCTCTGGAACGAGAGGATGGCGTAGTCCGACTGGGGCCCCCCCGCGGCGGGGTCCACGAACAAGTAGATGTCGGCGTTGAGGACGGGTTCGGGCGGGTCTTGGGAATACATGATCTCGATGTCCGCGGGGCGAAAGACGCACTGGAGCGAGTCGAACGCGAGTCCCGAGAGCTCGGACTGGATGAGGTCGGGTCGGTCCTGCATGATGATCCTGTTTATTCGCACTTGGTCAGTGCAGCCCGCACGTTGGTCAGTGCAACTGGACTCTAGGCTATCCCGATGGCAGTTTTAAGATTTGTAGACGAAGTCGTGGAGTGGGCTGTGCTTGGAGAGTTCGGTCGACCGTGTCGCGGCCCTCGTGAGTGCCCGGCGTCGTGTAGTTGCTGCCGATGCCTCGCGTTCCTTGTTCGTCTGATTGTGCTCTGTCAGCATGGTCTGAGCTCGCGAGAAATCAGCTGTTCCTGGATGGATCAACTCCGTTGCGAGTGGTGTCAGAGACTCGATGACGCTCTCGAGCCTCACTGAGTTCGACTTGGCCGATTCGAGTTCTTTTCTCGTCTTGCTCAGTTCTGCTTCGCAATTTTCCTTTGCTTTGCGCAGTACCTTGTTGCAAGCCGTGAGTCGCTCTACTTCCTTGTTAAGTGATTCGTAGGCCGCTTTCGTAGCCTCCTCTTTCGTCTTCAGGCGTTGGAGCTCTTTCTCGATCGGGTCCATGATTTTCTTGAGTTTCTCTCGGTCCATCTCGCTGCGAGTCATGGCTGCGTCGATGAGCTGGGTCTCGAGCTCGTTGTTCTTGATGGAAAGCTCATTCTTTTCCAACACCAGTCTTTGGTTCTGCTTCAGAAGCCCGGCTACTTGGTCCTTCAACCTCTGTAATTCCTTTTCGTTTGGAGGCGGTACTTCGACGCACGGAGTTGCGGAGGCTTTCCGCATGGACTGCACTTCGCCCTGGAGCGTGAGCACCTTTTGCTGTTGCTGTTGGCATTTCTTGGACAGGTCCAATGCGTGTTGCCTCGACTTGTTGAGCAGCTCCTCGATTTCTGACTTCTTGGCCAGTGTGGTCTCCAACTCAGCTTCTTTAGTAGCAAAGATATCTTCCATGGAGTCTACGATCTCATTGAGGCGACTGAAGTCCTCGTTTCGCTCTGTAAGTTTGCGGGAAGTTTCAGCGGCCTGCTCCTCGAATTCATCTGCTATCATGGTAAGATCGTGGAGGTGTGCCCTGAAGCTTTCTTTGAGTTCTTCGACAAACGAGCTAGCATTCGTGAGATGACGGACCTCGTTCTTCAGACGATTCACTTCGGAATACGACTGTTGGAGCGTCACTGTGTCGATGCCCCTGTACTGTAGGGCGTGCAACAGACCCGCGATCTGGGATTGATAGAACCGAATGTCGTGCGTACTGACCACCGTGAAGTGAGGTGCGGTTTGATCCATCGTGGGCAGCGGATGCCTGTGGTTGCGCCGGGCTTATATAATAAATGTCTCGCTATCGTTGTCTTGTGGAATTCGGGGCCCTCTGTGATGTAAATGTCTGAGGTGTGGCAAGAATTTCAACAAGTCCGCGCTAGGGTGAGGGACTTGGGGGACAGCGTGTCGTGGTACGCTCGTAAGAGGGACGAGGCAGCGACCCCGGAGGACTATGTGCACTTCAGCAGGGAGTGCAACAGGACCATCAAGGAGCAGTCCGACCTCATGGCCAGGGAGACGGAGCTCTACTTCGTCATGTGCAGGAGGGTCGACGAGGCGGAGCGATGTGTGGATTATAGTAAATGAAATGCGCTGGGGAATTTTTGTTTCGTTTGAGTGTCGCGTAAACTCTTCATTTTATCGTATTTAAGTTTGATAAACCTGTAACCAATGTGCTCTCTCTACTTTGGCTGCTTATTGTGTCTTGCCACTCTGTGCCACGGTTTCGTGCCTGTTCCGCTTCTGCTCAAGCCCAAACTACGGCATACAAGTGTCAGGTCAGAGACAGTGTGCCACGGTGCTACGCACTTGGATGCCTCGCGTTATGTGCTTGGCTACGTCTCTGGCACCATGATCTACTTGGCGATCTCGACCGTCAACGACTGGCTGAAGCTTTGGCTCGAGAGTAATTCAAAAAAATGAATGATTTGACTATTTAATAGACCCCTGTGCCACGCCATGTTCCGTCACCTGCACACTCTTAGTGACGAGGAGCTCATGTTGCACACCATGGCATACTGCCACCCGTACTTTGGCCCTCCGGCACTTTCGAATTGCAACACACAGATGAGCCACCACGAGGAAGCACAGGGTGACGATCAGTTCGACGACACAGAGAGTTACGACGAGTGTGGGAGCACCGACGAGGAGTGGCAGCATGCAGATTGCGAGGGGGGCCTATAGACTTAATTGGTCATAGTACCAGACAAAGTAAAATCAGTATAAAAGCAGTATTTCTTTCATGATATCGAGTGACATGGACGCATATTCGCGGAAGGTTGCTTCATACATCAAGTATGGACCCGATTTTTCGACGATCACACATCCACATCCAGTTATTTGTGTCTTTCCCAACGCTAGCAAAAATGCACCAAACGACAATTTCGCAGTTGCAATGCAGTTCACATTCTGGAACTTTTCCCGCAAGGAAGCCAATATCTCCAGTCTGCCGCCGCAGCAGATCTGTCAGGTGGTCACTGGGCTCAAAGACAAACGAGTGCATGCTCGGTTTATCAGTGTGATCGGTTCGGAGCTCAAAATCGCGGACGGCGCTGTTGTGTACGAATTGTACTTCACACAAGCCACACTCCGGTTGCCTGTCATGAACAGAGAAGAGCAGATCCTCGTGGCGGACAATCTCAAGGACATTAAGGATTTCATGGTGTATTGCAAGCGTAGGGAAGTGATGTGCGCCTGTGCAACTCAACCTTCCAAGCGCCTGTACTGTGGTGCGTGTAAGCGTGCCGGGCAGAAATTTACCTACTGCAACCTGGACTGCCAGAAGGCGGATTGGGCAGAGCACCGACACATCTGCGCGAGCAAGATGCCACCACTCCCGATTTGGCAGGGGTTGTAAAGACTCACTTGAGTCGGCGATGGCGCTCCCCGCTCTGCCACCTTGGCACCAGATGTAGTAAGTGAATGCACTCCGCCGCCTTGCCCTCGTCCTTGCACTTGTCGCACGCGAGTTGGATTTGGAGGCACGTGAAGATCGGTAGCCCCGTGTCGCGGTCCCTCATCCGCATCAGCCGTGTGTAGAAATTGATCTCCGAGGTGAGAGTCGATATCGCGAGGAAGCACGTTCGGTCGATCGTCATGAGCGGAGCCACCGTCTCGTAAAAGAAACCCTGGTCCACGTACGCGGCCTCCTCCAAGATGATTATGTCGCCCCCGGTCCCCTTGGTCGTCCCTACCTGTCGCGACAAAACAAAACATTAATAAACAAGTATAGGTCGGACTGACACGATATGTGGACCACTATGGAAGGTAGGCTGCGTTTTTTAATGAGCCCCGAAAGCGAACGTGGAGTTCTGGGGTGCTGCTTGGCGGCGAAGCGGGATGCCGCTGGCCCCAAAGGTGAACGTAGAGCCTGAATGTCCGGAGCCGAATGAGGCGCTGCCTGTGGGTGCAAAGCTGAATTCACTTCCTGCATGTCGGACGACTGGTTCGAAGGCGTTACTGCCCGCTTGGAAGTAGCAGTCGCTGTTTCCAAAGACGTATGTGGATTCGTTCCTTTTCTTTGCTTCGATGAATTCTTTAGTTTTTTGCCTGATGTTTTCAGCAATTTCATTGGCCTTCTCTTCGACAGTCTTTTTCTTGGCATTCGGTTCTCTCTTGACATCATGCGTCGGTAGGACATTTGCCTTTTGCGGTTCCTTTGGCGTCATTACTGCCTCGGCCTCTGGCGTTTCATTCACCAGACGCGGGACATGGACCCACTCGATCAACTGCTTTGCGAAAAGGTAGCACTTGTAGACCAGTATGCCTCCCAGGGTTGGAAGAAAGCCTGGGATCTTGGCGATGAAGTCCAGGAAGACCCAGTACAAAAATATCGCCGCAGCAAGTTCGATCGCGTTCATCGTAGGCGAATTTCCCCGTGTTCCACTCCACTTATATACTAGCACCCGAATGGGCCAAAATAATATTTGTACTGTACTCCCGCGGTGTGTAATGGTCGATCTGAATTTGGCGTCTTCCTATGTCCCCGCCTTCGTCTGTGTGACGAAGGGTCTATTCCTCTGTGTACTGTCGCTCTACCTCATCCCCGTTGGGGGTCTGCCTGCGCTCTGTGCTCTGGTCTTGATGGATCGCGTCTTTCTTAATTCGGACTTCATCTTGGACGTCAACGCTGCAGTGTTTGCTGTGCTCTGTGCCTTTGTGACCAACCACGACCGCTCTCAGTTCGGCATCCGCACTCCGGCGTCCTACTTCGTGGGTGGGCTCTGGGCCGTCCTCGCCTCCGCGCAATTGATACAGCCAGGCACGCTCAGGCCGCGCGCGGAGCTCTACGCCTACGCTCTTCTGACAGTACTCTTGTCCGCCACGCACCACGCCGTGGAGCCACTGCCCCAGTACCTCGCGCGGACCCTTGGGTATCACGCCTCTGTGTTGGTTCAAGTGTACTGGCAGCTCTCTGTGGCACAAGAGGAGCCACTGGTCCTCACACTCTTGCGGCATGGTTCAGTACTCGTCGCCCCGCCGCTGGTCGCCCTCGGGGCAACGCTGGTTTCCTGTGTCGCCGTGGCCATGAAGTGGAAGCCACCTGCTCCAATGGAGAGGGATGATCCGGACGTAGAGGCAGCTGCACTGCGGGAGGCGCTTGCCAGCAGGAAGGAGAAGTCGGGGAATTAAACCCGAATCACCAAGTCGATTTGTGAGGCAGTGACATGATCACCAAGTCGCAGAGTAGGTCGTAGTCGAAGCTGCTATTCAACTTGATGGCTTCAGATTGCTTGTTGCGTGCCGCACTGACTCGGCGAATCCACTTTCGCTCACCCGGTTGCTCCTTGCATACCTGGACGGTCAGGAGAGGTTCTGTGTCGGGATCCATCATTGTGACCTCGATGTAGTGTTCCTTCTTCCCAAAGAGCCAAAACCAGAACATCTTATTCGTGTGGCAGTAGGTGACATCACTGGTCTTGATCTTCTTCTTCTTGAAAGCAGCAATCAGACGAGTGACAGCTTCCATCATGCCAGACTCCGTGATGGCGACCTTGGTGTACAAGGACATGCGCTCCTTTGCAGGCGGGCTCATGGGGCTCTCTGTGACTGTGGGAAGGAGTGTACTTATATAGTGGGCCACACCATCAAGAAAAATTTGACCATTTAGGGTAGGGTGAACAAAAAAATTAATTAAAATCAATTTGTGCCGAAATTTCTTTTTTTTCGGAGAACTGGTCAAACCGGCTCCATAAAAGCAAACCACTATAAAAAATTTACCCATTCACGCCACTGCACCCACGGTGCCCACCACCCTCGTATGAAGCGCCGTTTCATCGACGACGAGGCCTCGGACGAGGATGGGGAGGGAGAAGAGGCTCTCGAGCAAGAGGACGATCAGCCTACAGCAGAGGACCTCGCCTTCATTGACGACGGGGACCACGAAGACGCAGTGAGCGAGTGCTCGGCCGTCCATGACTCAGAGAAGGAGGTGGACGAGGACGACCTGACCCTGCTTGAGGACAACCGCCGCGCCGAGAGGGGTTCCCGTATATCGAGGGTAGAGGACTCGGATTCAGACTCCTTTATTGAGGACGACGTGGGTGGCTACGGGGACTGCGATTCCGATTACGGGACAAGCTGTGACGAGGAGCCCTGTCCTCCACCCAGGGGAAAAATTTATATACCGAGGGCCAAACCCCCTGTCACTGAAGTGGCAGTGGAGGAAGCGCCGCGCCCGGTGGAAAAGGTCCCGCCACCTCCTATCCCGCAGTTCACTGCGTTCCGCGAGCCAGCGCCCAAGGTGGTGGCGAAGCCCGTGGCCACTTGGGATTTCATGCTCAAGGCGGCACAGCCATCGGCTGCCAAGAAGCCTCGGCCGGCAAAGAAGAGTAAGACCCCGGGGAAACCGGCATTTCACGAGCCAATGACGGGTATGGTCAGGACCGCCGAGGGTCTCTTCTTCATAGCCAAGAACGGCAATCGATTCCGCGTGGAGAACGGGAGCTTGGATTTGAGGGCCTTGAATAAATCGTAGTTGGTGCAATATATCGACGATTGCTTCGTGAAAACTATTACATAAACTTCCACACGATGTAGTGCACGATGCCAACGAGTTCGGTCCAGGCAATGGCCACGAGCTGCGTTTCGGCCTGTATTTCGTAGGAGCACGACTGTGCCATGAAGGGTAGGGCGCAGACCGCGAGTAGGCTGTAGGCGCACGTGGACACCGCGTCGGTGGCGAGATCCTGCATGCAGGAAAGGACGGAGTGTATGGAGCAGGCGAAGCACGCGGGGTGCGGGAACAGAATGGCGAGCGCGGTGACGTGAATTCCTATCTTGAGCGCGTCGTAGCACAATCTGTCGAGCGGCCTTGACGCAGTCGCCATGTAGACCAGGGCAAAGAGCGCCCAGGGCCCAAAGATGCACTGCACGGGTGCCGCCTCTTTCGTCTCTAGGATGCGCGCGAGTGCGACAAATGGGATTTGAAACATTTTGTTCAATCGAGGTTGGGTCGTTTTTATTGCCACGTCCTGTGGGGTTCCGCGATCCACTCGACGCCGTCGTAGTCCATCACCCGGTAGTCCTTGACGCTGTCTGGAATCTGGATGATCTTGAGCTCTGAATACAGTCCGTTGGCTTGAGGACCGAGTCTCTCCACGATTTCAACGAGGTGGTGGTTGTGGCGTTCGACGTCTTCGTCCAGCCCCCTCGCATAGAGGAGGTGGCATGCCTCGTCGGAAAGCCTGTAGCCCCCGTAGCAGGCGTTGATGACGACTTTCATGGACACGTCACTGTGAACCCGCGCCTCGGGTCGAACTTGATCTTCAACCCTCGAAGAACCTGTCGATCTTTTTGCAGGCGTTGTGGCCCAGTTGACTGAAGGCGTGGAAGAGTGTTTGGGTGGCGACGCCGTAACCGAGCACGGCCGTGGTGAAGGCAGTGGTGATGAGAGTGAAGGCTGCACCGTCCCTTAAGACCTTTCGCATGTGGGGGGACAAGTGAAGTCTGGGCTCGCTTGAAATGTTTGGTTGTTTATTTTAGTAAGCGAGACCTGGGATGTTGAAGTATTTATTCTGGCTCGTGGGGCTCGCATGTGGAACTCGGGTCGTCGGCTGGCTGGCGCTGCGCCCTTGTGGATTTCGTTGGTGTACGCCTGTCCCGGTGGGTTCTACGGTCCTGCCTGTCTTGTGTGCCCGGCTGACTCGTACTGCAATGGCACGACGCGCAGGGCCTGCGAGGTTGGGCTGAGGTCCGCTCCTGGCAGCAGGGAATGCTACAATGCCACGGGTGTAGATGTCGGACGTAGAGTGAGCGCTTCGGTGTGGTACGGCGACTTGGCTCCCAATCCCTCCAACGCGAGCTGTGGATGCTACAGGACCACTGCGGACGCCTCCGTTGTGTTGGACGTGGGCGCCCCAATGTGGCTCGGTGGCGTGAGCACTGCGAGTCTTGATGGCGCCTGGGTTCGGTCTTTTCTCATTTCGTATGGCACCGACAACGCGACGTGGAGACCGGTAGGAGGGCTCTACACCGGCAACGTCGATGACGTCAGTGTCAAGGACAGCGTCTTTCCCTTCCCCGTCTTCGCTCGCTTCGTCAAAGTTTCTGTGGTGGACTACTTCCTGTGGCCCTCGCTGCGTGGGGCTCTGTTGGAGGCTCGTATTCAGACTACTACACCAATCAGCGGGACAGTATCCATTTCTTTCACCTCGTCCACAAGTGGAACAGATGAGGCCACTACAGCTACTAGCAATGTCACTACTCATGTTAATGCCACTCCTGTTCCTTCTAGCAGTGTACTCGTTACTACCACCGCACCAAGTACCACCTCTGTTTGGTCCACCCATACTTCTTCTGAAACCTCTTCGTCATCATCTTCAACCGCTGCTGCCACCACTCCCGTACTTCCTGTGAGGTGCCGCCGACGCGTCAACATGGAGCTGGTCAATGGTTCGGGTTGCCAGTACGCGTGCAGGCCAGGGACGTACAATCATTCTGGCCACTGCATCGGAAAGCCATTCCCCGTCGCGCCCCCGGGCCGCTCTGGGCTGCTCTCTGTGCCCTGGGCGTACCGGCGTCCCCAGTCGAGGCTCCACAAATTCAAGGAGCAGTGGGCCCTCGAGACAGCGGAGCCACTGAGCTCGGAGCTGGCCGTGCAGCTGGACTTGGGGTCGTGGATGGCGTGGAGTCAGCGGCGCTGGACGCCTCATCTCAACACGAGCTTCGGCGCCGAGGTCTCTCTCCACACGCACTGGCTGCTGCTGCCCGGGGAGGTCCACTACGCGCTGCGGGTTCGTGCCCTGGTGCGCGGTGTCCTTCAAACGTATGCCCACGGCCGCTGGGTGCGCCACGGGGACTCCTCCTCTTCCTCTTTCAACGGCAGCGTCGAGTGGAGCTGGGGGCTGGGGAGCGGAATTCTGGGCGATAGCAGGGCCCTGTGCTCAGTAAAGTGCCACGGAGGGACCCTGCACCATGTACATGTCGCAAACTACACGCACACTATATTCAACACACAGAGGGCCTGCGCAAATGTGTCTGACGGTCTTATCTGGCTACGTAACAGCACGGAACTGTACGGAGTGGATTTACTTCTCGCCAATTACATCCGATCCGAGTGCGACAGAGGCACAGAGGCCTGGGTGGTACCGCAGGCTCACAGGAGTCTTGTGTGGTCTCCTCCGATCCAGGTGACTTGTAAAAAAAATTAAAGCCCAGTGAGGATGTTCATGTAGTAGACACCCCAGTTGCTCGTGTGCACGTCGACGAGTGTCTTGACGAGGGGGGGTGGGAATGCCTCCCACAAGGTGTGCACTGTCTCGTGGGTGTCGGCCTTGAACGTCTCGGGTTCCAGTGACTTGGCCACGTCCTTGAAAAGGTCGCGGAGCATCGACTCGTAGAAGCGCTCCAAGATGAAGCTCTGCGCCAACTGCGAGACCTTGTTGTAGTTTTTGTTCGACGGATCGGCGAGCGTGATGATGACTCGGTAGGTCGCCAGAACCACAAACTCACTATGCGACATCTTCGGGTCGTCGGGATACTTGCAGTGCGTGAGTAGTGCCTTGATTGCGTCCCTGTGGACGAGATTCTGCACGTACTGGACGTAGTTCTTCACGTAGCACTGGGCCATCCCCTCCATGGAACGCCCCGGCATCTTGAAGGGAGCCAGTTCGGTGAGTGCCTTCTTCTTGTCGAAGGGCAGCATGTAATCAAAGGGGGGTGGAAGAGGGGATCCGTTGATGGAGAGCTTGAAGACAGACATGGCGTGGAACAATTGCGTAGTCCTCCACTCATTGGCTGCCTTAATCACAACGCCGTCGTCGTCGAGAAGAGCGTTCATGTGAATCTTGAAACGTGTCAAGGGGTACTCTCCATTCCACACAGTCGACATCTCGCTGTACTCCGATAGAAAGGTCCTCAGAGTCTTGCGTTGGAGCCAGTTGTGGTGAATAAAATTCGCAAGCGTGTCCTTGGCGAGATCGAACGTCTCTTTGCAAGGACTCGCAGCGAAGCACTCGATGGCATACGTCATTGCGACGAATTCCGGGTCCAGTGGGCTCATGTCGCATGGCTTCAACAAATCGCGTGAAGAAGGGCACGCAGTAATCATGACGGCCCAAGCAATGGTCCTGGCGCTCTGATTGTCGATTTTCTTCGTTTCTTGGAAAGCGTACGGAAATTCGTTGAAGAGGTTCACCGGAATGCAGAGCAGCAGGACTTCGTTGAGTGTATCGATCGTGTTGGCATAGAAATTCGCCTTGTAAGCGACTTCGGATGCAAGAGCGATGAAAGGCATGGCCGAATGCCCAAACCCGGAATTGTACGTTTTTTTATAGGACCCGGAATTAAAATTGGAGGAGCGGCGTTTAAATTTTGACCGTTTCCGCTCGTGTTTTATTGAATGAAATTGAACCCGGAATTGCATAAATTGGCGCCTGGTTCTTCGGAATTCGTGAAATGGCGCTGTGCAGATTCTACGCAGACGATGGCGATAGGTTTGGTCCTCTGAAGAACATGGACCTCAAGCCGTTTTGGCATATCAAGTGCGTCACTACGAGCCGGGGAGACGATGAGTGGCATCGAGTGAGCGAAGACGAAGTATCCCTTGCTCACATTCTCGTTCGTGATAAGGGAGTGAAGCTTCAGCCTGGCTTGAAATACAAGTTCACCATCGAAGTGTATCCACCGACTCCCGTCGTCGACATAGAAATGAGTGGACCCGTATTTGACGTCACGGGCTACCGCAGCGTAAAGACCTGCGTGTTCGTCGTCAATCGAGAGTTCTCGTATCGCTACTATGGAACGGAGCACTGCGATAGGATCATGGTGCGGACGAATGAGATTACGGCCGGCGACGACAATGTTTTTGTGCGTCCTCGCTTCAACGTTTACTTGAACAAGGACGACCCGTTTACTCTGACGCTCGGCGAGCGCATGCGCCTCTCGGAGACGGACATTGACTTGGTCCTTCCTTCCGGGACACTTTCGCCCGTGCACTCCCAAGTCCTCCGTGCCAATAGTGGCTACTTCAGTGCGCTCCTCAGCTTCGGAACCAGCAGTGGCAAGAGTGTATTGGATGGAAATATGCTCAAACTCACGGACGAGTTCTCTGATGAAGTTTGGAACCTGGCCATCGAATACATGTACCGCCAGCAGATCGAGTGCAACGATATCGGTCAGCTTCAGGACCTCCTGGTGCTCGGCGACAAGTACCTGGTCAAGGAGCTCGTCGTATCCGTAGCACGCAGGTTGCAGGACTTTGTCGGCGACCGCCTCTACGAGAGGGCCACGCCCTACGTGATCTCCCTCATGAGCATGGCTGTCTACTACCAGACCAAGCTCGACTCTCGCGGCGCCGCCGAGATGCAGGATCTCCTCAAGTTCTGCCACGACCTCATCCACTGTCGCTGCCACGAGCTCTTTTCGCAGGAGAACTTTGTGACTGCATACGCGGAATTTATTTTCTACGAGAAGGAACTCCGCGGCGAACCCACGTCGGGCGCTCTGGCCAGAGCCGGCACTGCCATGGACAAGCCCCCGATGGTCATGCTCGGGAAGCGCAAGTGGAACACGGACTAAGTCTTTGGGTCTTCTTTTTGCTTCTCTTGGACTTGCCCAAACGTCTCGAGCGGGTTCTTCTTCGCCTTCTTGAGCTTTCCAAGCAGTATGGAGGCCAAGTCCACTGTGTGCTCTGGCTGGACCACCCCGATTTCGTGGAGGGTGCGGAGGTCCTCGATGCTCGATATCTCGAGTCTCGGCATGGGGATGATGTCGAAGTGGGCCTCGGCGCCCTTGTAAATGGTCCCGTACACCTCTGCCAATAAACACCTTAAAAAATTTGTCACGGACTGCATCTTTGCTTGAAATATCCTGCTCGTCCCCGTGCTCACTCCGTTTGTCTTGGACTGCTTCTCCCCGCTGTTGTATTGGACCGTGGTGACGAGCTCGGGTGGCACTCCCACCAGGGAGCACACGTCGATTTTGTACTTGGCCTGTAGCATGGCGAGGTCCGCGCAGGGCTTCAGGTCGGGTGCCTTGTCGAGGTGGTGGTGGGCGGGGAGGGTGTAGACTGCGGGGTGGTGGTTCATGGACCGCGTGTAGAAGAGGTCGTCGAGTTTGTCCGCGGGGGTGGAGGGCTTGACGGGGTGGAGGTGTCCGTACTCGTCGATGTGCTGGTGGAAGGTCCCAAAGAGCTCTCGGCGGTGCTGGTCGTGCGCGTATTCCTTGGGCTCGTTGCTCACAATGACACGGGCGGTGCAATTCCACGAGTCAGCGTGCGCTTGGCGCTTCGCCGCAGCCACCATGTACTTGTAGGACTCAATGATACCGGACATGGGACTCGGCACGGTGGCGTACATGACGGAGTTCTCGCACACGTTGTTGGGGGGCGACCACTGCGTCACGTAGATTTGGTCCTGCTGCTTGGATCCGGGGCATATGCGCACCACATACACGAGCATCGCGTCCTGAAACTGCGTGGCGAACTTCCTGTTCTCCTCGTTGGGCATCTCCACGGTCCACCGGAACGTCCCGGGCGGCAGCACCTCGGGCACCATGTCACCGGAGTCGAGCTTCATGAGTCGCCAGGGCACGAAGCCGTACATGTGCATCGCGCGGATCGAGGACTTGAGGAAGGGAAGGTAGTGCATGTCCATGTGGCGCTGGAAGTTTGGAGTGGGCTTCTTTCCGGTCATCGCAATCCCGTGCGCCAGGCACACGTTCTCGATTATATTGAAGCACTGCTGCACCACAGGCTCGTTGCAGCAAAGCTCCAGGAGCAAGTAGTAGGACTCGCTAATGTCGAGCGCGCGCTGTCGCTGACGGTTCATGGGGAGACAGGCAGCCTTATTTATAGGGAACGGTCTGCGACACTCTCGTTCCAATACCAAACAGTATAAAAACTAGGTGTGCTGTGGTGGTGAACTGCCACGATGACAGATTTCACAAAGTCGATTGAGGAGTTTTTCGAGAACACCACAAACGTGGCAAAGGAGAAGGGCTATTCGCTCAAGTTCGAGTTCACGGTCCGTTCGTACCAAAAAGGTCCAGACGCACGCCGCGTTCAGGTTCAGTTGACCAGGACTGAAAACATGCAGCTCTTGCATCCTGTCCAAAAAACGTATACCAATGAGTTTTTTCACGTGGAGATGGTGAATGGCAAGATCCAGTGGAAGGACAAAATGTTCATCCTCACCACCCCACACGTTACGGCTGGACGTTTCATCGAGGACTACCGCAACGCTTTGAAGGCGCAAAATGTCGTCGAGCCTCCTCCTGAGACAGCGCGTAATGTCGTCGAGCCTCTTCCTGAGACCACCTCTGTTCGTACTTTAAAGGCCAAGCCTGCTCCCAAGCCGAAGCAGACCTCGGTGAAGAAGGATCCACAGCCCATATGCGATGGAGCCGCTCCAGGCCGCAAGAGGGGCAGGTACACGGACAAGGAGCTGGACGACATGAGTCGCTCCGACCTCGTGCGCTGCATTCGCAAGCTCGAGGAGGAAGTAGCGCGCAAGTGATTTATTAGCAGTCGCCATTAAAGTCGAGCTCTTGATCGAAGGCAAAGCTGTCTTCGAGTCTACTAGGGTCGACCAGTTGGTCGAAGATAGATTCGTCTCCAAATTCATACTCCAGATCGCCGGCATAGCTTTCTCCGGGTCCACCAGAGATTTCCCACGTAGCTTCGTCCAATAGAGCAGAGTCATCGAGTCTGGCCCCTTTGGCCACGGGCTCAAATATGCTTGTGTCGACACTCTGTGTGGGAGCAGGGAGGTTACTTGTGGGTGCTGCTGTAGCCGTCACATCTGTTTGGGTAAGATTTGATCGCTGTTTAGCCATGGACTCTGCCTTAAGTGAAGCATACCACGGTTGTGAAATGCAGTATTTTCTGAGTCCAGACGCATTGGTTTTCTCGATTTCCAAGCTTAAAGCCATCTTCCTCCAACTGAGATGTACGACAGGACGAAGCACCTCCTCAGTGATCCAAGAAAAACCTCTTTCCAACCTATTGTAAGGTCTGTGTGTCGATTGGACAAGTGGATCTGGTAGCCAAAGATACCACCGTTGCGAAACTAAGTGTGCTTGGAATTGAAATATGTTCTCGACATTTACACCCACCGCGCGCGCCCTCCCTTTCCAATTAAGATGCATGAAGGGTTGAAGCATACTGCGTGTCACATGAATAAATATCTTGTCAAACAAAGAGAGCCTCTCATCGGACATGGCCTGAGCTACTTGCGGGTAGATCAGTCTCCTCCGCCACACCAAAATAGTGTCGAGTCCACGGTACCATGGCTGGACGTGGAGCCACTCTTTGTATAGTACTGGGTCGATGCCAAACTTGAGCGCCTGTTCCGATTCGGTCAAGGAGGTCTCGAAAAATATCACCAGACAAGGGTACAATAATCCTAACTTGAGCTTGTCCAATCCCGGAAACGAATGGAGTCTGAAAAGGTAATTTTCAGGCCTCAACCCAAAATGCTCTGCTTGCTCACGGGGACTGAGATGAGAAACTGCCTTCACACTGGCCGCCGAAACCTCCATCGCACAGTTGTATCCACATCGCGTGTGGCTTATATATTTTCGCGTCGCGATCATCGTGTTTATTAGCAGTCGCCATTAAAGTCGAGCCTTCAGGCAGCGCCGTCCCCAAGTCCACTAGGATCGACCCGTTGGTCGTAGGCAGGTTCGTTTCCAATCCCATTAAAGTCAAACTCTTGGCCGCCGGCATAGCCATCCCAATCAAAGCCGTCTCCATGTCCACCAGAGCTTTCCTGTGTAGTTTCAAGACCCCCTTCGTCCTTGCCAGGTAGAGCAGAGTCTTCGAGCCTGGCCTTCTTGGCAACGGGCTCAAAGATTCCCACGTCGAAGTCGTCAAACGGATCGACGCCCGGTGCGGGAGCAGGGAGGTTACTCGTGCCTACTTCTGCAGCCGTAACACCTGGTTGGATACGAATGGATCCTTGGTTTGTCGTCGACGCTGCCTTAAGTGCAGCATACCATGGCTGTCTAAGGCAGTATTTGTAAAGCCCTGACAGCTTGGTTTCCTCAAATCCCAAGGCTTTGGTCATCTCCTTCCAGTTAAGATGAATAATGGGACGAAGCACATCTTCAGTGATCCAATCAAAACCTCTTTCCGATCTTGTGTACGGTTTACGTTTACATATTGGTTTGTCAAGGGGTTCTGATAGCCAAAGATACCATCGTTGCGAACACAAATGCTCTTGAAATTGAAATATGTGTTCGGAATTTATACCCAATGCACGCGCCCTCTCGTTCCAATCAAGATGCATGAGGGGTTGTAGCATTTCACCAGTCACGTGAATGAATATCCTGTCATACAAACCGAGATCCACGTCTGATGATATTAGAGCTACTTGCGGGTAGATTAGTCTCCTTCGCCACACCAAAATAGTGTCCAATCCATAGTACCATGGTTGAGCACGGAGCCATTCCTTGTATTTCACTGGATGGATGCCGAACATATGCGCCTGTTCTGATTCCGTCGAAGACATTCCAAATACATTCACCAACCTAGGTGACAAAAGGCTTAATTTCAGCTCGTCTACATTTGGAAACGAGCAGATTTTCAATAGATACTGAGACGGTGTCAAACGAAAATGCTCTGCTTGCTCGCGGGGACTGAGATGAGAAACTGCCTTAACTCTGGCCTCCGAGACATCCATCGTGCGGTTGTATCCACATCGCATGTGGCTTATATATTTTCGCGTCGCGATCATCGTGTTTATTAGCAGTCGCCATTAAAGTCAAGCCTTCAGGCAGCGCCGTCCCCAAGTCCACTAGGATCGACCCATTGGTCATAGGCAGGTTCGTCTCCGATCCCATTAAAGTCGAACTCTTGCTCGCCGACAGAGCCATCCCAATCAAAGCCGTCTTCAGGTGCACCAGAGCTTTTCCATGTAGTTTCAAGAATCCCTTCATCCTCGCTCGGTACAGCAGCGTCGTCGAGCCTGGCCTTCTTGGCAACGGGCTCAAAGATTCCCACGTCAAAGTCGTCGAACGGATCGACGCCCGGTGCGGGAGCAGGGAGGTTACTCGTGCCTACTTCTGCAGCCGTCGAATCTCCTTGTTCCCTAATATTCACTACCTCTGTTCGAAGGGCAGCAAACCAAGGCTTAGAACGACAATAGTAAAACAGACTCATGCTATCACATTCTGGAATTTCTAAATGAAGCGCTATTTCATTCCACCTGAGGTTTCTCACCAACAAGGGACGCAGTGTCTCTGCTGTAATCCGAGAAACAAGGTCTCCATTTTTCGTTTTTGCTTCATCTGCAAGTGCTGCATACCAGGGCTGGGAACGGCAGTACTGATTGATAGTACTAGCTTTTTTTTTGTCATATCCCAATGCCGTGGCTATCTGTCTCCATGAACGATTTACATGTGGGCGAAGCACATCCGCAGTGATCCAAGAATACATGCTAGAGAATGAACGATTTACACGTGGGCAAAGCACATCCGCTACAGAGTCACTCGTACCAACGATTCGGTCAACTCCTTGTCCAATGGGTTGCTCATCGAGACTCGCGCTGGCCTCCGAGACATCCATAGCACAGTTGTATCCATCAAAGCCGTCTTCAGGTGCACCAGAGCTTTCCCATGTAGTTTCGAGAATCCCTTCATCCTCGCTTGGTACAGCGGAGTCGTCAAGCCTGGCCTTCTTGGCAACGGGCTCAGAGATTCCCATGTCAAAGTCGTCGAACGCATCGACGGCCGGTGTGGGAGCAGGGAGGTTACTCGTGCGTACTGATGCAGCCGTCAAATCTCCTTGGGTGGGTCTGGGCTTGGATTCTTGAAGCATTTCTTGAAACCATTGTTGACGATGACAATAGTTCCTAAACGACAATAGTTTATTCGGATCAATTCGAAGTTTCTCCATCCTTCCTTTCCAAGTTAACGCCAATAGTGGACGTAGCACATCCGCAGTGACCCACTTAAATTCCGTTGGAGAATTTTTTTTTTGATGCATTTCTTGAAACCATTGTTGACGATAACAGTATTGCCTAAACGAAATTATATTTTCGGGATCAATTTGAAGTTGATCTGCCCTCTCTTTCCAACTGAACCCCAATAGTGGACGTAGCACATCTGCAGTGACCCAGTAAAAGTTAGTTGGAGATCTTCTGCTAACTCCTGACCCAGTTAGGCGACTGGCTTGCTCATCGAGACCCACGCTGGCCTTCGAGACATCCATCGTACTGTGGTGCCCATGCAGCATATGGCTTATATATTTTCACATCAAAACTTGAAGGAAAAAAAAGTGGAACCAATCTACTTACTGGACACAGTCTCGACACGCCAACGCATAAAAATGAAGGCCTGCCTACCCCTCCTCATCATCGTCTTGTGTAAAAAATTCTTACAACTACCTCTTAAAGGGGAAGGCTCGCCCCTCGACACAGATGCGCAGCGCTGTGCTTTTCTTTTTAACAGGGTGTACCCTCTGCACAGCCTTTGTTCAAACGCTTCATCCAATGCGTCGCGTCCCATCTTCCGAGACACTACGCCGCCTGGAGCCTGTCGTTTTCGACGCCCCTCGAGGACCTCTGAGGCGACTGCGGATGACATGGGACTCTATCCGCCAGTTCTCGCTGGAGGTGACTACCTACTGCGCGACGATGACCCTCTTGAAATATGTGTGCTTGGCCGTCGGAAATGCCATTTTAAACATTACGAGGCACTGATACCTCTGAGGTCTCGGGATTCCGTATAAAATAAAAATAAATGTCTTCCGCATGCTCGAGCGCCTGCGTCGCGTCGTCGTAGATTACTTTTACCCTCCACCCGTCACATGGGACGAGCTCATGCACGTCATTACTCTGCTGGAAAGCATCGACCGCGACATAAAGATAGCACAATACGAACAACAGCTCACGAGCGACGTGTATAGGTTCGCCTCCATCGAGTCCGAAGTCGAGGGACTCATGAAGCAGCGCGCCGCAGTGAGCAGGAAGAAGCAGTCTATACTGAGTCGAGCCAAGAGGCATGGACCCGTCGTCGAGTACGACCTCTACGAAAAGTTTGTCTAATAAAAACACCGGCGCTGCAATACTTCACAGACCCGCGTCCCACTCCTATATAAACCATCTGTACGTTTGGTTGCACTCCAGTATGTTGTTCAACGCTCTGTTGGCTCTTCACCCCGTGGTCCCTTTGACGTACATGCAGTTGTTTTCCATTCGCGGCTCCAAATACGGCCTTTGCTACAAAGAAGACTTTTGCTTCATTACGCAGGAAACAATGGAAGACCTCGTTTTGAGGGGCACACTGTCTGTTTGCGGTCGTTCAAATTTGGTAGACCTAAAGTTGGAGCACGTGGTCGCCCGCTACATTGACCAGGCATTTGCCAATGCCAAGTTGGCTGGGCGCTCTACAGGGCACGTATTTAACCTCCTGGGGCTGATGAAACGGCAGCGCTTTCGTCTGAACTACTGGCAGCGCTTCAGCCATGCAGCACTCACTGACATCAAGGCGAAGGTCCGTCGGGACTCTCCTGCCCTGTTTGAGCACTACGATGCTTGGGAGTACTTGCTAGGCTGCCCCTACTTTCTGAGTTCCTTCTCCTACGAGGATGGACTGGATGTTTCGGACGCGTGGGATGCCTTGTAAATTTTATTAAACTGTTGGCCACACGCTTAGCCTCAATTATGCTTTTTCCCCATGTAGGACACGATCATCCTGGCGATGCAAGCCCGCAGCGCGTCGTCCCTCTCTATGAGGATCAAGAACTCCTTTTCGTAGCGCATGTACTCCTGAAGCGACTCCGCCCTCTTTTGGAGCTTCGCGACCTCGGCGAGGCGCAATTTTACCTCGTGGTGCCTGCTCCGCGCCTTCAAGATCGTGTTCCATGTGACGGCGGGCTCCTCGAGTTTCATAGATGCAAGGGGGGGTGATTTTGGTTTAAATGTCGGAGCCACAATAGGTCTTCCCAGGGACCCGGCATAGACGTGAATCGTATGGAGGAAAGCGAGAGCCGCGAGTGTCATTGGACAAAGTGACGTGGAGGTTTTTATAGTCGGTTTATTTAGTTGGGCTCCAATTCCAAGAAGGAGTTGGCGATCGAGACCAGTTCCTCGGAGACGGTCCCGCCAATGTCGACAGTGGCACCTTCATCAAAGCCCTCTTTTCCAGGGGCCAGAGCCTCGTCGTCCGGGGCGAGACCTTCATGAGAGTATGGGGTGATATCCCCATCGTCACTCTGGAAGAGAGCCCCGTCAGGGACCTCTGTAATGGAGTCAGGGACTTCCTTGCTGTACTGACGGTCGTTGAGCAAATCTCGATACCACTTCCGGCGATGGAAATATCTGCGAATAAGAGCCAATGGCATTTCAGGGTGCCCTATCCTCACGGCAATAGTGTTCCACTCCTCACCAATCAAAGGTTCCATCATTTCGCGCGTGACATTGTGCAGTTTGACGGAACACTCTTCATAACTAAATTTCTGCGATTTAAAACCTATTGCCCTGGGACACTCTTGGCGACGAGGCACATGCCATCCTTTCAGCATGAAAAATTGCCTTACCAACATAGAGTTCCGCTCTGGCTCTCCAAAGAGTTCCGCCCTCTTTTTCCAAGAAATATTCGCGACCCTGTCGAATTCCTCACGCGAGATCGTATCGAGGCGCGCGCGGTTGCACTTGAAACCGTTTTTTGGCATTACAGGCGGTTTGCTTCAAGGCAAGAGTCGTTTATATACGAAATGTTTACTGGCGGGCAAAGAGGGAATCTACAAAGTCTTCGACGTTGACTTCAACTGAAGCTGAATCATTGCTGTTGTCCTGGGCTGAGAAGTCAGTCACTGAACCATTGTCTTGGGCTGAAGCATACAGAGTGATCCAATCAATAGCAGGGAACTCCTCGAATTCCTGATCAAGACCAAAATCTGGAGATAGGTCCCAGGGTTGCGATTCCGAGTCACTTAGGCTTGTCTTCTGGCGTTTTAACAAACGCGCACTGGGTTTCTTTGGATGACCCGATTCGCAAAGCATATCTTGAAACCATTTCTGTTTATGGAAGAATTTTCGCACCGTGGTCTCGTGCGCCTCAGCAATATTAAGAACCACAGCTATCTCCTTCCACGGGCGTGAAATGATCGGCTCGATGTCTTTCCTCGTCACTGCACTCAACTTGTCGATGATTTTCGACATCTTGTTTGTTTTTCAGGTTCAGGTTCAACTTATATATGTTTGTGCTATATTAGCCAAGTTAAGTACGTACCGCATTGTGTATCTCGGAGCTGATACACGTGGTCCGCTCGCTGGATCTGCGTTGCGAGGTCGCGAGTTCGACCCCTTTTTAGTTGTTGATGGGTTCAAGTTTCCTGTAACCCAAGTATCTCTGATAAAAGCGCACAGCACATCCCACCACGACCAGACCCAGGAGGGCGCACAGGGCACTCATAGCCAGTAAAGTGTAGGGCGGTTCCTCCGGGGTCTCGATGATCTGGATGGACTGAACCCACGCAGGCCACGCGGTTTTGTTGGTCAGCTCTGACCTGTGTCGCACTTCTGCCGTGACCATAGTGAGGTCTGTGAGGAGGACGTGGTGTGTTAGGCTCCTCCTGAACCCCAAGCATATGCAGATACCTCGGAAGCACAGGGTGTTGCCTATGGCCAGTGGGATGCCCTCACACTCCTCCAAGGGATCTTTTTTTATCGTGGTGCACAGGTCCGCCAGGTAGGACTTGATGTGGTGGCAAACTTCACTCCAGTTTCTTCGAATGGTGATGGAAATTATGTCAGCGTGAGGCGAGGTACTGTTGAAGGGAAATGGCATGCCATGTGAGTGGTTGTTGAAAATCGGGATATGCTTGTAATCTGAGTGATTGAAGATCTGGATAGGATCGTGATCGAGAATTGGGATATGCTCATGATTTGAGTGATTGAAAATCGGGATAGGCTTGACATTGGATTGGTTGCCCAAAAGAGTTTTTGTTATCAGAGAGTGGTGGCGGGCCTCACTGAAGGAAGCCGTCATGAAAAGCAGGAACGGCAGCATGAAATCATTTGCTACTTTATATACATAGAATGACAGCCACGTGGGGTTCCTCATTCCAATATAAGCTGCATGAAGTGTGTCGCTCGATGGAAAGGTGCTGCACTGAGTACGCGCTGCACGCCATTCACGAAGACGAGACAGCGACGATATCCGCGATGCCGGGGACCCGCATACGACTCATGCCGACGCACTGCATCAACTTAGAGAACCAATTGGAGGGATTCCAGCAGACCGTGCTGAGCACCGAGCCCGGGTCCTCCCTGTGCGTCCACAGGTCCATGTTCTTCGGCCACTCCATATTCGAGTGCGTGACCACAGAAGAGCTCATCAACGCCGACGTGGTCCGCCTCCTGGCCCGCGACAACGTGTCTGACCTCACCGCGCTGATGCAGAAGATCGATGCGGACGCCCTGGGCCACGAGGCCAGCTTCGACTGCGTGCCCGACAACGCCGACGCCATCGCCGGTACCCACGGCGCCAACGTACGGATATCCTACGCGAGGGGTAAGAGGGCCGTCGACTCGAGGCGCTGGATGCCCGAGCTGCCCCAGGTCGTGGGACTCTACCACGCCATGGTGAGAGGGTACCAGAAGGACAGCAGGCAGCACAAGCTCTTCATAGGAGTGAGCGGGGGCTGCGCCAAGTGCTCCGACGCCTTCTACAACCTCATGATCGACGTGGGCGCAGAGTGGACGGCGCAGGAGGTCGCGAATTCAGAGGAAGTCTGGTGGCTCCGAAAGGCGTGCCAGCGATCAAGGTGCAGGGTCGCCTCGCAGGTGGCCAAGACGTTTGGCCTCAAGATTCTCGAGCAAATCGACGTCCACTCCTACGACCAGGAGCTCATCGGGATCCCCACCACCGACACGGTCGAGCACGACATTGTGCTCAAGCGCGACACGGCAACGAAACAAGACATTGTCACCCTCTTCAACTCGTGCTGCGACACCACGTCCCTCCACAACGGCGTCTTGTGCCAGATGAACTTGTCGGAGGGATTCTGGCTCTTCAAAGGGAATCCCAGGTCGTCAACCCGCACCACCTCCTTCGGCACCATGTACGCCCACAACTGCGAGGTTTTTCCCACGCACAGCCCCGTCTACCACCCGAGCCTCGGCAATCCCAGCTGCGTACACGGCTTCGACACCAAGATCGTCGTGCGCAACAATTCGCGGAGGCGCGCCAAGGGCGACAAGACGGTGTACCAGTGCTTCGACGAGGCGTTTATGAGAAAACTGGAAGATATGGGGTGGAACAGGGACCACGGCGTCGTGGAGATGGTGCCCATCGTGGTGGGGTCTGCCTAAAGCTCCAGGCGCAACAAAATGCTGCAGCCGCACACCATGATGCCCATGGTCTCCGCCGAGGGGATGAGTGGCTCAATCGAGAGGTAGAATGACTCCGCCAAGAGGGAGAGTGGCTCCACAAGGAGGTAGAGTGACTCCGTGAGCGACCCAAGCACATTGGTCGGAAGGACCACCAGCTCGTAGTAAAACAATCCGAAGATGCCAAGACCATGACCCAGCGAAATTAAGAATGCCTTTTCCATGTAGACACCCGCCGCCAGTACAACCGGCTCGAAGGGACCCGACAATTCCGCCAGAGTCACCAAGACGACCTGGAAGACGAACCGGACAGCACCCACGCAACATGCCAGTGCAGCGTAGATGCCAGCCTGCACCGCTGAGATGCCAGCCAGCACCGCACAGAGGCCCTGGAAGACCACTTTTACAAGGTAGAAGTCAATGGAATTCAAGTAGACCAGCAACTTGGCACAGAACAAACCAAGCACCACTGCCAGAATAGCGTCCCACTTGCACAGATAGAGGACATACACCAAGAGAAGGCCCAGCAATACCAAGTTTGATACGTCCCTCCATCCCCGAGGGAAGACGTACTCTGCGACACTGAGGCCCCCGACATACCGGAGGAGCTTTGAAATCCACTCGACACCCCCGTAAATGACAAAAGTGAGCCTCGGTTCTGGGCGCCCATTGAGAAAATAACGGAGATTGTGTTCGTTGAGCCTGTTCCGATAAACGCTGAAGGGGTTGACCACGATGAAAATCATAGCAAAGACGACCTGCATGGGAAAGGTTCGGGGAATGAGGTCCATGATGTAAATGGCGAGCCCCGCCACGACGAGAACCATAGCAAACGCCAAGGTGCTCAAGGCACTCTCGACGTTATTGTAGATCCTTTCAGAGCGCTCTTTCTGCTTATATTCTGCAATGATTCGTTCCTTCCGTTTCTGTTCTGCAATCTTTTGATCTTCGATAGCATGGCAAATCGCCACAGTAAAATCTGGCATCGTATGCTCGCTAAATTTAGTGCATTCGCGCCTTTTATACAAAACACGGCCATTCGTTTCACGTTTTTAGTAATGCGGGCCAGACACATCCATGACCTTCATCTACGAGCTCCGCGACCTGATACGTTGGATCGACGAGGACGCGCAACACCTCGACCAGAGCGACGTGATGGACGGGGCGCGGACGCGGGCGGTCTCCATTCTGCAGAAGTTCGTGGCCTTTCCCCACTGCGA
>Ga0172367_10001695_pt1 | contig 31417 bp, 27 predicted proteins | sample Lak10m_FD_114542 | JGI IMG/M metagenome (GOLD analysis project Ga0172367, IMG submission 114542) | Freshwater microbial communities from Kabuno Bay, South-Kivu, Congo - kab_022012_10m | ecosystem: Environmental > Aquatic > Freshwater > Lake | place: Democratic Republic of the Congo: South-Kivu...
CTGCTGAAACAGAAGAATGGAACATTTCGTAAAGAGCCGTTTGATACTGAAGAGTAAGCGGCAAAAAAGGATGCCAAGATGGATTTGAAACTATATTTAAAAGAACAATGCCAACGGGTTGATGCTGCTCTTGACCTGTATCTTCCGAAAGAAACGGAGCTTCCCCATAGTCTGCACAAAGCTATGCGATATTCGGTGTTTGCCGGTGGAAAGCGGGTGCGCCCGGTTCTGATGCTTGCAGCTTGCCAGGCTGTCGGCGGGGATATGGAGAACACTATTCCGGCGGCTTGCGCACTGGAGATGATCCACACCTACTCCCTGATTCATGACGATCTCCCAGCCATGGATGATGATGATTTCCGACGCGGCAATCCGACCAACCACAAGGTTTTTGGAGAGGCAATTGCGATTCTTGCCGGTGACGCGCTCTTGACAGAAGCGTTCAAGTTATTAAGCGATCCGGCGCTTATCCCGAACGTGTCGCTTGAAGCTCGATTATCGGTTATTCGTGAAATAGCATTCTGTTCAGGGTCATACGGAATGGTAGGCGGGCAGGTGGTCGATATGGAAAGTGAAGGGAAACCGGATATGGATCTGCCGACGGTTCAGTATATCCATACCCACAAAACAGGCGCACTTATCAAAGCTGCTGTCGTTGCCGGCGCTCTGCTTGGCGGCGCGGATGCAGAGAGGCTTGCATCAATTACCAGATACGGTGAAGCTGCCGGTCTTGCATTCCAGATTGCCGACGATATTCTTGATATCGAGGGGACGACTGAAGAAATCGGCAAGGACGCCGGAAGCGATCAGGCGAGGGGAAAAGCTACCTATCCAGCTGTCATGGGACTGGCTGCCGCAAAGGAAGAGGCTCAGGCGATGATGGACGAAGCTATGAATGCGCTGAAACCGTTCGGAGCGGAAGCGGATCCGTTGCGTGAAATTGCACTATATATTGTCAAAAGAAAAAACTGACCAGGAACCGGTATGACCATCCTTGATTCCATTAACAATCCCGATGATTTAAAAAAACTCCCCGTTAGCCGCCTCCCCGAAGTTTCCAGAGCGCTGCGCACCATGATTATTGAAACCTGCGCCGCAAATGGTGGACATCTTGCGCCATGCCTCGGTGTTGTAGAGTTGACCATTGCGCTGCATCGTACCTTTACCACCCCTTCCGACAAGATAGTCTGGGATGTTGGGCACCAGGCGTATGCGCACAAGATTCTGACCGGAAGACGTGACATCTTCAAAACATTGCGAACATTGAATGGAATCAGCGGTTTTCCGAAACGGTGCGAATCGCCCCATGATGCATTCGATGTGGGACATTCATCCACATCCATTTCCGCAGCAACCGGTTATGCGACGGCTCGTGACCTTGACGGTCGTAAAAACAAAGTCATTGCGGTCATCGGTGACGGTTCCATGACCGGCGGAATTGCATACGAAGCGATCAACCATGCCGGACACCTGGATAAGGATCTGATTGTTGTTCTGAATGATAATGAGATGTCCATTGCAGAAAATGTAGGCGCTCTTTCAACTTTTTTGACCCGTACCTCCAGCAGCGAATTTGTTCTGAAAATCAAAAAAAACATGGAGTATTTCCTGGGACGCCTGGAAAAAGGGAAAGGTCTCCTGCAGATCGCGCACAAGATGGAGGAGTCTTTCAAAGGACTTTTTACTCCCGGGATGCTGTTTGAAGCTTTTGGCTTCGATTACATCGGACCTATTGACGGGCACGATCTGCCTATGCTTCTGGAAACGTTTGAAAATGTAAAAAAAATGAACAAGGCTGTGCTGGTTCATGTTCTCACCCAGAAAGGAAAAGGGTATAAACCGGCTGAAGATAATCCATCCCTTTTCCATGGGGTTGGACCTTTTGATATTGCCACCGGAAAGGTGCATAAAGGGAAGGCCGGCGCAACTTCATATACGGCACTTTTTGGAGCAACATTAAGCAAGCTGGCGGCTGAAGATGAAAGAATTGTCGCCATAACTGCCGCCATGCCGGATGGAACCGGTCTGACCGGTTTTGCACGGGAGTTCCCAAATCGTTTTTTTGATGTCGGTATTGCGGAACAACATGGGGTTACCTTTGCAGCAGGTCTGGCAGCTGAAGGATATCGCCCCGTATTTGCTGTCTATTCAACATTTCTGCAACGGGCATACGACCAGATCGTCCATGATGTCTGTCTGCAAAACCTGCCGGTTATTTTTGCCATTGATCGTGGCGGTGTGGTCGGCAACGATGGACCGACCCATCATGGCGCCTTCGATCTTTCCTATCTGCGTCACATCCCCAATATAACTGTCATGGCGCCAAAGGATGAAAATGAGTTGCAACATCTTCTCTCAACAGCTATCAACCTGGGAAAACCTGTGGCTATCCGCTATCCCCGTGGCAATGGTTATGGAGTCCCGCTGGATCAGCATCTGAAAAACATTCCAGTCGGTCGGGGAGAGGTTCTGCGAGAGGGGAGTGAACTTGCCATTCTGGCAGTCGGCACCATGGTGTATGCCGCCATGGAAGCTGCGCAGATTCTTCAGGATGAGCATGGAATCTCCGTGACTGTGGTGAATGCCCGCTACATAAAACCGCTGGATGAAATGCTGATACTTGAGATGGCAAATAAATTCAAACATCTTGTAACCATTGAAGAAAATGCCCTTCAGGGAGGATTTGGCTCGGCGGTTCTTGAACTCCTTGAGTCAAAAGCACTTTCGGGAATCAAGGTTCTTCGCCTTGGCTATCCTGATGCGTACATACCTCAAGGGGAACAGCATGAGTTGCGTGAAATGCTCGGATTGCATCCAGCCGGCATTGTTGCTTCAATCCTGAAACAGCGCAATTAAACTGATGAAACCACAACCTGCAACGGAAAAACGGAGGGTCAGAAAAGAAATATTTTTTCTCCCCCTTTTTTTCATTTTATTTCAAATAACCGCTTTTTCAGTAAATGCCGATCCAATCGACAACGACCCGCTGATTCACAGCAGCTATGCCCATGAACTGATGCTGCGCGGTGAGTATGACAAAGGGATCGAACAGTTGCGGACTGCATACCTCATGTTCCCCCTCAACGAGACCCTGAAGCGGAACCTTGCAGAAGGTTACGCGGTTTATGGACACTCCTTTTTTAAACGTCAACAGTATGAGCAGGCTGATGAAAATTATCTCAAGGCGATGGAACTGTATCCGGAGGAGCCTGGCTATGCACTGTTGCGCGGTATTTGCAATTACCATCTGAAAAAATATGACATCGCCAGGTATGAGCTTGAACGGGCGCTGCAGAAAAAAAATGATTCAGTCGAGATTCTCTATTACCTCGGACTGGTGCTGTACGAAAGCGATAATCGTTTTCAGGCGATAGAGCGGTGGGAAGAAGGTTTGAGGCTTGCACCGGGGCGGAGTGAATTGTCCGCATTACTGGAAAAAGCGCGGAAGGAAATGACAGTAGAGGCGAGCATGGATCGTGGGCATAGCTCGCGATTCAACATAACCTTTGACGCTGGTGTCACCAGCACGACTGCCCAACTGTTGCTTGATGCGCTGGAGGAGGCGGCAAACACGATTGGAGCGGAGCTGGGACATTTTCCGGAAGCGCGCGTCCCGGTTGTTATCTATAAACGGGATGATTATAAGCTGGTGACCGATTCCCCCGATTGGTCTGGTGGCGTTTATGATGGTACTATCCGGCTCCCGTTTGCCGGATTAAAGGAAGTGACGCCTCGCGTTAAAGAAGTGCTGTTTCACGAATATGCCCATGTTGTTGTCTATGACCTGACACACGGAAATTGTCCGACCTGGCTTAACGAAGGGGTAGCAGAGTTCTTTGGTCGTCTGAACTTTAATCGCCCGCTTAATGAACTGGGACGTGCCGCTCGAAGTAATTCGCTGATAGGTTTTGAGTCGCTATCCAGTGGATTTACCGGATTTTCAGCAAAGAATGCCAACCTTGCCTATCAGCAAAGCTATGCTTTTGTGAACCACATTGTCACAACCTACGGCTGGCACAGAATTACCGGGATTTTAAAACTGCTTGGTAAAGGGAAGTCGCTTGAGTCAGCATTTGCGCAGGTTTTCAAGGATTACACCCTGAACTTTGAACAGATCAGGGGTGAGTGGCAAACAACTCTGGAACAGGCGGTAAATACAAAATAGTCCGTAATGCAGCAGATGTTTTTTTGCGAAGCCATAAAACTCTTCATTTCGTTTGATACCTTGCCACAAGCTCACCAGCCAACTGCAACTCCTGCTGTTTATCAGATATTTCTCCATCCAGACGGGCGGCAAGCAGCTCCCGAAGTATTTTCCGATATGCCGGACCAGGGTGCAATCCGAGTCCCTTCAACTCTTCGCCATTGACCAGCGGGTGAACCTGCCGCAACTGTGTCAGATAGTTTGAAACAATCTTTCTGACCATATCCTCACGGGCGCTTGCAGCAAGATACAGCAATGATTCAAGCGCCAGACCATGCAGCAGCTGATACAGATAACTCGGTCTAATTGCTTCGCCATGCCGTATGCTTCGCTGTAATGCCACGCGGGAGCGTTTCACACGGCTACGCTGCCCAAAGGTTCGGTCAACCAGAATCTGTGGAACTGCCAAGCGTTCAAGAAGCGCGCTGAATTCATCCTGAAGCAGATTTCCGGTACAGGCGAAAAAGTATACCTGCCACGCCTCGCAATGGTCAGGAAGATAGCTTAAGCGGAACCAAGCCAGCATCTGATCCGTTTCGTGAATAATTTTGAGTGAATCATTGTTTAACCTTAAAGAAGGATGAATAACCGGCATCACCCCAAGTTCACCCATACGCCTCAATGCGGCAGAAGGTTCCTTTTCCTTCAGAATCAGAACCAGCTCGTTGTACATGCGGGTTCCGCTCAATGAGGCAAGCCCGTTCAAACGAATCGTACTGCGAATCAGCTGTCCGGTGTGGGGAGCAAGCTTGAATCCAAGGCGCTGCTCAAAACGGATTGCCCGAAAGAGACGACTCGGATCTTCTACAAACGATAGGTTATGTAGCACTTTAATAGTTTTATTCTGCAGATCCTGACGCCCGCCAAAGTAATCTGTCACGACCCCGTAGCGATCGTGATTAAGGGAGATTGCCAGGGTGTTTATGGTAAAATCCCGCCGATATAGGTCATGACGCAGAGATGAACGCTCAACGGTTGGCAGCCCACCGGGAGAGTCATAATATTCGAGACGGGTACTGGCAATATCGACTTTCAAGCCATCCGGAAACAGTATTACCGCCGTTCCAAATGCCTTGTGGCTACGCATACGGCATTGATGATGTGCCACAAAATATTCGGCAAAAAGAATTCCGTCCCCTTCTACCGTTATATCAATATCAAGATTTGCGACACCAAGAAACAGATCCCGTACAAAACCTCCCACCACATAAACATTACTCCCAAGGAGATCACCGGTTGCCCCGAATTCTTTCAAGAGAGCGATGATTTCAGGAGATAGGTGTTTTTTAAGCAAGGTTTCAACAGAATGGTGTCTGGTGACAAAACCCATGGTTTCAACATCATACAATGCTTCAGGTTCATTACGGGTTCCGTTGTACAGATACCGCAATAGATCTGTGCGGGTGACCGCTCCGACCAGGGCGTTATTCTCAAAAACCGGCACAAACCGCTGATTTTCTTCAATAACAGCGTGTTGAATCTTTTCTATGGGGGTATCAGGAGTGGCGCTAAAAAAATCCGTATTCATGTATTCATCTACACGTTCCTCCCCCAGTTGGTGATAGAGAGCTTTTTCAACAGTTTTGCGTGAGATTATACCGACTGTTTTCCCTCTTTTTAGCACCGGCATGGAGGTACAGTTATAGCGTATGAGAGTATCCAGCGCTGCTGCGATGGAAATACCGGCAGTCACAGTTTTAACCGGGGATGACATAATTGTCCGGGCTGTTTTAAGCGGTATGATACAATTATGCATAACGAGTTCAAGACGTTCCAGCACCTGTTTTAGCGACTTCCCACGCACTGTCGCCGAAGCGGCTGTAGCATGACCACCACCGTCAAATGCAGCCATAATCTCTCCAGCGTTGACTTCCAACAACCTGCTCCTTGCCACCAGCGAGATACTGTTCCCCATATCGACAACCAGAAACAGTACATCCAGATTTTCCATATCCCTCATCAGATGCGCCAGACGTGAAACATCAGCTATATATTCCTCCGTAGAAGCGTAGGAGAGGGAAACCGTGATGCCGTTAATATCCCGATGGGTCAGATTTGTCAGCAGACAATCCATCAGAGTGACCTGTGCAGAGGTCAGACCACGGGAAACGTATTCTGCCACAATATTCAAATCAGCGCCCTGGAGCAGAAGCCATGCGGCAACTTCAAAATCTTCAACCGTTGTACCAGGAAAGAGGAGTTTACCAGTATCCTCATAAATACCGAGCATAACCGCTGTTGCCTCCATTGGGGAAAGCGTCAATTCCTGTTTGCGGAGTTCAGTCGCCAGGATGGTAGATGTGGATCCGCAGGGACGAATGGTTCCTTCGGCAGGAGCTATGCTTGTATCAGTTACGGGGTGGTGGTCAAAAATGTGAATTAAAACGGGAGAGTTTGTGATACATCTGGAAAGGAGCCCGATCCGTTCAGCTGACTGGCAATCAACCATGATCAGGGAGGAAACTTCATTGAGAGCAATCTCTTTTACGCGGGATAAGGTTGGAAGAGAGCTTCCATAACGTGCCAGAAAATCATGCACCCCCTTATCTTCGCCACCGGGCAACAGCAGCAGAGCATCAGGATACAGCCTGTGTGCCGCAATTACAGCCCCAAGGCAGTCAAAATCAGCATTGATATGCCCCGTAATCACACGCATCAGAGACTCATTTCCCGGAAACGGGCAACTGCATTCGGAATAGCATCTTCGGAGATATTACCGAATGCCAGCCGCAGATAACGTTCGAGACCAGGACCGAAGACCTCCCCCGGAAGAGATAGTATTCCAGCCTCATCCACCAGTTTTTTAGCCACCTGCCGCCCTGAAAGAGAACTGAATGGATGTTTCACCCATGCAAAAAAATTTCCACTGGCGACAATACGGAAACGGTTCCCTGGCTTGCTGAATGAATTACAAAAAAGGTTATGACGAAAGTTCATCATCAGCCGGTTTGCCTCAACCCAGTCATCCAACCTTTCAACACCATACTTTACCGCCATCTGTGTAATGCGTGGCTGGCACACCACCATACTGTCCTGAATTTTCAGCGCTTGCGTTATCAGGTCCGGAGAAGCCGCCAGCAAACCGGCTCGATATCCGGTCAGGGCATACGTCTTGCCAAATGACATAATCTGAATCAGCGTTTTGTGCCACTCTTCAATAGTGAACAGTTCGTGCGGCTGTTCCTGAATAAAATCAGAATAGGTTTCATCCAGAATCAACGCAATACGGTGCTTGCGAGCAAGAAGATACATTTCTGTCAGCAGTGCGGATGGAATCTGCGTCCCGGTCGGGTTACCCGGGTTAACGAGCACGATGGCGCGAGTTCGAGGGGTAATAAGACGGGCAATAGTTGAGGGATTGGGAAGCGCGTGACCCGACTCCTCGAACGGTGCGAAAACCGGTTTTATCTTCAGCGCTTCCAACCCAAGCGGATGGTCAAAATAGCACGGTGCCTGCAGAATAACTTCATCTCCGGCATGACAGAGCAGCAGAATGGCAAGCCAGAATGCCTGACTTGCACCAATGGTCAGACAGAGATTGTCTGGAGTTATTTTGGCGGCATACCTTCTCCGGTAACGCCCGCAGATTGCTTCGCGCACCTCCGGCAACCCTTCATCCGGCGAATATTTTGATGTCAGGGGATCGCGTACCAGCTCTTCAAGATATGACACCATCTCACGAGCAGGTGGATAACCGGGAACAGCCTGACATAGGTCAATTATGGGGAGGGAATCGTCACGCCGATTGGCAAGCCACTGTTTGACCTCGGTAATGGGGGGTGTCTTGAGAGTACGGATATGGGATTGAAGCGTAAAGTTCATGGCATACCTGCTAAACAAAAAAAGGGGAAAGCATTACATTGCCTTTCCCCCTTTGTAAAAAACCATTTCTATACCGGTTTCAAATTAAAGATGGCATCAAGGCGATGAGGATTGAGGCAACGAAAGCATACCATAGAGTATGTTGAGGAGCCGAAGACGAACCAACAAAGATGAGGCTTTGATTTGGAATCGGCATTATGATGCCAGGTATTCTTCTATTTTCTCCGCCAACGTACTGTAAATACGGCGGCATTCATTTTCATCCTTTTCCAGAAGTGTCACACGGAACCCCTGCAGAGGGGTTGAAAATGAGGAAAGCGGCACAACGCAAATCCCTGTTGCTGCAAGAAGCTGATACACAAAACGTTTATCCGGCGACACACCCGGTTGGTTAATAAGCCCGTCAACCAGCTCCTTCACTTCCGGATTGGAAATTGGAAGCGATTGAGAATTATTCAGCAGACCATCCTTGAACGCCACCGCCATATAAAAGGCGCCATTGGTGCGATTGACCTGCAACGCAGGAACCTTGCTCAAGAAATCGTAAGTGATATTGCTCATCTTCTCATAACTTGTAATCCGCTCTGCCAGATAGCCTGCATATTCAGCATGACGCGTAATTGCAGGAATAACCGCTTGCGGAAGAGTTGTGGAGCAAACTTCGTTCATCTTCTGTGTCAGGATAAGGTTGATGTATTTACGGAACTGCTCATCCTTGTTCCCATTATAAACCTCAATCCAACCGCAGCGGGAGCCGGGCCATGGGAACTCTTTTGAGATCCCTTTAAGAGAAATAGCCGGAACATCCCCAATCACATCGCTGATATTAACCGTTTTCTCGCCGTTATAGACGATGTTGATATAGACCTCATCACAGATGATGAAGAGATCATTCTGGCGGGCGATTTCAACAATCTGGCGCAAGGTCTCTTCTGTATAAACCATACCGGTCGGATTATCCGGGTTGATGATCATGATGGCGCAGATATTCGGGTTGTATTTGATATGGTTGCGCAGATCGTCAAGATCAGGGTACCATTTGTCATTCGGCTTGAGCTGAAACAGCGCCGGTGCAGCATGGGCATGACCTATTTCACCAAGGGTGTGAGTGGTGTATGATGGCGACGGCATCAGCACACGAGCTTCCGGACGGAGAGAACCATAGATCTTTGCTATCGCATCCCCAAGACCGTTGAAAAAGATAATATCATCCGGCGTAATCTGCGCTCCGCCACGGCTGTTGGTGGTTTCGCAGATAAACTCACGGGTTTCCAGCACACCACGGGTATGGCAGTATCCCCAGGTGTGGTTATCCATGGCAGCTTTTGCCACGATCTCCTTCATCCACTCGGGAATAACCTCACCCTTGACGATCGGATCGCCAATATTTTCCCAGTTAATCTTGACTCCATGCTTCTGAAGTTTTTCCGCCACATTGACGATGTTTCTGATTTCATAGGTCAACTCCCCGGTTCCGGGACGCACAAGTTCAACTCTCATTACTGCACCTCACATAAAAAATAGAGCATTCTTTTAGCATATTCAAAGCGGCCAGGGAAATAGAAAAACGGTCATTTTTTTGAGATGACTTCGTCATAGACCGCCTCGACGGCATCGGTCATGGCCGCTATGGTAAACATTTCCAATGCCCGCCGACATCCGGCAGTTCCCATCCTGGTGCACAATTCCCGGTCTGAAAGGAGGCGTTCGAGAGCGGATGCCAACTGTTCTGGATTGCCGGGAGGAACCAGAATACCGGACACGCCATCTTCCAGCGCCTCATCAATGCCAGGAGCATTACTGGCAATGGCAGGCTTGTTGAGCAAGGCCGCTTCAACCAGCACCAGACCGAGTCCCTCCTTGGCAATGGAGGGAAGAATCGCAATATCCATAACATTCATGATGCTGGTCGCATCACGACGAAAGCCGAGCAAATGCACCCGTTCCCCGATACCAAGTTCATCCGCCAGTCTGCGCAGCTCATCAGCCATATCCCCCTCGCCGACCAGCAGACAGTGAAGATCAGGATGCGTGGTGTTCAGCATTGAAACGGCTTGCAGAAGGAACTTCTGCCCCTTCTTTTCAGAGAGATGTGCCACGCAACCGATGACCGGTACATGGAGCGGCAGATCAAGCTCCCGGCGCATAACTGTCTTGTCCGTCAGAGCTTCAAAACGGCGCATATCGATACCGTTATAGGCGACTGATATCGTTTCAGCCGGCATCCCTTGTGAGACAAGATGTTCTTTGACACCGATAGAACAGGTCACAACACGCCCCGCAAACTGATAGCAAAACTTTGAGTTCATGGCATGTACATGAGCAACCGTCGGGATCCCAGCTATTTTACCGGCCACACTTCCCCATAATCCGGCAGTTGACAGATGGGTATGAATGACATCGGCTTTGACTTCTCGGGCAATGGCAGCTATGCGAAACGGGGAAAGAAAATTTATTTTTCCTGAAATAGCAGGAGTTCGGACGGCAAGAGCGGCTGAATGTGCAATTTCTGGCATATTGCCGGTTTCCTTGCACAACAGGGTAACACGATGGCCACGATGCTGGAGTTCTTCGCATAAAGCAAGACAGATCCGTTCAGCCCCGGAAAAACGGCGTTGGGTAATAACCTGGAGAATTGAAAGTGGTGCAGAAATCATTTCTTTACTGATTGCGCCCGATACACTTCCGGGTTCAGCGCTGGATCATTGTACATTTTGAATTGCTTGTACAGTTTCATCAGTTTTGTACCGGCCAGATACTCACCGGTCAGTTGCACCAGCGCACCATACAGGTCAAAACGCTGCAGTTTGAGCACCGCAAGACGATGAAGCGACTTCTGGCGGTGTTCATCGTCGATATCGTCACGCCGGCTGTCTTCAGCCATATGGTAAACCTTGAGAGACATGATCGAGATGCGATCCACAATACTCCCGGGCGTTTCCGAGTTTATAATCTGACCTGTCTGCTCCTCGACTCTTGCCGCAAGCTCTTCCAGTATCGTCTCATCAAGTTTTTCAATCAAGTCGTTCCGCTGCTGGTTGAACCGGTCAATATTGCGCTTTACCGTTGCAATCAGGCTGTCATCAACATCTGTACGACGAGCCTTATCTTCTTCATGCCATAGCTGATAGTTACGCCATGCAAGTTCAAGAGCAATCGGATTCAAGATCACTTCCAGAGCATCATGGTTTGTGGGATCGGTATGCCAATAGGTAATCAGTCGATCAAACTGTTCTTCCAGATTTTCAAGCTGCAACTGTTTCAGCATTGTATTTCTCCCTTAAAATTATTTTTCCAATAAAGTTTGTGCCGCAGCAAACAGTCCATCAACCGAAATAGCACGTCGGCACTCTCCATCCTTCTGACACTCGGTCTTGAGACAAGCCGCACACGGCATATCAGCCTGTAACGAACGATGCTTGTCACCTCGCGGCCCGTACATGGCGGCATTGGTGGCCCGGTAATAGGATACCGTCGGCGTTCCGACCGCAGCGGCCAGATAAACCGGCCCGGTATCGCCGCCGATTACCAGATTGCAACGGGCAATAACCGGAATCAGCTCCCTGATGCTGAACCAGGGGAGCAACACGATACTATCACCAACCGCAGCCTTGATCACTTCACCAAGCTCTTTTTCTTCCTGGCTTCCCCAGTTGATCAGCATGGTTGCGTCAGGCCAGGTGTCATGCAGACGTTGCGCCAACTCAATCCACCCTTCACGATGCCAGAGCTTGGTTTTCCAGGTCGTCCCGACTTGCAGCATGATACGCAAACCGGGGCGAAATTGTGCAAGATACTGTTCTGCATTCTTTTCATCATCTGCTGAGGAAAAGATACGACCCGGCAGTTCCATACCGTGATAATCAAGCTTAAAGAAACTGCCTGGCATCCGCAGATAGCGTGCCGCTACAGTTGTATCCTCTTGCAGAAAAGATATTTTACGATTGGTGAACAGGGCATTGATCTTTTCCTGCAGAATTTCTGCTGCAAACCCGACCCGCAACGGCGCACCGGTCAGCCAGGTTATGATACCGCTTTTCAGATTCCCCTGAAGATCAAAAACCACATCATAGTGCTGCTGTTGCAACTCACGCTTCAAGAGGGATATCTCGTTGAACGTCGCGGAAGAGAGTCGGTTCTTGCGCCATTTTTTTGTTCGTATGCAAAAAACCCGGTTGAGATACGGATTGTGCTCAAGAAGCGGTAGAAACTGTTCCTCTGCAATCCAGTCGATCACCGGATCAGGCGCGACCTGACGCACAAAATCGAGCACCGGCAGTGCATGGATGATGTCACCAAGCGAAGATGTTTTTATGATCAGGATTCGCATCAGATGGTTCTCACAACATAAACCCAAACACGGTATGCTCACTTTCCGAAAATTTTCGGGCGACAATGGTGAACTTTGCCAACCCCAATTCTTCGGAGAGTTGCTTCAATCGCTTTATATCCTTTGCCTCTGCCGTTAGCTTGACTTCAAAAGCCTCTGTTTGATTGACAACAAAATCTATCTCAACACCACTTTTCCTTTGGTAATAATTAACGTCCCCTTTGCTACGTAATGCACCGTAGACAGCATTCTCAAATATTGCGCCATCACTTGCCCTGGAGAAACGCCTGATAATTCCGGTATCACATAGATATACTTTGGGTGTGCTTCTGATCTCTGTATCGCGATTTTTGCTAAATGGACGCACGAGACTTATAAAATAGGTATGTTCAAGAAAGGCAAGATAGTTCCCCACTGTTTCGCGAGCAATCCCGAGTTCCTTAGATAATTTTTGTACATCAAGTTTTGCTCCGCATCGTTCCATCAAAAGAAGCATCAAATCCCTGATAGCGCCGGTTTTTTTAAAATCACCCAGTTGCTTCACTTCCATTTGAAAATATGAGGTAAAAATATCGTCCAGCATCTGCTCTTTTTCGCGCACGCTTTCTTTGAGTACAACCCCCGGAAACCCACCATAGCGCAAATATTCCTCATAGTAACCGTCAAGTCTTGCACTTATTGCACGGGTCGGCGCAGATTCAATCACTGACATCTCAATCGACGGTTGCTTGAAACGAAGGAATTCAGAAAAATTGAGCGGAAACAGCTCAAACAGTATCTTTCGCCCTGCAAGCGATTCACTAAACAGGTTCTTCAAATAGAAACTTGAAGAGCCGGTAAGAAAAAATTTAATGGGATAATGGTCTGCCAGATATTTAACAATGGAAGGAAGTTCTTTGAGAAGCTGTATTTCATCAAGAAAGACATACCCGCGATTACGGACATCAAGCCCCATAAAACGGAAGGTATCTACAATATGGTCATAGTTTTCCTCTTCAAAAATCTTACGATTTGCCGGGTTTTCAAGATCAAGAAACAGCGTGTTATCAGAAGCTATTTCAGCTTTTATAGCATGCAGCAAGGTTGTCTTGCCAACGCGCCTCATGCCGGTAATAACAATTGTTTCCGGTGAAGATACGTTAGATAGTATGCTGGACAAAATATCGCGCTTTATCATGTTCACACCTTACATAAAGCACTACTATTTGTAAACTTTATTATGACAAAAAGGTATCAAACAACAAATAACATAAGAGTCTTGGCAACTATTAGTTAAATATATTAGTCAGATAGCATATTTTATACAATATGAAACTTGAAAAATCAAATTGCATAAAATTATGTCATTTATTATCAAGCAAGGATGTTATAAATATCAATTTTTACCCAGTAAACGTTTTACCGGAATACGGACATAATCTTTAAAAAGGCTATTCAGCCCCTTTTTATAACGGTACCAAGACACTCCAGCCTCGACATAAAACCGGTTTTCTTCTTCGCGGGATACCTCAGGTGGAAGACTTGCACTGAAACCGCCTTCGTAATAATTAACTATGACCTTATCTACAAACCTGCTGCGATTAAGACCATAACGTTGCAGTAACTGATACGTCATTACTCTATCAGCCATTATTCTGAAAGATATATCAAACGGGATAATGGTTTCACGGCGGTAAAGCACCGCTTGATGACATAAAGGCATTCCCTTCAAAAAACGGAAGCGGCTTTTAAGACGTTTGCCCTTAATATAGCTCAAGCTACCATCCGGGTGAAGCATCTTTGCCTTCCCATACACCATGACCGGTTCATCCTCAATCACCGCCAGCAGTTCTTCAGGGTTTATCAGCAGTTCATCACCGGCATTCAGAAAAAGCAGGTACTCTCCCTTGGCAAGAGAGATTCCCTTGTTCATGGCATCATAGATGCCGTGATCCGGTTCGCTTACAAGCCGGTCAATCAGACAACCCGCTTCTTTTGCAACATCAAGAGTTTCATCTGTTGAGGCTCCATCTATCAGCAGATATTCAGTATGTTTTCCCTTATAACCGGCAATCCCTTCTAACGTTCGGCGAAGTCCGGTCGGGTCGTTACGAACAACAGTGATTATGCTGATCAGTGGTGACGGCATCGCTTCAGGATTCATAGCGATTCAAGGGGTGGTTCTTCAGATTATGTTCCCGGAGCATCATATATTTCAAGAAAGTCTGAGTGGCAGTCAGCACGGCGATTCCCAGCCCTTCAATGCTGTCCAGGAATCCGAATCTGATTAGATATATTTTTATAAAGGCTGCCGGCGGTCTCAGCAATAGATCGAAATAAGAGCATCTTTTTCCGGCTGCAGCCATTTGCTCGGCTGATAGCATGGCATACTTATTTAGCTTATCGATGATTTCAGCAAAGTTGCGAAACGAGTAATGCAGCATGTCAGACCTGCATGCACCAACGGTTCCGGCAGCTTCCACTCGTTCGTGTACAATGCTGTCAGAAAAGCGGGCATGTTTGCGATGAAACAGCCTGATGGTTCGGTCCGGATACCAGCCGCTGTGTTTAATTTCCTTGGTACCGATAAAGGTGCGTCTGGGCACAGTAAACGCGTAATAGGACGGCTCCGGGCAGACTGTCTTCATAATCTCCTGGGCCAGCTCCGGAGTAGCCCGTTCGTCACAATCAATATTAAAAACCCAGTCATTACCAGCCAGATCAACCGCTTTCTGCTTTTGAAGGCCAAATCCCAGCCACTCGACAAAATAAAGCCGGTTTGTATATCTCAGCGCAATCTCCTGGGTGCCGTCACTGCTTCCGGAATCAACAACAATGATTTCATCCGCCCATAGGACACTTTTCAGACACTCCTCAATATTTCGGCTCTCATTTTTTGCAATGATTACAACCGATATTCCGGGATTGGCAGTCATGGTGTCATGCTGCCAGTCTGGCTGTGATAATCAGGGTATTTCCGCCCATCAGAACCGGTTCGGAATTGTTTTCGCGCATGCCGTATTTTTTTTCACCATCTTTGCCGCGAATGTAAGTAATCAGTCTGATCAGGGCCGCCAAAGGCCATAGCAGCCGCTGACCTGATTTTACCTTGTCGATGTGCAGAGATGAAATTTTGAAACCGGTAAGCTCCAAAGCCATTTTCAGCTCCGGAAAGCGAACTCTGTTGATGTGAATCATGTGGGAATCGTCGTTATATTCGGAGACAAGCTGCTCCTTTGTGACAACAGATTCCGGTGTACCGTACAATAGCTCTTTCAGCCTGTTTTGCAGATTTGAATAGTTAGGAATACTGAGTATAATGGTGCCATTCGGCTTTAGAATTCTGGCAAATTCGCGAAAACAAAAGAATACATTTTCGACATGTTCGGGACCTTCGACAAAACAGGCATAATCAAATGAACCGTCATCAAAGGGAAAACGTCGATTCAAGTCAGCTCCGACAACCATTATTTCAGGGTTTTTGAAATATTTCGGAAAAAGATCTCCTCCGGTAACCTGAAAGCCTTCATTGTGCAATCGCCAGGCCAGAGCACCGGCTCCGGTAGGCATATCAAGTAGTGTTCCCCTTGGAAAATCAGCCATAACCCTGCTAATTGCCGGATGAATTTCGCGACGGGAAAAGCTGGGGAATTTTCTCCCGTACACTTCGATGTCATCTTCCTGCTTATATGTTGGTCCAAATTCAGCCATTACAGCTCCTATCGTATCAGAAGAACAATCGTCTTTTCAAATCACAGATGAACTGCCTACCCTTAAACCCCGCTGTACGTCCAGGCTCCGCCAAAGGCCCGGTGCAGGGTATCCCCATACGCAGATAATAGTGGTTGAACATACGGGCGCTGATGCCCCATTTCTGTGTAAAGAGCAGGTTGGCCCTTTTAACAGCCTTTTTCTTCAGTTTGTTGGTGGAAACCTCAAGAAAATGATAAACCTTGCTAGAACCGACCCCTTTGAAAATCCTCACTCCTGCATGCCATAGTTTCATACTGAAGTCAGGGTCAGAGTAGAAACCAGGGGAAAACTCCGTACTGTAGCCACCGATCAGATCCCACAAGCGGCGATGGACTATGTTTGGTGGCCAGGAAGCTCCGTTCCAGTCATTATATTGCAAAGTCTTGCAAGCCTCCAGCAGCCCTTTTTCGTTGAAATCGGCTGGTGAACGTCCAAAATCAAACGGCGCCAGAGCACACCCTTTTCCCACATCTTTTGGTTCAATAGCAGTGGAGGAAAGAAAAAAATAATCGTGTCCCAGCGCCCTGATCTCTTCCAACAAATAGTGATCCCAATCCGGACATACATACATATCATCGTTCAGGTAGGCGATATAATCCGTTTTTGCCAGACTGCGTGCAGCATTCAAAGCATAACAGACACCGACATTCTTGTTGCTGAAGGTATGATCGATCTGCTGCTCTTGTACCCACCCAAGGGTTCCGTCACTCCCCTCATTGACATGCAGAATGATCTGATGAGGATAACGGCTGTTCTTGCGAATGCTCTCGACACAAAGTTTCAGGTATTCCAGGTTGTTCCAGCTCGGAATCAGAATGGAAAACAGCGGCGCTGTGTCGTTATCGTAGCTTGTGTAGCTGATCATGCGAAGAACGCCCGAACGTTGGTGATGACATACACTTGCTCGGCTTCAGTCAGTACCGGGCTTAAAGGCAGCGAAAGAATTCTTCCCGCCAGCGACTCGGTCACTTTCAGTCCGGTTAATCTGGCGCTTGAAAAAGCGGGTTGCAGGTGACAGGGGATCGGATAGTGGATGATGGTCTGCACTCCCGATGTCTGTAAATGCTGCTGGAGCCGGTCGCGTGTCCGGCTGTCACGGCAGGCGATGACGCATAGGTGCCACCCCGGTCGGCATCCGGATGTAACCGCCTGAAAAGCGAGCGGAAGATCACCCAGTTCAGTGCAATAGGTATCCATCAGAGCGGTCTTGCGGTTGTTCCAGTTTTCAAGATACGGCAGCTTCACCGCAAGCAGTGCGGCCTGAATTTCGTCCAGGCGGCTGTTGATTCCCAGCGGCGCCACAGCATGGTAGCGGTCCTGCTGGCCGTAGTTGCGCAACACCGCAAGCGTGCGACAATCTTCAGCGTCAGCGGCACAGACCGCGCCGCCGTCACCAAGGGCTCCGATGTTTTTGCTGGGATAAAAGCTGAATGCTCCGAAACGACCGATGGTTCCGGCCTGGCGGCCATTCAGTCTGGCGCCCTGGGCCTGGGCTACATCTTCGATCAGAGCCACATCATCCCGGCCGACGGCGCGCAGTGCCGCCAGGATACCATCAAGGTCGCACATGTTGCCGTAGAGATGAACGGCAATAAGCGCTCTTGTTCTGGGTGACAAAGCTCCGGATATCTTTTCCGGGTCAAGAAGCCAGCTACCTGGATCAACATCCACCAGAACCGGGGTGGCTCCGGTGGAACAGATGGCTGCCACGGTTGGAATAGCGGTGTGAGAGACGGTAATGACTTCGTCGCCGGGGCCGACGCCGGCCGCCAGGAGTGCCAGAGTCAGAGCATCAGTGCCGGAGTTGCACCCGACCGCCTTGACTCCTCCCAGGCTGTCCGTCAGTGATTTTTCAAAAGCCTCGCACTCCCGACCCAGAATATACCAGCCGCTGGCGATAACCCGCCTGGACGCCTGATCGAGTTCCGCTGATATCGTTGCATTGAGGCGCCCTATATCGAAAAAAGGAACCGGCATTATTCATCTCCCAGGTAATAGTCCATGTTTTCCAGGTAATACGCGATAGTCTCGTTCAAACCCTGCTCCAGAGTTACAACCGGCTGCCAGCCGGTGGCGGCCCTGAATTTATCGGAATTGCCCCAGAAACTGCCGATATCTATTTTCTTCCGCTCGTCAGGAAACGGCGTCTTTTCGGCTGATCCTTTGCCGCCGGCTCGCATCAGCTGGTCGGCAACCTGGAAAAGTGAGGCTTTTTCTCCGCTCAGGTTGAAATAGTCCCCATAGCAAGCGGGGGTGGCTGCTGCCAGAAGAAGGGCGTTCACAACATCATCGACATGTGTGAAATCCCGAATCTGGTCTCCTCCTCCGAAGAGCTGGATCGTGTTTCCGGTGACGGCGCGGTTCATGAACCAGCCGATGAAACCCTGGCGGGCGTTTTTGATCAATTGGCGCGGGCCATAGGTGTTGGTCAGGCGCAGTGAGACCGTTTTCATGCCGTATACCCGGCTGTAGAGGGTGTGATACTGCTCTCCGGCCAGCTTGTTGATGCCGTTCACGTCGGGGGGGTTGATCGGGTGGCGCTCGTCCACCGGCAGGTATTCCGGAGTGCCGTAAAACTGGCGCGTGCTGGCATAAACGATAACAGTGGAAGGGTTGAACTGCCGGCAGGCCTCCAGCAGCACCAGTTGCGCCCGGACGTTGATCTCCATATCCATGAGCGGGTCGAGCATACTGTCCTGATGGCTGACCTGACCGGCCAGATTGAAGATGAAATCCTTGCCTCGCACCAGATATGAAAGGCTGGGCTGGTCGCGCATATCTGAAAAGTTGATGGTCACCTGATCGCGCACCGGAGAGAGATTGAAAAGGTTGCCTCCATAGCCGGGCAGCATCGAATCCATCACGGTGACAAGAGCTCCCATCCCGGCCAGTTCTATGGCCAGGTTGCTACCGATGAATCCGGCTCCGCCGGTGATCAGTATCTGTTTGTCAGCGAATGACATGAAATTTCCCTTTCAGCTTGTGTTCGATAGAGCTCCACAATGATTTTCTCCTGGTGGGCAGAGGGGTCTTTCCTTTCTGAAATTCTGGGAGCAACCGCTGCACTTCTACAAGCCGGTTTCTGAGGGCATGGATATAAGGGCGATAGATAACGTTAATTGCGGCACCGCTCAGCCGATAGCGGTTGAGCATGAACGAATCATCCTCATACCAGCTAAGATCATGAAAATGATAGAAGACAACCGGCACATGATTAACCTTCGGCCCTTCCTGCACCTTGTACTGCTGAACATTCCACGGGGCAACCCCACCACCAAGGTGTTGCAAGACATGGATACCCTCAAACCGTTTCGGCCAATCATCAAGATATTTCTGGTCCCCGAATTTTCCATCTTCGTGACGGTTATAACACCACTCCAGTGTACGGTCACACCACCAGTCCAGTGTCTTTAGACCATTCCTGTCTGCTATGAAAGTCATAAACTGTACACAGTAGATGCCACTGTTAGCGCTCTGATCATAGCGAGATGTATAGCGATGTTCCGTTATCAGTACCGATCCGCCGTACTGCCTGAATTCATCCAAAAGCATACCGGGGTCAGAAAAGAAGAACAGATCAGCATCAAGATAGGTCACCTCGGGAAGTTTGAAACGCTCGATAGCATCGCGAATAATATGTGAGGTACAGGTCCAGCAATATTCTCCACGGCTACGACCAGGTTTTATAGCCAACAGCTTCGGATTTTCAAAGTCAGCCAGCGAAATCGGCACAAGGTCAGACAGAGAAAGTTTTGAGAGTATTTCGTATGCTGTTTCATCAAAACAGTAGACGTACAGCTTGAAGCTTTCGCAAGTTGCACGTAGCGAATGATACAGCGCCAGGCCACGTGTCAGGTAGTTCGAATCGAAAAGGGTGCAGAAGGGAGTAGTATTGGATTTGATCACACCAGTTCCTTACGCTTGAATATATAACCGCGCTCCCTTGCTATGACATCACCCAGCTCGATCATGGAAACTAAGGAATCAAAGGGAGCCATCAGCTCGTAGTTTTTTGAAAGATGGCTCAACAGACGCTCCTCGCCCAAAAACCATGCAGGATAGCTGGCGCTATATATCTCCGGCGGTACAACTTGAACTGTTAGCCGGTCAACATTACCAACAATGACTGGTGTACGGTCAATAACTATATACCGGAATCCATGCGCTATCACACCATCCAGCAGTGCATATGGATTCTCAACATAAGGGAGCACACTAGCAAATACGACCACATTGCAGGGAGACTCCAGCAAACAATCCGAGATGTTATTAAAAAAACGCAGCTGGTTGTTCGCAAACTCTTCACGGCCACAATCAACAAAGCCAGGCTGCTCAACTACGTTCCATCTGAAAAATGCCAAATGGTTTAAAAAAGAACGATTCTGGAAGTAGCTACTCCCAAGAGAACCTCCGAAATCAATAACATCCAAATGATTACCTTCTCGGGAGGCAATCCATAACAATGCAGAAAGTAGCGGCCAAGAGTACTCTATTTTATCAAACAGCACCGAGTCCCTTTCGTAGACTGCGGCACCATCTCGTACCTGCCGTAAAGCATCACGAACCTTGAGAAAGATAACCGCAGCATCATAGCCTGCAGAATCATGTTGTGCTTCCTGCCAGGACGCGTAATTTCCGCGATAACCGGGCTTTTGTTTTATTAGAGGCATGTTCTTCAGTATGTCAGTCAATAGCTTCATTTTCTGTTGCCTTCACTGCAGCTGGGTAATACTCTTGATAACGCATCAAACTCGAACACTTCAAGCCATGAGTCCTGTGAGAGGTTGACTATTTTGCGTTCTTGCTGTTCGTGTTCGAGGATGTTTCTATAAAATCGATATTGTCGAAAAACGGCCAAGACTTCCTCAAATGATTTCTCGATACCACTCCAGTTTGAAAGGGCATTGCCGCGCACATCTCTTTCGGCGTCATAAAAATTCTGGATGCTTTTCTTGTAATCTCTCAGCACGGTATGGTCACATCCCAGCAGGTATATCCGTTCGTATCCCATATAAATCAACAATGGCAGCAGCATGAGCGGACCAGTTTGTGGTGACATGACCGGTCCGGTTATGTCGACCCTGCCGTGAGGAGCAGCTAATGAAAGATAGAGGTAATAAACCCTGCGGGAAGTAAAAATCTTGTTGGCAATGACAAGCTCCCGTGTCGAGTGATCGAGGATTATGCTGGTTGAAAGTGGCAACTTCTCATCAGCCTGCCGAAGCCAGTTTATATAATTATCCAGTATCATCGGTTCATGATATGGTGCAAAGGCGTGAAAAAGCGGATTAATTGTCTGCAAATCATCATGCAGGTAAAAATTGCTTAAACTGAAACAATCTTCCCCGGCTAATTGCGTCAGGTCTTCCAGATTAATACTAGGACCGGTTGCCAGCAAAAATGCCCGCTTGCTCTTGCCAACATCTTTAAGTTCGATATTATTTTTGATGTATTGCCGGGCCGGATCAGTATAGAATCTGAACAATCGCTTGTAATATTTCAGATTCTGGCGTATCGCGGCAAATGAAGTACTCATAAGCAAACCTTCTCCATATTCAGGTTTAGCGCCCGCATCACTCCCTGTCGCCAAAACCGTCATTACGCTCTAAAATCATCTGTTCCATCCGCAGCCAGTCCTCAGGTTCGTCAATTTCGAGCGCCATGTATTCAGGCATTTCATAGACAGAGATCTTCCCGCCCAGACGGCAGTGGCCGGATTCCAGAATGTTGCGCCTGGTAAAATAAAACGCGCCATTCTCCATGAGTGTCCCGCGGAACTGCTGCCGCATCGGGCGGTGGAGCGGGTCATAATTGATGGCTGTGCCGTCTTCATTCCAGAAAAAACGCTTTGTGCGAACGCAGGTGAGCAGAGAGTCGGCCTGTTGCTCGCTGAATTGCTCAAATGCCAAGCGGAAATCGTCCGGACGCGTGAGAGGCGAAGTAGCCTGAATAGTTGTCATAATGTCAAAATCCATCATTGATGCGGCATGTGTCATCACCGATTCTGTCGAAGCCGTATCGGTGGCGTATTCAGCTGGCCTTATGATGATTTCTACCGGGGTTTCCAATATTCTAACAACTGCGGCAATTTCTTCGGAATCGGTAGACACGCAAATCCGATCGAAAATTGCCGCTTCGTGCGCCGCTTCAATGACCCAGGCGCACAGCGGCTTTCCTGCCAGCAGCTTGATATTTTTCCTAGGAATACTTTTCGAGCCACCTCTAAGCGGAATAAGAGCAATGTTCATAGTCCTTTACCATACGATTCAAGACTAATAAGTGCCTTGTACATCCCGGCACCATGATGATGGTGGCCACTCCAAATTTCGGGGACCCACGAAAAAACAGCAGGAGTGATTGCTTCCAGAAAAGAATCAAAATCCAGCTCACCTTCACCGATCTGAAGCCCCTCGCCGCTTATTCCAGCTGCGTCAGATATATGCATATGCCGCACATATGGCAGTACAAGTCTAGTGTATTCAATCAGATCGATCTGATACTGATTGCAGTAAAGTAGAGCATGGCAGACATCGTAAACCATTCCCAAGCCAAGTTTTTTGCAGAAGAGTACCATATCTTCCGCTTTCATAAAACCATGCTGATGCCACTCTCCTCCAAGGTACCAAGGTCGGGGTGGTAAATTTTCCGGCAAAATTTCAATCTGTTCCGGCGAATATTTTAGCTTGCGGAAATTCCATATGGCACGGGTGGTCAGTTCGTGTGTATCAACCTTTGACTGGCAGTCCAGAAACATACCTCCTAAATGAACAACAAGCTTTGGCCGACACGTCGGAAAACCTACTGCTATTTCAAGAGTTTTGTCAATTGAGCGTTGAAGTATTTCCAGCGACCGCACTACCTTGTCATCATCAAGAGAACAGATGTCAACTAGTTCACGGTCGAAAATTTCTGGCGCATGCACAATCAGGCCAGAGGTTTTAGAACTACCAGAGAAGGGCACATCGAGGTCACTTTGCGAACAATGAAATTCAATCACCGGTGTATTCAGAACAGTATACTCGTCAAAGTCGTGGAATCGGCACTTGACCCCCCACTGTTTGGAAAATGAAAAACTCTTCCAGTCTGACAGCAGCAACTCCTGTTCAAAATCAGCCTTGGCAATATAGACTCCACAGGTAATATCTTTTTTTAGAACCATCCCGTAATATTTTTCAATTTCATGGGGGAAAATCCCCTTGCCGGGAGCTTTGAATTCGACATCTTTGGGAAGGAGAATATGGCCCTTTTTCAGATTGGAGAGCGCTACGGCCGATTTGGCAAAGACCTCACGGTTCTGGATTTCAGCCTGGCTGACCACCTTTCCGCTGTTGAGGGCTTTTTCGAGCAGCCTTATATTTTCGACCATTTCCTTCCATTCTACGGGAAGCATTGATGCCTTATGGTCAGGCCCTTTGTCGCTACGGTCAAAGGTAATATGTTTCTCAATAATTCTACATCCCATTGCAACCGCCGCCACAGGTATAAATGTGCCGCGCTCGTGACCGGAATATCCAACAACCGGAGCCATTTTTTTGAGCTCGTCTATGAAGTGCAGGTTTATCGATTCGAAAGGCGCCGGATAGGTTGACTGGGTATGAAAAAGCGCAAAGGTCATATTCATTTTGCGGAAACTTTCAACACACGTGGAGATGTCATCATGCGTCCACATTCCGGTCGAGATCAGAAGAGGCTGGCAGAGGGCAGCACAGTGGCGCACCAAGTCGAGGTTGGTCATGTCCGCCGACGCTATCTTGATCGCTGCTATGTCGAGAGTGGCGACGAAATCGGCAGAGGCCTGATCGAATGGCGTTATTATCAGGTCGAGGCTGCGCTCCCGGCAGTAGTCGCTGATAATGCGGTAATCCTGTTCTGAAAGCTCGCACTCTTTCAGCAGCGGGATAAGATAGTCAAAACTCCACTCGGCACTGTTGGAGTCGTCAAGAACCCCGTTCGTGTAAATCTGGTTGAGGGTGCGTTTCTGAAATTTTACTGCATCGACTCCCGCTTCGTTGGCTGCGTCAATCAGGGCAAGGGCTTTCTCCAATGAGCCGTTGTGATTGATGCCTATCTCGCAGATGATGTAGGTCTCCAAACTCCCCGATTCCTGGAAAATCCTCCTGAGTTTCGGGTTACGGATACCTCTGGAGTTAATTTCAGACATGCTGTCTCCAAAACTCAAGAATATCCCTGATTGTGTCATCAATGGTATGGGCAGGCTGAAAACCAAGAGCGGCCAGCTTCGTGATATCCGCGCACATTGTCTTGCTGAGTGAGGTTTTCTCAAAGAACAGGTTGCTGTTTGATGTAACGGCAATCTTTTCTTTTGATTTCGAGCATAAAATGGCCCTGTTCAGAACATCTTCCACTGAAACGGCATGTCCTGTGCCAATATTGTAAATCTCGCCGGTTTTCCCCTGTTTGAGAAGCAGGATATAAGCTTCCGCAGCATCTCTGACATCAATGAAATCCCGCTCCTGAGAGGTGTCCCCGATGGTCAGGGCCTCCTTGATTCCTTTTTCAATCTGGACGATTTGACGGCAGATGGACGGCACGACAAAATCAGCGCGCTGGTAAGATCCGGTGCAGTTGAATTGCCTGGCGTATAGTACCGGTAACCCCTTTTCTGAATAATACATCGCGGTGTTGAAAAGGAATATCTTGGTCAGCCCGTAGATGGAAGTGGCGTGCAGTGAGAAAGTTTCTGATATCGGCTGGTTATAGGTTCTGCCATACTCGCCGGAAGAACCGACCAGAATGATCCGTTCCGGCGATATGGTCTTTCGTTCGATCAGGAGCATGACTTCCTCCATGAACGAAAGAGTTATCATCAAATTGGAATTCAGCGACTCAATCAGGTGGTTGTTGTCGGGTACGAACGAGTTGCCTTGTAGTGAAATGATGTAATCAGGTTTGGTCGTTGCGAGAAATTCCTGAAGGTCGCAGTTTGCAAGGCAGACTTGCCTGACCTGATCCATATCTTCCAGATGATGATTTTTGTAAAGTACTATCGGCTCAATTCCGCTGTTTATTGCTGCCAGCGCGATAAATCGTGATATGAAGCCGGAACCGAAGAGCAGCAGTTTTTTGTTTGGCGGTTGCGACATATTCAGACCAGAGCCTTCGCGGAAATTGAAGCCAGCAGCGTGTCGGTGCGGCCTATTGCGGCCAGCGATTTCTCATAAGCGCTACAGAGTTCGTTCGAATCCAGGAAATGCCACACTGCATGTCCTCCCGGCTTTCCTTTGGCCAGCCAATGCAGATGGTTGGCGACGCTGTAGCGTTGATAGTGCTGGACATAGTCAAGTGTCAGACCGGCTTTGTCCACCAGCGCCGAGAGTGTGGCTGCATTAAAAAGAAACAGGTGGCAACCCCAGTATGTAAAATTCGAAAAGGAATCACAATGATAGAGGGTCAACAGGGCATCTTCAGAATTAGGCACCTCCACTATGATACGTCCACCTAGTTTCAGCTTTGCCGACAACTGCACCAGCAGTGAAGCCGGGTCAGGGAAGTGTTCCAGTACGTGAAACAGGGTGATCAGATCAAAGGTCTGGTCAAACTCTTCTATTGACCGCCGGACATCCAGACCAATTTCAGAAAAATGTGAAGCCAGACGGCTTTCAACCTCGACACCGCACACACTTGATGCAACGCCTTTCAAACGTACAAGAAAACCTCCTGCACCACATCCAAAATCAAGAACCGACTTGTTTTCAGCTATCCGCCTGAACTGGGTGAATCGCCGCTCGTCGTCAACAGCGGTCTGACGCAGCCAGGCTCCAGTATCAATCGGCGTGAAGTGCATGCCAGACTGCTCGTAAAAGTCCTTTTCAATGTGGTCGAATGACGATAAAAATACAAGCTTGCATCGACTGCATTCCAGAACAGCCAGTTCCAGATTGTCACGTACAGTGCCATTCCTTCTGGAGTGAGCGGCGCAACCGCATAGATAGCATTCGGTGGTTGTATTCCGGTCACTCATTATTAACGGTATCCTCTGAAATTGACGTTCTTTCCGATGTACAGTTCGCGGGTGTCCTTAAGCATTATTGACTGTTTTTTCCCGTAATAATTTTCAATCAGCCTTGAGTTTGCTTCCATAAGCGCCACATGAAAATCATCGTCAGACAAGTCGGTGAAATTTACCGCAAGCAAATCTGAATTGACATGCATGTGTTCATAAAAATCTTCGACATCTTTTAAAAGCCCATTTTTGATTGCATGGTAGTAAAGCGGAGCACCCGGATATGGTGTAACCGGTCTGATGGTTCTTAACTGGGCGCCATCGTCATGTTTCAACAGAAACTCAACTGCCTTGTTGAGTGTCTCCCTGGTATCACCGATGTTTCCAAATATCATGTTAAAGCCGGGGCTGATTCCCGCGTCAAGTGTAGCCTTGATACCCTGCTCGATGATTTTCACGGTAAGAGCTTTGTTCATGTTCCTGAGAACCGCGTCATCTACGGATTCGATTCCATAATTAATGAATACGCATCCTGCGCGCTTCATTAACTGCAAGGTTTCCGGCTTCGCAAAATTCAGTCTGCCATTACAGCTCCACCTTATATTCAGGTTTGCTTTGAGAAATGCCTCGCAGAGTTCAATAGTACGTTTTTCCGAAGACATGAGCAGTTCGTCGAAGAAATATATATAGCTGATCTGGTAGTCAGTTCTCAGTAAGTTGACCTCTTCAATTATGGATTCGGCGCTGCGCGCGCGAAAACCATCTTCAAGACGATAACAGAAATTACATCTGAATTTACACCCACGCCCTGAGAGTACCGGAAACACGAAATCAGTATCGGAAGCGTGGACAAAACGAATCAGACGATAATGATCGATGGGGAAAAGCTCATATGCCGGGAATGGCAACGTATCAATATCCTGGACAGGCAGCCTGCGACTGTTGATCGTCACTTGCGTACCATCACGATATGCGATGCCTTCAACTGCGTCAAGCGGCATCTTTAATTCCAGAGCCCGCAGCAATTCAACAATTGTTTCTTCCGCTTCACCGATGCAGGCGATATCGGCATTTGATTTCTTCAGAAAAAATTCGGGCTCAGGTGAAGGGCCGTGTCCGCCCAGAATGAAAACCGGTCTCTTTTTTGAATTGTTGATGGCGCCAGCAATCTGCAACAGCTTTCTATATTGATAATAACCGCTGATTATTCCGACTCCGACAACATCGAAGTCATTATTGTCGAGGTAGTTAGTCAGATGGCTATCTGGATAATGATTGATATCCTGCTGGTAGATAGTCACAGTATGTCCGCTTTTTTTCAGGACTGCCGCAAGATAAGCAACCCCATGCGGGAACCAGTGCGTGTATGACGCATTATCGTAAATTACAAACAGCACATTCATATGAGGTTCTCTCTTCGCTGTGGCGGTACGTTAATTGCCGTCTTCCTGAAACTGCATATTATAAAGTTTGCGATAAAGTCCGCTTGAATTCAACAGTTGCTGGTGGCTTCCCGACTCAACAATGCGTCCCTGGTCGAGCACCAGTATTTTGTCTGCACTTACTACTGTCGAAAGGCGGTGTGCAATAACAAAGGTCGTCCGGTTCTTCATCAGATTTTCAAGGGCGTCCTGGACCATCTTCTCGCTTTCAGTATCCAGGGCGCTGGTAGCTTCGTCCAGAATCAGCAAAGGCGCATTTTTCAGTAATGCCCTGGCTATACAGACGCGTTGCCGCTGTCCGCCGGAAAGTCGCACACCTCTGTCCCCTATGTTGGTTGCATATGCGTCAGGCAGCTCCATAATGAAGTCATGGGCAAAAGCAGCTTTTGCGGCGGCTTCAACTTCTGCATCGTCAGCGGAAGGTTTGCCATAGCGGATGTTGTTTGCAATGGTATCGTTAAACAGAATTATTTCCTGATCAACCAGCGCAATCTGAGCCATCAGGTCACCCTGGGTGATATTTTTGAGATCAATACCATCTATGGATATGGCACCCTCTGAAACATCATAAAATCTTGATATCAGGGAGACAAGCGTAGTTTTGCCACTACCTGACGGCCCAACAAGAGCAATAATTTCATTCTGCCGGACAGAAAAAGAAATATCACGTAATACATAATCTTCTTCGTATTTGAATGACACGCTCCGGAAGACAACGTTGCCACTAACCCTTCCAATAGGTGGTACATCAGTTTTAAAAACAAAATCTGGGTTCTGATCAATAACCTCAAAAACCCGCTCAGCAGCGCCCAACGATCTTTGAGCACTATTATAGGCACTGATAAGTTTTTTTATCGGATTGAACAGCATGATCATAGCACCGATGAAGGAAAAAAACTTTGCTGCCGTGAGTGTGCCGTTAATAACCATGCTACCACCAAATCCAATAATAACGGCAACACCAAGTGATGTAATCATCTCCATGACGGGAGTCGACATACCTTCATACTTAAAAGCTTTACGCAAAAAACTGTAGTAAGATCTGTTCGTATCCTTAAATTTCTCAATTTCGCGGGTTTCAAGCGCGAATGCCTTAATAACCTTTATACCGGAGAATGTTTCTTGAAGAATGCACGTCAAATCCCCCAGCTTTTCCTGCCCCTTCAGGGCTGCACTTTTCAGTTTTTTTCCGATCAGTTGTGCTGGCCAAACAGTAATCGGAATAACGAAGAAAGTAATTATCGCTAACTTCCAGTTTTGATAGAACACAACGCCCAACAAAAGAACCGCACTTACCCCCTCGCGAAACACGGCTGTAACTACTGCCGCAACACCATCTTGCATCATATTGACATCACTGATCACCCTTGACATCAGCATACCAGTTTGCCGCTTATGAAAAACACCCAAGTTCAGCTTGAGACAGTGTGTGTATATTTTATTTCTGACATCCTGCACAGCAAGTTGACCTGCCGTGCGAATAAAGTAATCATTAGCATAACGGCAGAGACCTCTGATAGTGAATAATAATATGACACCAATCGGCAATAACTGAAGTATTTGCGTGTTATTTTCAGAGAATACTTTCTTCATCAATGGTTCAATCATATATGCGATGAGCCCGTCCATTCCACCAACTATTATTGATGCACTTGCAGCTATAACTATTCGTAATATATATGGTTTACTGAAACAGATCAGTCTTATTGATGTTTTTCGGTCTACTGAAGTCATAATATTATTTCCTCAAAGCTCATCATACAGCTATAAAATGTTTCTTACTCATATCCACACCTAACAGCTTCTCTATTAACATCGAAATCCGGTGTTTTCTGTCCCGAGTCACAAGTTTGTATGAAGGATCCGGAGCAAATGGTTCCGTTATGTCAAGCCTGAGGACATCGTGCATTATACGGGGATGAGTTCCGCTAAACAGGCGCAGCGATTTCGGGTCTACCTGACTGTAATCGCTCGGCCTTCGCTGCCCCCCCTCTTTGTAATAATCGCCATGAACCCAGCCATAATGATACATTTTTGCACCGCTGACGGCCGCTTTAAGATACCGGGATCGGGTACTGCTTTTGAGAAGTATGGGAAAAAGCCCGTCAGTTGGGAAAACAACTCGCTTGGTATTCCGGATTATCCGCACTTCCTGACGATACCAACGGGGACTCCATGCCTGGGTATTATGGTTGCCGTAAAAATGAACATAGTCAAACGCAAGCCCTTCGATACGAGGATTATCCAGATGCTTCTCCATCTGCTCCAACAGTCGGTGGTGATCCTCTTCATGCAAAACTTCATCTCCCTGAATATAAAATGCCCAGTCGCCGGTACAATTAAAGAGCGCGATATTTGTCTGCTGGGCAAAAACATATACCCACACATGCGGGTTCCAGGTGCTGCGGTAAATCTTTATTTTAGGATCGCCGATTTCCTCTATCGCCTCAACGGTACCATCTTCCGACTCCCCCACGACAACAATAAACTCATCGCAAATAGGTAATGCCGACAGGATTGATTGCCGAAACGGATAGCCCATTGTTACTGCATTATTTAGGAATGTAAAACCGCTTACTTTCATAAAACCTCATATGTGACAAGCACTCACACCACATATACTATAAAAATATCAGAGAGTATAATACTCCTTATACCATGCCAGAAAATCTCTGATACCTTCTTCCAGCGGAACAGCCGGCCGGAATCCGGTATCCCTTACAAGATCATCAACATCGGCATAGGTTGCCACCACTTCTTCCTTTTTCAACGGCACCATGTTTTTCACTACCTTCTTCCCAAGGTTTTTTTCGAGCATCTCAATGAAGTAAAGCAGCTCAACGGGGTTGTTGTTTCCAATATTGTAAATACGATAAGGAGCAAAGCTGGTGGCAGGATCCGGAGCATTTCCGTTCCATGCCGGATCCGGAACCGGTATCGTGTCACAGACACGAACGACACCTTCAACAATGTCATCAATATAGGTAAAATCCCGCTTCATCCTGCCATTGTTGTAAACATCGATCGCCCGCCCTTCCAGAATGGCTTTGGTAAAGCTGAAATACGCCATATCCGGTCTCCCCCAGGGACCGTAGACAGTAAAAAAACGTAAACCGGTCGCAGGGAGATTGTAAAGCGCCGAATAGGTATGAGCCATCAGTTCGTTCGATTTTTTAGTGGCAGCATACAGGGAAACCGGGTGATCAACATTATGGTGGATGGAGAAGGGCATTGCAGTGTTTGCCCCATACACGGAACTGGAGGAGGCATAGACCAGGTGTCTGACACCGGAATGACGACACCCTTCGAGAATATTTAAAAAACCATGGATGTTACTGGTTATATAAGGACGCGGATTTTCAATGGAGTAGCGTACACCAGCCTGTGCGGCAAGGTTGACCACAACATCGAAGGAATGATCCGAGAAAAGCTCTTCCATGCTTTTATTGTTTTCAAGGTCACAGTGCACAAAAATAAAATTCGGTGAAACTTCCAGTTGTTCGAGCCTGGCACGCTTAAGCCCCGGATCATAATAATCGTTCAGGTTGTCGAGCCCCACAACCAGGTCGCCACGGTCAAGCAGGCGCTTTGTGAGGTGAAATCCTATGAAACCGGCTGCCCCTGTTACTAATATCTTTGCCATGTGGCTGTTTATCTTTCTTCGTTGTTTTTATGAATACGTTGTGCCGCTTCCACCACATCATCCGTTGTCACGGCGGTCATGCAGCGATGATCCGCCGGGCACTCCCGCAATTTACACGGGGCACAATCACAATCCTTGCGAACAATTGCGGATTTTTCGGAAAACGGCGCCGTTCCGGTGTGATCGGTTGATCCAAAGATCGCCACTAACGGCACACCAAAGGCAGCCGCAATATGCATTGGACCCGAATCATTGGTGATAAAAAAATTGCAGCGTTCTA
>Ga0172367_10001696_pt1 | contig 31417 bp, 31 predicted proteins | sample Lak10m_FD_114542 | JGI IMG/M metagenome (GOLD analysis project Ga0172367, IMG submission 114542) | Freshwater microbial communities from Kabuno Bay, South-Kivu, Congo - kab_022012_10m | ecosystem: Environmental > Aquatic > Freshwater > Lake | place: Democratic Republic of the Congo: South-Kivu...
AATCTGCGCTTGCCGGAGGCCCGGCAACTGATAGAAAAGGCACTGACGCTTGCACCGGGCGACCCTTTCATTGTGGACAGTCTGGCCTGGGTGGCATTTCGCATGGGGCAGAACCAGGAAGCGCTTGATTTGCTGCGCAGCGCTTACAGCAAGAGGCCTGACACCGAGATTGCCGCCCACCTGGGCGAGGTGTTGTGGGTTAGCGGGCAGCGCGATGAGGCGCTGCAAATCTGGCGCGAGGGCTTCCTCGCGAATCCCGACAACGAGACCTTGAACGAAACACTGCAACGTCTGCGCGTCAAGCTGTGAAGCAGCGCTTTACCTCTCTGCTGCTGAGCCTGTTGACGCTTTTTTTGGCGATTGGCTGTGCCGCTCCGATGCCCGACGCTGGTCGTGCAGGCATCCCGAGCTGGAATGGCCGTTTGTCGGTGCGGGTGGAGGCCACCGATGCGCTGGCGTCGCAAACGTTTTCATCGGCTTTTGAGTTGCAAGGCAAGGCAGAACAGGGGCAGTTGCACTTCTACACACCTTTGGGCAGCACCGCAGCGGCCATTGCCTGGACACCCGAACGGGCACAAATGCAGACCGGCAATGACGTCCAGTATTTCAACAACATCGACACCTTGATCGCTCGCGTGCTTGGCACACCCGTTCCGGTGTCGGCGCTGTTTGCCTGGCTGGCGGGTGACTCGACAAACTTGGACGGCTGGCAGGTGGACCAGTCGCAATTTGGCAGTGGCAAAATTGCGGCACGGCGCACCAGCCCTGCGCCGCAAGCTGAAATTCGCGTCATTCTCGAACCCTGAACGCTTGTTCCCAAGCAGATGAAATCCCTCTTCGACGTTCCGGCTCCGGCCAAGCTCAACCTGTTTTTGCACATCGTTGGCCGCCGCTCCGACGGCTACCATTTGCTCGAATCGGTGTTCATGCTGATCGACTGGTGCGATACCTTGCACTTCGATTTGCGTGCCGACGGTGCCATCAGTCGCGAAGACCTGACCGCGCCGCTGCCCGCTGACGACCTGATCGTGCGCGCCGCTCGCGCCCTGCAAGCCGTCAGCGGCACAGCGCAAGGCGCTCACATCGGCATTGCCAAAACCATTCCGGAGCAGGCCGGACTGGGTGGCGGATCATCGGATGCGGCATCAACCCTGCTGGCGCTCAACCGCTTGTGGGGGCTCGGGCTGAACCTGGCGCAACTCCAGCAAATCGGTCTGAAACTGGGCGCGGACGTGCCATTTTTTCTGAGCGGCCACAACGCGTGGGTGAGCGGTATCGGCGAGCAGATGACGCCTGTCACGCTGCCGCCCGCCAGTTTTGTGGTGGTGAAACCCCGCGCTGGCCTGCAAACCGGTCGAATTTTTTCACATCCATCCTTAAAAATCGATACCAAAGCCGCTACAATCTTAGACTTCGCTGCAGAGGCATATGACTTTGGTCATAACGACTTGCAGCCTGTTGCCGAGCTACTTTGTCCCTCTGTCACGCAAGCACTTGCCTGGTGCAGCGCGCGTGGGTTGAATGGCAGGATGACAGGTTCCGGAAGCGCAGTATTCGCCCGGATCGACAGGGATTTTGAAATTGGCGATGACGCTGGTTTCCTGATCAGAGAATGCCGGAATTTGGCAGCGCATCCGCTTCACGGTTGGGCTGTGAAATGAGTTATCGGTTGAGCATGTCTCATGCGCATCCCGTGTAGGGGAGTCGCCAAGCTGGTTAAGGCACTGGATTTTGATTCCAGCATGCGAAGGTTCGAATCCTTCCTCCCCTGCCAAAATTTACCAATGTCCGAATGGGACATGCAACTAGCGATTCATAAGTTGGGATTTCCATGCACGCCGATCAAACGCCTGATTTCATGGTTTTTACAGGCAATGCCAATCCCCTCCTGGCCAATGACATTGCGCATTACCTCCACATCAACCTGGGCGACGCCGAGGTAGGCCGCTTCTCGGACGGCGAAGTCACCGTCGAAATCAAGCAAAACGTGCGTGCCCGCGACGTTTTTGTGGTGCAAAGCACCTGCGCACCCACCAACGAAAACCTGATGGAATTGCTGATCATGGTGGACGCCCTCAAACGTGCCTCCGCCGAGCGCATCAGCGCGGTGATTCCCTACTTCGGCTACGCCCGCCAGGACCGCCGTCCACGCTCCAGTCGGGTGCCGATTTCGGCCAAGGTGGTGGCCAACATGCTGCAAGCCGTCGGTGTGGCCCGGGTCCTGACGATGGACTTGCATGCCGACCAGATCCAGGGCTTCTTCGACATCCCGGTGGACAACATCTACGCCTCGCCCGTGTTGCTCGGCGACTTGCGGCAAAAAAATTACAACGACCTGATCGTGGTGTCGCCCGATGTCGGCGGTGTGGTGCGCGCCCGGGCGCTGGCCAAGCAGCTCAACTGCGATCTGGCCATCATCGACAAGCGCCGTCCCAAGGCCAATGTCAGCGAAGTGATGCACGTGATCGGTGAAATCGAAGGCCGCAACTGCGTCATCATGGACGACATGATCGACACCGCGGGCACCCTGGTCAAGGCCGCTGAAGTGCTGAAAGAGCGCGGTGCCAAAAAGGTCTACGCCTATTGCACACACCCCATTTTTTCAGGCCCGGCCATTGAGCGCATCACCAACGGTGCCGAGCTCGATGAAGTGGTCGTCACCAACACCATCCCCCTGTCGAGCGCAGCGCTGGCTTGCCCAAAGATCCGTCAGCTCAATGTAGCTCCTCTCATTGGCGAGACGATCCAGCGCATTGCCAAGGGCAAGTCGGTGATGAGTTTTTTTTCTGATCAGGAAAATCTTTTCTGATCGGATTTCAAGTCGCCGGTGTTGCCGTCAAAGGTGCCCGGTTTTTTCAATCAGGGTGCCACTGGTCGCGGTGGGCCCTTCCAGGAGTCAGTCATGAAATTTACCGCTTTTGAGCGTTCCAAGCAGGGCACGGGTGCGAGCCGCCGTCTCCGCATCACCGGCCGTACGCCGGCCATCGTCTATGGCGGCGCCACGCCCCCGCAACTGATCGAAATCGATCACAACGCCCTGTGGCACGCGCTGAAAAAGGAAGCTTTCCACTCGAGCGTGTTGACCATGCAAATTGGCGACACCAGCAGCCCGGTGTTGCTGCGTGATGTCCAGGTGCATCCGTTCAAGCAACTGATTTTGCACGTTGACTTTCAACGCGTGGATGCCACGACCAAACTGCACATGAAGGTGCCATTGCACTTCTTCGGCGACGAAAACTCGCCCGCCGTCAAGACCGAAGGCTGCATTGCCAACCACGTGATCAGCGAGCTCGACGTGCTGTGCCTGCCCGGCGACCTGCCCGAGTTCATCAAGGTTGACCTGAGCGGTCTGAGAAAGGGTTCCTCACTGCACCTGGCTGACATCAGCCTGCCCAAGGGCGTGTCGGTGGTGGTGCACGGCAGCGACAAAAACCCGGTGGTCGTCTCGGTCGTGGCCGTTGCCGGTGCCGAACCCGAAGCGGCTGCCGCTGCGACCGCTGAACCGGCCGCTGAAGCAGCTGCCAAACCGGCAGAAAAAGCCAGCAAGAAATAAGTCTTTCAGCGCTTGTCCCGAAGGGCTCACCACGGTGAGCCCTTTTTTTGCCTGTTGATGCTCAATAATGCCGCCATGATCAGACTCTTTGTAGGCCTCGGCAATCCGGGGCCGGATTACAGCCAGACCCGTCACAACGCCGGCTTCTGGTGGCTTGATGCAGTCGCGCGCGAGCTCAAGGTGAATTTGACGCCTGATAAAAGCTACCACGGTCTGGTGGCGCGCACCAGCGCGCACGGTCAGTCTGTCTGGCTGCTGGCGCCGCAAACCTTCATGAATTTGAGCGGCAAATCAGTGGCTGCCCTGGCCCATTTTTTCAAGATCACGCCTCAGGAAATCCTGGTCGCCCACGACGATCTGGACATTGCCCCGGGGGAAGCAAAACTCAAGCTCGGTGGCAGCCACGCCGGTCACAACGGGCTGCGCGACATTCATGCCCAACTGGGCAGCGACCAGTACTGGCGGCTGCGCCTGGGCATTGGCCATCCGGGCAACAAGGCTGAGGTGCTGCACTGGGTACTCAAAAAGCCGTCGCTGGATCACCGCATCGCCATCGATCAGGCGATTGACCGCGCCCTCAAGGCACTCCCGTCTTTCTTGTCCGGCGACATGGAACAAGCCACACGCCTGGTGCACACCAGCAAACCGCCCCGCCCCAACAAACCCAAGCCGGTCGCCGGCCCAGCACCAGGCTCCGTAGAAAGTGGCGCGTGAAGCCCGGCGCCAAGGCCTGCAGCAGCGCTCACGACAGGTTCAAACCGATGGAACGGTCGCCTTTTGCGCCTGCAGGCGCCGGTACTTCTGCCACAGGGTCTCCCGGTCCTCGACAAAAGCGGGATTGACCGGAATGCAGTTCACCGGGCACACCTGCACGCATTGAGGCTCGTCGAAATGGCCGACGCATTCGGTGCATTTGAGCGGGTCGATCTCGTAGATTTCCTGCCCCATGTAAATGGCATCATTGGGACATTCGGGCTCGCACACATCGCAGTTGATGCATTCGTCAGTGATCCACAGGGCCATACGCGCACTCGGGCAACAGAAGGAAGGACCCGATTTTAAAAGTCCTACCTATTCCGCGGCGTCAGCATTGACTTCGCTTGCGCCCTTGACGATCATCACCGGCACGGAAGCCGCATGCAGCACCTCATTGGAGACCGAACCCAGCAGCGCGCTGCGCAGGGTGCTGGTGCCGCTGGCGCCCATCACTACCAAATCACAACCGTAGTTTTCCAGGATATCCACCAGCGTGTGTGCCGGGTCGCCCGAGGCCACTTCCAGTTCGTACGCCAGACCCGCCGCGTCGAGCAGCGCCTGCGCGGCTTGCAGGGTGTTGGCCCCGGCTGCTGCGCTGACCTGCTCGATCACCTGCGGGTCGTGCGCCACCATCAGCTCATACAGGCTGGCGCTCTCCTGCACATTGGCCAGCACCACGCTGGTCTGCAGGCCATCGGCGGCCATGCGAATCACACAACGCACGGCCTCCAGAGCCGCTGCCGAGCCATCAAAAGGCAAAAGGATCTTCATGTTTTTTCTCCAGAAATTCAGGGATGGGCACCGGGCAGGTGGCGCACTTTTTCCAGCAGCCGCTGGTTGACAGCGGGCGAAACAAATTTATCCACTTCCCCGCCGAGCGTGGCAATTTCGCGCACAAAGGTGCTGGAAATGAACTGGTATTTGTCACCAGGCGTCAAAAATACCGTCTCCACATCGGGCATCAGGCTACGGTTCATGCCGGCCAACTGAAATTCGTAATCGAAGTCCGTCACGGCCCGCAAACCGCGCACCATCGCCTTGGCTCCGCACGCGACCACAAAGTCGCGCATCAAGCCGTCAAAACTTGCCACTTGCACGTTCGGACAGGCCTTGACCGCCTCACGCGCCATGTCGATCCGCTCTGCCAGTGAAAACATGGCTTTTTTGTGATGGCCGGCCGCCACCGCCACAATCACCTGACCGAACAACTGGGCCGCACGACGCACCACGTCTTCATGGCCGAGCGTGATCGGATCGAAGGTACCCGGATAGACGACGATCAGATCATTGGCCATGGCAAGGAGTGGGTTGCAGTTGACATCGTGGCATTATCAACCCGCTTGCTGCGCGTCGATGCGCCTGAACAGATGCGCATGCACCAGGCCCGCCCGGAGGTAGCGATGCAGCTGCAAACCCAAGCCCTGCAGCGCGGATTCAGGCCAGCGCCTGGGAGCTTCCAGATAGACGAATCCAGCCTCTGTCAGCGCGGGCGTTGCCGCTTGCAAAGCCGGCTCGAAAAGCGCCGAGTCAAACGGCGGATCGAGCAACACCAGATCCAGGCTGCCAGCGGACGCCTGGCGCAGCGCTGCCAGGGCGTCGCCGCGGCTCACCTGCACCGCGCTTGCCTTGAGCTGCTGCTGCACGCGTTTGAGTTGCGCCACCAGCGCGGCATCCTGCTCGACCAGCATCACGTGCGCTGCACCGCGCGAAGCGGCTTCGAAACCCAGCGCGCCGGTTCCGGCAAAAGCATCCAGGCAGCGCCAGCCGCTCAGGTCCTGACCCAGCCAGTTGAACAGGGTTTCGCGCACCCGGTCGGGTGTCGGACGCAAACCGGGTTTGTCGGCCACCTGCAGCTTGGTGCGCTTGTACTGGCCTCCGATGATGCGAACTTCGTGGCTTTGCACGGCGTGCGTGCGTGACGCTCGGGGGGTTCGGGGCCTGTCCGGGGCTGGAGCTCGCTTCATGCGTCGCATCTTACCCGCGGGGACAGGCGCCGGGCGTCACTGATTGGGTGTCGCAGTTCCACCCAGCACCACCGTGACCATTCTGTCGGGTTGCAGCTTGCGCTGAAAAGCTGACCGGATGTCGGCCACGGTGATGTCCTGCACGCGCTGCGTCCAGCTGTCCAGGTAGTCCAGCGGCAAGTTGTTCCAGGCGATGTTGGCCACGTTGTCGAGCAGCTTGCGGTTGCTGTCCAGGCGCAGTGCAAAGCCGCCGATCAGATTGTCCTTGGCGGCCTGCAGTTCGTCCTCGGTCGGACCGTCAGCGACAAAGCGGGCCAGCACCTCGCGCGACACCTGCAAAGCCTGATCAGCCTGATCCGGCCGGGTTTGCAAGCCGATGGTGAAAGCACCGGCATGCAAGCCAGGCGCAAAGTAGCTGTAAACGCTGTAGCTCAAGCCGCGCTTCTCGCGCACCTCGTTGGTCAGCCGCGATACAAATCCGCCACCGCCCAGAATGTAATTGCCGACCAGCATGGCAAAAAAATCGGGGTCGTTGCGCTTGTAGCCGGGCTGACCCAGCAACACATGCGCTTGCGCCGAGTCGAAGCCAATGCGCAACTCGCTGGCCTGAGCCAAGGGAGCGATCTCGGCCACGGCTGGCAGCGCCGGGCACCGAGAGGTCACGCCAGTCGCGGTCTGCTGCTCGGTCAGCCCGGCGAGCAATTGCGTCACCAGGGCATCGGCCTGGACACGCGTCAAGGCCCCCACCAGGGCCACCTTGGCGCGGCACGGCTGAATCATCTGGCGATACAGCGCCACCATGTGTGTGACCTCGATGCGCTTGAGGCTGTCCTCGGTGGTGTCATAGCCGTATGGATGCCCACCATAGACCGCCTGGTCAAAAGCGCGCTGGGCCAGCGTGCCCGGACGCGTGTTCGCCTCCTTGATGGCGGCGCTCATGGTTTCGCGTTCGCGCTGCCAGATCTCCGCGGGAAAGGCCGGTTCGGCGAGTTGCCGCGCCGCCAGCTGCACGGCCTTGGCCAGCAGATCCGGGTAGGTCAGCGAGCGCAGCGCAAAGCTCATGCGGTCGCTGCTGGCTTGACCGCCAAAGCTGGCGCCCAGGTCGGCCCAGGCCTCGCCCAACGCGTTTTCATCGAGCGCCGGTTCACCGCGCGCCGAATTGGCCCGCACGCCCATGCCACTCATGCGGGCCGTGGCGCTGGCCAGGCCGGCCTGTTCAGCCGGGTCACGGCGACTGCCGGCATCGAAATCGAGCTGCACATCGACCATCGGAATGGCGTGGCTTTGCACCAGGAACACCTGCGCACCACTGGGCTGCGTCCAGTGTTCGATGGCAATGGCCGCCAGCGCAGAATGCAGGCAAACCAGACTGGTGACAACGGTCACCAGCACGTCTTTGGTAATTCTTTTCAGACTGATCATGGGATTCATTCAAAAGCTTTTTCAATGCCTGGCACCGGCTGAAGCCGTGCGCGGCTTGCGATCCTTGTTCAGGGGCTGGGGCAACAAGCTGGCCACTGTCAACTGGTCATCGCCAAAATATTTGGCCGCCACCGCCTTGACCTGGTCCGCTGTCACGGCGCGCAGACGCTCGATCACACGTTCATTGGCGTCGAGCGGCTGTTCCTGGACCCAACTGGTACCAAGCTCACGCGCCTGATTGAACACCGAATCGAGCTTGTACACGGCGCTGGCCACCCACTGCGTCTTGACGCGGTTGAGTTCAGCCTCGGAGACCCCCTCGGTGGCAATGCGCGCCACCTGATCGCGTAGCGCGACCTCCACCTGTTCAGCCGTCTTTCCCTGAGCGGGCACCGCCGACAGCGTGAACAATTGCGGGCCGCGACCCCACAGGCCGTTGTCGGCCCCGGCGCTGTCTGCCACACGGTCGGGCCCCTGGGTCAGGGCGCGCTCCAGACGGGCACCGCTGTAGCCGTCGAGCACCGCAGCGAGCACGGTCAGCGCCAGCGCGTCGGCCTCATCGGACCCGCCGCTCTCGAAAGACTGGAACGACGGCACCTTGTAGGCCAGCGTCACCATGGCCTGCTCGGCCGGTGCCTTGAATGCCATGCGCTTGATGCCCGCTTGCGCCGGCTCCACGCGCGGCTTGCGCTCGGGCAAGGCTCGGCTCGGGATGCTGCCATAGTATTTTTCGGCCAGACGACGCACCTCAGCCACATCGACATCACCGGCCACCACGACAGCGGCATTGGCGGGCACGTACCAGCGCTGGTAAAAGGCACGGGCGTCCTCGGGCTTGAGCGCGTCGAGGTCGCTCATCCAGCCGACGATCGGGCGGCGGTACGGCGAGGCGACAAACACCGTGGCATTGAGCGCCTCGTAGAGCAGCGCCCGCGGGTTGTCTTCGGTGCGCATGCGGCGCTCCTCCTTGACCACTTCGAGCTCCCTCTTGAACTCTTCGTCAGGCCACTGGTTATTGGCGAAGCGGTCGGCCTCGAGCTGCATCACATCGGCAAGTCTGGCAGACGGGATTTGCTGGTAATAACCGGTGTAGTCAAGACTGGTGAAGGCGTTTTCACGCCCGCCCAGGGCGGCTACCCGACGCGAAAACTCGCCCGCCGGCACGCTCGGCGTTCCCTTGAACAGCATGTGCTCGAGCACATGCGCCACGCCCGAGGTGCCGTCAACCTCGTCCATCGAGCCAACGCGCAGCCACAGCATGTGCACCGCCGTGGGCGCGCGCCGGTCGGGCTTGACGATCAGGGTCATGCCGTTGGCCAGTGTGAACTGCTGGGCCTGCACAGGTGTCACGTCGCCGGCGCCGGGAGCCAGCGCGCTGGCCGATGTCAGGGTGGCCCAGAGCAAGCTAGCCAAGCCCAGGCGGGTCAAGTTTCGGGATATCAAAGTTGGGGTGGTGTGTTTCATAGAATGCAGTGATACCACGATCTCACCAAATGTTCAGTTTCTTCAGAAAAAAAAACCCTGTTGTGCCCCCGGCCGTCACCCCGACGACACCTGAAACGCCGGCCTCGCCCACTCAGGCCCCAGCGGACACGCCGGTGCAGGCCGGAGTATTGCCGCCTGTCGCGACGCCAGAAACAAGGTGCGCGATACCAGAGCCAGAGCCTGCGCCGCCTCCCACAAGAAAATCCTGGATCGACAAACTCAAGGCCGGTTTGCGCAAGACCGGCGCCAGCATTGCCACGGTGTTCACCGGCACCCAAATCGACGATGCACTCTACGAAGATCTGGAAACCGCGCTGCTGATGGCCGACACCGGCGTCAAGGCGACCGAACATTTGCTGCAGGACCTGAAACGCCGCGTCAAGGAGAGCAGGACCACCGACCCGGCCGCCGTCAAGGGCTTGCTGGTGGAGGCGCTCACCGACTTGCTGGCACCCTTGCAAAAGCCGCTGGTGATCGGCCGTTTCAAGCCCACCGTGATCATGGTTGCGGGCGTCAACGGGGCTGGCAAAACCACCTCGATCGGCAAACTCACGCGGCATCTGGCCGCCAACCAGGCGAGCGTGCTACTGGCCGCCGCCGACACTTTCCGTGCCGCCGCACGTGAACAACTCGGGGTGTGGGCCGACCGCAGCGCGGTGGACATCATCAGCCAGGACAGCGGCGACCCGGCTGCGGTGGCCTTCGATGCCGTGAGCGCGGGCAAGGCCCGCGGCCGTGACGTGGTGCTGGTGGACACCGCGGGACGACTGCCGACCCAGTTGCACCTGATGCAGGAACTCGTCAAGATCAAGCGCGTGATTCAAAAAGCCGGCCCTGCCCAAGACAACCTGGGGCAGCCTGTCACAGCGACAGAGGACGCCAAGCTGGCGCTACCACCCCACGAGGTGCTGCTGGTGATTGACGGCAACACCGGCCAGAACGCGCTCACGCAGGTCAAGGCTTTTGACGACGCGCTGGGATTGACCGGCCTGATCGTGACCAAGCTCGACGGCACCGCCAAGGGCGGCGTGCTGGCAGCCATTGCGCGCGAGCGGCCGGTGCCCGTATATTTCATCGGCGTGGGCGAAAAGCTCGAGGACCTGGAAACGTTCAACGCCCGCGAATTTGCCCAGGCGCTGCTTTCATAAGCTGATCTTCTGCAACCCACTCCACCCGACATCCATGACTGCACTGCTCCCCCATATCCAGATTGAAACCGCCCCCAACCCGACAGCCGCCGTGATCTGGCTGCATGGCCTGGGCGCAGACGGCAACGACTTTGCCGCTCTGGTGCCCGAGCTCGACCTGTCCGGCTGCCCAGCCATCCGCTTCATCTTCCCGCATGCCCCGAGCATGCCAGTCACCATCAACGGCGGCTATGTCATGCCGGCCTGGTACGACATTCGCGGTACGGACCTGACCAGCCGCCAGGACGAGACCGGCATTCGCGCCTCGGAGCAAGCGATCGCGGCGTTGCTGAAGCGCGAGATCGCACGCGGCATTCCCGCCAAAAACATCGTGCTCGCGGGGTTCTCACAGGGTTGCGCCATGGCCTTGCACACCGGGCTGCGCTTTCCCCAGGCGCTGGCAGGCATTGTGGCGCTGTCGGGCTACCTGCCGCTGGCCGAGCACTTTGCCGGCGAGCGTGCGCCAGCCAACGCCCACACCCCCATCTTCATGGCGCACGGCAACCAGGACCCGGTGGTTGACCCGGCGCGCGGTGCCGCCAGCCGTGACCTGCTGACCCGCCTGGGCTACCCGGTGCAATGGCGCAGCTATCCGATGCCGCACAGCGTGCACCCGCATGAAGTGGCTGATATCTCCGTCTTTTTGACCCGGGTGCTGACCCCGGAAGTGGTCTGAAAGCAACCCCTCGCCCGCTGGTTTGACCAGCGAGCGCAAATTTGACATGAAACAGTTGAAAATAAGTCCTGCTTCGCTGAAAGAAGTGCGTGCTGTCAGCAACGATCAACTCAACCTTTCAACATCTTATGGCAACCGATAAAATATCCATCAAGGAATTTGTCTTTGAGTGGGAGGGCAAGGACCGCAATGGCAAGCAGATGCGCGGCGAAACGCGCGCGGCAGGCGAAAACCTGGTGATGTCCTCTTTGCGCCGCCAAGGCATCACGCCCACCAAGATCAAGAAAAGGCGCATGAGTTCGGGCAAGGCCATCAAGCCGAAAGACATGGCCATCTTCACGCGCCAGCTCGCCACCATGATGAAGGCCGGCGTGCCGCTGCTGCAGGCTTTTGACATTGTCGGCCGCGGCAACCCCAATCCGAACGTGAGCCGGCTGCTCAACGACATCCGCAACGATGTCGAAACCGGCACCTCGCTGAGTGTCGCATTTCGCAAGTACCCGCTGTATTTCGACAACCTGTACTGCAACCTGGTCGAGGCCGGCGAGACCGCTGGTATCCTGGACCAGTTGCTCGACCGGCTGGCGGTTTACATGGAAAAGACCGAGGCCATGAAATCCAAAATCAGGTCAGCCCTGATGTACCCCATCTCGGTGCTGGTCGTGGCATTTGTGGTGACTGCGGTGATCATGATTTTTGTGGTGCCCGCGTTCAAGGAAGTGTTTTCCAACTTCGGCGCCGACCTGCCGGCGCCGACCCTGGTGGTGATTGCCGTCAGTGAGATTTTCGTGCAGTACTGGTGGCTGATTTTCGGCGTCATCGGCGGAGGTATCTACTTCTTCATGCAGGCCTGGCGGCGCAGCAAGAAAGTGCAGCTCGTGATGGACCGCATCATGCTGAAACTGCCCATCTTCGGAACCCTGGTCGAAAAATCGTGCGTCGCGCGCTGGACACGCACGCTGTCCACCATGTTTGCCGCTGGCGTGCCGCTGGTCGAAGCGCTGGACTCGGTGGGGGGCGCATCCGGCAATTCGGTGTACGAAATGGCCACTGTCAAAATCCAGCAGGAAGTCTCCACCGGCACGGCGCTGACCCAGGCCATGACTAACGCCAACCTGTTTCCGCCGATGGTGCTGCAGATGTCGGCCATCGGCGAAGAGTCCGGCTCCATCGACCACATGCTGGGCAAGGCGGCCGACTTTTTCGAGTCGGAGGTCGACGATATGGTGGCGGGCATTTCAAGCCTGATGGAACCCATCATCATCGTGATCCTGGGAACCGTCATCGGCGGCATCGTGGTCGCCATGTACCTGCCCATCTTCAAGCTCGGACAGGTGGTCTGATGAGTGCAGAGGCCATGGATGCCAGCTTGCTGGGCGTTTTGGGTTTGCTCATCGGCAGTTTTCTCAATGTGGTCATTTACCGCCTGCCGGTCATGCTCGAAGCCCAGTGGAAGGCCGAATGCGCCGACCTGCAGGGTCAGACGGTGCCCGAGAGTGCCCCCTTCAATCTGCTGGTGCCGCGCTCGCGCTGTCAAAGCTGCAGCCACCAGCTCAGCTGGTACGAAAACATCCCGCTGTTGAGCTACCTGGTGCTGCGCGGGCGCTGCGCGCATTGCAAGGCGAGCATCAGCCTGCGCTATCCGGCGGTTGAACTCGTCACAGGGGGGCTTTTTTTATGGTGTGGCTGGCAGTGGGGGATCAGCGCCACCGGGCTCGCCTGGTGTGTGTTTTGCGCAGTCTTGCTGACGCTCACCCTGATCGACTGGGACACCACGCTGTTACCCGATGACCTGACGCTGCCGCTGCTGTGGGCGGGCCTGGCATGCGCTGCACTGAATTTGACCTCGGTAAGCCTGTCCGACGCTTTCTGGGGCGCCGTGGGTGGCTATGTGTCACTCTGGCTGGTTTACTGGGCCTTCAAACTGGTCACCGGCAAAGAGGGCATGGGCTATGGCGACTTCAAGCTGTTTGCCGCCCTGGGTGCCTGGTTTGGCTGGCAAGCGCTCATTCCGATCATCCTGATGGCTTCGGTGATCGGCGCCGTGGTGGGCATCGCCATGAAGTTGTCGAGCAAGCTGCGTGAAGGCGGCTACGTCCCTTTCGGTCCGTTTTTGTCGATGGCCGGTCTCACGGCCATGGTGATCGGACCCAACGCCATTCTCAAGACCGTCGGTTTGTAACCCGTGGAGCAACCGTTTCGTGTCGGTCTGACCGGCGGCATTGGCAGCGGCAAAAGCACCGTGGCTGGCCTGCTGGCGCTCCGTGGTGCCGCGGTGATCGACGCCGATGCCATCGCGCACCAGCTCACCGCGCCCGGCGGTGCGGCCATGGCGGCCATCGCCCGGCACTTTGGCGCCGACTTCGTCACCACCCAAGGGGCACTGGATCGCGAGCGGATGCGCCAGTTTGCCTTTGCCAACCCTACCGCCAGGAAGCAGCTCGAAGCCATCATCCACCCGATGGTGGCAGAAGAAACCGGGCGCCAGGCCGGCGTTGCCCGGGCAGCCGGTCACCGCTGTCTTGTTTTCGATGTACCCCTGCTGGTGGAGTCGGTCACCTGGCGCCAAAAGGTGGATCATGTACTGGTGGTGGACTGCCGACCTGAAACCCAGATCGCGCGGGTCATGGCGCGCAATGCCATAAGCCGCGCGGCGGTCGAAGCCATCATGGCCAACCAGAGCACGCGCCTGCGCCGCTTGCAAGCAGCCGACAGCGTGATCTTCAATGACGGTTTGACGCTTGAGGATTTGAGCCTGGAAGTGGCGGCGCTGGCGCCATGCTTCAGGCTATCATTGCAGCCTGCACCATCACCGATTGAAAATTAGCGTGATCCTTTACGAATTCCCATTGCAAGAACGCATTCGCACCTATTTGCGACTGGAGCATCTTTTCATCCACCTGCAACAACTGTTGCCGCGCGTCGATGCCATGGATCACCACTTTGCGCTGGCAACCCTGTTCGAGATTCTCGAAGTCAGCACGCGCTCCGATCTCAAAGGCGATCTGCTGAAAGACCTGGACAAGCAAAAACATACCCTCGACAGCTACCGTGGCAACCCGGCTATTGCCGAGTCGGTGCTCGATGAGGTGATCGGGCAAATCGACCGGTGCTTTGAAGCCCTGAACAACCTGCCTGGCAAAATCGGCCAACCGCTGACCGAGAACGAATGGCTCATGGCCATTCGCAGCCGTATCGTGATTCCGGGTGGCACCTGTGGCTTCGATTTGCCCTCCTACCATGCATGGCAACACAAGCCCAGCGCGCTCAGGCAGGCACAGTTGCAGCAATGGTCGCTGTCGCTGAGTCCCATGGCCGATGCCGTGCAGTTGTTGCTCAAGTTGTTGCGCGACTCCGGCGCACCGCAAAAAGTCATCGTCAACAACGGTCAATTGCAACAGAACCTGCCGCAAGGGCGCACCTTTTTATTGCTGCGCCTCGCGATCGATGAAGCGCTGAACATGGTGCCCGAAATCAGCGGCAACAGGCTGATGGTGTCGGTACGGCTGTTGCATCAAGGCGAAGACAATCGCCTGCAGACCAGCACCGACGATGTCAGTCTGGAACTGGCCTTGTGCGCATGAGCCAGCCTGCAGCTCAAACGACCCTTCCCACGAAGATCGTCACCTGCCCCACGTGTGGCGGCATCAGCGTGTACGCCACCAGCAACCGCTACCGCCCGTTCTGTTCGGAGCGCTGCAAGCAGATCGACCTGGGCGCCTGGGCCAGCGAACAGTTTGCCGTGCCGGCCGCCAAGCCCCCGGAAAATTTTTTGCCAAATTAGGGCCGCCTCAGGCGCCACGCTCTTCGGCCAGCCACTGCAGCACCGGCACCGCGCCGGGCAACACCGGACTGACCGACACCGGCAGACGCTGCCAGGCAAAGGACTGGGCCTCGCGCATCTGCAGTTCACCCGACCACTGCCACACCTTGCAAAAATGCAAGCGCACCAGGGCGTGAGGGTAATCCACCAGTTCCTGGCGCCAGGGCTCAATGCGGCCGATGCGTATGCCGAGCTCCTCGTGCAACTCACGTTGCAGAGCCTGCTGCACCGACTCTCCCGGTTCGAACTTGCCACCCGGAAACTCCCAGTAACCGGCATAGACCTTGCCCGCGGGCCTCGACGTGAGCAAAAAGTCGCCATCAGGGCGGATCAGAACACCAACGGCAACATCGACCACGGCGCGATCGGCACCGCCCTGGCGCGGCTCGGCCGCATCAGCCACCAGCGGTGTTGCGGTGTCGCCAGCCCTCATCTGAGAAGCGCATGCTGGCCCGCATAGTCGCGGGCAAACTGGTAGGCCACACGGCCGCTGCGCGAACCGCGCTCCAGCGCCCACACCAACGCTTGTGCCCGCGCGGCCTCGATGGCGCCAACCGGCACGCCGAAAGACGCCAACCATTGGGCCACGATGGTGAGGTACTCGTCTTGCGAGAACGGGTAAAAGCTCACCCACAGGCCAAAACGCTCCGACAGCGAAATCTTTTCTTCCACACCTTCACCCGGATGCACCTCGCCGTCAGCCGTGTGGGTGTAGCTGAGGTTTTCCTTCATGTACTCGGGCAGCAAATGGCGCCGGTTGCTGGTGGCGTAAATCAGCACGTTGGCGGTGGTGGCGGCCACCGAGCCGTCCAAGATCGACTTGAGCGCCTTGTAGCCGGGCTCGCCCTCGTCAAAACTCAGGTCGTCGCAAAACACGATGAACTTGAAGGGCTGCTCCGACACCAGATCGACGATGTCGGGCAGGTCAATCAGGTCGGCCTTGTCCACCTCGATCAGGCGCAGGCCCTGCGCTGCATATTCATTGAGACAGGCGCGAATCAGCGACGATTTGCCGGTGCCGCGCGCGCCTGTGAGCAGCACGTTGTTGGCCGGTTGGCCACTGACAAACTGGCGCGTGTTGCGCTGAATCTTTTCCTTTTGCGGCTCGATTTCCTTCAGGTCGGTGAGCGCCATGGCGCCGACATGGCGCACCGGCTCGAGCGTGGCGCGACCCGAACTGCGCTTGCGGTACCTGAAAGCACTCGAGGCGTGCCAGTCGGGCTGACCAGGCGCCTGTGGCCAAACCGATTCGATACGGGCGATGAGCTGCTCGGCACGTTGCAGCAAATGCTCGAAACTCGCGTTCATGAACGGTAGTCGGCGTTGATCGAGACGTAATCGTGGCTCAGGTCGCAAGTCCACACGGTGTCTTGCGCGTCACCCCGGCCCAGCAACACGCGCACCGTGATCTCGGCCTGTTTCATGACACGCTGGCCGTCTTCCTCGCGGTAGTCGGGGTTGCGCCCGCCCTTGCGCGCCACCAGCACCTCGTCGAGGTACAGGTCGATGCCGGTCTGGTCCAGGTCGGCGATGCCGGCATAACCCACAGCAGCCAGGATCCGGCCCAAATTGGGGTCGCTGGCGAAAAATGCGGTCTTGACCAGCGGCGAGTGCGCAATCGCATAAGCCACCTGGCGGCATTCGGCCCGCGTCTTGCCGCCTTCGACCTGGAGCGTGATGAACTTGGTGGCCCCCTCGCCGTCACGCACAATGGCTTGCGCCAACTGGCGCGCCACACCGAGCATGGCTGCCTTGAGCGCCTGGCCCGCCGGGGTGTCCAGCGAGGTGATCGGCGCATGGTCCGCCTTGTTGGTGGCAATGACCACACAAGAATCATTGGTCGAAGTGTCGCCATCGACCGTGACCCGGTTGAACGAACCCTCGGCCAACTCGGTGGCCAGTTGTTTCATCACCGCCTGGCTGACACAGGCGTCGGTCGCCATGAAGCCCAGCATCGTTGCCATGTTCGGCCGGATCATGCCCGCGCCCTTGCTGATGCCGGTGATGCTCACGCGCTTGCCGTCGATCATGAACTGCGCGCCAAACGCCTTGGGCACGGTGTCGGTGGTCATGATGGCTTCAGCAGCACGCAACCAGTGGTCCACCTTGGCATCGGCCAGCGCCGCATCGAGTCCGGCTTCGACGCGCTCGACGGGCAGGGTTTCCATGATGACGCCGGTCGAAAACGGCAACACCTGTTGCTGTTGCAAACCCAGCTTGTCAGCCAGCGCCTGGCAAGTGTGCAATGCGCGCGCCAAGCCATCGTCACCGGTACCGGCATTGGCGTTGCCGGTATTGATCAGCAGGGCACGGATGCCCTGGCCGCTTGCCAGGTGTTCACGGCAAATCTGCACAGGTGCGGCACAGAAGCGGTTCTGCGTAAACACGCCGGCCACCGAGGCGCCGTCGTCGATCAGCACCACGCTCAGGTCCTTGCGATCGGCCTTGCGGATGCCGGCCTCGGTGACGCCGATGCGCACACCGGCAATCGGGAACAGTTCAGACGGGTTGGGGGCTGACAGATTGACGGACATGGCGGATGCTTTCTCAAGCCAGCTTGCCGTGGCAGTGTTTGTACTTTTTACCGCTGCCGCAGGGGCATGGCTCATTGCGGCCCACGCGCGGCACTTCGATCGGCATCGTGGTTTCGTCCACCTTGATGTCCACCCCGCCGGTCTCGGTGGGCGCGGTGTAGGTGACGTTGCTGACACGCTCGGCGCGGCTCTCCAGCTCGACGGCAGCGGCGGCCGCCTCTTCGTTGGACTGGATGCGCACCGTCATCAGGATTTTGGTGACTTCGTTCTTGACGGCATCGAGCATCTGGCCGAAGAGCTCGAAGGCTTCGCGCTTGTACTCCTGCTTGGGCTGCTTCTGCGCATAGCCGCGCAGGTGAATGCCTTGGCGCAGGTAGTCCAGCGCGCTCAGGTGGTCGCGCCAGTTGCTGTCAATGGTTTGCAGCAGCACCATGCGCTCGAACTGGGTGAAGTTTTCAACGCCCACCAGTTCGACTTTGGCGTTGAAGACCTCGTTGGCCTTGGCGCGAACGGTGTCGAGAATGTCGTGGTCGGTGATGGCACTGGCAGCGTTCACCTGGTGCTGTAGAGCCAGGGTGATTTGCCACTCGTCAGACAGCACGCGTTCGAGCGCCGGCAGGTCCCATTGCTCTTCGACCGATTCAACGGGCACATACTGGCGCACCACATCTTCGAAGCAGCCCTCGCGTAGCGACTGGATTTGCGCCGACAGGTCGCTTGCGTCCAGAATCTCGTTGCGTTGCTGGTAGATCACCTTGCGCTGGTCGTTGGCCACGTCGTCGTACTCGAGCAGCTGCTTGCGCATGTCGAAGTTGCGCGCCTCGACCTTGCGCTGCGCGCTCTCGATGGAGCGCGTCACCATGCCCGCCTCGATGGCCTCGCCTTCGGGCATCTTGAGCTTGTCCATGATCGCCCTGACGCGCTCGCCGGCAAAAATGCGCATCAGCGCGTCGTCCAGGCTCAGGTAGAAACGCGATGAGCCCGGATCGCCCTGACGACCCGAACGACCACGCAACTGGTTGTCGATGCGGCGCGACTCATGACGCTCGGTGGCGATGATGCGCAAGCCGCCGAGCGAAGTCACCAGTTCATGGTCCTTGGTCCACTGCGCCTGCAAGGCTTCGATCTGCTTCTGCTTCTGCGCGGCATCGAGCGACTCGTCGGCCTCGATGGCCTCGATGGTTTTGCTGATGTTGCCGCCCAGCACGATGTCGGTACCGCGGCCCGCCATGTTGGTGGCAATGGTGATCATCTTGGGGCGACCGGCCTGGGCCACGATCTCGGCCTCGCGCGCATGCTGCTTGGCGTTGAGCACCTGGTGCGGCAGCTTTTCCTTTTCAAGCAAGGTGGCGATGACCTCGGAATTCTCGATCGAGGTGGTGCCCACCAGCACCGGCTGGCCGCGCTCGTAACACTCGCGGATGTCCATGATGGCGGCGTCGTATTTTTCTTTGGTGGTCTTGTAGACACGGTCCAACTGGTCATCGCGCCGGCTGGGTTTGTTGGGCGGGATCACCACCGTCTCAAGGCCGTAAATTTCCTGGAACTCGTAGGCCTCGGTGTCGGCTGTGCCGGTCATGCCGGCGAGCTTGGCGTACAGCCGGAAGTAGTTCTGGAACGTGATCGACGCCATGGTCTGGTTCTCCGGCTGGATCGCCACGCCCTCCTTGGCTTCCACCGCCTGATGCAGGCCTTCGCTCCAGCGCCGCCCACTCATCAGGCGCCCGGTGAACTCGTCCACGATCACCACCTCGCCACCTTGCACTACGTAATGCTGGTCACGCAGGTACAGGTGGTTGGCGCGCAGCGCGGCATACAGGTGGTGCATCAGCGTGATGTTGGCCGGGTCGTACAGGCTGGCTCCCTCGGCCAGCAAGCCCATCTCGAACAGGATGCGCTCGGCGTTTTCGTGGCCACGCTCGGTCAGGAAAACCTGGCGGGTCTTCTCGTCAAGCGTGAAGTCGCCCACCTTGGTAATGCCCTCGCCGGTGTGCGGGTCGGCCTCGCCCTCCTGCTTCTCCAGCTGCGGCACGATGCGGTTGATGGCCACATACAAATCGGTCTGGTCTTCGGCCTGGCCGCTGATGATGAGCGGCGTGCGCGCCTCGTCGATCAAGATCGAGTCCACCTCATCGACGATGGCGTAGTTCAGCCCGCGCTGCACCCGGTCGGCGGCATCATGGACCATGTTGTCACGCAGGTAGTCAAAACCGTATTCGTTGTTGGTACCGTAGGTGATGTCGGCGCGGTAGGCAGCCTGCTTTTCCTCGCGTGACATGTTGGGCAGGTTGATACCCACCGACAAGCCCAGATAGTTGTACAAACGGCCCATCCACTGGGCATCGCGGTTGGCCAGGTAGTCGTTGACCGTGACCACATGCACGCCGTTGCCGCTCAGGGCGTTCAGGTAAACGGGCAAGGTGGCGGTCAGGGTTTTGCCTTCGCCGGTGCCCATCTCGGAAATCTTGCCGTTGTGCAGCGACATGCCGCCGATCAACTGCACGTCGAACGGGCGCATTTTCATGACGCGTTTGGAGCCCTCGCGCACCACGGCAAAAGCTTCAGGCAACAAGTCATCGAGCGTTTCACCCTTGGCCAGACGGTCCTTGAAGGCATCGGTCTTGGCGCGCAGGTCGGCATCGGACAGCTTCTCGAAGCCGGCTTCCATGGCATTAATCCTGGCCACGGTGTGGCGGTATTTTTTGATCAGGCGGTCATTGCGACTACCGAAAATTTTGGTGAGGAAGTTGGTGGCCATGAATAGCGGGCGTGCAGTGCCAACCCGATAGGGGCCGCCTTGCGACGCAATCCTTTTTTTACTGACAGACTGAAATGGGAATAGCGCGACAACCGTCTATCGCCGTCAAACGCTACAAACTCGGGCGATTTTACCTGCGTACCGCGCCGGGCCACCAAGCCCTCACCGGCCGCCGAGGCAAAGCGTGCCTGATGAGACCCACCGGGCATCCGTGATAATCATCCGCATCCCTGATCAACGCAAAAGATGAACCACCGCCAGCCCTCCGTGACCTTGCTGCAAGCCAGCCAGAACAACGCCAGTCTGGCCAGGCTGATGGCGCTAAACCAGGACTCCAAGGCGCGCCTGGAAGCCATCACCCCGCTGATTCCCGACACGCTCCGGGCCAACGTAACGGCGGGCCCGCTCGACGACGGGGCCTGGTGCCTGCTGCTGAGCAACACCACGACGGCAGCCAAACTGCGCCAGCTTGTTCCCGCTTTCGAGGCCCAGTTGCGGGTCAAGGGACTTGGCGTCAACAGCATCCGGCTCAAAATCAGCAGTTCCAACCGAGCGGGCCGGTAATCGGGATCAAGCTCAGGCGACGACTGGACGCCTTCGGTGTGAATCGCCCCGAGTTTTGAGGGAAACCCGCCACTTTGAAAAACATGGCCAGAAGAGAACGAAGGTTCGACGAGAACGGACCGCAAGGGTGACCAGCGAAGTCCGACGGCTTCCTCAGGAACCGCGCAAACACGCGGGAACCGTCGCTATCGGACGAGAAAAAGCCCAACTGAAAACAGTTGGGCCTTCTATGTATGGTGGAGCTGGGGGGATTTGAACCCCCGTCCGCAAACCATCTTCGAGCAGATCTACATGTTTAGTGGTCTGATTTGAGTCTCGCCCCGGTGCCCGCGCAGCCACACGCTTTCACCCTCGCCAGTACCCTATTGTCTTGCGCCATACCAAGGTACCCGGTACAGCGCCAGCCGATGTGTATGACCTCACAGCCTGGAACCCTTGACTTGCGCCAAAGACCCCTTGCCCAGCCCATCGGCCTGCTGTTGTGAGGCTCACTGGTGTTTAAGCAGCGAGTGCGAAACGTTCGTCGTTTGCAGTTACTTTGTTTGAATCAGTTTTACGAGCGCATTCAGCTCGACATGCACCACAGCGATTCCGTATCCACGTCGAAACCAGTGCAGCCCCTAAGCACCCTAGTTTAGGCTAACTTGGAAAATTGCAAGAGCGGCAACAATTCATTCACACAATGGATGGTGGCATTTGCGCCCCATTCGCTGGCGTCTGCCTGCGCGCCCAGATAGCCATAAGTCACCGCGACGGTAGCCATGCCGGCGGCTTGGCCGGCCACGATGTCGCGTTCGTCGTCGCCCACATAGACACAACGGCTGGCATCGACACCCAAGCGGCGGGCGGCTTCCAGCAGGGGCTCTGGGTGCGGTTTGGCGTAGGGCGTGGTATCACCACTGACGATGGCGCCCGCCGACGCGAACAAGGTCATCGAGGCGGTCAGCGGCAGGGTAAAGCGCTCTGACTTGTTGGTCACCACGCCCCATTTCACACCCTGGAAGGCAAAGCGCGCCAACAACTCGGGCACGCCGTCGAAGACTTGGGTGCGCTGCGTCAGGTGACGCTCATAGATGCAAAAAAACTCTTCGCGCAAGGTGTTGTAATCGGCATGCTCGGGGGTCATGCCAAACGCCACGCCCAGCAGGCCGCGCGCACCGGCACCCGCCATGGGACGGTATTGCGCCAGCGGCAGCGATGGCAGACCACGTTTCAGGCGCATGGCATCTGCGGCGGCGGCCAGGTCGGGAGCACTGTCGATCAGCGTGCCGTCCAGATCGAAAAGCACCGCTTGCACATCGGCAAAGCGGGCGCGCTGGTGCGTCACGCGGGCAGTCCTGCCGGCTTTTGTGTGGCCAGCAGGTAGTTGACGCTGGTATTGCTGCCCAGCCAGTAACGCTGGGTGAGCGGGTTGAACGACAAGCCGCGCGATTGCGTCACATTCAGGCCGGCACGGCGGCAAAAGCCTGCCAGTTCGCTGGGACGGATGAATTTGGCAAATTCGTGGGTGCCGCGTGGCAGCATGCCCAGCACATATTCAGCACCGATGATGGCCTGCAGGAACGACATCGGATTGCGGTTGAGCGTGGAGAAAAACACCCAGCCACCGGGCTTGACCAGCGTGGCACAGGCCTGCACCACCGAGGCCGGGTCGGGCACGTGCTCCAGCATTTCCATGCAGGTCACCACGTCGAATGCGGCGGGCTGCTCAAGCGCCATGGCTTCGGCGCTGATCTCGCGGTATTGCACATGGTCGGTTTGTGCGTCCAGGGCGTGCAACTGGGCAATGCGCAGCGCCTTGGTGGACAGGTCGATGCCGGTGGCGAACGCGCCCGAGCGGGCCAGCGAGTCGGTCAGGATGCCACCGCCGCAGCCCACGTCGAGCGCGGTTTTGCCGTGGAGCAGGCACAAGCCGTTGATCCAGGCCAGGCGCAAGGGGTTGATTTGGTGCAACGGACGGAATTCGCCGTCGGCATCCCACCAGCGGTGGGCCAATTCAGAAAATTTGGCCAATTCGGCCGGGTCAGCATTGATGGTTGGGTTCATGCCCTGATTATCCGAAATTTAAAAAACAAAACCCACCGCAAGGGTGGGTTTTGCATGGACTGGATGAATCCAGTTGCGCGATCAGGGCTTCTTGGCGTAGGCGCTGCACCAGCCCTTGGCCGACACTTCCTTGCCGGCAAAGAGCGGGCACGGACCGGACGCGGCGCCAGCCTTGCCCTGGTACAGGGCGCAGTTGCTGCAGGCCATACCGGCTTTGAATTTGGCGTTCTTGCTGGTGGCAGCGTCTGCCACGTAAGCCAAAGCCTTGGCGTTGGCATCGGTCTCAGCCACCATGGGGGCTGCAGCCATTACCGTACCAGAGGCCAAAGCGCTGGCACCCAAAACCGATTGCATCATGAATACGCGACGTGTTGTCATAGCAAAGTTCCTTAAGAGTTGAAAAAATCCAGCAGCCTGACCTGCATGGCCGCAAGTTTAACGCGTGAACCTGAACAGACCATGAACGAAAACCCTATATCGCAGGGTTGAACAGGACAGTCCGCGGCATGTTCACCATGCCTGCTTACGGGCGGGTTACGCCTTGATTTCCCTGGCGCTGATCTGGTACCTGAAGCTGTCGGGTGCATAGGAATCGAGCCGCCCCGCCGCGGTTTCGGCCACAGGATACATGAAAAAGGCCAGCTTGTTTCCGGCAGCGTATGGCAAGGTGACGTCATGCGCATGATTGAGGCGCTACGCAGCGGTGTAACGGTCGAAGTCGGCCTTCAGACTGCCCATCACCTCATGGCTGAGGCGGTTGCCGTATTGGGCGACAACGCGGCCGGCGCACTGATTGGCCAGCCAGGCGGCCTGTGCGGTGCTGTGGCCGTGTGTGACAGCGTACAAAAACGCCCCCGCGTACATGTCGCCGGCGCCGTTGGTATCGACCGCTTTGACCTTTGTCGCAGGCACTTCGGTGCGCGCATCGCCTTCGATGATGATGCTGCCCTTGGCGCTGCGCGTCAGGCACACCACACGCGCCTGCGTGCTCAGGTGCTGGCATATGGCCGCCAAGTCGGTGGTGCCGCACCACGCTTGTGCTTCTTCTTCGTTGCAAAACAGGTAGTCCAGCAAGCCGGTGCTGGCGTTGCCCACCATGGCGTCGAGCCCGGCGCGGCAAAAGTTGATCATGCTCACGTCGCTGAGAGTGGTGGCCAGTTGGGCACCGGCTTGCGCGGCCAGCGCCCTGCCCTTAAGCGCCGCATCCAGCCCGCTGGGCGAAGCGGCCAGATAACCTTCCATGTAATACACCCGTGACTTGGCAATGTCGTGCGGATGCAGCGCGCTGGCGTCCAGCTCGGCGGTGGCGCCCAGAAACGTGCTCATGCTGCGCTCGGCGTCGGGCGTGACCATCACCAGGCAAGCGCCGGTCTGACCTTCGGACGCCTTGGTGTGCGTCAGGTTGGTGGCCACGCCGTGCGCCACCAGGTCCTGGGTGTAGAACTCGCCCAGTTCGTCGTCGGCCACGCGGCACGAGTAAAACCCCTTGCCGCCCAGCTGTGCCAGCGCCACGATGGTGTTGCCAGCCGAGCCACCGCCGGTGCGGTGCGGTGCAATGCCGTGCACATGGCGCAGCAGTTCAGCGCGTCGCGGCGCGTCGATCAGCGTCATGTGGCGCTTGGCCACACCAGCGGCTTGCAGCAGTTCGTCAGAAACGGCGTATTCGGTGTCGACCAGCGCGTTGCCGATGGCGTAAACGTGATGGTGACTCATTACTGTTCGACGAAGGCGCGTTCGACCACAAAGTCGCCTTGCTTGGTCGTATTGCCTTCCAGAAAGCCGCGCTTTTCGAGAATCGCCTTCAGGTCTTTCAGCAACGCCGGGCTGCCGCACATCATGGCGCGGTCGGTGGCGGGGTCGAACTTGGGCAAGCCCAAGTCGGCCTGCAACTTGCCGGTCTCGATCAGGTCGGTGATGCGGCCACGGTTCTTGAACGGCTCACGCGTAACCGTTGGGTAGTACAGCATTTGCTGGGTGACCATCTCGCCCAGAAATTCGTGCTGGGGCAGGTCGATGGTCAGGTAATCCATGTATGCCAGTTCGGCCACTTGGCGCACGCCGTGCACCAGAATGACTTTTTCAAACTTTTCGTAGGTGTCGGGGTCGCGCACGATGCTCAAAAACGGCGCCAGCCCGGTGCCGGTGCCAAACAGGTACAGGTTCTTGCCCGGCAGCAGGTAGTCGATCAGCAGCGTGCCGGTGGGCTTTTTGCCCACCACGATCTTGTCTCCCACCTTGATGTGTTGCAGTCTGGAGGTGAGCGGGCCGTCTTGCACCTTGATACTCAAAAACTCCAGGTGGTCTTCGTAGTTGGCGCTGACGATGCTGTAGGCGCGCAGCAGCGGCTTGCCGTCCACACGCAGGCCGATCATGGTGAAGTGGCCGTTGGAAAAGCGCAGCACCGGGTCGCGCGTGGTGGTGAAGCTGAACAGCCGGTCGGTCCAGTGGTGGACGCTCAGGACGGTTTCATTTAGAAATGCACTCATGGGATATTGTTCAAGTTAGGGCCAAAAAAGGATGGAAGCAATCGCGGCGAGGGCGCCGCTCCTACAAGGAATTGGGTTCAGCGGTTACGTTCATCAAAGCTTGGCTTCGACCCAACCCTGCACGCTGGCCAGAGCCGCCGCCAGTTTGGCGGGCTCGGTGCCGCCAGCCATGGCCATGTCGGGTTTGCCGCCGCCCTTGCCGCCCACCTGGCCGGCAATGAAGTTGACCAGCTCGCCAGCCTTGACCCTGGCCGTGGTGTCGGGCGTCACGCCCACGGCGATCTGCACCTTGGCGCCATCGACCACGCCGAGCACGATGACGGCAGTCTTGAGTTTGTCCTTGAGCTTGTCCATGGTGTCGCGCAGGGTTTTGACATCAGCACCGTCAAGGCGCGCCACCAACAGCTTGACGCCCTTGATGTCTTGCGCCTGGCTGAGCAACTCGTCGCCCTGGGCGCTGGCCAGCTTGCCCTTGAGGGCGACCAATTCCCTGTCGAGCGTCTTGACGTGCTCGAGCACCGACGCCAGGCGCTCATTGACCTCGGTGACCGGCGCCTTGAGCGCGCTGGCGGTCTGGCCTACGGTTTCTTCCAGCTGCTGCAGATACAGCAGCGCATGTGTCCCGGTCACACCCTCGATACGGCGAATGCCCGAGGCCACGCCGCTCTCTGCCACCACCTTGAACAGGCCGATGTCGCCGGTGCGCGCCACGTGGGTGCCGCCGCAGAGTTCGCGGCTGCTGCCAATGTCGAGCACACGAACCGAGTCGCCGTACTTTTCGCCGAACAGCATCATGGCGCCGGTTTTTTGGGCCGATTCGATATCCATCACGCGCGCGCTCGTGGCGGCGTTGGCCAGAATCTCCGCATTGACGCGAGCCTCGATCTCACGAATTTCCGCGTCTGTCACGGGCGCATTGTGGGCAAAGTCAAAGCGCGTGCGCTCGGCATTGACCAAACTGCCTTTTTGCTGCACGTGGCCGCCCAACACCTCGCGCAGCGCCTTGTGCATCAGGTGAGTGACCGAGTGGTTGCGTTGGGTGGCCAGGCGCAATGAGGTGTTGACGTGCGCCGTGACCGTATCGCCCACCTTGAGCGTGCCGGTTTTCAGCGTGCCGTGGTGGCCGAACACATCGGCCTTGATCTTTTGCGTGTCAGCCACGTCAAACAATGCATGGTCGCAAAAAATGGCGCCGGCATCGCCCACCTGGCCGCCGCTTTCGCCATAAAACGGCGTCGTCGCCAGCACGACCACGCCGTTTTGACCCGCCTTGATCTCGCTGGCGCTGGTGCCGTCCACATAAATGGCCACCACCTCGGTCGCAGCTGTCAACTGCTCGTAGCCGACAAACGCGTTGCCGGCACCGCTGTACTCCAGCCCCTTGTCCATCTTGAACTTGCCTGCGGCGCGGCCCTGTGCCTTTTGCCTTTCCATGGCGGCATGGAAGCCCGCCTCATCGACGCCGAGTCCGCGCTCGCGGCAAACGTCGGCCGACAGGTCGAGCGGAAAGCCAAAGGTGTCGTGCAGTTTGAAGGCCACGTCACCCGGCAACACCTTGAGCCCGTCGGCAAGCGCTTCGTCCAGAATCTGCATGCCCACTTCGAGCGTCTCGTAAAAGCGCTCTTCCTCGACCCGCAAAACGTCCATGATGCGGTCGGTCTGCGCCGCCAGATTGGGGTAGGCGTCACCCATGACAGCCACCAGATCGGGCACCAGCTTGTGGAAAAACGGCGTCTTCCGGCCCAGCTTGTAGCCGTGGCGGATGGCGCGGCGGATGATGCGCCGCTGCACGTAGCCGCGGCCTTCGTTACCGGGCAGCACGCCGTCGCTGACCAAAAACGCGGTGGCACGGATGTGGTCGGCAATCACCTTGAGCGACGGGTTGGCCAGGTCGGCGCAGCCGGTTTCGCGCGCGGCGGCTTTGATGAGCGCGTCAAACAGGTCGATCTCGTAGTTGCTGTGCACGTGTTGCAAGATGGCCGCTAGCCGCTCCAGCCCCATGCCGGTATCGACGCACGGCGCGGGCAGCGGCGTGACCGAGCCGTCTTCGGCCATGTCGAACTGCATGAACACGTGGTTCCAGATTTCGATGAAGCGGTCGCCGTCTTCGTCGGGGCTGCCCGGGGGGCCACCAGGAATATGGTCGCCGTGGTCGTAAAAAATCTCGCTGCACGGGCCGCACGGGCCGGTGTCGGCCATCATCCAAAAGTTATCGCTTTTGTAGCGCCCACCCTTGTTGTCGCCGATGCGGATCACGCGCTCCGGCGGCAGGCCAATCACCTTCGTCCAGATGTCGTAGGCCTCGTCGTCTTCGGCATACACCGTGGCCAGCAGGCGCTCGGGCGGCAGCTTGAACACTTGGGTGAGCAGTTCCCAGCCCCATTCGATGCTCTCGCGCTTGAAATAATCGCCAAAGCTCCAGTTGCCCAGCATCTCGAAAAAAGTGTGGTGGCGCGCGGTGTAGCCCACGTTTTCCAGGTCGTTGTGCTTGCCGCCAGCGCGCAGGCAGGCTTGCACCGAGGCCGCGCGCACATAACTGCGCTTGTCGGTGCCCAGAAACACGTCCTTGAACTGCACCATCCCCGAGTTGGTGAACATCAGCGTGGGGTCGTTGCCCGGCACCAGCGGACTGGACGCCACCACGGTATGACCTTTGGATGCGAAAAAGTCGAGAAAGGTCTTGCGGATGTCGGCGACAGTCACCGGGGTGGCGGTTGGAATCATGGCGAGGGAGAGCTGGTTTGATGTCAAAGCTTCGGATTTTAGGTGATCAGGGTGCTTTGCACTGCGCCTCCAAAAAAGCAAACAGGGCCGGCTCGTCACAAAAGATCACGTTGAAGCGCAGCCACGGGCTGGTTTGCAAATCGGGGCTGAACAGGTGCCCGGGGCCGAGCAGAATGTCTTGCTCGGCGGCCTTGTAAGCCAGTTCGGCCGAATCGGCAATGGCCGGATGGCGCGCCCACAAAAAAATGCCGGCCTTGGGTTCGCAAAAAATCTCGAAACCGACCTTCATCAGGCGCGAGGCCGCGTCCACATGCGCCTTGGCCAGCCTCTCGCGCAGTCCCTTGACGTGCTTGCGGCAGCGCCCGTCGGTCAGCGCACCATGCGCCAGACGTTCGCTGAACTCGCTGGAGGTCAGGCCCGAAATCATTTTGAGTTGCGCCAGGTCTTCCAGCAAGTCCGGGTTGGCGGCCAGGTAACCAACGCGGATGTTGGGCGAAATGGTCTTGGAAAAACTGCTGATGTAGATGACCCGGCTGAGCTGGTCCAGACTGGCAAGCGATGGCCGCGGTTCGGGGTCCAGGTCAGCATAGATGTCGTTTTCGACCACCAGGAAATCGTGTTTGTCCGCCAGTTGCATGACACGGTGCAGGTGCGCCAGTTGGGCCACCGAGCCGGTGGGGCTTTGCAGCCGTGGCTGGGTGAAGAAGACCTTGGGCCTTTCTTCCAGCACCAGCCGCTCCAGCGCCACCAGGTCGTAGCCAGCCGGGGTGCGCGGCACACCGATCAGACGGGCACCCAGAAATCGCAAGGAAAACAACAAATTAGGGTAGCCGGGGTCATCGACCAGCACTGCATCGCCATGGCGCACCAGGCGGCGCGCCACCAGGTCCATGGCCTGGCTGGAACCTTGGGTGAGCAGCACCTGATCAGCGGTGACGGCGATTTCCTGCTCAGCCAGCATTTCACGCACCAATTTGCGCAAAGGCAGGTAGCCTTTGGGCTCGCCATAACCACCCACATCCACCTCATCGGCGGCCAGGCTGCGCAGACCACGGCGCACGCCCTCCTGAAACAGCCAGTCGCCCGGCAACCAGCCGCAACCGGGTTTCATGCGCAGCGCGCGATTCTCGAAAATGCGGCGCAGGTACCACATCGAATCGAAACTGAAGTTCGGGCCGTGTCCGGGCAATTCAGTTACCGAGGTCGGCCGCTGCTTGACAAAAAAGCCCGAGTGCGGACGCGAGGCAAAGTAGCCCTGCGCCACCAGTCGGTCGTAAGCATCGACCACCGTGAAGACGCTGACGTTGTGGGCGTGGGCAAACTGGCGAATCGACGGCGCCTTGGAGCCTGAGCGCAACTCTCCCTCGTCAATGGCTTTGCAGAAGCCTGCCACGATTTGCAGCACCAGGGGGGTTGGACTTTGCGGGTTGAGCGTGAACATCGGTCTATTAGGGTTTGTATGTACTGGCGGTCAAGGCTGCACAGTACATCCTCAAAAAAGCCTTAACTGTATATGGTTGAGCAGGAAAGCCGCCATTACAGTTGCGCCACTTTATCAATGCCAGCCAACTGATCAGGAGCACCATGCTGACCCAAACCCAAAAAACCAACGCCGCTCTCATGGAACGCCGCCGCGCTGCCATTCCCCGAGGTGTCGGCCAAAGCCACGAAGTGTTCATTGCCCGCGGCGACAACGCCGAGGTGTGGGACGTCGAGGGCAAGCGTTACATCGACTTTGCCGGCGGCATCGCGGTGCTCAACACCGGCCATTGCCGTCCGGAAATCAAGGAAGCGGTTAAAAAGCAGATTGACCTCTACACCCACACCTGCTTCCAGGTGTTGGCCTACGAGCCCTATGTGGAACTGGCCGAGCGCTTCAATGCGCTGGCACCGGGCAACTTTGCCAAGAAAACGCTGTTTTTGAGCACCGGCGCCGAAGCAGTGGAAAACGCCATCAAGATTGCCCGCAGCTACACCAAGCGCGCCGGGGTCATTGCCTTCACCAGTGGTTACCACGGGCGCACGTTGCTGACGCTGGGCCTGACCGGCAAAGTGGCCCCGTACAAGCTGGGCTTCGGGCCGTTCCCGGGTGAAATCTTCCACGCGCAATTTCCCAACGCGGCGCACGGCGTGTCGGTGGACGACGCTATCGCCTCTGTGGAAAGCATTTTCAAGAACGACATCGAAGCCAGCCATGTGGCGGCCATCATCGTCGAGCCTGTGCAAGGCGAAGGCGGCTTCAACGTGGCGCCGTTTGACTTTTTGCAGCGCCTGCGCGCGTTGTGCGACCAGCACGGCATCGTGATGATTGCTGACGAGATTCAAACCGGCGCCGGCCGTACCGGCACCTGGTTTGCGGTGGAGCAAGCCGGTGTGGCACCCGACATGATCACCATGGCCAAGAGCATGGCCGGTGGCTACCCCATCTCTGGTGTGGTGGGTCGCGCCGAAATCATGGACGCGCCCGCACCCGGTGGCCTGGGCGGCACCTATGCCGGCAGCCCCGTGGCCTGCGCAGCGGCGCTGGCCGTGCTGGACGTGTTTGAAAAGGAAAACCTGCTGGCGCGCAGTCGCCAGCTCGGTGCGCACATGATGAGTCGTCTCAAAGCCATCGCGGCCAAGGACAAGCGCATTTGCGATGTGCGCGGACTGGGCGCCATGGTGGCCATCGAACTGTGCAAAGACGGCGATCCGCACCAACCCAGTGCCGACATCGCCAAGGCGCTGGCGGCCGAAGCGACCAAGCGCGGCCTGATTCTGCTGACTTGCGGCACCTACGGTAACGTGGTGCGCATTCTGGTGCCGCTGACGGCCAGCGACGCCATCGTCGACGAAGGTCTGGGCATCATCGAAGCCAGCCTGGCGGCGGTGGCCTGACGGGTACGCCCCAACACCTGACCCCATGACCGCAACCCACCCCTTTACCCAGGACGTGACGCTGCGCGGCGCACACGCCAGCCTGGTGCCGCTACGCGCCACACACCACGATGAGTTGGTCGAAGCCGTGCGCGACGGCGAACTCTGGCGCCTGTGGTACACCGCCATTCCGGCACCCGAAACCATGGCCAGTGAGATTGAGCGCCGCCTGGGCTTGCGGCGCGCCGGGTCCATGTTGCCGTTTGCTGTGCTGGACGCGAGCGGCAAAGCGGTGGGCATGACCACCTTCATGAACATTGACGCCAGTAACCGGCGTGTGGAAATCGGTTCCACCTGGTACCGGGCGGCGGTTCAATGCACGGTGCTAAACAGCCAATGCAAAATGCTGTTGTTGACGCACGCCTTTGAGACGCTGAACTGCATTGCGGTCGAGTTTCGCACGCACTGGTTCAACCACGCCAGCCGACGCGGCATCGAACGTCTGGGTGCCAAGCTCGACGGCGTGTTGCGCTGCCACCAGATCAACCCGCACCCCGACGCCAAGGGCACGTTGCGCGACACC
>Ga0172367_10001697_pt1 | contig 31414 bp, 25 predicted proteins | sample Lak10m_FD_114542 | JGI IMG/M metagenome (GOLD analysis project Ga0172367, IMG submission 114542) | Freshwater microbial communities from Kabuno Bay, South-Kivu, Congo - kab_022012_10m | ecosystem: Environmental > Aquatic > Freshwater > Lake | place: Democratic Republic of the Congo: South-Kivu...
ATTGCCAGGCCTCACCTAATAATGATCAATGCGACTCTAACCCGATTGCCACGGGAACTTACTCTACTTTAAGTGCTTGCGCTACTGGTTGTGCCCAGCCCGTTCTTGGTGGCCTTGGCAAAGATTGCCGTAATTTAACAACCACCTCCACAACGGAATGTAATCAATCTTTTTGTTCTTCTCCTTTCGCTTGTTTAAACAGTACGGGTTCAGTGGGTTTGCCGGGTGATTGCGGTACCTGTTGCTGTCAGGTGAGTAATCCCGCTTCCTGTGCAGGTATTGGTAATGGCAATTTGGTCTGTCAGCCTAATCAAGCTCCTTGCTCTGGCAATGATCGCGGTTTATGTTGCGGCTGCAGCCAAGATTCTGATTGCGGTAATGTTGAGACCTTAGGTTGCGATGCCGGTACTTGTTGTCGCGCTCGTCCGGAAGTAATTACGGATTCTGTCCAGCCGCCTTCTAGTGCCAGTAACGTTTGTCGTAATGTCAGTATCAGAGTGCCCTTTGATCAGGATATGGATGTTAGCAGTTTATCTAATGGTTTAATTTTATTGGAAGAACATGATTATGGTAACGGTTCCTGCCCAGCCGGTACATTTTTAGCTGCGACTGACGGCTTTAAACCTTTACACCAGAATTTTTTTGTCCGCGTCTATCAAAGATTTACCCGTTCTGTTCGCAGCCTCGCGCGCCATTTAGGTTTAAGTTCTGAAACCGCCTTAGCTTTATCTGCTCCTAGCCCTTCGAAGTTGTATTGCGCCGTCCCAGGAATGGTGGTGGTTACTCAGGAAGGTAATGGCAGTGTCGCTGAATTCCGTCCTAAGAAATTATTAGCGCCCGCCACTTCTTACTATTTAATTGTGAAAGGTGATGGTGCTTTAGATAGCAATGAAGGTGTTTTAAGCCAGTGGCAATTGGGGATGAACGGTGCTGGTTATTTAAATCCTGCTACTAATAATTATATTGAAGGAGCTACTCTGACTTTTAACAATTTAGTATTTACCAATTCTTATATTACTAGCTTCAGTACTCTGCCTCAACAGGGGGCTAACGCTGGTATTTGCGCGGTTGATTATGTTGTGACCGCTCCCGCTTCTTATCTATTCAAAACCACAGAAAATGATCTCAATGAAGATGACACTAATCCTCAGAGCAATAGTTTTGATACTAAGGCTGACCGGGATAAATTATTCAGCGCTAGTGCTTATAGCGCGGATGGCCAGAAACTCCATCCTAGTTCTGGTTATTATTGGGATTGGAATTGGGAGGTTGTTAAGCCTAGCGTTGCCAGTCTCGCTTCTGTCAGCGGTTTGAGTTCGGATCAAGCCTTCGTGGTGGCGGCGGGAGGAGTTTCGGATGACTCTACAATCTTGAGAGCCGAACTCAATATGGATCGTTTTTCCGCTCCAGCCTGTAATGCCTCTTCGGCTTGTGTTTGTGCCGAGCCCGATTGTTTTAATAATTGCTGTAATGCCTACCAAGATGGTGATGGTTTGCGCACGGAAACACCTTTGTTTATTTTCTTGTGTAGTAATCCTTGGCCGGCTATCGATCCGGCTACTCAGAACTGGTCGCCTTGGTATGATACTTGTAATGGCGCTATTGGTAATTGCGCTAACTATAATTATAAATTCTATTATTGCCGCGATGCTGGCGGCGACGGCCTAGCTGATGACTTACCAGCAATGATTAATCCCGCTGTTATTAGAGGCTCTGGTAATGCTTTGGCCTGTAGTGAGGGCCAAGCCCCTTGCTCTAATTTGGGTTCAACTTGTGGTCCGGATAATAATTTTGACGGAGTTGGCGACGGCTTCTGTATCTGGAATGTCTTAAAGGAATCTTATTTCTTTAAGGAAGCAACTCCGCAAGTCGGAGCAATTACCGCGGCCGTGGACGAAGAGGATGGCGAAACGGTGCGTTTGGAGTGGTATGGCGATTCTAGTTTGATTTATGATGCTAATCCAAATAAGATGGGAAAATATCGAATTTACTATGCGCCACTTAATGCCGGTAATATGTCTTTTGTTGACACTAAGCCCACGGATTATTATTTAGAAGGTTTTTCTACTCCCGTTTGTTCGCCTCTAGCTCCTACCACGGGTGAAAATTATTCTTGCCATTTCTTGCTCTCTGGTCTGCAAACTGACGTTTCTTATCGTTTCAAGGTATCTGCTATTTCGATTGCTCAAGTAGAAAGCCCCCTGTCGGATGAAAAGACGGTGCTCGTGAGCGATAAAATTGCACCGCCGGCGCCACAGGGTTTGAGCGCCCAAATTATTAATGCCCAGCGGGTGCGTTTTACTTGGCATGCAAATGATGCTGATACTTCCTTTAATCGCCTTTACCACGGCATTGCTAGCGGCCAGTATGGAGAATCTTTCGATTCCGAGGAAGGCACAACTGCTCTAGAGTTGGATTTATTGCAGTTTAGTCCGGGCACTCACTATTTTGCCCTCTCAGCCTTAGATGCGTCTAATAATGAAAGTGTTAAATCCGCACCGATTTCTTTGGTTGTCAGTGCGCAGTAATTTTGTTAATATTTTTATATGATTAATAAGCGTCTTTTTTATCCATTGCTATTCGGGTTGCTTCTTTTAGTTTTTTTGCATCTGGCGGGCAGGGCGGCTGAAGGAAATAATAACGTTAATGTCATGGGTGATCCTGGCTCGGCCGCCGCGATTGCTAATAATAGTAGTGACGCAATTGCTGTTCGAATCTTGCCGAACCCGAACCATTATAGCGCGGCTCGTTGGTATAAAAGTCAGAAGTTTTCCGGCTCTCCGCAGGCTTTGATGGTTGATGGTTATGACGCTGTCCGTGATGGACGCACAGTTTATGTTAATGCTGCTAATGTTAACTTAGCAACTAAGCAAATTTATACCAATATCTATCTAATTTCGTATAACCAGGACCCTGATTTTAAGACAGTAGATGTTTTGGGGCAGATAGTTGATCATTGGCGTTTTAATAGCAATTTGAATGAGTCGGGTAATTGCTATATTTCTACCATGCCTTGCGAAAGCAATTCCGATTGCGCCGAGGGTTATACTTGTTTTGGTAAAAGTACTGCTCCGGGCCGTTGCCGTTTAGCCGAAAATGATGTCTGTTATACTGACGCTGATTGTGGTAAGAATTTATATTGTAATAGCTTGCGCGCCCAGGTTGCTCGTGATGTCCGCCGCTTAGGTATGTTGGGTGATTTGCGGGAATCTTTAGCGGCTTTTAATAATAAGAATAAGCGTTATCCAATTTTAGGTGCCGGCACCTATTTACCTCTACACAGCTTATCCGTCTGGCCGAGCTGGCAATCTTTATTCTTACCTCAAATTGGGGCAGGGACTTCTTTAATTGATCCTATTAATACGCTTGGTCCTTGTGCTGACCATGATGTTGATACTTGTTGGAATAAAAATACAAATTCTTTCGCTGACCCAGAGCCTAGTAACAACTCCTTAGAATTACCAGGAGGGAGCTATGCCTTTGTTTATTCTAGCGACCAGAATGGCTCTAATTACAGTTTATGCGCGGCCATGGAAACTAAGAGTCTTGGTTATAATACAACTGAAGGACAATTAGCTGATTCCGGTTGTGTTGCTAGCGGCGCCGGCTATGTCGGCTCTAGCGATAACCTTGATCCCATTTTGATTACCACTAATTTGCAAGGTGAACAGAATCAAGAATTTAACGGTTTTATTAAAGTGATTGATCCTGAGGGGAATCCTTTAGATTGGTCGATTAATACCAGCGCTAGTACTTGGACTAATTGGCGCAATAATAATCAAAATAATGTTGCTCCTATCTTGCAAGACAGCTCTAATCCCAACCAAAAGAGAATTTACGCTCAAGTCGCCGGCAATGCTGGTAATTATAATTTACCGTTGACGGTTAGCGATGGTCAGGGCGGAACCTTGTCGACGGTGACAGTTTTGAAAATTACCAATGGCGCCCCGCTGATTCAGTCGGACGATATTGCTTATTACCCGGACACTGAAATCCCTTTAATTGTACGTTTTAGTATTACTGATAAACACCATCCCCTTTCTTACACCTTTACTAAAGCTACTTGGAATTCTGGACCTTATGACGTTCTTTCCCCGGCTAACTCTACGGTCGGACCGGTAACTTCAGAACGGGTGGGCGATACGGTTTATTACTCTCTTAAATATGATGTTCATACGAGTAATAAATTTAATAAAGACACAACTTTTGTTTATGTTGTCACCGCGAAAGATCAATATAATGTAAGTTCTACGCGCCAGATAAACATTACTTTCAAAGCCGATCCACCCGCTTTGGATTTAAATTGTTCAAAATCAGTTCGTGTCGGTTCTTATTATTACTGTGGTTTGGGCTGGCAGAAACAGGGAGACCATATCATTAGTTATAGCGCTCCTATATCTTTGCCCGCGGGCTTAGCGATTATGGAAACAACTACGGGCGAGCCCGAGTTGGGCAATAATACTAACGTCTCTAAATCTTCTAGTGGAGCTTGGGACCGCCTACTTGCTTGGTTTAAGTCTTCATTAAACCCTTCGGCCGAAGCGGCTGTTCCGATGAGTCATTATTATGCTTTGTATGGCACTCCGACTGTGGCCTCTTCTTCTTTCTTAATTAAGATTAGAGCCGATAATGAATTTGGTGCTTTTACGGAAAGAGAATTTCGGCTAGGAATTAATAATTATTGTGGCGATCACTCTTTACAAAGACCGAATTTTGAAGGGCGTGGCGGCTTCTATAATGACGGCCATGAAGATTGTGACGGTAATACCGGAATTGTAGTCAATCGTAATAATATCCCTGCTAGTTCACCGAGCTTACAATACGGTTGTACCACTAAAATTACAGATACTGTTCCTTACCCCATCATGAATAATCAGTATTTTTGCACTTTCCTTGCCCCTGATGATGAAGAAGGCGGCGGTTATTGTGGCGATGGTATTTGCCAGGCAAAAATAAGGCGTAACGGCCAATTAGTTCCTTGGGAAATAGGCGGTCTTTGCCCTAAAGATTGTACTTGTGCCGGCCAGAATCAGGTTAATAATAATGGAGAGTGCGCTTGTGTGAGCGGTTGGTATGATTGTGACGGCCAAGATGGCTGTGAGAGCAGTACTGTTTGTGAAGAGGACGGCGGTTGTCTGGCTAGTCAATATTTATGTGCCGGTGAATGCCACCCGCGAGATAATAACCACAATACAAACTGTGGGCAAAATACCGACAAATGTTGTACCGGTGGTCCAGATTGTGCCGCCCAAGGCTGCCCGAACGGATTCTACAATTGTGATGGACTCTATGACTGTGAAGCGACAAGTTGTTTGTGTCCGGCCGGCCACATTTGGAATGATGACGCCTGGCCTAACGGCGGCTGCGTTTTAGATACTCAAGTCCCTTGTCCGGGACAACAGCCTTGCGGAAATAGTTGTTATAACCCCACCACTCAGCAGTGTTGCGGTGGCCAGGTTGTTTGCGGAAAAAATCAGTATTGCTGTAATCATTCGGTTGTCTCCTTTGTTTGTGTCGCTAGTTATACGCACTGTTATATAGATCAAGAAGGCGGTAATGGTAATGGCAACGGTAATGCTAACTAAAATTTTTAGTAATATTAATAATTATGAGGGTTAATAAAAAAATTTTATTGCTGGCTGTTGGATTGCTGGTTTTAGCGGCTTTAGCTTGGTGGCTTTATTCTCAGCGCTCTGATCTTAAGAAAGATGGAGCTAATGTTTCTGAAAATCAATCAGCCTATTTAGAACCGGTCTTTATGAGTACGGAAGAAAAGGCCAGTCTTTATATTCCGACCGAAACTAAAGTCCAGGTTTTAAATAGAGATGAAAAGGGCGAGCCTATAACTTATAAAATCATCAATAATGATTCAGAAGTTGTCACTGGGGATAAAATGGCGCCGATTAGGCCAGAAAATTAGTAAGGATGTATTTTTTGAAAAAATCGTTTATAATGATAAAGAAATTAGTTTTCTTAAAATAAATTTTGAAATTTATGTTTAACAATCTTGGCAATCAGCCTGCGGATAATTCTGTAGATGATATTTTTGCAGAAACTGATGCTTCGGTCGCTCATCCGGCCAGCGGTGCCAGTATTCAAGCTCAGGCCGCCGGTCTTTCTGCTCCCCGCGTCTTAGTGGAGGGCGAAGATGCTCACGCCGGACGCTCGGGGATAAAAATAAAATTTGTTCTCATTATTGTTTTGGTAGCTTTAATTTTAGGGGCAGCCGCTTATTTGGCTTATTCAAAATTTATGCGCTCAGCTGCGGAGAGCGATTTATTGCCTAGTGCTACTACTACCGCTGATAAGCCCTCAAATGAAGTAGTGGTAACTCCTCCCGTTAATAATGTTGTTGTTCCTGAGCCAGAACCTATTGTTCCCAGCCCAGAACCAGCAGTTAATACCAATATTGCTACTAGTGCCAGTAGTACCACTGTGGTGACGGCGCCGGTTGACTCCGATGGCGACAGTCTAACAGACTTAGAAGAGAAAGCGCTTAACACTAATATTAACTTGATTGATTCTGATTTTGACGGTTTATCCGATTATGAAGAGGTTAAAATCTACCTCACTAATCCTATTAATCCTGATACTGATGGTGATAGCTTTAATGATGGGGATGAGGTTAAGAGCGGCTATAACCCCAAAGGCAGCGGCAAGCTTTAATTCATTCCATCTCTATTTGCTGTTATGAATATGAATTCCAAAAGTAACCAGAAGAATTTATCCGGCATGGCAGGAGTAAGTTTATATTTGCGCGTTCACGTGATGCCTAAATTAAATATGCCTTTGCGCGGCCGGGCTTGGCAATGGATTAGTCCTTTTGTGGCAGCGGCTATTTTGATTGTCGCTATTTTTTATTTTTTATCTGATTAATTATGGAGAAGCATGGCGTCAAAGGTGATAAAAAAATTACGGATGATTTACAGCAAAAGCTGCAAAAGGATTTTATTGTCCGCAATATGCCTGCTTTTGCCAGCTTAAGCGGCGCGAGTTATGAAAGTGCTGATGGTAAGACCAGGCATTCTTCGAAAAAGACAGTAAAAATGGGGGAAAAATCTTTAGAATCGCACAAATCTACCGGTCTCATTATTATTGGCGCCGGTTTTTTGGTGGTAGCGATTTTATTTTATTTAGCCTATCGTTTTTTAATTTTGCCAGCAATGAATCCGGTTGCTCAGGAAGTTGTCGAAAATCCAGTTAAGCCTCAAGACGTGGCCACAAAAACTGATGTGGTTGCACCGGAAACGGAAGTAGCGGTCACCCCTGTTCCGATTGTCGTTACCCCTGTAGTAGAGGCGCCAGTGGAAGTGGCTGCCCCTAGCCTGCCGACTGTGGCTGATGCTGATAATGATGGCTTAAGTGATGTGGCTGAAGTTTTTATTGGTTCTAATGCCCAGTTGGCCGATACCGATAATGATTCTTATAATGATAAACAGGAAATTTTGAGTGGCTATAATCCTCTGGGCGCAGGCAAGCTTAATGAGAATAATAATTTGGGCCTTTATCGCGATGCCGGCGGCAGCTTCGCCGTTATTTATCCCCAGGCCTGGGAAGTGAAGGCAGCTAGTGCTAATTCTACTCTTTTTTCTGCTCCTGATCAGTCTTTTATCCAAATATCTTATGAAACTAGCGATCAGGAATATTCTGATATTTTATCTTGGTACCAGAGCCAATTTTCTGACGCTGATACTTTAAGCGCCGATCGTTTTATTGAGAGCAGTTTTGGCCCGGGAATTATTAGCGCTGATCAGCAAATAATTTACTTTTTAGACTCTGACCGTCGCCATACTTTCGTTATTTCTTACATCAAGTCAGGCGACGCCGCTCCTTACGCCGATATCTTCAAGATGATGGCCCTTACTTTAATGAAACTTTAATTTCATCAGTCTACCAAAAACCCCGCCGGTTTGCTGTGGCGGGGTTTTTATTTGATTTTGCTCGTGTTTATTCTCTGGAAATAATCTTGTCGATGAGCCCGTATTTTTTAGCTTCTTCTGCACTCATGTAATTGTCGCGGTCGCTGTCTTTATCAATGATATTAATTTTTTGTCCGGTATGTTCGGCTAAGATGCGGTTCATTTTATCTTTAGTTTTAAGAATATGTTCAGCTCTGATCTTGATATCTGAGGCCTGTCCCTCCGCTCCGCCCATTACTTGGTGAATCATGATTTCACTATTTGGCAGAGCGAGGCGCTTGCCTTTGGCACCGGCGGCGAGTAAGATTGAAGCCATTGAGGCTGCTAAGCCGACACAGATAGTGGAGACCGGACATTTAATATATTGCATGGTGTCGTAGATGGCTAAACCGGCAGAAACAGAGCCACCTGGAGAATTGATATAAAATTTAATATCTTTTTCTTTATCTTCAGCGGCTAAAAAAAGCATCTGGGCAATTACGATATTGGCAACGTGGTCATCAATGGCTTCACCTAAGAAAATAATTCGATCTTTAAGTAAGCGGGAATAAATATCGTAAGCTCTTTCTACTTGGCCATCTTTTTCTATCACGGTGGGAATTAAGGGCATATAGTTTATTTTATATATTTTTTTGCTATTATTAAGAATTATATGGCAATATTTCTTTTTTGTAAAGCCTTGTCTTGATTTTTTCGGGTTTTTAGTCTAAGATTTTAAAAGTTTCTAATCTTTGGCAATAAATCACCAAAATCTATGTCTAAACTGCAAAAGTTTTCTAATTTAGTAAAACGCCACCGTCAACGCTGGTTGTTTTTATTGGTTATTATTTTCGCTACGCTTGGTTTCGTCCTGGCGGCCGATAATTATTATAATCAAGCGGTTAATGCCCTGGCTAAAGCCACTAATAACATTATTGTTTTGCCTTCGGCCCCCAAGAGTCCTTTTGTTTTGGGGCTTGATTTACAGGGTGGCACCCAGTTAATTTATGAAGCTGATGTAGCTAATATTGCCGAGGCTGAGCGTTTAAGTGCCCTTGAGGGTGTCCGTGACATCATCGAGCGTCGTGTTAATGGCGCTGGCGTTAGTGAGCCAGTAATCCAAATTAACCGCACCATGCAGGGAGATTATCGTATTTTAGCGGAGTTGGCTGGAATTAAAGATGTTAATGAAGCTATTAAATTAATTGGAGAAACGCCTTTATTGGAATTTAAGGAACAAAGCACTGAAGCTCAAGAAGTTACCGCAGAGCCTAATGCTGAGGCCGTTGCTTTTAATAAGCAGGTTGCCACTCAGGCCGCCGAAGCTATTAAAGCAATTAATACTGGAGCTGATTGGCAAGCTTTAGCTGATAAATATCAGGCCAAGTTTGAAACTAAAGAAGCTTTAGCTGAAGAAAATCAGCCAGATCTCGTTTCTTCTTTAAAGAATATGGCGATTGGCGGGTTGAGTGCGCCTTTAAAAATTGATAATACTTTAGTAATCGCCAAATTATTAGCCAAAATTGAAAAAGATAATCCTTTTAAAGATCAGGCGGGTCAGTCTCCAAAAATTACAGAGTATAAGGCTCAGCTTTTATCTTTTACTCTTCAGGACGAATCACCAGTTTTAAACTTGGGTGATAATTGGCAAAACACCGAATTGTCTGGTAAAAATTTAAAGAGAGCGAGCTTGCAGTTTAATCCTCAGGATAGTTCTCCCGAAGTGGCTTTGGAATTTGATAGCGAGGGGGCAGAAGCTTTTGCCAACATCACGGAAAGAAATATCGGCAAGCCGGTGGCCATCTTTTTGGATGGTTATGCTATCAGCGTGCCCACGGTTAATGATCGTATTCCTGATGGTCGCGCTGTCATTTCTGGTCGTTTCAATGTTCAGGAGGCAAAATTATTAGTACAGCGTTTAAATACTGGGGCTTTGCCAGTGCCGATTAATTTAGTCGGTCAGCAGACCGTTGGCGCGAGTTTGGGCCAGAAATCTATTGATAACAGTGTAAAAGCAGGCTTGATTGGCTTCCTCTTTGTCGCCATCTTTATGATTGCTTTTTATCGTTTACCGGGGGCAATCTCCGTTATTTCTTTGGGTATTTATGCTTTAACCGTTTTGACGATTTTTAAAGCCACTCCGATTTGGTTGGCTTTAATCTTTATTTCTTTATTAGTAGTTTTATTTGTCAGCGTCTTTAACCATTTAAAGATTTTTGATGGCATTTTTTCCTCCACTCTCTTCCTAGTAATTTTAGCTTTCTTAGTTTATTATGCTAACCAGCCAGTTACTTTAACCTTGGCCGGCATTACCGGCTTCATTCTCTCTATCGGTATGGCGGTTGACGCTAATGTCTTGATTTTTGAGCGCATGAAGGAAGAGTTGCGCTTGGGCAAGCCGCTGTCTACTGCTCTCGATGAAGGTTTTCGTCGGGCTTGGCCTTCAATTCGCGATGGCAATATTACCACTATTTTAACTTGTTTCATTCTCATGGGCTTTGGCACAGGTTTAGTTAAAGGCTTCGGGGCTACTTTGTTTATTGGCGTTTCCATTTCGATGTTTAGCAGTATTGTTATCACCTATACCTTGTTGAAAGTGTTTAATAGCTCTTGGTTAGACAGGCATCGCTATTTATTAGGAACTCGTCGTCTTAAATAAGTAAATCAAGGGCGGGGTAAATTTCTTCGCTCTCATATCGATATGATTAATCTTCACATTATTAAACGACGCGCCCTCTGGTTGTCTTTATCTGGCGCTATGGTGGTGGCGGCTATAATTTTTTTGTCTCTTTGGGGATTAAAATTTGGTATTGATTTTACCGGAGGCAGTCTCTTAGAGCTGAAATTTAATGGCCAGCAACCGAGCGTCTCCGCAGTGCAAACTCAGCTAGCTAATACCGCTGTGAGTAGCCTCACCGTTCAACCGACGGAAGATTCTCTCATTTTACGTTTTCAAGAAAGCGACGAAGACATCCATCAGGCAGTTTTAGAGTCTTTAGGTAATTTGCCTGAAGCCCAGGTAGGTGTAGAGGAAATTCGTTTTGAAGCTATCGGCCCTTCTATTGGCCAAGAATTAAGAAGCAAAGCTTTTTGGTTAATGTTGATGGTTCTTATTGTCATTATTGTGTATGTCGCCTTTACTTTCCAGCGCGTTTCTAAGCCAGTAGCCTCTTGGAAGTATGGCGTGATTGCGGTAGTTGCTCTATTTCATGACGTCTTAATTACTCTTGGCGTTTTTGCCTTGTTGGGTAAGCTTTATGGGGTAGAAATAAATACTTATTTTGTTGTTGCCTTATTGACGGTCTTAGGCTATAGCGTTAATGACACGATTGTTGTTTTTGATCGAACCCGTGAAAATTTGCCTAAAAGCGCCACTAGCTTTGGCGAGACGGTTAATGCTAGCTTGAATCAGACTTTTGTCCGCTCCATTAATACCGTTATCACCACTTTACTAGCTTTAACCGCCGTTCTTTTCTTCGGCGGCGATTCGGTAAGAGAATTTGTTCTGGCTCTAATTATTGGTATTTTTTGCGGTGCCTATAGTTCTATTTTTGTAGCTAGCCCCCTATTAGTGGTATGGGAAAGATGGCAGCAGAGACATCGTTAATTTTTCATTGTCATTTTTGAGAAAACTCCAAACCCTGATGGTTTGGAGTTTTTTTATATGCTATAATCAAGGCAGGAAATAATATTTTTTCTTTTATTATTTACTTATGTTTCGTCTTGATTGGCAAAAAATTATTACTTTACTCTTACGCTGCGCTTATTATCTGGCTTTAGCGGCCTTGCCTTTGGGTATGTCTTTTTTGTTCCCCGCCTTCAGTCCTTTTAATTTGGTAAAAGCGGTTTGGCTCCATATTTTGGGAGCTATTGTTTTGATATTATTAATTTTACAGACACGCTCTCGTTGGCGGCGCCATCCTCTTTCTTTTTTGCCTACTAATTTTTGGTTGGCCTTATTGCCTGTTTGGATTTTTTTTGGCGTCTGGGTCCTGATTTCTTATGGGGCGTCTTCACCCTTACAGTCTTGGTTCGGTTCTTATGAGCGCCAGTTTGGCCTTAGTGCTTATTTTTGGCTAGTATTATGGCATAGCTTTGTTATTTATTATAGTTCTGGTTCGGCGGAGACCAAGACCATTGTTCGTCTGGAATTCTGGTTAAAAACAGTGCGTTTTAGCGCCTTAGCGGCGGCTATTGTCGGCGCTTTGGTCGGTCTCTATGCTGGCTTGCAATTTTGTGGCTATGATTTTGCTGTTTGGCAGGAGCCACAATTATATACTCGCGCTATCTCTACCTTTGGTCAGCCCAATTTGCTCGCCTCTTTTCTGCTTTTATCCTTACCTTTGACTTTTTATTACTTTTCTTTACAAAAGCGCTTTTTAGTTCGTTTTTTCGTAATTATTTTATTTGCTTTCCAGTTTTTAGGTCTAGTCGTTAGTGGTTCGAGGGCGGCGTGGTTAGCCTTTGCTTTGACCATCGCCTTGCTAATCTTGGTTTTAGCTTGGCGCCGCTGGCGTTTCTGGTCTTTACCTTTAATCTTTTCACTATCAATTATTATTTTAATTGGTTTTTCGTCTCTAATGCCGGGACGAATGCAAGCTTTTTTGAATTTTAATGGGGGCAGCTTGGCCGTGCGGAAGCAGTTTTATCAAATATCTTGGCCGGTGATTAAGGAGCGCCCTTGGCTGGGAATTGGCTTAGAAAACGGCGGCGAGGCCATTGCCCCTTATTACCAGCAAGACTGGGGGGTCTTTTCTAATGTTAATAGCTATACCGATAAAGTACACAATAGTTTTTTAGATATTATTATTCAGACTGGTATTGTTGGTTTTATTTTTTGGGCAGGACTTTATCTTTTCTGGGCTTGGCAGTGCTGGCTTTTATGGCGGCGTCCGGTGGGCAGGAATTTTGCTCTTGCCGCAGCCGCTGGGATGTTTGCCTATAGTTTTACTTTGTTGTTTGGCATTTCCGATTTAACTGGAGTTTTTTATTTTTGGCTTTTTACCGCTTTAGTGGTAGCGGGTAATCTCAGCTTGGCTGCAGCTGAGAAAAAATTTCTTTTTCAATGGCCAAAGCGCTTTTTGCTTAAGTTTGGGAGCAGATATTCTCGTTTGCAGACTTTAGGGGCTAGTTTGTTGGGGGTGATTATTATTGGCGGCTCTTTCTGGCAGATTTATTTTAGTTTTAAATCTTTGTTGGCCGATTACTACTTTTTACAACTTTACAGCACTTTAGCTGGTCGCGAATATTTTACTATTGACGCCCTTTATTCTTATACCGTCCAAGACGCCTTGAATCCAATCAACCGCGTTTATTATCAGCGGATTTTTAGTACTTATTCTTGGTTTAATTTTCAAAATTTATCAGATGAGTCGAGTCAATATATTTTGAGAGAGCGCTTAGAGACAATTGTAAAAATATTTCCGACTAACACTTATGAGAATTTAGCGGTCTCTTCGCGCTTGCGTTGTTTCTTGCAGGGTGATGAGGCAGCTTTTGAAGATTTTCAAACATTAATAAGCTTCAGTCCTCGGCGGCCATCAGGATATCGCGATTGGGGTCATTGTCTTCAGCTTTCAGGGGAAAAAGAAGACGCTATTAGTGCTTATCAGCAAGCCTTGGCGTTATTGCCAGATTTTAATGATTCTCGTTTTAATCCCGTACATTTATCTTATCTGCGTTTTTATGCTTATCAATTAGAAAGAGATAGTGCTCGTTTATATGAAGAGTCGGGGGGCCTGGAAAAGGCTTTGTTGTTTTATCGACGGGCCTATTCTGATTATCCGGAAGATGTTTCTATCTTAGATAATCTGGCTGGAGTTTATGAACGTCTTAATGACTATCCCTCGGCGCTAGCGGCTTTAGAGCATGCTTACATCCGGCAACCTTTTCAAGCCTATTGGCCCTCCGCCTTAGCTCAGTTACACCAGAAATTAGGCAATAAGGAGCTTTCATCTTCTTATTATCAAGCGGCCTCTTCTTTGCAGACCGGGGTGGGGCCGTCGCCAGTTAATTCTCAATTTTACCGTTAAATTTATGTTTTTATTTTCTCTAGTTATTTTTTTTCTCGGCTTAGCTCTCGGTAGTTTTGCTAACTGTTTAATTTGGCGTTTATATCGCCAAGAAAAAATAGGCGGGCGCTCGCACTGTCCCTATTGTCAACACCAGTTGGCTTGGTATGAAAATATCCCTTTGTTAAGCTATGTGCGTTTAAGGGGAAGATGCCATTATTGTCGGCAAACGATTGCTTGGCAGTATCCGGCAGTGGAGGCGGTTGTCGCGATTTTATTTACTTTTTTCTGGTTTAAACATTTAAATTTTAGCTGGCCTGATCCCGAATCGTTAGCTACTGTTTTAGGTAATCATAATTTTTGGTTACCCCTGTTACGGGATTTTTCAGCTGCTTGGGTCTTAACGGTTGTTTTTGTTTTTGACTTGCGCTTTTATTTAGTATCAACGTTGGTGGTTTTGCCGGCCAGCGCCGCTTTTATTATTTTAAGTCTACTATTGGGAGTCTCTTGGCTGGCTCTGTCGGGAACAATTTTAGCGGCAGTGATATTTTTTGGCTTACAATTTATCTTGACTCGAGGTCGCGGTTTGGGGGAGGGGGATATTTGGCTTGGTTTGATGCTGGGAGCCCTATTCCCTGATTGGAGTTTGTTGATCTTAGCCATTTTAAGTGCTTATTTAATCGGCACGGTTGTCGGTTTATCCCTAGTTGCCACTGGTAATAAGTCCTGGGGCTCAAAATTGCCCCTAGGAGTGTTTTTAGCGCTGGGAGCGATAATCGCCCTGGCCTGGGGCCCCAGTATTATTAGCTCCTATTGGCGCTGGTTCTAGTTGTTAATATTTCAAAAATTTATTATAATGGAATAAGTATGGTTTAAAGTGTCGGAGAGCTGTTTTTTGAAAAAAGCTCTTTCGGCTGTTTTCAATATTTTATGAAAGATGACATCATCGCTGGTTTAGATATCGGCTCAACCGCAGTTCGCCTGGTTATTGGCCAGAAAATTTCTGGTCCAACCGGGGAAGAAGTGCAGATTATTGGCGCCGTTTCTTCGCCGACCGCCGGTGTTAGTAAGGGCGTCGTCAATAGTATTGAAGAAACAACTTCATCGATTTCTGCTTGTTTGGAAAAGGCGGAGCGGATTGTGGGCGTACCTATCACCAGTGTTTGGGTTGGCATCAATGATCCTAATGTTAAGTGTGAGCGGAGCAAAGGGGTTGTTGCTGTCAGTAAGAGTGATGGCGAGATTAGTGAAGCGGATGTTAATCGAGCGATTGAAGCCGCGCGTGCTTTAGCGGTGCCGGTTAATTACGAAATTTTGCACGTCATGCCCGTCCGTTTCAGCGTCGATAACCAGACCGATATCAAGGACCCTATTGGGATGAGTGGTATTCGCCTGGAAGTTGAAGCTTTAATTATCCAAGGCTTGAGTACTCAGACTAAGAACTTAACTAAGGCTATTTTTCGCACCGGTTTAGAGATTGAAGATTTAGTTATTTCACCGCTTGCCGCCGCCGAAGCCGTTTTAACTCCTAAGCAGAAAGAATTAGGCGTCGCTTTAATTAATATTGGCTCTTCTACTACTTCTATTGCTGTTTATGAGGAGAGAAATCTTTTACACACTGCTATTTTACCCATCGGTTCTGAATATATTACCAATGATATTGCTTTAGGTTTGCGCTGTCCGATTAATTTGGCCGAGAGAATTAAATTAGAATATGGCAGCGCTAATCCGGAGGCTTTCAGTGAGGGCGAAGAAGTTGATGTTACGCGTTTAGTGAAAGAGGAAGATGTTAATGATGATATTAGCTTAGTTTCTCGGCGCTATATTGCGGAAATTATTGAGGCTCGGGTGGAAGAGATTTTTGATAAGGTTGATAAAGAACTTAAAAAGATTGACCGTTCCGGAATGTTGCCGGCGGGAGTTGTCTTTACTGGTGCCGGTGCTCAGTTGGATGGAGTAATTGAAGCCGCAAAGCGCAAGTTGCGCCTACCTGCCGCTTTAGGACAGAGTAAAAATATTAATGTCGTGATTGATAAGGTGAGAACTCCAGAATTTTTGCCAGCTTTAGGCTTGGTAATTTGGGGAGCCCATGAATATCCTAGTCAAAGCGGCAGTAATTTTCAGAAGAATTTTGGTAATATTTTTGGTAAAGCTAAAAATATTTTTCAAAAAATTATCCCAAGATAAACTAAATCAAGAGTAGCCGCTTTCTGTAAGTAGGCGGCGATTCGGCCAGAACTATGGCGGAAGTCAAACCAGAAATTGAAACTTTTGCAAAAATTAAAGTTGTTGGTGTCGGCGGTGGCGGTGGCAGTGCCATCAACCGCATGATTGAAAACGGCATTAAGGGCGTGGAGTTTGTGGCAATTAATACGGATATCCAGGCTCTGCATTATAATAAAGCCGGGGAGAAAATCCACATCGGTAAGACTGTTACTAGAGGTTTAGGAGCGGGCATGAATCCGGACTTAGGTAAGGGTGCGGCTGAAGAATCACAGAATGAAATTCGGGAAGCTTTAAAGGGCTGTGACATGGTTTTTGTCACCTGCGGTTTAGGTGGTGGCACCGGTTCCGGCGCTTCGCCGATTGTTGCTCAGATTGCTCGTGATCTCGGGGCCTTGACCGTGGCAGTCGTCACTAAGCCTTTTGTCTTTGAAGGTGGACAGAGAAAAAATATTGCTGATCGGGCTTTTGCTGACCTGGCGGATAAAGTCGATACTATTATTACTATTTCCAATGATAAGTTACTGCAGGTAATTGATAAGCGCACCTCTTTACTAGAAGCTTTTGCAATCGCTGATGATGTTTTACGTCAAGGCGTGCAGGGAATTGCGGAAATTATTACTGTCCCCGGTGTTATTAATGCCGACTTTGCCGACGTTAAAGCAGTTATGGCTAACGCCGGCTCCGCTTTGATGGGTATCGGCCAGGCAAGCGGAGAAAATAAAGCGATTGAAGCGGCTAAAGCGGCGATTAATTCCAATCTTCTGGATATGTCCATTGATGGCGCCCGCGGCATCGTCTTTACAATTACCGGCGGGCCTGATTTGAGTATGAATGAAGTTAGCGATGCCGCTAAGGTAATCACTTCAGCCGCCGACGAAGATGCGAAGATTATCTTTGGTGCGGTTATTGACGAAAAGATGAAAGATCAGATTAAGATTACTGTGGTCGCCACTGGTTTTGATGGCAAGAGCAAGGGGGTGAAGACAGAATTAAAGAGCTATACCCCGAATCCTTTTATTGAAAGCGAAAATGAGAAGGAAACTGTTTCTCCCGCCTCCGCTTTATGGGGTGACAAGAAGGCAAAAGTCCCGACTATTAAAAATATCCCCCTAAAACCCTTGGTAGAAAAGCGTTTGGAAAAAGCACCGGAACCAGAGTTAGAGGAAGAAGATGATTTAAGCGTTCCTGCCTTTATTCGGAAGAAGATGGGAAATTAATAGGGCCTTTTCATTAAGGATATGAAAATTGATTTTTGTGTTCCCGCTTACAATGAAGACGCCATTTTTCCGGCTAATTCTCTCCGAATCTGGCAATTTTTACAGGGATTATCCTTAAATCATGATTGGCGTTTAGTTTTTATTGTTAACGGCTCTAGTCCCGCTTTCCAAAAATTAGTTCAAAATTTTACTGAGCAAAACAGACCGCAGGCGGTCTGTTTTATTATAGAAAAAGATGGTAAGGGGCGGGCAATTAAGACTTACTTCAATGCCAGTAGTGCTGATATTTTAGTTTATATGGATATTGATTTAGCGGTTGATCTTGAAGACTTGCCGCGTTTGTTGGCTCCTATTTTAGCAGGTGAGGCGGATTTGAGTTTTGGTTCCCGGATGTTGCCTAATTCGGTTAAATGTCGCTCTTGGTTTAGAGAGTCAAGTTCTCGAATCTATTTATATCTATCTCAAGCCTTGCTGCATCATCATTTTTCTGATTTACAATGTGGTTTTAAGGCTATTAAAGCTGAAACTTGGCGTTCTTTGTCGGCTGAGATTGAGGATAATGCTTGGTTTTTTGACACTGAGCTAATTTATCGTGCTCAAAAGAAAGGCTGGCGTCTGCGGGAGATTGCGGTAAATTGGTCGGAAAATCGTTATAGTCGTCGCCGGAGTAAGATAAAAGTTTGGCGGGAAGCCTGGATTTTTCTACGCGCTATCATTCATTTGCGCCAAACTGTGCGTTAGTATTTTTAATTTTATCAGGTTAAAAATTTTCCGCTGGCAGGCGGTTTTTTTATACTAATAATTATCCACAGGTACCCCCAAAAAAGTGATTTTTTTCTCTTTTTTATCTGAATATTGGCTGATTTTGACCCTTGTTTTTTATTCTGCTATAATAAAGATAATTACAATATTTAGTGGTTGATTGTTAAAAATACCCACAAAATATAGCTTTTAGCGCTTTTTTATGAAATGTCCGGTCTGCTATTATAATGATACTAAAGTAGTTGACTCCCGGGTTGCCCCCGACGGCCTTTCTATCCGCCGCCGCCGCGAATGTCTGAAGTGTAATTTTCGCTTTTCTACTTATGAAGAAATTGAAATTCTGGATTTAATGATCGTCAAAAGAGATGATCGCCGGGAATCTTACAGTCGCGAGAAATTAGTCAGTGGTTTGCGCAAGTCTTTAGAAAAAAGATCAGTAACTGAGGATAAATTTAAACAGATCATTCATGGCATTGAACGTGATTTACAGAAGCTGAGACAAAATGAAGTCACTTCCCGTCAGATTGGGCAAATTGTGATGAAGCATTTGAAAAAAACTGATCAGGTTGCCTATATCCGCTACGCTTCCGTCTATGAATCCTTTAAGGATGCTAATGAATTCCGCCGCGAGCTTAATAAGCTCATCAAGGACAAAAAATAAATTAATATATTGCGGCGATGGCGCGATTTAAGATCTAAAAACCCAGGAGGCTAGTTTTAGATCTTCAGTCTCGCGATCGTTTCGAAACCCCATGTCCGAAATAATCAGCAAAATCCGGAAACGCTCCGGCGACATCGTTGACTTTAGTCAGCCTAAAATTAAGGCGGCTATTCATAAGGCGGCTCTGTCGGTAGAAATTGATGACGAAGCTCTCGCTCAGCAGTTAAGTGATGAGGTGGTAGCGAAGGTGGCGAAGAAATTTCATAAAAACAGCATCCCAGCGGTGGAAGAAATTCAGGATGTAGTTGAAGAAGTTTTAATTGAGCACAAGCACATTCAGACAGCTAAAGCCTACATTTTGTATCGCGATCAACATCGTCAATTACGCGAATTAAATAAGGCGACTTCGGACGAGAAGCTGATGGAAGATTATCTCGGCCGGGCGGACTGGCGCTTGAAGGAAAATAGCAACATGAGCTTTTCCGTTCAGGGTTTAAATAACTACATTGCCTCAGCTATCTCCGCCCGCTACTGGCTAAATAAGCTGTATCCGCAAGCTATTAGAGAGGCGCACGTTAATGGCGATATCCATATTCACGACCTCGGCCTGCTTGCCCCCTATTGTTGCGGCTGGGATTTAAAAGATTTGTTAATTAAAGGTTTTGGCGGTGTTTCTGAAAAAGTGCAGAGCAAGGCTCCCAAACATTTCCGCAGCGCTCTCGGTCAGATTGTTAATTTTTTCTACACCATGCAGGGGGAGGCGGCCGGCGCCCAGGCCTTTGCTAATTTTGATACTTACCTCGCTCCTTTTATCCGTTACGATAATTTAAGTTATAAAGAAGTAAAACAGGGTTTGCAGGAGTTCATGTTCAATATCAATGTTCCCACTAGAGTTGGTTTTCAAACCCCTTTTACTAATATTACTTTAGATGTTACCCCTTCAAAGTTAGTGGGCGAAGAAAATGTGATTATTGGTGGCCAGATGATGCCGGAAACCTATAAAGACTTCCAGGCAGAAATGGACATGTTTAATCAGGCTTTTGCTGAAGTGATGTTAGAAGGCGACTCTACTGGGCGGGTCTTTGGCTTCCCAATTCCGACCTATACGATTGATAAGGCTTTCGACTGGGATCGCGAATGTTTAAAGCCAGTTTGGGAGATGACTGCTAAATACGGTATTCCATATTTTTCCAACTTTGTTAATTCCGACATGGATCGCGACGACGCTCGTTCAATGTGTTGCCGCTTGCGTTTGGATAACCGAGAGTTAAGAAAGCGTGGCGGCGGCCTCTTCGGGGCCAACCCTTTAACGGGCAGTCTCGGTGTTGTTACTATCAATTTAGCTCGTATCGGTTACACGGCTAAGAGTAAAGAAGAATTTTTACAGAAGATTTATCGTTTAATGGACATTGCAAAAGATAGCTTAGAAATTAAGCGCAAAATTATTGAGAAGTTTTCTGATGACGGCCTTTATCCTTATTCCCGTCACTATCTCGCTGATATTAAAGCTCGTTTCGGCACTTTCTGGCAGAATCATTTCAACACCATTGGTATTAATGGTATGAATGAAGCTCTGTTGAATTTGTTGGGCAAGGATTTAACGACGCCGGAAGGGCACGCTTTCGCTCTTGAAGTGATGGACGCGATGCGCGAACGCTTGATGGACTATCAGAATGAAACTAACAATCTTTACAATTTAGAGGCCACCCCTGGCGAAGGCTGCACCTATCGTTTTGCCAAGAAAGATTTAGAGTTATATCCGGACATGCATTTTGCTAACACTGAAGCCGTTAAAGAAGGCGCTGCTCCTTATTATACTAATTCCACCCATCTGCCGGTTGGCTTCTCTGATGATATATTTGCCGCCCTGGATTTACAGGATGATTTACAAATCAAGTATACTGGCGGTACGGTTTTACACGGTTATTTAGGTGAACGCTTGCCGGATGGTAATGCCGCTAAGAAATTAGCTCAGCGTATTATTAATAATTACCGTTTGCCTTACTTTACCATCACCCCCACCTTCTCCATTTGTCCAAAACATGGTTATTTAGCCGGAGAACATAAATTTTGTCCGAAATGTGATGAAGAAATGGGCTTTTCCAGCTCAGAAATGCAGGCTGAACGCTGCTCCACTTGTTAGTTTGTTTTATTTATAAATTTATCTTATAATATATTAAAGGAGGGAGCGTTGTCAGCACTGTTTAGTGCCTGCCACTTTCTACCTAAAGCCAATAATATGAGCCCCATCACTACTCAACGCCAAGAATGTATCGTTTATAGCCGCGTTGTCGGCTGGCTGACTCCGGTAAAAAATTATAACCCCGGCAAAGCTTCAGAATATAAAGATCGCAAGACTTTTAAAGTTGCTTGCTCAGAATAAAGTAATTATCGAGAGGAGCGCGGGGACAGGGCCGTTGTTTAATCCCGGCTACTCCCTCAAACTCGTCTTATGTTAATTGGTGGCTTAGAAAAATTAACCCTTTTGGACTACCCTGATAATTTGGCAGCGATTGTTTTCACCCAAGGCTGTAATTTCCGTTGCCACTTTTGCTACAATCCCATGCTTGTCTGGCCCCACCATTCGGAGGCGGCGGACGAAAATCATAAAGACAAAGGTTATCCCCTGATTCAGGAGGAAGACCTTTTTCTTTTTTTAGAAGAAAGGCGAGGAAAGCTTGATGGCGTGGTTATCACCGGCGGCGAGCCCACTCTTCATGCTGATTTACCTGATTTGATTCGCAAGATTAAAGACAAGGGTTATTTAGTTAAGCTGGATAGCAATGGCACTAATCCGGAAATGTTAGAATATTTAATCTCTGCTAATTTGATCGACTATATTGCCATGGATATTAAAGCTCCTTGGGAAAAATATGAGAGCGTTGTCGGCGTCTCTGTAAATTTAGAGAATTTGCAAAAAAGTGTTAAAATAATAATGACGAGCGGCTTACCTTATGAATTCCGTAGCACTTTATTGCCAGAGTTTCATGGCGCCGCTGATATTGAACGCATGGGTGCGATGATTAAGGGCGCCGATCGCTGGTATTTGCAAAAATTTAAGCCTGATACCGGTTTAGTGGATAGCTCTTTTGAGGGTAAAGACACTTTTCGGGATAAGGATTTAGAGGCGTTTGCGCTCATTGGCGCTAGTTATGTCAAGGATTGCCGCGCCCGTATTTAATAATATGGATAATATTGCAAAAACTGTTAGCAACGAGCAGAAAAAAACAGAAGATATCGAGGCCCAGGTTCCTGATGATTTAGCAGCTTTATTGCGGGCTAATTTGGAAATGACTAAGGAAATTCACGCGATGGTACGTCATATTAATAGTTATGTCGCTTGGCAGCGGGTTTTCGGCTGGCTTAAATTTTTGCTATTACTTATCCCTCTGATTATTGGAGTTATTTATTTACCTCCGCTTCTACGTGATTATTATCAACAAATGATACAGTTAATGGCTGGTGGCGCTGGCTTATAATAATTAAAGATTAGCCTCATATTTTTATATACAATCTATGAAGGACGAAATTGCAGTTTTTGCGCAAACTACTTTTCGCAATCAATTTAAGAAGTTCGGAATCAAAACTGACGATCGGCGTCGGCATATGTATTTGATTGGAAAAACTGGTATGGGTAAATCCACTATCCAGGAAAATATGATTGTCGGCGATATTCGCGCTGGTCACGGTTTGGCGGTGGTTGATCCTCATGGCGATTTAGCGGAAAAAATTATTGAATTTATCCCGCCGGAACGGGTCAAGGATGTGGTTTATTTCAATCCGTCGGACATGGATTATCCGATTGCTTTCAATGTTTTGGAACAAGTCGAGCCTCATTTGCGTCATCTAGTCGCCTCGGGTTTACTAGGCGTCTTTCAGAAGTTATGGGCTGATTCTTGGGGGCCTCGTTTGGAATATATTTTGCGTAATGCCATTTTAGCGATTTTAGATTTTCCTGGCTCTACGCTTTTGGGCGTGGTGCGCATGCTTTCTGATAAGTCTTATCGCAAGCGCGTGGTCGCCAACATCAAGGATCCGGTTGTGAAGGCTTTTTGGGAAAAAGAATTTGCTTCTTATGCCGATAAGTTTGCCTCCGAGGCAGTTTCGCCTATTCAAAATAAAGTTGGACAATTTTTGTCCAGCTCTTTAATGCGTAACATTATTGGTCAGGTTAAATCTTCTATTAATATCCGGGAAATCATGGATGAGGGGAAGATTCTAATCATGAATTTGAGTAAAGGGCGCATCGGTGAAGATAATTCGGCTTTGTTGGGCGCGATGATGATTACTAAAATTCAATTAGCGGCAATGAGTCGGGTGGACATGCCTGAGAAAGAACGCAAAGATTTTTATCTTTATATTGATGAGTTTCAGAATTTTTCCACCGATAGTTTTGCCAACATTTTGTCTGAAGCCAGAAAATATCACTTAAATTTAATTTTAGCCCATCAATATATTGAACAGTTGAGCGAAAAGGTAAAGCCGGCCGTCTTTGGTAACGTCGGCACAATGGTTTCTTTCCGGGTAGGGGCAACTGATGCCGAGGAGTTAGCTAAAGAATTTGCCCCTGTGTTTACAGAGGAAGATTTGGTTAATTTGCCTAAGTATGAAATGTATCTTAAGTTAATGATTGACGGTGTCGCCTCTTCGCCGTTTTCAGCTAAAGGGTTGCCGCCTTTAACCGATGAAGAAAAGACTAATAATGTTGACCAAGTAATTGCTTATTCCCGTGAGAAATATGCCACTAACCGTTTGGAGGTGGAGGAGAAAATTTTGCGCTGGCATGAAGCTTCTGATGATGCTCCTGATGCCTCTGCCCGTCCCGCCTATGTGGTTCCTGCGGGTACTTCTCGCTCCTCAGCGGCGGCTCCGGTTAATCCTTTTTTAAGCGCAGTCAGTCCTTTATCTCCGAATCAAGCCCAAGCTTTAAGCGAGCGGCCCACCGTGAATAACCCCGCAGAAAATATTAGTGTTGTTTCAACCCCGGTACCCGGTATTCCTAAAGTTAGCGCCCCTGTTCAGTCTTCGCCAGCAGTACCGAAGCCGGCGACAACACCCCGTCCCCAGCCGGTCCGCAGTGTTTCTCCTCGTGCCACCACGGAAAAACCTTCTTACCCAGCCATCTGTTCTGGTTGCGGCGTGCAAACCAGTACGGTTTTCATTCCTGATGGCATTCGCCCGGTATTTTGTAAAGACTGTTTGGCGGCTAAAAGACAAGAAAAGAAAACTGAAATTGAAACCAGAAAGCAAGCAAAAGCTGAAGAGATTCAAAAGTTTGCTGCTGGCCCCAGTATTTCTTTGTCTACCCTTAATCAGGCTCAGCCGGTAGATTTTCGTGGTCGTCCGGAGAAATTTTCGGCTCCTAAAAATTCCGCACCCAGAGTGGTGTCAGTAGAGCAGGAACAAGAAATGTCTGAAGATGAAGTTATTGATTTTTCCCGACAAGTATAATATTTTATGTATTTAGTTTTTGACACAGAAACAACCGGTCTGCCCAAGAGTTACCGGGCGCCTATCAGCGATATTGATAATTGGCCGCGCTTGGTCCAGTTGTCTTGGGCTTGGTTTGATAAAGATGGCCAGGCTTGGGACCGCTATGATTATATCATTAAGCCCGAAGGTTTTGTTGTTCCCGCTGAAGCTACTAAAATCCACCGTATCAGTCATGAGCAGGCAGTTGCTGAAGGGCATGATTTACGCGAGGTTTTAATAGAGTTCGCTGAACATATCGCTCGGGCCGAAGCTTTAGTCGGACACAATATTGATTTTGATGATAAGATTATTGGCTCGGAATTTTATCGTAATCAGACGCCTAATGAATTAGAGTCAGCTAAGAAAATATGTACCATGAAGGCCAGCGCCGACATTTGCCGGATTAGCAATGGCCGCGGGGGCTACAAATGGCCTAATTTAGCGGAACTGCATCGGCATTTATTTGGTAGTGATTTTGCGGAAGCTCATAACGCGATGGTTGATGTTTTGGCTTGTGCGCGCTGTTTTTTTGAAATTCGTCGCCGCGGTTTTAATATTTAATTATGAATTATCTTAAAGTAGGCAGAGCTACTGATTTACAAGGTCGAGACCGCCGTCTCTACCGTTTTTTTGAAATACTGCCCGGAGCCCTTTCTTTCGCTACTCTGATTATCCTTTTGTTGCTTTCTTATTTCCAGCCGGTTTGGGTAGCTTTTTTTATTATCGCTTTTGATGTCTATTGGCTTTTGTTGGTTATCTATTTAGCCTTGTATTTGGTAGCAGCTTACCGTAAACTGAAAAAAAATGCGGCAGTTAATTGGCGCGATCGTTGCCAGTCTTTAGATGAAGGAGATTTTAGCGAGCGTCATATTACCCCTGACTGTCTAGCAAGGCAAGGGAAGCGGGTAAAAGATTTGTGGCAATTAGTTATTTTGCCAACTTATAATGAGAGCGAAGAAATTATTGCTAGCGCTTTGGATTCTCTTTTACATGATGGCTTCTCGCCAAATCAAATGATTGTTGTATTGGGCATGGAGGAGCGAGCGGGTGATTTGGCGCGTCAGCGGGCAGAGTCTATCCAAAAAAGATTTCAGGGTCGCTTCTACCATTTAGCCATTACTTATCATCCTGATGGTATCACTGGCGAACTTAAGGGTAAGGGCGCCAACCAATCTTGGGCGACTAAACAGATTTTGAGAGATTTTTTAGACCCTCAAAAATTTAATTATGATAATATCTTGGTAAGTGTTTTTGATATTGATACCATGGTTCGTCCTGGCTACTTCTCCGCTTTAGCTTATAAATTTTTAACCGTTTCCGCTCCTTATCGGGCTAGCTACCAGCCTATTCCCGTCTATCATAACAATCTTTGGGAAGCTCCTTTTTTCTCACGGGTGGCCGCTTCTTCTAATACTTTTTGGCAGATGATGATGCAGATTCGGGAAGAACAGCTTGTTACCTATTCTTCTCATTCGATGACCTTGCGCGCTCTAATTGATATTGGTTTTTGGTCAACTAACATGGTTAGTGAAGATTCCCGTATTTTTTGGAACTGCTTGCTTTATTATAAAGGAGAATATCGGGTGGAGCCTTTATATTTTCCGGTATCGATGGATATTACTTTTGACCGTAATTTTTGGCAGACTGCTAAAAGTTTATATAAACAACAGCGCCGTTGGGCTTGGGGAGCTGAGAATGTCCCTTATTTGATTTTTAATACTATTAAAAGCTGGCGTGATATTGATCGCGGTAAATTGTTAGGCCATATTTTTACACAGATTTATGGCTTCCATTCTTGGGCGACTAATGCCTTAATAATTGCCGTTATCGGTTGGATGCCGATGCTATTGGGTGGTGAGCGTTTTAATACCACCGTCTTATCCGGTAATCTGCCTGCCATTACTCAGACCTTGATGAACATCGCGATGATCGGTTTAGTTTTATCAGCCGTTATTTCCACATTGTTGCTGCCAAAGAGACCAGCAAAGTATTCAATCTTTAAAAATATTCGCATGGTGGTAGAGTGGATTTTTGTACCAGCCACCATTATTCTTTTCGGCTCAGTACCTTGTCTTGATGCTCAGTGGCGCTTATTGCGCGGCAAATATATGGGCTTTTGGGTAACCCCTAAGTCTCGTTCCTGAGCTTATTAGCGCTGTCTATTTCTTCATGATTTTGCTATTATAGAAAAAGATATTTTCTGAGAAAATATTAATTATGCCTAAACCTAAAACAATTTCTAATTTTAAGCAACAACATCGGCCGGAGTCCGGTTTTTTTGCTTCTTGGTTAGCAAATAAAAAGGTTTTTGCGATTATTGCCTTAGTCTTTTTGCTCTTAATTCTCGTGCCTTTAGCAAAGAATTATAATCGGAAACGAATTGTTGAAAAAGAAATCGCTGATATTCAGCAAGAAATTGCGGAATTTGAAACAAAGAATAGGGATTTGAAAGAAATGGTTGATTATTTACAGTCAGATCAATCTTTAGAGGAACAAGCACGCCTGAATATGGGCATGAAAAAGCCCGGAGAAACAGTGGCTGTTATTCAGGGCGACGCTTTTGGTACGGTGATGGTTGAAGCCGCCCGGCCCGCCTCTTTGCCTAATTGGCAGAAATGGTGGCAATATTTTGTTAATTAGGGTTATTAAATTATCGGCGGCGGCCTAACAAAAAGCCGGCGCTAGAGCCGGTTTTGTTAATAGTTGGAGCCGAGAATGGGACTTGAACCCACAACCTACGGTTTACGATACCGTTGCTCTACCAGTTGAGCTATCTCGGCTTATATGGGAGCGGGTGAGCGGAATCGGACCGCCGTCTCAAGCTTGGGAAGCTTGCATAATAACCATTATACGACACCCGCGTATCTTCCATATTATAAGCAGAAGGGGCGCTGTTCGTCAATTAACCAATCTTTTATGTTGAAAAAAATTTCTTTACTTTTAATATTAGTGGCTGTCTTGAATTTTTCTTGGCCGCTTTTGCCGGCGTTGGGCCAAAGTGTTGATGTTAATCCTTCTGCTTCAACACAGTGGGCGAGCGGAGTCGATCAGAGCGCAGTTTTGGAATCTTTTAAAATTATTGCCCCGGCTAAGGCTTTAAAAGCAAAAACGTCTATTAAATTAGATAATCTTGGCTCTACTTTTGAATGGCCCTGGAATTATGAACCTTTAAGCCCGGTTTATCAGTTTGATTTTAGTGATAAGGGGGCCTCTTATGACCGCGTCCAGCCTTTGCATTTAGAGATTGCTTATGGCGCTAGCAATAATTATTACAAACAGATTTTTTTCTACGATAGCGGCCAGAAAAAGTGGCGGGCTTTGCCGTCGACCGACGACCCCGTTAAGAAAGTGGTAACAGCCGATATCCATTTGCCCTATGCCCGGGTGGCGGTTTTGTATAATGATCAGATTTTAACCGTTGGTCAGGCTAGCTGGTATCGCCACAAAGGCGGTTTGTTTGCCGCTTCCCCTGATTTTAAGGCCGGTACGATTTTAAGGGTAACTAATTTAGAGAATGGCAAGGCCGTGACGGTGGTTGTTAACGACTATGGGCCGGATCGCAAGCTTCATCCTAATCGCGTAGTCGATCTTGATGCGGTGGCATTTGCGAAGATTGCTTCGACCAAGTCTGGTTTAATCAAGGTAAAAATTGAGACCCAGAAGCTAATTTCTATTTCCGATCAGGAAAAGATTAATCCTTCAGGCTCACTTCCATCTTTATCATCTCGCTCGGCTGTTATTTTTTCAGAAAAAGATGGCAGTATTCTTTTTAATAAAAATGCCAGCACCACCGCCCCTCTGGCGAGTTTAACTAAATTGATTGCCGCTCAAGTATTTTTAGAAACCAAGCCAACCCTAAGTGAAGAAGTTGCCTATTCCGTCAAAGATGAAAATTATAATTATCAATACTGTAAGCCCTGGGAATCAGCGCGTTTGCGCGTGGCCGAGGGGGAAACGATGACAATCGAAAATTTATTATATGCGGCCTTGGTGGGATCGGCTAATAATGCCGTGGAAACTTTGGTGAGGGTAAGTGGTCTCAGTCGTCCTGATTTTATTCAGAAGATGAATGAAACGGTAAAAGCTTGGGGGGCTCAACATACAAATTTTATCGAGCCCACGGGGCTATCTCCAGAAAATGTGAGTTCTCCGCTTGATTATGCTATAATAACCAGAGAGTTATATAAGAATCCTTTGTTGAAAAAAATTAGTACAACGGCTAAATACTCTTTTACCACCATTAATAAAAAAATTAAGCATAATTTAAGTAATACCAACGGCCTTATTCTTTCCGGTAACTATAAAATCAATGGCTCTAAGACCGGATATTTAGATGAGGCTGGCTATTGTCTAATGACGAGAGTGGAGAGCCCTTCCGGAAATTTAATCATTGTTAATTTTGGCGCTAAAAGTAAAGATGACAATTTTAAAGATAATGAGCAGCTCATCCGCTACGGCCTGAAACAGCTTGCTCAATAATTAGTATATGATTACCTTGCTCCATGTTTCAAAAAGTTACTCCCGCAACCACCCCATTTTAAATGACGTTAATATTCATATTAAAGCGGGTGAATTTGTTTCTGTAGTGGGGCAGTCTGGCGCTGGCAAAACAACTTTAGTGAAACTGTTAATTGGCGAAGAACGGGCGGATGAAGGCCAGGTAGTAATTGGTGATTGGGATATTACTCGTCTCGGACGTCATGAAGTTCCTTATTTGCGCCGTCAGATTGGCGTAATTTTTCAAGACTTTAAATTACTGCCCAAGAAAACTTTACGTGAAAATGTCTCCTTTGCTTTAGAGGTCTGTGGAGCGAGTCAAGCAAAAATTAAAAAAATCGTGCCCAGCGTTCTTAAGATTGTCGGACTGGAAGATAAGCATGGCCGCTATCCTCATGAGGTGTCAGGGGGCGAACAACAACGGGCGGCGATTGCTCGTGCTTTAGTGCATCAGCCTCGAATTCTATTAGCGGATGAACCGACCGGCAATTTAGATGCAATTAACGCTGATGAAATTATCGACCTTTTATTGCGTATCAATAAATTTGGTACTACTGTAATTTTAGTCACGCATAACAAGGAAATTGTTAATCGCCTCAATCGTCGCGTCATTACAATGGATAAGGGAGCGGTAGTGAGCGACCAAGCTCACGGTAAATATCTGCTTTAATTAATTTTTTATGTTATCTTTTTTCCGTATTATTAAATTCAGCTTGCAGGATATTGTACGCAATATCTGGCTTTCGATTGTGACCATTACCATCCTCCTGCTAGCCCTGCTTTCTATTAACACTCTGCTGACTGTCCGCGTTGTCAGCGATAATGCTGTCAACGCGGTTAAAGAGAAGATTGATATCAGCCTTTATCTTAAACCGGAAGCCTCAGAAAATGATATTGCCGCTCTCCGGGGACGTTTAGCGGGAATGCCAGAGATTAAAAGCGTTAGCTATACTTCTAAGCAAGATGCTTTAGATTCTTTTCGGGGAAAATATCGCGATAATCCAGAAATCTTGCAGGCTTTAAGAGAGCTGGGCAGTAATCCCTTATCACCGAGTTTAGCAATTACGCCGGCTGATTTTGATAATACTGGTAATTTGGTTAATTCTTTGCGCCAGTTGGACTCTGATATTATTGAGTCACGCGACTTTAGTGATAATACCGCCGTGGTTACTAAAATTCAGAGCGTTACCAATCGCGTTAATGAAGTTGGGGCGATTATTATCGTCATCTTTGTTTTAACGAGCTTACTGGTGGTCTATAACTCCATTAGAGTAGCTGTTTATACCCATAAGAAAGAGATTGAAATTATGCGCTTAGTCGGCGCCTCCAATTTCTTTGTTTATATGCCCTTTCTTTTTTCGGCCTTTATTTACGCGCTTATCAGCGTCTTGGTGATGATTGCTGTTTTTTATCCTTTTCTTACCCTCTTTCAGCCTTACCTTGAAGTTTTCCTGGCTGGCTACAATGTTAATCTTATCAGTTATTTCGTCTATAATTTTATCCCGGTCTTCGGCCTGCAATTTGGTATCATTTTCCTAATCACCCTTTTAGCTAGTTTCTTTGCGGTCAGAAAATACGCACGCGTTTAGGGAAAGAGAAGGCGTTTTTTGGATTTAAGGCGCCTTTTTATATTTGATTTGACGGAAACTGATAAATTTAATAAGATAAGTCCAGATTTCGGGGATCGTCTAATGGTAGGACAGTGGCCTTTGGAGCCATCAATCATGGTTCGAATCCATGTCCCCGAGCATAGTTTGACAAAAATATAGCTTTATGCTATATTTTTTGTGCACATTAACAATTTGTTTAACCAGCTGAAATCTATAGTATTTTAGATAAGGCGTAAAAATAGGAGATCAATACAATGAACGACACACCTTTCGACACGGAAAATTTTTCTCTTGCAGTTGATTATTCTAAAACATTAGAACAAATGATTGCCGACGGGAAATATAATGCGGTATGTAAATATATTATTGAGAAATGGCGTTTACCTACTGAACTGATAGGCCAAAAAATGGATGTTAATGCTAGAATATTTTTTATGGACTTTCAAGCTAGCTCTGAAGAAGCAATTGATATAATGAACTACGCTGGTTATCGGCCCGCTAATTTGGCTGAACTTTTGGCCTTTGGATCATTAAATATTAAAATAGCAGAAAGCTATACAATTGCAGCTCTCGACACAGTTCGTCCACTTGGGCACAATGGTAGTGTTGTTTGCATTTGTTTTAATATCAGTAGTATAACTGTTGATATTAGCCATAATCTTTGTTCAAATATTAATAATCTAAATCTTGACACTAAAGAATTTGATATGTCGCTTTGGAACTCATGTCATTTTCTTGCCATTTCAAATAAATAGCTTTTAAGAACTTCTTTAGCAATAAAGAAGTTTTTTTATTACGTATTACATTTAATCTTGGCTACGCTGTTTCGAGCTTAGTCCACGACCCCGAGCAATACATTAAATAGGCTAATTTAAGCCTATTTTTTGTTATATTATTGACACATTTAAATATTTATGATATTATTTTTTTAGTTAAATTGGCTACCCACATGGGTCAATCCGAACACCCTCTATTTCAAATTATCACCAATATTCATCATCCGATTAACAGCTCTCCGGCTGTTTTTTTGTTTTTGACGGTGTTCATTTAGTGTCTCGGA
>Ga0172367_10001699_pt1 | contig 31365 bp, 22 predicted proteins | sample Lak10m_FD_114542 | JGI IMG/M metagenome (GOLD analysis project Ga0172367, IMG submission 114542) | Freshwater microbial communities from Kabuno Bay, South-Kivu, Congo - kab_022012_10m | ecosystem: Environmental > Aquatic > Freshwater > Lake | place: Democratic Republic of the Congo: South-Kivu...
CCGGAGAGGGTGGAAGATTGGTGAACTGGTTCGGTCCGGTGGTGACGTTGAACGGATCGTTTCCAAGGAGATCGAGAACGGATCCTCCAAACCCCTCCGGAGAGGGTGGAAGATTGGTGAACTGATTCGGGCCTGTGGTGACGTTGAGCGGAGAGTTGCCGAGTAGATCGAGAACAGATCCTCCAAATCCAGCCGGAGAGGGTGGAAGATTGGTGAACTGATTCGGGCCGGTGGTGACGTTCAGTAGATCATCCTCGGTGACAGGTCGGGAAGGACCTTGAAACGGAAGCTTCCCTTGAGCGATTCTGGCGCCGGATCCCGAGCGGTCATACTGCTTCGGGGCTGTCGGTGAAGCATCAAACCCCACGGGTGCAGGAGGAAGGTTGTTGAACTGTCCCGGGCCAGTGGTCCTCCCGCCCTCGAACGGGTCTGGAGTCGTCTGGGAGACTTCAGGAGGCGTTGGCGGGGCAACTGCAGGAGGCGTTGGCGGGGCAACTGCAGGAGGCGTCGCTGCTCCCTGCGCCGGCTGACCTTTCATCGACGGAGTTACCAGCCCCCAGGTACCGTCAGGCCGATAGCCCATGTAGCCTTCCCCTCTCCTGGCCGCTTGGTAATCGTCGGAGCCACGGATGCGAAGTCGCATTGCCTCGTCGTACTCCGGAGTTCCTGGGACCGGGTGTCCCGGGGACGTCGCCCCCAGAGCACCTCCACCCACCGGAGGGTTGTATGCCGCTGTTCCGACGGACGGCTGAGCGGTGGGAGAGGGTGGCTGCTCGATACGACGAACTCCCATGGACTCGAGATAGGCGTCGTTGTTCGGGATTCCGTGCTTGTTGTCGAGCATGCGCTGACGCGCTGAATTGATATTTTCCATGTAACCGGTCGGCTCCCACCCTCCGGCCAGGGACTTGTAGCCTCCTACCCCGGAAAGATCCTTGGGAGCCGCAGAATCTGCGGCAGGGTTGTATCCGCTCCAATCGTATCCTCCATACTGACCGAACCGGTTCGTTTTGTCCGCCACTGGCTCAGGCACACGGTGCAGCTGCTTTGCGGAATTGAGTCTCTGACGGGTCCTGTAGTCCATCTGGGAGCCTCCCGAAGCGGTTCCGTTGTATGCCTCCTTGATCATCGCCCGGAAGAAATCGAAGGCCATATCACTTCCAGCCTTGGTGAGAGCCGGCGAAGATGAAGATGTCATCTTCGCATTGTGCTCCGGAATGGCGACCTGAGGAAAATACCGGCGATACCAGTTCATGAAGGCCTGCATCTCCGGGGTCTGTGTGGAAAACCCCTCGGGAGAGAAGAAGTCCTGAGCTCTGGCATCGAGGTGAGGTTTCAGCGTCTCGCTGACAGTATGCTTCACCGGTGCTCCTCTCCGAACCGCCTCGTGAGTTCGCGCCGGCTGCCCCTCTTGTTGGTAGTGTCGCGCGTTTTCCCGATTGATCGCCGCAGAACTCCTGGGAGGAGTGGGGGCTGCTGTCTTTTCCATGACCCAGTAAGCGTAGAATTTCTCCCCTCGTCAACTTCCCTTTATCTCCCCGGTGTCCTTGAGAACCCGCTCGGCGCGGTCGTCGTAAAATCTCACCATGGAGGGAATTTTCTCGTTCGTGATCTCCAGCTCAGGGAGATCGTTCTCCACGAGCCAATTCTCCACGTAGGGGATGTTCCGCTTGTCGGCCGCCCTGGCGGTGAAGATCACAACCTTTCGACCCTCCCTCAGCCATCGGCGAACTCGAGCCAGCATTTTCGGTACCGGCTTTCCGATGACATCCGCCTGGAACTTCCCTGGGACCGTCTTCGCCAGCGTCCCGTCGAGATCCACTGCGATGACCTTCTCCACCTTCGCAGCCTTGATCAAGAATCGCGTCTTCGACATCTCCTTGCGAGTGTCTCCATGGAAGCACCAGTCACGGAACTGGTCGAAAGTGATGGCGGTGATCTTCCCGCACTTCCACCCCTTCTCGAAGCACTTCAGGTAGGATTCCCGGGCCTCAGGCATGGACGAGTATCCGACCATGCACTTGTGCTCGTCGAACTTGCCCGTCCGCTGGTCGATCTGGTCGACGACGTAGACGACATCCGATTCCAGGTCGTCTCCGATGAACACGTCGATGTGATCGCCGTCTCTCTCCGATTCGGTCTTCCGGACGTAGCCGTAGTCCGAATACATGTGACTCTCCCAGGCGATGCTGCCGTCGGGCTTCCACCCGCGGCGAGTGGAACCCTTGCGGTTCTCGATCGTGAACTCGAGCCCCCTCATGAAGAACTTCCCCTTCGGGTAGTTGCCGGCCTCGGCTTGGGCCTCCGACTTCGGCTCCTGGGTGAGGAGTCGAGCCGCCTTGCGGGCCTTGATCCACCGACGGACGTCGGACATCTCCGTCTCCTTCGCGTATTTCAAGATCTCGTCCTGAGGAACGCCCTCCCCGGAAGAGACCACAGGACGTTCCCCATACATCACGTAGCGGAACCTCCGAAGCGCCTCCTCTTCGGAGATCTCGCCGGCCGCGAGCTGGTATTCCAGATGGTTGATGACCGGATCGATCTCCACCTCGGGGTCGGAGTAGTCCTCCGAATATCCCGGCCATGTGTCGTCCTCGTCAGCCTTCTTCGTCAGACACTCCGTTGCCCAACCGGGGCGGCCGGATTCGTCCTCGACGTCCGCCACGTTGAAATACTGGTGGGCCAGTGCCTCTGCCGCGGATGCTTCTGACTCGTCGTGCCAGTCTCCGACACTGATCTCGACACGGTCCCCGCCGACGTAGAAAAGGATGTCTCCGGGAATGCTGGACCGGTTGAGCGCCGCCTGGAAGTCTTCGGTCGATGCGTTCTTCCGGAGAGAGTCCCAGGTCTCCTTGAAGAGATCCCAGGCCTGAGCTGCCTTCTCGAACTCCTCGGAGGGTCGAGGCTTTACCTCTGGTATGGCGGCTTTCCTCAACTTCATCTTCGCCTCGCCGCTCTGGACAGCCTTCGCCAGTCGGTGCAGCCCATCAACCACCGTGGGCCTTCCCTGCTTGTCAGGAAAGTAAAGACCAGGCGTCGTGAGATCGGCCTTTGCTACCCTGTCCGGATTCTCTTTCCATGAAGGGTCTGCCTCCAGCACCCATTTCAGATCTTCCACGGACAGCTCCTCGACCGGACTAGCCGCCGAGGCCCGGAGCACCTTCTCCATGTCATACTCTTTCCCCTCGTGGGTGAAGGACCCGGCCTCCGTATAGGGCTGCGTCAGCACCTCAGCCGGCACCGCCATCTTCTTCGTGTGGATCCGGAAGTTTGACGGGCGGTGAGTGATCCCCACGATGTCGCCGTCGTCGCTATCGACGAAGAACTCACCCGGACGGTCCTTCATCAGCCCGTAGAGGATCGCCTGCTTCGCGCCGTATTGCTTACGATCGGAATAATGCTTCGCCAGTTGCATCTGCCTAATGGGGTTCCCCTCGTTCGCCGACTTCGACATCTCCATCACCTCTTTGTAGGCGCGGTCCGCCCCTTCGATGCCCGCCTGCAGCATGCCGCTGTCCACGCCGGCGCCCATGATGTAAGCCAGGAGGTCCTCCTCAAGCGCCGGAGCTGGTTGCGACACATCCAGTCCGGCGCCGTGCTCGCGGTTCAAGAACTGAGCGATGGACCTCAGCTCGGGCACGGAAAATCCCGCCTTCTTCGCCAGATACTTCTCAGTCTCACGCGCCTTGTAATCCAGCATCTCCTCGGCCAGACGCTCTCTATCCTCCGGCTTGTCGAGCAGCTTGAGAGGATCGATCGCCCAATTTCGAAGCGAGTAGCCTAGGCGGGCGGTGGGGTTCTTCTTGAACTTGGATCCCTCGCGAACCTTGAAGCGCTTCCACCGGTTGATCTGGCGCTCGTCGTCGTCAGATCTCGTCCCGTCGCAGAACTTCCGGTACCAGGAGATCCACCCCATCTGGTCGGAGTCTGGGGAGTAGTAGGTCTCCGGCCAGGCCTTCATTCCGGCCAGTCGGGGACCTACGCCGGCATACATCGCCTCGTAGGGCTCCTTCATCTCATCGCTGTCGAGGTCAGGATCGAATCCCTCCGCGAGGGCGACCTTCAGAAGTTCGGGGCCGGCCGTGAGGGTGTCGATCTCTCCGTAGGAAACGCCATGTTGCCACCAAAGATCTCCGCAGACTGTCCGCGGGGCGATGTCCGGAAGGAAATCCAGGGCAGCCGCCACCTTGATCATGTCCCGGTGAGCCATCACCCTTCCCAGGTGGGCTGCCGCCCACTGCGCCGCAACTTTCCGGTTGAACATCCCAGGCATGTTCCGCTCGGCCACACGACGATTCACCTCGACACGGTCGAAGGCTTCCCGGATCAGCTGCACCTTCTCTTCCCGGGAGTACTCTGGCTTGTCCTTTCTCATTCGGGGAGGCACCAGTTTCTGGAAGGCCTTCTCGAAGACTCGAGCGTCATACTTCCCGGAGTTGGCCTCGAACAGTTCGTCTCCCCATCGTTTCCTGAGGTCATCGTCGTCGTGGCCGAGGTCCTTCAGAAGACTGTAAAGATGCAGATCGGACGTCTGCACCTTGAGACGATACTGCTGTGTCTCAGGGTCGAAACCGATCCGCATGTCTCTCCCCGTGGTGGGTCGGGGGTTTACCTGGGTCTCGAGCCCTCCGTTTTCCTGTCTCCGGGTGTAGATCCCCGGCAGGAGGCGCTCCTGCATGATGGAGTAGTATTCGTTTCCTCCGTGGATGGTGGATCCACGGTCAGTAATCATCGGAACCCGCATGAGCGACAACCTCTGCTCATCCAGCAGTTCGCCGGTCTTCTCGTCGACCAACCTCACGGTCCCCCGTAGCTTTCGCGCGAGAAACTTGTTTTGAAGGATGGCCTTCTTCTGCTCCTCGTAGGTGGCGTTCTCCGGACCCTCGTAATCCACGTCCGACACCTCCATCCGATAGCCGTTGTAGGATTGAGGGAACGACTCGATCACCGCCTCCCGCACTCCATCATAGGTCTGCTGTCGAAGTTTGCCGTAATCGTGCAGGGCACGCAGCTCGACTCCTTCCGGGGCAATGGCGCCGTCAACTAGGTTTTCCATCGCAGCATCTTACGAAGTGTCCGCCGCCACCGCAACAACTGATAGCTAAAAGGGAAGCGGCCACTTGGCCGTCTCCCCGATCGAACTCCCGCGCTCCGGAGAGGCGGAGAAGTTCGATCTGACTCGAGTCACAGCAGAGCTGGCTCGAGCGAGAACCCTCCCAGGATATGGGTCATGGCCCTCTGGTTGGTTGGCCGCATCACCTGAGGGAGATACGGGGCCTCCGAGGAGACCAGTTGCGTGGGAGGTACGCACCCAGGGGTTCCGATGTTATCGGCCCGCTGCAGGAGACGCTTTCCTGAAAACGTCCCAAGGGACGCATACCCGAACAGGACGTCCATCCGAGGGCGGGGAAGCGTGTCAAGCAGGTAATCGTGGACCTGGTTCGCCCAGTTCTCCGCATCGGAGACATCCATGAACTCGTCGGCCTTCATCAGCGCCACCGGGAGAGCAAGCCGGCTGACCCGCTCTTCCTCCAGCGTGTGCATGTTGAACGTGGTGTAGTTCCCCGACGGGTCCAGCATCCAGAAAGAGGGGAGTTCCAGCTCGGCGACCATGCGAAGGTCTGGCTTTCCGGATGCCATCTCCCGGTAGATCATCCGGTGGTAGGAGTCCACAGATATACCGTCCCTGGTGTAGAACGGCGTCCCTCGATCGGAGTCGATCGCAAGAAGCCCCGGCGTGCTTCCGGATTGGATGGTGATGATTCCGCCTGGGTCGGAGAGCTGGACGCTCTTCAACACCGCGGACTCGCCAAACGAGCGGTCCACCCCCTCTCGGACCGCGCGTTCTATCCTTTGCGGGGTCACCCTCTCGATACCTGCGTTGTTTGGGGCGCAGGTGAACGAGATGGGCTCCTTTGGCACCACTCCGTTCTCGGAGGGGAACTTCATGGTGACCGGCGCCAGGATCGCCCGAAGGCGAAACGGCGTTGTGCGCCTCTTGGCGCGAAGCGTCCCTAATCGGAACGCCTCGATGGACTGACCTTCCCCTAGGAATGCCCGTCCTCCGTGGGTCGTCTCAAACCCTACGGTGATTGTCGCGGCTGTCAGGTATGCCATGGGATCCTTTCTTTGTTAGTTTGTTCCGCACCGCCACCATGACGTAGATCGCCAGGATCAGCGGTAGTATCGGTCGCAAGAACTCCAGGACTCCCAGTGCCACAAAAACAAATGGCAGTAGGATCAGCATCACGAACGCCCAATCCCAGACTGACTGTGGCAACCTCCCCGTGGTCACGAGGAGAGTCGCCGTCACCAGCACAGGGAAGAGGAATTCGGAAACCACTGGGGAAGCGAACCAAAGAGCGTAGGCGGACAAGCCTACGCCCAGCAGCGTCAAGGACGACACCAGATATGGGTGTCGATGAAACACGGCTCTCATCAAAGGTATATGACTGTTTCACCCTAGCAATTGCGCACGAAAAAGGGCGGCCCCTGAGGACCGCCCTTTCCGCGACGAACCGAGACACGCAAACGAAATCTGTTACTCAGACCCCTCCCACTCGAAGGAGACTCGATTCCCGTCGATCGCGACGACGGAGAAATTCCCGTAGGCCTGGCCTGTGCTGAGTTCGGCCACCTTGTCGATCTCCTTGAAAAGGCTGATGATCGTCTTGTCGGTGACTCCCTGGGGACGTTCAAGGAGTTTGATTTCTCCGAGCTCGGATATCTCGACCGTGATTCGGTCCACACCCTGCAGGTCTTCCCTGGTCATGGCGTGGAGTACCTCCTGCTGAGGAATGACGTCGATTCCGACGACGGTACCGCTCTTGTCCTCGGCGAGGAGGAAAGAAGTAGCGGTCTGCTTCTTCAAGCCGGTGTGGGGCCGATTCTCCCGACGCCTCCCCTCAATGCGAGCGAACACCTCCGCGGTGCAGGGGGCCTCGATCTGGTTTTTCTTCGCGTCGACGTAGATCGTGAAGAATTTGTCGTTGCCTTGTCCCGACTCGTCGTAGACTGGCTTGCAGGGTTTCAGGTTGACCGCCAAATGCTTTTTGGCAGTCCCTCTTCGAGGCTTCGTAAGTGTTCCGCTCATAGGTTATTTTCGACCACAACTCCGGTCGTAGAGTAATTTCTCAATTATGGGAGATTTTGTCAAGTCAGGAACACAGACACGGCACTGCTCCACGTGGTAGACCTTTCCCGCTCTGAAAGAGAATCCTGTAACATCCACCAGCGGTTCGTTCCTTCCCACCACCCGCTTGCACGTGGCGCAGATGATAGACCACTGCTCGGAAAGTTCCTTCTTCCGGGGGCAGTCCAAGCAGATGTTGTCCAGGTAGGTCACGACCCCTGAATTCTCCAGCCGGAATTTCCGAACAGGCGCCATACCCCCGCAAGCGCACTGCTCGAGCTGATCCAACAGGTCGAACCTTGGCTTGGGAGGAGGCGGTTGCTTGTCCAAGAAGCTGACCCAGGCCGCGGTCTGGGCGTCCAGGTCTCGGAATCGGTCAGTTCTTCTCGGATCACTCATCAACAGATTTCAGGAAATACGCCTCAATGAAGTCGTGCTTTTCGGGATCGGGGATCCTCAGATACTCCTCCACCACGGCAAGCCTATCATAGGCCTGCTGGCATTTGTATCTCAATCTTTCGAAATCGATGACATCCGGAGACCCGATGATTCTGGTGGTGGACCCTCTGAATGGCGGGGTGAATTCGATGAATCCCTCCTTATCCCAATCCCGAAGCCAATTGCGGACCGTATTCTCCGTCTTCCCGACGTGTCGGGGCAACTCCAATAGGTCGAACTCCCAGGCACCGGCCGAGTCTTGCACCCCGAGCTGATGAAGGATCGTTATGACCTCCTGAAACCGGTTGTCGTGTTTTTCCCCGGTGATCTTGACCTTGCAGAACTTTTCTTCCGTCTTGACTCTCTCGATCACCAGATCTCCCTTCAGGATCTGTAGGATGGCCTCTACATGCCGGCTGTTGATGCCAGACAACTTGCTTAGCTCGAACCCTGTGAGCTGCAGGATCCCGTCCGAGGCCGCACGAGTCTTCATCGTGTGAAACAAGGCCCTGATGTCCTTCTCGATCGGATACCCGGTCTGGATGAAGAACCGCTGCAGACTCATCGTCTTCGGATCGTTCAGGGTCATGCAGAGGGAATCATTCCCGTCCCGTCCGGCCCGTCCCACCTCCTGAATCAGCGCCTCTGGGGAGCCGGGAAAGTTGCGATGGAACACGGCCCTGATGTCAGGCTTGTCCACACCCATGCCAAATGCGTTGGTGCAGGCCATGACCTGAATCTCGTTGGCCATGAACCGATCCTGCCACAGGCGCTTCTGAGTGTTGGTCATGTCCCCGTGGAATGCCCCGACCTCCTGCTTCCTCCCGTAGGAGTCCTTGAGCTGCTCGCTCAAGAACTTGGCCATGTTTTCGGTTCCCTCCTGCGTCCCGCAATAGACGAGCTGGGCGCCTCCCATCTCGGCTTGGACCTCTCGGATCATCCCGGCCAAGTGGAAGTCATCCACGTAGTCTTCGCTCCTCAGATGAAGGTTCTTTCGCCGAGGCCACCACAGCTCCCGCTGGGCCTTCTGGATCCCGAGAACGTGTCGGACATCCCTCTCGACGGGAGGAGTGCAGGTGGCGGTGAAGGCCGAGACCACTTTTGGCTGTATCGCCTGGACGAGATCTCCCACCTTCCGATAATCCGATCGGAAGTTGTGTCCCCATTCGGAGAGACAGTGGGCCTCATCGAGGACGATCATGTCCGGGGGCGTGGCCTCGAGAGCCCTCTGGAAGTTCTCGTTTCCGAGGCGCTCCGGAGCGACGTAGAGGAGGTTGAGCTCCCCCTGCGCCCACTGTTGGGCCGCCATGTTGTTTTCGACCTCCGTCTTTTGCCCCGACATGTAATTGACCGGAGGTCCCTTATACATCGAGGGGAAGAGGTGCATCTTGTCCTTCCATAGCCGACTCAGGTTCTGGACCTGGTCCCGCATCAAGGCCTGCAGCGGCGAGAAGACGAGGACGTTCCAGTCGTGGCACAGCGTAGGTATCACGAAGCACGCGGTCTTCCCGGTGGAAGTAGGCAGGACGCAGAGTACATCACGACCCGCCAGGATCATGTGAACCACCCCATCCTGCCCCTGTCTGAGTCCCGGATACCCCATGATTTCCAAGACGCGAGGGAGCTCCGCTTGCCCTCTGGCAAGCAGGTCCATGTCAATTCGCGGCTCTCGAGTCGCGAACCTCTCTACTACAAGCTCTGACATAGCAACAACAGCAGCTCCACGTGCTCTTGGTCATTGGTCGGAATGGGTTTCTCGAGAAGACCACACACCGTAGCCGGCCTGACCGAGCACCTCTCGGCAAACGTCAGGATGGCCGGTTCGTGGATCGCCTGCGTCAGGTCTCGGAAGCGATTCGCGCAACCCACGATGTGGCGCACCTGGGCAGCACGTTGCGCATGCCCGTGGGCGTGGACGAATGTCGCATACTGCATCAGCCTTCGACGGATTACACGGTCCGGGTGGAATGTGTAGATCTCCTGGTTTGAGGCGATGTTCGGGATGTAGATCTTCCCGAACCAGCCATCGTTCGTTTCGAGATCAGTAATTTGATGCGCCTCGAACTGCGCCTTCTTTCCCGGAGGTTGTTCGAGGTCCGCCACGAGAACCCGACCCTTGTCCCGAGGCATCTGCATCGGGTAGGGATCGGTTTCGTTGTAGTTGTCGCTTCCAATCACGATCAACAGTTTCTTCTGGATAGCCGGGAGTCCCGGAGGAATGCTCATTTGGGTCTGAATTGTGGGAGCGGATATGGAAGACGCACAAGCGCCATAGGCAGATCCGACCTTTGGATGATTTCTTCGTCACACCTAGCGAACTGCGAGGCGCGATACTCGGCCACCGCCAAGAAGCTCTCGTGAAGAGAGCTCGAATGAAGGCTGATGATATCGAATTCCAAGAGTTCCCGCCCCATGACTTTCGTCGCGTTCAAGAACTCGAAGATGTCTTCCAGCGTCTGCATCTCGGCAAGAGGCATGATGCTGGATTCCACGCACTGGTAGTCCGAGACAACGATGTCTCTTACTGTTCGTAAGGTTCCGGCCTCAGGTTCTCGGACGAGAGTTTCCGTCCAACCGTCGGTGGGTAGTTTCGTATTATTTCTGTTCAAAGGGTGAAGTTTTTCAACGGAGCCGCGATATAGAAGTGACCTTCCCGCGACCCGCAAACCAGACCGGGTCTAGCCTGCCTTCTCAGCCAGGTGTCGACTCTCAGTGTCCACGATGGATCTCCGCTCACGCAGAAAAACAAAGCGTCCCGTCCGGCTAAATTAGCGTCTGATACAAGGCAGACCTGACCCGGCGTCTCGTCCAGGCGAGTGATCAACTCACTCTTGGCTCTGGGCTCGACGATGTTGGCTCTCACGGAATACCTGTCCCGGATCACCCTGACCTCGTCCAACAAAAACGGGAAGGCAAACCTCCCGGAGAAGTGTATGGCATCCAACACCTTTTCGGGCGTGTCGGCCTCCCCTTTGTATTGAAGAACGGCGGAAAGCATCCCCACCAGTTGAGTGTCATTCAGCTGACTCATCCTTCTTAGATTTCTTCTTCGCCGTGGGTTTCTCCTCGGATGCTTCATTCCGATGCTCTTCCTCGATCCGATCAACCAAGTCATCGTAGCCGACCATTCGAAGATCTTTTCCGAGCTTGTTCATCAAATCCTTGTCGGCATGGAACGCTTGCGACAGCTCCAACCCAGTCGCACCATTCAGGTTTAGTTCCTTCGATGAGTAACGCTTCCGGTCCACCGTAACCCCGCAGAGTTTTTCGGTAGCCATCCACTTTCCCATCTCGTCTTCGAAATGAAGAGCACCGTCCAGGTATTTCCCCTCAATGTCAAAGGGATCGCAAACCTCTCGAAGTTCCCATGAGATCTTTCGGTTCCCGGGACCGTAGGAGTTCTTCTCCACTCGTGCGTTGATATACTTCCCTCGAACGGATCCGTCGCTGTCCTTCACCTGGCCACCCTGGGCAAGGATGATCATCGTAGCTGCGTTCTGCTCTGTGGCCTTTCCTCCGATCTTCACGGTGTTATAGAGCGCCGCGGTGTTCTCAGGAAGAGAGATACCTCCGCCTCCGCCGGCCGACATGTCGATCTTGCAGTTTTGGTGGTGCGTGACGATCAGGAGCACGTTGTAGAATTCCATGATATGTCCGAGTCGGCGACCCCAACCGGCAGCCCAGTTCGAGTGCCCCAGATTCGACCCCTCTCCGATGTCCTTGGCCTTCTTCTTGTTGGCCTCGTCCATGTTCTTATTGTAGTCGTAGAACCCGTTCGCCTCAGCCTGATTGAGGAGCTTCGAGAACGGATCCACAATCACGATAAGAGGGATGCTCCTTGGGATGGCGACGCCTTGCTTTCCTCTGACATTCTCTCCTCGCCAAGTCTTGCAGAATAGCATGAGCTCTTCGTGCATCTCGGCCAACTGCTTCACCGATTTGAAGGTGATGGAGTTGAGAAGCCTCTTCGCCCGCACCGGGTCTGTGGACATGGTACGGATGGACCGGTTCGCATCGATCGGTTTGCCTTCCCCTTCAAGGAACAAAGTGGGAGCCCCCACCTTGTCGATGATCTCTCCGGCGATCCAGAGAGCCAATGTCGTCTTACCTAGACCCTTCCCTCCGATGATCTCGAGGAGAGATCGCTTCGGGATTCCGTAGCTCCCAAGGAAGTACTGGAAGTAGAAGTCTCGCACAGGCAGAAGTTCCACCCGCACCTGGTCCATGGTCCGATAATCCGTGACGCGATTCTTGCGGGCAGACAGCGTGGACTGCATCAGCTCTATCGCCATGGCCCTCATTGCCTGCCCCTCAGGGGAGCAGATATCAAATTCCAGGCCTTCTCCTAATGTTTTTGCTTTTGCCATGAGGTTTGAGAGGGGCGGGGAGTGACCCCGCCCCTCAAGAGGTTTCCGATCAGCCGGTCTGGATCTGTCCCGACTTCACCGCGCGAGCGTTGAGAGCCGTGAACTTCGTCAGGGTTTCCCCGTCGACCGCTTCGGGTTTGGTCTGGATCAACTGCTTGACCTCCAGGACGAACGCCAATTCGTCCGCGGTGACCGGCGTAACCGATCCGTCGGCAGACGGAGGAGCAGCAGGAGACGCCGCAGGAGGCATCACTGCAGGGGTCGCAGGAGACGGCGCCGTCGGAATCGGAGCCGAAGGAGCCGCCTCTTCAGGATCCGGATCGGTCCCCGGAATGCTTCCTGCCTCCTCGGGGTCGGGAGCTGTCGGAGCCTCGGCCGCCGGAGGGGGAGGAGGTGGAGACTGCTGCGGAACCGCCAAAGCGAACCCGAGCTTGTCCCCCGTAACCCAACCCGAGGACTGATCCTTGGACATGACTTTGGTTGACGGATTGGCGTAGATCGCGGCCTGCGCAGCCTCACGAGACTGTTCAGTCACATTACCGGACTGACTCACCCACACCGTCTCATGGGCAGTAGAAGCAGCCTGTGGCTGGGCAGTGGTCGTCGGCAGGCCCGGGGCAGTCGTGGACTGCGCAGCTACAGCGGGCGGGCCTGCCGAGGCTCCCCCCGGCACACCACTGGGAGGCGAGGCCTGAGCACCACCAGGAACACCTCCCGGCACGCCACCAGGAGCACCACCAGGAGGCGAGGCCATTCCACCCGGCACGCCACCGGGAGGCGAGGCCTGAGCACCACCAGGAACACCGCCCGGAGCGGAAGCCCCCGCCGGCGTCGAGTAGGTTGTGTTTTGTTTCGGGAACGAAGGGAGGTTGCAGCTGCCTCCGCAGGCCGCCTCCACGATGTGTCCGGGAATGGAGCCGTCCGCGGCGACCAGATTCACGATCTCCTGATAGGAAAGGAATTTCAGGACATTCTCCGTGTCCATGAGGTCCTTCCGCCCGCGGAGAATCTCCTGTGCAGCCGCGCTGTTGGGATCCATGGGGTGGGGCATGTATCCGATCGACTGCTGTTTGTTCGTCGTGTAGTCGAAGCACCACGGGGACACCGTCCCCACCTGGCGTTTCACGACGTTGGCGATGGCTCCGTGCGCCAAGCTGGTCACGTCTCCCAGCATGTATTTCCCCCAGACCGGATCCAGCGGGATGTTGGTGCATCCGTCGTGGCGCCGAACGGCGAGAGCTTCTTTGAGGTCGTCGAACGCGGCCGAGGTGGTCGCGTAGATTTCCGCGCCAGGGTGCCACTTGGTACCGTCGTTGACCAGGGCGTTGACCAGGATGTAGACGGAGGAAGACGGGATCAGCGCTTTGTATTTGTCTCCTCCCGACCCTTTTTCCGACAACGCCTTGATGGCAGGATCGGAGTGGTGGTAGCAGTAGTTTCGGATGTCGTTGATCGGATCCCGGGCGATCATCGGATCGATACCGGGGATCTTGGCCATGGTCAGCGGGCTGAGGAAGTCGGAACCGCTCTTCCCGAAGAACCGGTAACCTCGAACCATGACATACCAGGCGGTGAAGAGCTCCGTCTGGGTTTCGGTGTCCACCCCCACACCGTCGTCGCGACGATACGGAAGGACAGACGTTGCGAAGGCGGAGTCCGCCGGGCTGTAGGACGTGTCGCGGGCGGGAAGAATCCGCACCTGCATGTTTTTGTCCTTCTTGGCGAAGAAGATTTCGACGCCGGGGTGGGTCATCGAAGACAACCCTCTCGAGTAGTCTCCGACGGTTTCCGATTCAGATCCGCCGCTGAGGCGGGGTGCGTTACTCATAATGGTTCTAAGCTGCTAGCAGTGTTTGTTCGATTAGTCGGTTGACGTTACCGACGAGCCTCCCGTCGGTGCGCCAAGTTGGATCCTCAAGAAGAACTTTGCGTTCCTTCGAGGGTTTTGCGGACCACGCATCCACGAAGTCCGTATCAATCGGGTAGTTGAACCACCTGTCATGATAATTCCAGTTGTTGACGTCGGTCATGAAGTGCTGGTGCAGCTTCGCGACCGCCATCCTTTCCTCCACAGGACAGTGCGTGACGACTGAGTCGTAAAGGACTGTCATCGGCCGAGCCTGAAAACCGTTCTCGCGGTAGTAGGCCAGAAGCCAGACAGCAGCCCGAGCCGCCGTCGCGGCCACACTCTCCTGCATGAAGAAATTTCGAGCCTCTCGGCCCTGGGAACTCAGAAGGCCTTTCTTTTGCCTCGAGCTGATACCCCAAATGTTTTCCGGGTGAGAAAGGAAATGCCTCACCCGCCCCGAGGCTGCCCGAAGGTAGCCTGGGCTGGTGGGGGCGTCCTCCAACCCAATCAAGAAATCTGTCGCCACCGGTTGCCGGCGGGCGAGCGCGTCCAGGATCTTCTGTCCGGTTCCCTCGGGAGGCTTGATGCCGGTGTCGGCTTCAATCTTCCGTTCGAGGGTGAGCGCCATGGCCCCGTAGGCGGAGCTGAAGTTTCCTACCTTGCCCGACCCGCGGTGCTCCTTCTCGTTGAGAACTTCCCGAGGCATGTGGTTCACCATTTCGGCGAGCGACCAGTGAAGGTCGTGCTTCGGGTGGACGAACGCCCCGTCGTTCGTCATCTTGAAATCTGCGGCCGTCGCCTTTCGGATTACCTTCCCATCTTTCACCAAGGCCATCAGGAAGGTCGGATTCTGGTGCTCGTAGGCGATGTCGGCATCTTGCGGGTAGTGTAGGCGAATGACCTTCACCCCGAACTGTTCCGCCACCGAGTCTTTCACCACAGCAAACGCCGGGTCGGGCTCAGTGACGAGCCGGATCAGGTCCGGATCCCCAGAGATGAAGGCCAATCCTCGGATCTCCGCGGTCTGGTAATCAGACTCGACGAAACACCAGTCGTCGCTCTTTGCTCGGACGCATGAGCGGATCGAGGGGATGTTCGGTTTCTTCCGCTTCCCCTCCTCGTCCACGCCGGGAACATAGCGAAGTAGATCTTGGGGTAAGGTGCCAAGCTCAGCCCGGCGAACAAATAGATCGCCGACGCCTTCCGAAATCCTGGAGTTCACGTAGCCTGGCCAGTTGAGTACGTTCGGCTTCCATGCCCTCGGCCTGCCTGTTTCCGTGCAGCTATACTGATTATGGATCCTAGAATCCGAGCACAACCAGTAGTGCAGTCCGTTCTCCTTCTTAACCTCTCCGTCCTTATCGAGGTCGGCCTCTTTCATGAAGCCCTTGCAGATGCTCCGAACGGAGTTGAGCTGGAGGAGCTTCTTCAGAGTCTCGTCGCTGTGGGTCTCCGAGAGAATCTGCAGCGACTGCTGGTCCGTGGAAGGGGTGTATTCCGCCTGCTGCTCCGGCTTCTTCTCAAGGACCTTGTCCCAGGGCATGGACGGCTGACCCTTGTCCTTGTTCGCGGTGGTCTTGATCGGCGTGTAGCCTTTCACATCGAAGAGCCAGCGCTTCTTGTCGTCCGTGGAGCCCAGCTTGAAGTTCGGAGCGTGGACGTAGTGATCGAACGTGGCGTGCAGGACCTTCCAGCCTTTGAGGCCGGCCTTCTGCTGAAGGAGAGTCCTGGCGCCGTCGATGTTCTGATCTCCCTGGACCAGTTGCTCCACCTCGAGGAAGATCGGCTTGGCGTGCTGTTGGAAGACCTCCGCACAGCGCTTCCAGAGATACTCTCGAGCCTCCTTACCGATCATGACCAGCAGCTCCTTCTCCAGCTCGTCTCGAGCGTAGGTGTAAAGCCGGCGGAGATCGTCCATCTGCTGGATGTCCATGGGCAAGCCGTGGAGCGCAAAGTTGGTGAACACGTCGGTGACCAGCGGGTGGAGGATGTCGTTGTAGTAGTTCCAGGTGTCCTCCATGATGAGTCGCCGCATGATGTAGCTGTAGGCCCGGATGCAGACGTCGACGTCACGGCATGCGTAAGGGATCAAGATCTCGTCCGGGATCCGGCCGTAGCCCTCCTCCGGATTCATCTTGTTCGCCTTCTTCCAGAGCAGCAGGTCCACGTCGTAGCGGCCGAGATCGGTGTAGGCCATCCCGACGCGCTCCAAGGCGCGGTCCGCATGCTCGTCAACCACCTGGGTCGCGAACTCGGTGTCGAGGAGACACTTCTGATACCACTGGAGTCCCAGGACGTGGGCCATCCACGGTAAGTCCGCGGAGATGTGGTGGCCGACGTATTTCACGTGCGGCTGATCAAGGTGCTCGGCCAGGATCTGGCCTGCCTCGGCGTAGGAGCAGTCAAGAGCGTAGTTGATCTTGTCGTCCATGAACCGGATATAGGCGGCTTCCCCGGGCTGCCAGGCTATCTGGAGGGAGCGTAGCTTCCCGTCCACATGGTTGTTGCCGGCCCATTCGCAGTCGACCGACAGCACGCAGTAGTTCTTCTCCTTCAGGTGTCTCACCAGTTCGATCAGCTTCGCCTTCGTGTCGATTGTGCGGTAATTCTGCGGAATGCGCTCAACGTGGATTCCCCGGACGTCGTTGTGCATGACCTTGACCTGCTGCAGGTCGATCTTGCACCGGTCGATCGTCTCGGGGTTCCGGATCAGCATCCAGGTCGGATCCATCGGGTAGACCGCGCAGTTGTATTTCTCGCTCCTGAACCAGCCGCCGCGGATGTCCCGGGCGGCCAGCTTCACGTTGACGAGCTGGTCGAAGGCCAGCTTGCCTTGGGTGATGATAATCTTCGGCTTCACCCGCGCGATCTCCGCCTCGAGGATTGGTAGAGCCTCCTGAATATCGTGCTTCTTCGGCTTGGCTCCCTTCGGCATGACCCACTTGATGAGCGCGGTCACGTAGCACTCGTCGATGTCGATCGCCTGGTGCATGGCCAGCTCCTTGAACAGGAGCCCCGCCGGGCCTTTCAGGTAGGCGGCTTTCTGTTTCAGCTCGGCGTGCCGAGTCTGGGTGGTTTGGGTTGCTTCGTCCTCGTTGACCTGGGCGGCGATGACCATGATGTCAGCCTGCTCAGGCCCTTTTCCGGCTACCAGGAATCGGTCACCATACCGCCGGCTGTGCCGAAGGTTCGTTGGTAATTTCACCCTCTCGGTGAACTCTCCCACTGGGCTGTCGTCGAAATCTTCGAGAGGACTGGGGGAGATTTGGGTGCTGTTCATGCAAACAAGTAGGGCTTGACCATTGCCCAAGCGGTATCAGGTGTCAAATCCCCTGGATCCTTTTTGCCGGCAGGCAGGTCCAGGAGCTCGATTTCGATTTTTCCGTAAAGGAGTTGGCTGACTCGATCACGACTCTTCCTACCGTAGCTGTCCGAGTCGGAAACGTAAAGGACGCGATCAAAGTTTCTGATCAGAACCTCTGCCTGATTGGGACTCATGAACTTCCCGAGAAGAGCTACCGCCGGAGGACCCCATCGACCCGCGTCGAGAGGACCTTCCCCCAGAATCGCCGTCCGGATCTTCATCCCCATCATCTGGTTCCACTCCACGGCAGCGTCGAGGCCCATGATCATCGAGTTTCTCTGGCAGGATCGTCCGAACTTGTATTTGCTCAGCTTCCACTCCAGATCGGACATGGCAATGGCCGGGACAGGGATCATCTTTCCCTGGGAGTTCCTCGTCTCCACGTGATACCAAAGGTTGTCGTAAGGGTGGAGGACCCATCGTTCTCCCGCTTCGGTCTCGTGGTCGATTACCCGCCCTTGCCATCCGAGGTGGACGCCCTTCTCGTAAGCGAAGAAGATAATCCGGCTCTGAGGTGTGTCAGCTCCCAGCAGGGGGAGCCTCCGATAGAACCGCCTCACATTCTCATCCGGATCCTGAGGTAGCTCCTTCACGCAGTAGTGCGCGTTGAACTGGGTCTCGAGGAGCGGAAGGCTGTAGTTCCTACCCTTCAGATAGACTACCGCGGGGTGATCTTCCGGGAGCTTGGTGAGCGGGATGATGTCGCCTGGTCCCTCGGGGACCATGTTACCCCTTCCGTCGGGGACGAGGTAACGGACGACGTTCTGTACCTTGACCCCCTCGTGAGAGGGTCGGATTCCACGCGCTTCCAAGGGAGGCATGTCGAGAAGCTCACTCACCCGGTATGGGGTCGAGGTGGACATGCACATGGCGGAAAGATGATGGTCGTATTGACCGAAGATCTTCGACCACTTCTCTCCTCGACCGAAGAATCGATCGGCATTTACCGCCAAGTGGCAGGACCGGAGTTCCTTGTCACCAACCTCGGCCAACTTCGCCGGCGAGGCCATGTAAAGGTGAAGACCCCCTGATTCCAGGGCGACGGTCACCTGCCCGTGTTTCCTCGACAGAGCTTCCGCGAGGCGCATCACTTCGTCCGGAATATCCGTGACATCGCCTACCCGGCGAATTTCGTTCTCTTCGTCCATCAGATGAGGGGTTGAATGTCGTCTGTCGCGATCCCGTGGAAGCTGAGCCGCTGCTGGATCATGCCCACCTGGGCATGGTGGCGCCGCTTGATGCCTTCGAGGGTGAGCCCCATCGTCTCGGGCAGAAGGTGGTAGTTCGATCGGTAGAGGAGGACGCCCGAGTAATCCGTCGCGAAATAGTTCTCTAGGAGATCCTTCGCTTCGTCGACCCGTCGCTGGGTCTTCTCCGATCGCCGGTGACGGGACAGGAGGAAGGACAGCGCAGCCGGATCCTTCAACCCGTGACAGAAAGCCATCGCCTCATCTGGCTTGACCGCTCCCGTGCAGATGTCCTTCATCCCGAACAACACCCGATCCAGAACACCGCAGTTCACGCCGAAGTCCTCCTCGGTCTGAGGGAAGAGGCGGTTCCGCTGCTCCAGCACCGGGCCGAGGATGCCCCTCCTGTAGTCGTAGCGAGCCGAGGCGACGAAGCGCTCCCAGCCGGGCGCAAGGGGCTGCCCCGTATTGGGATCCCTGCCAGGACTCCTCTCGGTCATCTTATCCAGCGTCCTACGGCTTCGCCGGTCCCGCGTCCAGTCGAAGGCGAACAGCACAATGCGGAGATCCTCGGCATGGACTTTGTCGTGGTCGGCGTATTCTATGAATCTCCGGGCGGTGCCCGCGTCCCAGCCCTGGGAGCTGCTCATCCGGAGCAGGATCATTCCCAGAAGGCTGTTCTTCAGCCAGTAGAGGGACACTGCCGTGTTCCGGGGTTTGGGTTTGCCATTCACGAAGGTCGCCCGAGGTATGATCAGCTGGGGGATGATCTGATGAGTCACGAATTCTTCGTAGGTCAGCGCATCAGCCTCCGAGTCGCCCCGTTTCTCTCCCAACTCCTCCAGCTTCCGGGTAAGGGCTTCTCGGTGCGCGACATCCTCCGCAGGAGGGGTCGGGTCAAGTTCCCGGGTGGTCTGTGGGGAGGTGGTTTCTGGCTTGGTCTTCGAGAGAGAAATCTCAATCCCCCCTTGGGGGTTAGGGGGTTCTTCTATAGAACTATTATGTCCGTGAGGGGGGTGTGCGGACATGGTCTGCCTCTTTTTGGAGACTCCGTCGTGCAGGACATACGTACCATCTTTCCGATATCCGAACAGCCAACCACGGTCGGTGTAGAGCATCGTGAAGCGCGACTCTGCGGCTCTCTGATGCTCGGGGATCGGGCTGTTGAACGCGATCGTGAAGACCGTCAGGTTCTTGCGGTTCTCGTCGTATACATGCACGTGATGGACCCAGCCTTCCTGCTTCAGTTTCCTGATTCCGTCCTTGACGGTGTTCGCCGACAATCTCCCCAATGCCCTGATCGTGTCGGCCTTCCACATCCAGGTTCCCGGCTTCGCCCGGAGCACTGCCATGACGGCGGTCGCCTTACCCCAGTGCTTGTCGCCGTTCTTGGGTTCGAAGTCCCTGGGCAACGCGCTGCGATGCTCGCCGTGGTCGACAAACTCGAAGGGCTGTTGCTTGAGCAGGCGGATGGCTTTCGCTGTTTTACTTTCGGAGGCGCTCATACTGTTTGGCCTCCTTCCTTCACTTCGCCCATCGCTGTAAGTCCTCGCTTCAAATAGCTGGCGGACAGCTCATCCAACGACAACGCCTCTTCCCTCATGAAAGCCTGAAGGACCAGAAGCTCTTTGTAAGTGATCCTGATCGGCGAGGCGTGACACTCGAGTTTGATCGCCATGTCTTCGGTATCGTCGAGGCAGCCGAGCACTCGGGTTTCCGGCTCTGAGGTATGCGTTGCGGGTATCGCGGAGCCGAGTTGGATCCACTCATCGTATGGTGCGTCTTCGAGGACCTCGTAGCTGGGAAATTCGAAGACCGCGTCTTTCCCTCCTAAGAACCGCACAACCTCATACAGCTCGACGTAGTAGAAAGTGGGGTCCGGATTGCAGTCGTCGGCCATTCGGTCCTCCCCCCACGCGTCCGGCGGCTCCTCCGCGATGTAGATGCCAAGACGTCCCCGGTGGCAGCACAGACCCCCACCGACTCCGCTGATCGTGTACCACCCGTCGTCCTGCCTGTCAGCCGGGATGTCGGTGTAGCTCCTGAAGCAGGGGAACCCATCATCCATCACAGACGCGCCTCGACCTCTGAGTACTACATGATCCTCAGACACTCTGTAATTTCCGGACAGGAACCGAGCGAGGCCTCGGAGAGTTCCTTCCTCGATGCTTGGGATCTCGTCGAACTCGTGATCTTCCCGACCCTCAGTGATTTTCCGAGAAATGTAGAGGTCGGGGGATCCTTCTTCATGCCACCGGTAGCCGTAGAGGCCGCCTTTGGCGTTGGAGATGAGGAACCATTCCCCGCGTGGGGCGTCCTCGTAGTGCGCGTAGCTTTTCAGTTCCTTCATGATTTTGGGTTGACCGCGCCCAAAAACACACGAAACTGAGGAACTTCGTGTGTTTCACGCGGGGTAGGTATTACAGGTGCCTTCGATTTAGCGGCGGTCCTCGGCAGGGGACCGCCGCTTTGCTTTTTGAGCATCGGGATGTTCGCAGGGCTCTCGGAAGTTGTCAAGCTTCCTTAAACCTTTGGAACGCAAAGTCCCTCTGCACCCGAACTGATCCGCCAGCGCCCTTGCGAGCTTTTCCGATGCACCACTTCTGAAGCTTCGCGAAGTTGGAGTGTCCCTGCTCCATCTCCTCCTCCGAAGACAGCATACCGGTGATACCCACCACACCCACCATTTCTCGACCCATCTGCTTGCATTCAGCCAGGGCGGTGTCGTCGACCCAGGACTTTCGAAGACCTTTGTCGACGTGCGCCTGGGCCAGGCTGACGGTCACCATATCGTGCGACTTCGCCAACCACGCCATCTGATCGGCGGCATACTGGTAGAGGAGGCGGATCTTTCCAGGATCCAGCTCCGCAGCACCCAAGGCGCCGCCGATCCAGTCGAGAACCACCCAATCAAGAGGACCCCCTAGAGCTCTCTCAGCCTTGGCGATATCCGCCTCGAGCCCGGTGATGATAGACCTCTCTGATCCCCTCGGCCACTCGTAAACACGCATCAGGTTGGATAGAACTTCCTCCGCCTCATCCAGTTCCTTCAGTTGCTGGGGCTGCAGCCTGGCCTCGTTGATCCCGTCTTGAATGACGCGGATCGGGATGTTGCACATGTCCGACCAAATCCGGTAGTAGAGCTCGTCGGCCGGCAGCTCGGTCGTGATCACGAGGCCTCGTCTTTTATTCCGTATGAAATCCACCCCCAAGTTGGCTCCCGCCACCGACTTACCCGTACCTCGGGCTCCGATGAACAACCAACCTTCCTTCCGACCTGGACCTCCTCCGGTTTTGGCGTTGAAGTCGGCGAGCCTCGTGGGAAACCTCTCGGTAACGTAGTCCCTTTTTCCCCTGCGGATGTCCCGGGCGCTGAACATCATCGTGGAGTTTCCGCCGGCGCTGCTGAGCTTTTCCCGGCTGAGGTTCATGACTTCGGACATTTTGTCCATGTCCCAGCTCTCCATCCGAGCCTTCGTCAGGATGAGCTTGTGCCACTTGTTCGTCATCCACGGAATGAACCCCACCTCGGTCACGGCCAGTGTCAGGGTGTAGTCCATCTGAAGAACCTGGATCAACCAAGACGCCCAGGCGGGAGCGTCCCCAGGCGAGAGGTATTTCCCCTGGTTCGCAAGGACCACAAAAGCGCTGGCGCACAAATGTTCGTTATAATGTGGGGTTTCTCCCAGAAGAGGGGAAAGCGTAGCAATTACGTTGAAAGCTGCGTTATTCTCTGGTTTTGAAAAATTGTCCACTGGAATCCCAAGAGGGTCGGTTTTCAAAATCTCAAGATTCTTTGTGAAAAACTCACGATCGTACGCAAGTCGCTGAAGCACCATGCACTCGAAATGATGGATGTCGGAGTCGATTAGACTTAAAACGCTCGCCTTGTCAGTATTCATACTCCTCCATGTTTTCTCCTGATTCTCTCAACTGTTGTACCCAAGCTGGAGGTTTTGGAATATCGCCGTGGTTTATGATTTGATCCACATTGAACCCTTTTTCCCTCAATTCGTTTACAAGACGAGGTTGCTGTAAAAGCTGCTTTACGGCGACCCACCCGAATTCGTTCCAGATCTGCACATCATCAGGCCTTACCACGACTCTGAACCATTCCGGGAAAGAGGCTGAATTCGACCTAAGCAGCTGCAATCCCTCGACTGTCGCGGATTTCGATCTCCAATCCAAGTTTCCCGGAAGGCTTTCCATCAGCCTTGAGATCTGGGTCTCGCAGGAAGTTCCGGCCGCCGGGCGGTTGTTGGTGAACTCCCTCCACCACCGCCCCATGGCCTTTTTGCTCTTGAGGTGGGTGGGTTGAGGGCCGTCTTTGATCTGACAGCCGTCGAAAGCTGCGTGGATGAATTCTCGAGGGGTGGCTCCGAACTCCGCGCAAAGCTCTGCCGCATCATCCCAGATCTGCTTCCCCTGGAATTGAGGGGGGAGGCAATAGCGCCTCCCCAGTTTTGATCTCTTCTCTTCTCGGAAAAGCCTCAGCAGCTCTCCGGAGAGGTATTCTCTCTGATCGTCTGTCATAGGCAGAATTGCTGAAACATGTCTGGAAGCTCTCGCAGATCTTGAACCATCTGCACGTTGTAGCCTATCTCCCGGTAGGCTTCGAGGCGGGCTTTGGAGTGCTCGACCGGTCCCCAGTATGCGCCGCCGAGGTTTCCTCCCCAGTGCTCCTCTGGAATACTGAACATCCAGTCGAACATGACCCCGCACCGTTTTCCCGGTCGGATCTCGGCCAGGCGGCCTGGCTTCTGGATCGTAGACGTGTAAGGGCCTCCTCCGACGAGATTGAAGATGGCTCGAACATCGTGGAAAGTCACACCCTGCGCGTAAATGTTCGATGATAGACACCGCTTCAGCGAGTTGTCCTTCATACGAGCCATCCGATCTTCCCGCTCCGAGGAGTCCATCAGCTTCGCCATGGCGATCTCGCTTCCCTCCAAATAGGGCTGATAGAACCGCGCGGAGTTCTCCTCGCCGATGAAGTATAGGGTCTGCCAGTCCGGGGGAAGAATCTTCTCGCTGATGTAACGGACCTGGTCAGCTCGGAATCGACTTTCCCAGAGATTGTTCTTCAGGACCGTCCCCATCTGGCATCGGTGGTTGGTCACGCTCATCGGCGCCGGCAGCATGAACACCGTAATGTCGCAGATGGCACCCTCTGCGACGGCCTCTTTGAAGGAGATACTTGCCAGAACCGGACCTATGAGGGCTTTGATCAGAACGTCCCTGTTATCGTAGCGTCCGTGAAGCGTGGCGCCGAATCCGATCTTCCTGGCCCGGTCGAGGGCGACGAAATCCGGCATGCGGCCGGATGTCGGAAGGGCGTGAGGCTCGTCGACCAACACCAGGCGAACCCGCCCTGGATCCAGCTTGTGCATCGAGTCCATCGAACAGACCGTGACGTCGTTCGACATGTACTTCACGCTGCTTCCTCCTCCAAGCAGCTTCACCTCTCGATCGGGGAAGGCCGCTTTGATGTCGTCCCGCATCTGCCGGATCAGGTCGCGCCCCGGGAGGACAACGACCGTACAGACGCCGGGGTAGGCGCGGAGCGTGTTGATGATGAGCGTCGTCTTCCCGTAACGGGTAGGTGCGCCGATCAGGCCCGATCGCTCTTGCTTCAGGGCCTGGGTTAGAAGGGATTCCTGGCTGAACCGGAACCCGAACATGTTCTCGTAACGAGGCACAACTCCCCCGTCCAGAGGGATGATCGGCTGCCTCGTGTCGTCGAAAGTGTGGAGGAACCCGTTCCGGTGCAACCACATCGACACGTCTCTCCACATCCCTTGGTGGAACTTGATCACCCGAGGGTTTTCCTCTTGAAGGACCCTCCAAAGGGACTGCGTTTTTCTTTTGGTGATTCGTGACCCTCTGGCCCCGACCTCCATTATCTTCTCGACGAACTTGAACTCTTCGGCCTGCTCCAGTTCTTTCGGAGGATCCGTAACAGTCAGCAGACGTTCGTCATAAATCAGGTGCGTCATTTGTCACTCTCGACAAGCTGTGGACGTGAAATCTCCCGTAACCGAATTGGTTCCCGAAAGGACTCAGACCGATGTATTCTCCGATGTGATTGTAGATTTTCTCCAGATCCCCCATGGTCGGAGGAGGAGCTGTTTCCCGATCGCTTGGTCGGGGAGACGAAATGTTGATTCTGAACCCCAGTATGGAGTTTTCTCGGATCATCTCGTGCTTCGAGGTCTTCTCCTTCGATTGGTTGAGAGGAGGACGGGGCCGTGTCCGATATTTCCTTTCGAACAGGAATAAGGTCGGCATCCGAATACCTGGGGGCAGGTGAATCGTGTTCACGTCTACCCCCAGGTTCAGACTTTCTATCGCATCAAGCATCGCCCACCTCCACACTTCCTGCTCGATCAGGAGCAGGGACTCTCTATCTCCGGTGTTTCCGGGAGTGGTTCTGAATCTCCAAATCCCTTGGTTGGTGTTCTTCGATCCGAGAAACTTGGAGGTGATGCGGAACTTGATGTTGTAGAGCATGATGAGGTTACTTCTTGAGCTGGATCAGGCGCTGGAACGCAGGCCGAAGATCCGGACTGTGGTCACATACGAAAACCTGCGCTTGGCTGTTCCGCAACTGCTCGCTAAGACCCAAAAGAAGATCTTTCAGCTCGATCCTCGACCTTTCGTCGAGGTGCAGTGACGGTTCATCCAGAACGAGGAACCCAATATCTGGCACGACCAACTGCTGGAGCGCAAGAAGAAACGCAATGGAAAGCGTCACTCGCTGCCCTCCGGAGAGCTGATCCTGCTGCATGACGTAGCCGTCCTCGTTGTCCGTCCGGACGAAGTCGAAGCTGAGCTCCAACTCCGGACTGGGGAACACCGAGAAAGAGGCCTCCATGGCGGTCAGGTTCTCCTGCGTCAGGGACGCAAGTTGGTCGAACCGGTAACGGATGAACGTCTTGGGAAGTCCGGATCGGCTGAAAGCATCCCTGAACCGCTGCATGGCCATGGCCACACCGCGCCGCTGAGAGTCCCTCGACTCCCGGTCTTCCAGCTCAGCCAGACGACCCTTGGATTCCCGAAGCGAGTCCTCCCGGGCTCGGACTATGCCGGCCTGGGTGTTTCTCTCCGACTGCTTCAGATCCATTTCTCCGATGATCGACGAAATGGAATCGACGTCGGCGACGAGTCGTTCTTGGATGTCTCCACCCAGGTCCTGGATCACTTCGTCGAGCCGGTCCGTCGTAGCCTTCAGGCGGGATTTCGATGTTTCGATTTCCTCCCGGAGATCGGCGACCCTCTCCTCCAGCGTTTCGGCTCGAGTCTTCACCGAGTCCAGATGTCGGTATTTTTCCCTGGCGGCTTCGATTTGCTTCTCGTAGAGGGGGAGCATCGCCGTGTTGGCCAGGCGAGAATTCTCCTCATCCGACGGCTGAACCGCAGATCTCAGGTTCTCGTAGGTAGCCTCTTGCGCCTGGATGATTCCCGGCAGGTTACCGACTTTCCTGTCCGCGGCTTCGTGAAGAGAGATCAGGCTAGAAACCTCCGTGAGCCTCGCTCGCATTTTCGCCGGGTCTCGATCCTGAAGAGTGAGATCGATGTCCTCCATCTCCTTCTTCAGTCGATTCCAGTTGTTTTCGTTCTGAGCCCTCTCGGATTCTCTGCTTTGCCTGTCCACGCGAAGCTGCCGGTGTCTCCGAGAAATGGCGTCGTGCGCCTCGGCGAGTGCCTTTACATCGGAGCGGACCTTTTCCACGTTCTCTTCGGAGAGCAGGTGCTCTCCGATGGGGCCTCCGCAAACGGGGCAGTTGTCGGCTTCGCCGCCTCCGGCTCGAGCGGCCTCAAGTACCTTCAGATGTTTGTCGGCGGTCAGATATTTCGCCATTGCGGCAGATACCTCCCTCTCAAGTACTTCCGGATCCTCGAGGCCATTCAGTTCCTTCGTCAGCTCCTTGAAGCGGGCTTCGGCTACGCTCTTGAGAGCTCGCTTCTGCTCCATCTGGCTGGAGAGGTCGAGCAGTTTGTGGAGTTTTTCCTCCTCTGCCTTCAGGGTCTTGTGGTCCTCCGAGGGACGAGCCGCATTGGCGTCCTCCAATTCTTTCTTCGAGTTGGTGACAGTCTCCAGAGCGTTCCTGACAGCGGCCAGCCGCTCGTGAGCCGCGCAAGCTTCTTTGGCTCCGTCCAGATCCTTTCGGAGCTGTTCTCCCAAAGTCCTCACCTCAGCGAGCTTGGCTTCGATTTCCGAGGCCTTCGAGACGCCCTCCTGGGCCAGGTAGGTTTTGAGACTTTGCTCTTCGTCGGCGAGCTTGTTGCGACGCTGCTCGATCGAGGCTCGTTCACGGCTGACCTGGTTCAAGTCCGAAGAGAGACACCTCAGCCTCGTCAGCAACTGGGAAAAGTCCTCGAGGGTATCCAGTTTCTTCCGCTCGTCGTCTGCGGCTCGAGCCGCCGCCTGGATGCTCAGCATGATCTCGTCCTTTTGGGCAGTGAGATCCTCCACTTGGCTGAGCAACAGCTTGGCCCGAGATTCTGCCGCGGCTGCCACCTTCTCGAGCCTCCCAAGATTCAGGCACTTCACGAATAGCTTCTCACGATCCGCCGGCGTCCCGAACAGCAGGCCTTCCAGCTCTCCCTGTCCGATGAAAATGGCCGAAGCGACGGTCTTCCGATCCGCCCCAAGGATTTCTTCGAGCAGGTCCTCAACCTCTTTGGCCTTGGTGTAGGTTTTCCCCTCCCATACAAGCTCTCGTCCGGCGGTGGTGGGGGTGATCCATCGCTTGATCACACCCTCCTGACCCCCTTGGATAAAACGAGCCCAGAGATCGGCACGCCACTTCGGCTTCTTTCCGTCTTCCTCGACGGTGTCCGGATGATAGTTCCGGATGTAGCGCTCCTTGGCGAGGACCAGTTCCCCGGTGAACAGGTAATTGATACCCGTCAGGAAATTGGTCTTGCCGGCGCCGTTCTCGGCGAACAACCCCACCACAGGGCAGTTCGAGTCGAACTGTATATCTTTGTGCTGGCAGAAATTTTTCATTCCGCCTTCGATGATTCTCATGCTGTGGTTGTTGCCATTGCCTTCTCCTCGTAGGCGGTAAGAATGATCATGGGATCCACGCCATCCCGACACAGCTCCTTGGCTGTCTCGGACTCGAGAGTTCCAGATGGGAAGAATTCAGGAAGAAAGTCTTCCAGAGACTTGCCGGGATCGACCGATCCGTCCCGGGTGAAGATTCCGTCGATCGCAACCGACGGAAGAGGCTGCAGCCGCAAGAAGCAGCTGTCCGCCCCCACGGCTCTAAGGACACGGCCGGTCACGTCATCGAGCTTCCTCGAGTAGCGACCAAACACCAGAGGCTTATGCTCCTTGAGCGTGGTGATAGCCTTGATCAGCCCCTCCACCTGCTCGTCGTTCTCCATTCGGGAAAGGAGAACTTTCCGAGACCAGGTGGAAACTTCCACCGCGGTCTTCAGAAGATCCTTCGTGTCGAAGTCGAAAACGGTGATGCTGTGCTCGATCGGCTCGTTCCTTTTGATCGTCTCGAGAGCGCCGGGATATCCGACGACACATCCGCTCTTGTGCGTGATGTATTGCCTCACGTGGAGGTCTCCCAGGAGGAAAGCCCGGAACTTCTCCAGCGGGGCGTCGTCGAGATTCAGACCAGGGGCGTCCGGGAAATTGGCGAACTCCTTGATCATGTGATGCCACACCAGCACGTCGGCGGGCTCCTCCTCCTTGAGGGACTCCACGAAAGCCTCAGGCTCCATGAAGGGGCGTCCGACGATCGTCATTTTCTGCCCTTCGTGCTCTAGCACGTAGCGTCGGTTGTCGATGCAGATGATCCCAGCCGACTCGTCCTTGTTTCCGGTGAACTTTTGGAGAAGCTCGAGCCAGGTCGGATCGGACTTGTCGTGGTCGCCGGTGATGGCCAGGACTTTGATTCCGATCTCTCGAGCATACCGATCCAGCTCGGCCAGATCGTCGATGTTTTCGGAGTTCGGGTTCTTCTTGTCGAGGATGTCCCCGCACGCGAGGATGGCGGCGCATCCAGCTCCGCGGGCCTCGGTGATGGCGGACTTGGCCGCTCGTAGGAAGTCCAGGCGACGCTCGGTCGACCTGAGGTGCATTGACATCAAGTGCCAATCTGCAGAGTGTGCTATTTTCATTCAGGGATACTCGGGTTCTGCGCGATGAATTCCGCGCGTTCTTTCTTCATCAGGGATCTTCCAAATCCGGCCAATTTGTCGGCCGCATGTTGGAAGTGATCCGTCGCCCGGGGAGTGAATATGGGCGTGATCTGGAAGAGCTCCTCGTAGAACGAGAGCGCCCTCCATAGGTGGTAGGGTTCTCTACGTTTGTAGTGGTAGTCCCCGGTGTCGGGATTCTTCCACAGGGATAGGGCCAGGTGTTCTCGATCGGTCACCCACCAGATTCGGGGGCGGACCACCTCGAGCTGTTTGATCCGTTCCTTGCTTCTCCCGTAGAGGTCGAGACAGGCCCCTAGTCCAAGAAGGAGTCCATGGAATTCCATTTCCAGGACGGATGTTCCGTTCTGCGCCAGCACTCGATGAGTGAGAACGAACGGTATTTTCTGAAGGATTATGGCTGAGGCGCCTCCCCAGCCGTCTTGCTGACGACCTGATCCGTCGGTGTAGATGCGGTAGTCGTGGTCAGCTTGGGGTGGGTGCGTCAACCGTATTCGGGCGTGGATCTGCTCCAGTTGGCTTTGACTCATTGGACACTGGAGGAAGGACTTCGACGGAGGCCTTCCTGGGAAGTGGTTCGGGTGGTTTCTGACGATGGATCCTCGAATCCATCAAGGCTTGAAAGCGCACCTGCAGAGGACGCAGGATGTTCGACGTGACCATCTGCTGAAAGCTCAACGGAGCTTCAGCGAGAAGATCTTGAGCCAAGATGCTGTGCAGGGTCTGATCTCCCTCGATTGTGATGGTTTGACCTGATTTGGTCGAAACCTCAATCGAGTAATTCACCCGGAGATCATCGTCATGCAGCAGACTTGTCTTGAAATCAGGTTTTGGTCCTTTTCCCTGTTTTCGCAGAAGAGCGTTGAGAGCTTCGATTTCAGGATAAATCTCTCCGAACTGAGAGTTCAGAGTTTGAATCAAATCCTCAACCCTTGGCTCTTCAGGCGCTTTCGAAGCGGGATTGTCGCTCTTCGTTGCTGACGCTGGCTTCTGGGCTTGTGGCTTCGGTTGGGTCATTTATGGCTTCTTCTTGAAGTTCTTCCGCTTGTTGGCTACTAATCTTAGAATGCCCTCTGATCCCACCAAACCGAGCTTTCGGAAACCGACCTGGAACGGGGCGAATCAATTCGTTCGGTGAGGTGGAGACGCTCATGTCCTATGGATTACTTTGATTTAGGCTGGGAGGCAAGGACAAACGAGAAATTCCGGGGACGCATCGCTTCGGCCGCCAAGGAGCTTCAGGTATTGGAGAAGAGCCTAGGGAAAGATCCGTCAGCCCCTAGGAAAATTGCAGAGATTCTTCAGGAAGTCTATCGCTACTGCAACTACAACCCGACCTTCCTCCTCCCTCACATGTTCCCGCAGTATCCGGGAACGAAGCCTCTGAGTCTGGCGAACCGGACTTTCGCGACCGCCATGATGGACTTCCGGGTAGGCGGTTTCACCGCCATCCGAGGATCCCGGCAGATCGGAAAGAGCACGACCCTGGTGGCTCGGCAGTTGGCGAACGCGCACCTGATCCCTCGGTGGAGGTCTCTCTATATCTGCCCTCACACCGAGCACCAACGCACCTACGCGAACAAGATGCACGAGATGGAACTGGCGTTCCGGTATTTCAAGAAACGCCACGATTTCAGATCTAACCTCAACTACAAGGAGTATCCGAACGGGGCGATGATCGAGTTGATCCGCGTTCTCACATCCACCGCGGCGGCACGGGGAAAGATGGGGGACGAGCTCCTCTATGATGAGTACCAGCTCTTCGATCCGGATTTTGAACCGGACATTGAGCAAATCCAGACGGTGTCGAAGATGCCTATCCGGATTTACGCCGGCACTTCGACACACATCGATTCCCCGCTCGAGCATCGCTACCAGGGATCCTCCCAAGGGGTGTGGTTTGTCCGATCCCATTACTCGGGGGACGACACGAAAAAGCGGTGGATCGACACCTCGGACCCAGACCAAATCATTCCCATCATCCAGCCTCAGGGGCCGACCTGCCCTTTCACTGGCCACCGCCTGGACATGACCAACGGGTGTTGGGTTCACAAGCAGGAGTCGATGATGAAGCTGAACCGGATCGGGATTCACATCCCTCAGCTGATCATCCCGAACCTTGTGAACTCCACAAAAGGTTGGTTGAAGATTTTCACCGAGTTCCAGGACTACCCTCGGGACAAGTTCCTTCAGGAGGTTCTTGGAATCCCTACGGAGGCGGGTTCGAGAGAAATCACGGAGCAGGATCTCAAGAACATCTGCCTCAATCCGGACGGTCCGAACACTCGTCTTGCCAAGGCCCAGAAGGGTTACTACCGATACATCGTGTCGGGATGCGACTGGGGAGGTTCCGAGCTCGACCCCACAAACAAGGTGAAAACCTCGTTCTCCGTTCACGTGATCCTTGGGCTGAATCCCTACAATCGGTGGGAAATCCTCCACATCTACCGTTACCCCGGGATGGACTACCGGATGGTCGTCAACGGGATCATCCGAGACCACTTGCTGTTCAAGGGGGACATCATCGCCTCCGACTATGGGGCGGGTATGGCCTACAACTCCTGGATCCGAGCCAGCCCGGACATCCCAGCCAACAAGCACTTGGTCTTCCAGCTCGGAGGAACACCCACCAGCCCGGTCATGGCGCCCTTCAACACGAAGGAAGCGTTCAACTGTTTCATCCTGAACAAGACGGAGTCGATCACCGGTCTTTTCGCCGCGATCAAGGACAAACCGCCTGAAATCGTCGCGCCGGCTTGGGAGGAAATGCGGAAGTTCCTGCTCGACTTCCTGAACCTGTATCGCGTACCCCACGAGACCGATACCGGAGCTCGCCGGTTCCGCTA